>Ga0114945_10000579_pt1 | contig 23713 bp, 23 predicted proteins | sample OV2TP3_FD_87194 | JGI IMG/M metagenome (GOLD analysis project Ga0114945, IMG submission 87194) | Hot spring microbial communities from Beatty, Nevada to study Microbial Dark Matter (Phase II) - OV2 TP3 | ecosystem: Environmental > Aquatic > Thermal springs > Hot (42-90C) | place: USA: Beatty...
AGTAATAGTAGAGCTGTACGTCAGAGATTGATGGGAGGGTGGTGACGGACTTAACCTCAACAATGACCTTCCTATCGACAATGAAATCCGGCTCATAGACTCCAACACGTTCTCCTTTATAGGTGACGCTCAACCGCGGTTTCTCGCTAAAGGGAATGTCTCGAAGTGTGAGTTCCTTCGCCAACGCACGGTGATACACCAGCTCCTTAAACCCTGGGCCAAGCGTGTTATACACTTCGTATATGGCGCCTCTGATACGATAGGTCAACTCCTCGTAGAGGTAGCTGCTTTGATCTGCGGTCATCAGCTCCGCCGATAATCTGCAGCTATCAGCCGACGATCTGCGGACATCAGCGTTCACCAAATCGTCCATCCCCCGTCCACCAGGAGGTTCTGGCCGGTCACATAGGCCGAGAGATCGCTGGCCAGGTACGCGACCGCGCCTTTGAGGTCCTCTTCCGTGCACATCCGGCCCAACGGGGTCCGCGCGACATAGCGCTCCTCAAACGCCTGAGGCGGATGGCGCCACACGCCCCCCGGGGAAATCATGTTGACCCGAATGCGGGGGGCAAGCAGCGTGGCGAGGTAGCGGGTTAACTGCAGCAACCCCCCTTTGGCGACCCCATAGCCCACGGGATTGGCCAGCGAGGTGCCCGCATACAGCCGGACATCCGGCCCGACCACCCCGTAGATGGAGCCGAAGAAGATCACGGAGCCGTGCCCCGACCGCGCCAGCGCCTCCCGAGCCTCCTGCGCCAGCACAAACGCCGACGTGAGGTTGACGCGCAGGGCCGCATCCCACGCCTCGACCGTTTGCCGGTCCAGGTCGCCGGTCCATCCCTGCCCGTTGTCGCCGGCATAGGCGGCGCTGTGCACGAGGATGTCCAGGCCGCCGCGTTCCTGCACCGCTGTCTGCACCGCGTGCCGTGTCTGCGTCTCATCCGCCAGGTCGCAGGGCAGCGGGGTGGCGCTGCCAGGCCGCACGCGGGACAACTGCTCGGCGCGCTGCCGGCAGGCCGCCGCGTCCAGATCCAGCACCGCGAGGGTCGCCCCGAGCTCGATCAATGCCTCCTCGACCGCGAGGGCGATGTGCCCGGCCCCGCCCGCGACGAGCGCGGTGCGGCCGGATAAATCCATGAGCCGGGTGATCGGCTGGACCGCCGGAGCTGCCACCGCCGTCATGAGGCCGCTCCGCTGGCCACCTGCGCCCGGTCCAGCCACGGCAGCCGGATCACCCCGCCTTTGACCAGCAGCTCGGCCCGGTCGAACTGGTCAGGCGTGTCGATGGACACCGCCCGTACCTCCGGGGTCTCGTACAGGAGGAACCGGCCCTCGTCCCGCCAGAAGTCTTTTTCGACGCGCCGCATGAACGCGGCGCGCCAGATGTAGATGAGCCCGTTGATGTGGTACACGACCGGCAGCTCCTGCCGGCACGCGAACCGGTTGCCCCCGTCGATGAGGTCGGCCATCCACCCCCCGCGGTCCACCACGCAGTGCCAGATCGGGTTCGCATCCGGTTGCGACACGCTGAGGATGCCGTCCGCCTCCGGCCGCGCCTCCAAGCGGCGCAGGGCGTCGGCGACATCTGACAGCTCCCGCGTCGGCGACGTGGGGTCCAGCAGCAGGAGGGCGTCGTACGCGCCGTCCTGCGCCTCGACCTGCGCCAGGGCATGGCGCAGGACCGGCCACATGGGGGTCGCATGCTGCGCGAGCTCGGCCGGGCGCAGGAACGGCACGTCGCCGCCGAATCGCCGCGCCACCTCGGCGATCGCCGGCGAATCGGTGGTCACGATGCAGCGGGCGATCTCCGGGCAGAGCTTGGCGTACCGGATCGTGTGGGCGATGAGCGGCAGCCCGGCAAACGGCCGGATGTTCTTCCCCGGCAGCCCCTTCGATCCCCCCCGGGCCGGGATCACCGCCAGCAGCCGCGGCGCAGTCTGCTCAGCCATGGCTCGTCATCGCCATCCCCGTGGCGGCAACCGTCGCCGGAGCCGCGTGGTCTGCCAACGGCCCCGCGGATTCTGTGGTGGCTGCGGGGCGCACGAACCGGCCGCCGAGCCTCACGACGGTGCGCGCCGGCACCTCCTCCCACCCCGTCCGGATCGTCAACAGGCGCAGCAGCGTTCCACCGGTGATCACCTCCACGCTGTCCGAGGGACCGTAGCGGACCGGGACACCGTTGCAGGAGGGGTGAAACGTCTGGGCCTTGTCGTCCAACCGCTCGCATCGAGCGACATGCACGCGCATCATGAGCTGCCGGCTGCTCCGAAAATCCCCGAAGGCCCCGAGGTACGGCCACCCGAAGCCCCGCACGAACGCGTCCACGGCATCAGGCGTCCAGTCCCAGTCGATGCGTCCATCCCGCTCACCGCGGATGAGGGGGAAGTACAGTTTTGCGCCGTTCTGGGGATCCAGGCAGGGAATCCGGCCGGCGCGCACGAGGGAGAGAAAGCCGGCCAGCAACAAGGGGTACGCCTGGAATTGCGCGCGCATGATGTCGACCGGATAACACCGGGCCGGCCATTCGTAGGGCACGGTCGTCGCGACCGCCCCCGCATCGATCGCCGGCGCCACCCAGTGCAGCACCAGACGGTCCGCCTGCAGCTTGTTCAGGATGGCCCAGGTGAGGCCGGCCCGCCCGCGGTACAGGGCGGACCCATGGATGTTGAACACCAACCCGGCAAACGCCTGCACGAAATCCTCCTGGAGCACCTGGGCGGACACCGAGAGCACGAGGTTGACCCCGCGCGCCTTCATCGCGCGGACGCAGGCAGGCGCGTTGAGGTCAGGGGCCTGCAGGAAGGCCGCGCCGATGCGCCGGGCCGCTTCGCCCAGCTCCTGGTACAAGCCGAGCCGCTGGAAGCCGCGCAACTCGTCGCTCCGCGGTCCTTGGAGGGTAGACTCATGCGTGCCCACCATCGCGACCGGCACCCCCAGCGCTTGCAGCGCCATCAAGGCCTGGTAGCATCCAGCCCCTGAGCCCACCACGCCGAGCTTCAGGTCTCGAAACGCCCACGGCAACGCGATGCTGGTCATGTGAGGCGCTGGAACCCCTCTTGCCGGACAGGCCCCTGCAGCGACCGCTCCACCGCGCCGTCGCGGACGGCCTGGGCGATGCGGGCGAACGTGTCGTCCACCGCGCCCAGATACCGCGCGACCTCCTCATCCCGGTGCGCGTAGCACGCCGTGAACTGGGGCGAGGCGAGGATGTCCTGCTCCAACATCCATTGCGTGAAGAGCGTTTCAAGGGCTGCGGCCTGTTCGCCCTCGAAAACCAGCTGGCTCAGGGGCGGGATCCCGGAGGCCTGCGCCTTGAGGCCGTGGCGGCGCGCCGCGTCGGTCCAGCCGGCCTGGACCCGCTCGCCCAGCTCGATCAGCCGCCGGCCCGCGCCGAGGCGGCGGAATTTCCTGATCATCGCCAGCGCCGCCGTCGGCCCGATCCGCTCGGTCCAGGACGTGCTGCTCATGAAGCTCTCTTGCGCCGCCTGCATCACAGGCTCGACGCCGATCACCGCGGCGATCGGGTAGCCGTTGCCGAGCGCCTTGGCGAACACCGCCACGTCGGGCGCCACGCCATACTGCAGATGGATGCCGCCAGAGCCCATGCGCCATCCTGAGGTGACCTCGTCGAAGATCAGGACCGCACCCGCGCGCGTCGCGAGCTCCCGCACCCCTTCCAGGAAGCCGGGCTGCGGCCCGGTGCTGCGCGCGGACTCCATGACGACGGCCGCCAGGTGGTCGGGATGCTGTTCGACGATGGCACGCAGATCTTCAAGCGAGTTATAGCGGAAGGGATGCAGCGTCCCGCGCAACCCGCGCGGCACGCCGGCCGGCTGCAAGCCGGGCAGGCAATGTCCGTCCAAGGCCTCGGTGCCCGAGAGGTTCGCCGCCAGGTACCAGTCATGCCACCCGTGGTAGCCGCAAAACGCCACATGCTCGCGGCCGGTAGACGCGCGGGCGATGCGCACCGCCATCGCCATGGCTTCCCCGCCGCCCCGCGCGAATCTGGCCATCCGGGCCCAGGGATGCAGCTCGCATAAGAGCTCGGCCAGCTCAACTTCTTCCGGACAGTTCAACGTGCACATCGAACCGCTCCGCACCGCCTGGGTGACCGCCGCATCCACGTCCGGATCCGCGTACCCCAGCACGCAGGCTCCGACGCCGAGGATGCTCATATCCAGGTACTCGCGGCCGTCCAGGTCCCAGACCGAAGCCCCCTTGGCTCTGGAGTAGTAGGCCGGCCACAGATCCGGAAGAAACCGCTCCGGCCGCTTGGACAACAGCTGCGTGCCGCCCGGGATCAGCGTCCGGGCCTTGCGATACAAGGCCTGCCCCGCGCCTGCGGCGGCGACAGCGCTCATCAGACCGGCACCGTCCTGCGCTCGGCGGACCGCGAGGGCGCCGCGCTCGGCGCAGGCCGCGCGGCGTCGAGGAGATCGCACACCGCCAGCAGGTTCATGCTCCACCCGTCAACGGCAGGTTGGCCCCGTTGAGATACCCCGCGGCCGGGCTGGCGAGGAAGGCCACCAGCTCCGCGGTATCGTCCGGCGTCGCCAAGCGGCGCATCGGGTTCCTCAGCGCCTCCACTTCTTTTGCCCGCAAGGGGATCGTCGCCGTGAGGTCGGTGGCGGTCATCCCGGGCGACACCATGTTGCTCGTGATGCCTGATGGCCCCAGCTCCGCCGCCATTGAGCGGACCAGCCCCCACAGGGCGTGCTTCGCGACCAGGTACGCGGCCCAGTGGGGTGGAGGGACCCCGAGCATCGCGGCGGTGCCCAGGACGATGAACCGCCCAAACCGTCGCTCGATCATGCCCGGCACCGCCTCCGCCATCAGCGCGAGCGCGCCGCCGACATACGTGCTGAGGTAGGGCTCAAGGTGGCGATAGGCCAGGTCGGGCAGCTTGACCGCCTGAAGCGGCGGGGTGGCGCCGTGCACGAGCACATCAAGCCGGCCGCACGTCTTGATCACGTCCCTGGCCAAGTCGCCCGCGGAGCGCGGATCAGCGAGATCGGCGGCGAACGCCTTGGCCGTGCCCCCCCGGCCCTGGATCTCCTCCACGAGCGCGTGCGCCTGCTGCGCCGACGCGCGGTACGCCACGGCCACGGTCATGCCGTCGGCAGCCAAGCGGCGCGCGATCGCCGCACCGATGCCACGGGAGCCGCCGGTGACCAGCGCCACCAGGCTCCCGGCGCGGGCCGCGCGGCTCGGCGCCAGCTTCTCCGAACGCTTCACCCGGGCCGCGCCCTGCATCACGATCTTCCCCTCCTGATTGGTCGCCCGGGTCGACAGGCGCAGCACCCCGGTCGCCGGGGACACCTGGTCCACCGTCAGCGTCAGCTCAATGACATCCCCGACGAACACCGGGCGCACCCATTCGACCGACTGGTCGAGCCACAACGCCCCCGGGCCCGGGACATCCATGCCGATCATCTTGGACAGCCACGTCATGAGCAGGGCGCCGTGTGCCACCGGCTTGGCGAAGCCGAACTGCCGCGCCTCGGCCGCGTCCACGTGGATCGGGTTCCGGTCGCCGGAAAGCTGCGCGAACTGGTCCACGACCGAGGCATCCACCGCAAACGTGGCGCGGCAGGTGCGTCCCACCGCGATCTCGTCAGGCGCCTCCGTCGTCCGCATCGCGTCAGGCCGTCACGCCGCGCTCGGCCAGGATCAGCCGAATCAACCGGACCGACAGCATCTCCACCATGTCCTCAGCAGAAAACGACACGCCAAACTCGTCCTCCAACGCGAGGACGAGATTGATGTGCGACATCGAGTCCCACTGGGGGATCGTCTCCGGCCGGCTCTCCTCCGTCACGGTGTCAGCGGGGATCCCGAACACCGCGGCGATCACGCGAGCGAGCTGATCCGGATGCGCGGCTGTTCGAAGCGTCATGGTCCGTCAGGCGTCCGCGCGCCCACCAACTCGTCCGACGCCTCAATGGCGATGGCGGCGGTCAAGGGGAGGTCCTCCGCCCCCAGCGAGCGGCTCCACGACCTGCCGGTCCCGTCCACATCCGCGAAGCCGTGCCGGCCGTAGAAGGTCGCGGCGAGGCGGTTGGTGCCGGTCGGCACGTAGTCACCCAGCACCTCGCGAGCGCCCCGCGCCCGGAGCCGCCGCAGCAGGACGCCAAGCAGCGCCGTCTCCGCCCCTCGCCCGATCACGCGGCAGCTCAGGAGGAAGGTGTCGATCCGCCACCGCCAGGGCCCGCCGTCCGGGAGGGCGATGGCCACCCCGACCAGCCCGTTGTCGCCGAACCGGTCCGCCAGGCGCAGCCACAGCGCAACCGCCCCGGCGTCCACCATGGCCTGAATCGCCTGGGCGGAATGCCGTCGGCTGGTGAGGTTGAACTGATTGGTCTTCGCCACGAGCTGGGCCACCCGTGGCAGCGTCTCCTGGCTCAGGCAGCCGATGGTGGCCCTCATCTCAAGCCCGCTGAGGAACTCTTCGACGGACTCGCTCTGCGCCTGGACGCGCTGGCGCTGCTGGTCCTGCTGATACGCCGCCGCGCGGGTGAGATCTTCCGGGGACAGCGCCAGCCGGTCGAACGCCCCGGAGTCCTCCAGCGCCTGGATGAACCCCAGCGGATCCTCCGGCACCTCGATCACCGTGACCTCAGGCAGTTGAGACCGGATCCAGGCCCGCTCGACGGCGCTGTCGTCGAACACGGCCAGCGCCTCCACCCCGAGGCGGAGCTGCTGGGCGATGCGCCTCAGGCTCGTCGCCTTGTCGTGCCAGCCGATCTCCATCACGGCGAAATGCTCGGCCTTCAGGACCGCGTCGGGATGCCGCGCCAAGACGTCGCGCACCTCACGCTCGTCGTTCTTGCTCGCCGCGGCCAGCAGCACCCCCTCATCCCGCAAGGCCAGCAGCCGCCGCTGAAATGCCTTGTAGACATTGCCGGGATAGTCCTCGCCCAGCGCGATGCCGCCGAGGCCCTCCTCGCCGAGCCCCCCGCCCCACAGGGTGTTGTCGAGGTCAAGCACCAGGCACTTGCACGGGCTCACGCAGACCGCGCGCAGGTAACGGGCCAGCCACCGGCCCAGCGCCCGCTGGGCCTCCGCGCCGAACGGGATCCGACCGAGGTACCACAGCTTCGGATCGGACCAGCGCTGGAGCCCCACCTCAGCCACGATCCGCGCGTAGTCCAGGACGTAGGCCCCGGGGACCTGCCGGCAGCACCGCGCCACCGCCTGGTTGGCGAGGTGGACCGCGTGCGTCAGCGACTCCTCTCGTGAGGCATCCGCCAGGCCCGCGGGCCAGCAGGTCGGGCTCGCGTAGTTGCAGACCAGGATCGCCGCCTGGGTCGTCCGGCGCAGCCGCGCAACCAGCGAGGTCAGCCGCTCTTCGATCGCGGCCAGCTCGCGCTGCACCTCCTCGTCAGCAAGCGCCAGAAACCGACACGCCATGCGCGGCGCGATCTCCTCCAATCGCATCGCCAGGATCACCACATCGGGCTCACACGCATGGAGCGGGCTGCGCGCATCGAAGACCTGCTGCTCAAGTTGATTGAACGGCGCGAAGTACGGGCGGATCCACAGGCCCCGCGCCGCGCCCTCCACCACCAGGGAGGGCCGGAGCGTCTCCACCGTGACGGTGGACAGGACGCCGACCTTCACCACGCGCAGGTGTGGGACGGCGCCGGCCTCGATCTGTCGAGCCGCGCTGAGCAGTTCCGTCACGGTCGAGTGCGGTTGGTCTGATCGGTCCATGCGAGGTCCGCGATCACTGGAGATTCCACCCGTTCCTCGTGCCGGCTCTCGGAGGAGCGCCGGGCCGCGTCGCAGATGGCGAGCGCCTTCACCCCGTCCTCGCCGGTCGCAAGGCGCGGCTCAGGCCTGCTGCGGCAGGCCTGGAGAAAGCCGAGATCTTGGGCCCGGGCCGAGCGTCGCTCATCACCATGCGCCTGATCAGGTCACACCGAGACCGCGCTCGATGCCGGCTGGCTGGACTCCGCCGCGCCGACCAAGAGGTCACAGACCGCGAGGAGCCAGATCTGGTGCGTCATCTCCACGATGTTGTACGCGCGGCTGTCCACCCAGAAGTTGAGCCTTCCGAGCCCGCGCAGCGGATTGTCGGGCGCGAAGCCCGTGAAGGTCACCGCGGTCAGGCCGTGGGCCCCCGCATAGCGCGCGGCGTTGAGCATGTTCTGGGACCGGCCGCTTGAGCTGATGAGGACCGCGCAATCGCCGGGATCCGCGTAGCACTCCAGCGCCTTCTCGAGCCAGCGCTCGTAGCCGTAGTCATTGGCGAAGCAGGTGATCAGGTCCGCCTCGTTGAAGTTGATGCACCTAATCCCGGCGGTGTTGGTCAGGTCGACTGCGCAGTGGCTGGCGATGGCCGCACTGCCCCCGTTGCCGGCGCAGATGACTTTCTTGCCCGCCGCCTGGGTGGACGTGAAGAGCTCCTTGAGCTCGATGAGCTGCGGGATGACCGCGGTCTCGAACAACGACCGGCGATAGCGCGCGAAGTACGCCGCCAGCCACGCCCGCTCCTCCATGGGCGTCACGGTCCCTGCTTGCGCATCAACAACATCCCGGTGCTGATCGGCAGCAGCAGGGTTCGGTAGTTCGGCTGCCGCCTGGCCATCGCTAAAAAGCGCTTGACCCCGCGCCCCTTGGAGGTCTTCGGCTCGTCGTTGAGCACATCCCCGAGAAACAGCACGTCATCCGCGATCAGCAGCCCGCCAGGCGCGAGCAAGGGATCGAGCAAGGTGAAGTACAGGCCGTACCGCTCCTTGTCGGCGTCCAGGAAGATGAGGTCGAACGGCTGCGACGGGCTGAGGGTCCGGAGGACCTGCGCCGCATCCCCTTCCAGCAGCGTGACGCGGTCGGCCACGCCGTTCCGCTGGACATTCTCGCGGGCGAGCGCGGCGAACCGGGCCCCCTGCTCGATCGTCACCAGCCGCCCGCCCGGCCCCAGCGCCCGCGCCATGCCCAGCGCCGACGTCCCGATGAACGTGCCGATCTCCAGGATGCGCTGCGGCCGCTGCAGGAGCACGAGCAGCTCCAGCAACCGCAGGGCCATCGGCACCGACGTCATGACTTCCAGCGCCATGTCATCCGGTTCTGTCAAGTCAAACTCCTCCGCCGGGGAGCGCAGGTTCGCCGTCGCCACCAGCAGGCGGTACAGGGCGGCGTGGAAGGCCTCCTCGGTCCCATCGAACTGCAGCCGGAGCACCGGCTGGCACGGCACCGTCTTGTCCGCGAACGACAGCGTCGGGACCCGGCGGCGGAATTCCTCAACCCAGGTCTCCGGCGGCTCGTGCGGCATCAGACCGCCGCCTCCGACAGGTGGGCCTGCGTCAAGCGGCTGAAGTACCCCTGTTTCTGCAGCAGCTGGGCGGGGGTCCCCTCCTCAACGATCCGGCCCTGGTGCAGCACATAGATGTCGTCGGCGCTGGTAATGGTGGAGAGCCGGTGGGCCACAACCAGCACGGTCGCCTCCTTGGCCACACGCTCAATCGCCCGCTGGATGAGCCGCTCGGAGTGCGTGTCCAACGAGCTGGTCGCCTCATCCAGGATGAGCAGGTCCGGCTTCTTCAGGAGCGCCCGCGCCAGCGCCACCCGCTGGCACTGCCCGCCGGAGAGGCGCACGCCCCGGTCTCCCACCACGGTGTCGTATCCCTGGGGGAGCCGCTCGATGAACTCCGCCGCATTCGCCTGCCGGCAGGCCTGCCGGATCTCCTCCTCGGTCGCCGCGCCGTGGGCCCAGCGGAGGTTGTCGCGGATGCTCATATTGAAGAGCAGGCTGTCCTGGGGCACGTAGCCGATGCGGCCGCGCCAGGCGCGCAGGTTAAGGTCCTGCAGCGGGACGCCGTCCACCAGGATCCGCCCCGCCATCGGCTCATGGAACCCCATGAGCAGGTCGATGAGGGTCGACTTGCCCACCCCGGACTCGCCGACGAGCGCGACCATCGTGCCCTTCCGAATCTCGAGGGTGAGGTCCACGAGCGCCGGGGCATGGCCGGGGTACGCGAACATGACGTGCTCCACCGCAATCCCATGGCCCAACCCGGCACACGGCCGCGTCCCGGATCGTTCGGCGCACGCCCGGGCCTGCCGCCGCAGGGCGTTGACCTGCTCGTCGCTCGGCAGGAAGTTCAGCAGGTTGTTCCGCTGGATCATCACCTCGCCGATGAGCGGGATGCTGCTGCGCAGGGCCCACAGCAGCACGGCGATCTCAGACAAGGGGATCTGGAATCGCTGCGCCGCGAGCATGGCCACCACCAGCACCAGGGTCCCGAGCGGCTCGTACATGAGCGGCGTGCCGCTGGCCAGCGTCTGGGACCGCAGCACCGCCCGGCGAAAGGCCTGAAAGCTCGCGGCAAGCTCCCGCGCGTGCTGCGGCTGGGTGCCAAACCCCAAGACGAGCTTGGCGCCGCCGATGGCTTCCTGGATGACCGCGCTCAGCCGGTTCATGGCCGCGGTCGCCACCGTCCCGAGGCGATAGGTCACCCGCCCCAGCAGCAAAAACGGCGCCGCGAAGACCAGCGCGGTGATCAGGCTCAGGCCGGTGACCTGCCAGGAAATCCACACGGGGACCGTCAGATAGCAGGCCAGCTTGAGCAGGCCGGCGAACAAGCGGGCCATCGCCGAGAAGGCCTCGCCCACCATCGTGATCTCGTGGAGGAACGTGTTGAGGAGCGTGCCCTGCGGTTGCCCCGTGAAAAACGACCAGCGGGCGCGGAAGAACTCCTCGAAGGTGCCGCTCGTCAGATCGCCCAGCACCGCGAGCTTCGCCCGCAGCTGGCAGAACCGCGCGAAGATGCTCAGGCCCCCCTTGAGCACCTGGAAGACCATGAAGACGGCGAGCAGGCTTCCCAACGACACCGGCAGGCCCAGGCGGCCCACGCCGCCGGCCACCTGGCGGGTGAGGGGGCTGGCCTGCTCCAGGCTGGGATGAACGAACCAGTCAATGACGGGCGCCACGGTCAAAAAGGAGACGACGCCGATGACGCTTTCCACGGCCAGCACGACGGTGTTCCCCATGAGCGGCCAGGGGAACCGCCTCCACATGGTTCGGATGAACCGGACGACCTTCATCCAGGCCTCGCTACTCCAACAATCCCCGGTGCTGGCGGAGGAACTCCGCCCCGATCCGTCCACGGATCACGCCACGCAGGGTGCTCGGTGTGAACAGCGACCAGAACCGACGCTGCAGCTCCTCGTCTTCCGGGGTGGTCTGCCAGGTCCCCCTGAGCCGCTCATCCATCTCCACGGCCAGGGCGGTGATCTCCTCCGGGGTGTTCTCGATCACCTCGATCCCGTGCCGCTCATACTGCTCCGCCCAGTGACACCGTCCGATCCCGGAGTCGAGAATCTCCCGGAAGGTGAGCCACCGGCGCTCCGAACGCAGCCAGAGCGTCTTGGGGATCAAGAGGTCCTGCGCGCTCCAGCTCCGGACATAGGCGAAGGGAATGAAGTTGACGAAGGCGACCCGCCGCCGGAAGATCACCGGGATGCAGGCGATGCCGGATGGGTCGCCGAGATAAAATCGGCAGTGGGCCCCCACGAAGATGTCCAGGAACTCGGTCCGGCCGTTGCGCGCATAGTCGAGGATGCGAGGGTTCGATGTCTCCATGGGCGCTTCGACGACCGCGCCCACCCTGAGGGCCATATAGCCTCGGCGCGTCAAGGTCTCCACCGCCGGCAGCAGGTTCTGGATATCGGCGTTCCGGTAGTTGTGATAGTCCCAATTCCGGTCCGGATAGGTCACCGCCAGGTAGCGGGGCTCCCTGGCCTGGAAACATACGTACGGTGTTGCCTGCCCGATCCCCCACCCCGCAAGGGAAGCCCATCCGCGGCGACACTCCTCCTCGGTAAACGAGAGGTGCGGCCGGGTCGTGGCGAGCAGGCCGTGGAAGTCCCGGTCTGTCCCCGACGGCATCGGCACGCGATGGGTGTTCGCCCCCGGGAACCAGCCATTGACCCGGTTCAACGAGGCCACGAATCGGCTGACGGGCAGCGTGCGGTCCCACATCCGTTTCAATTGCCGGTTGCAGACCGGGAGCGCGTGGTAGAACAGATCGACGGTCCGCCGGCCGTGCAGGCCGGCGTCCCGTTCGCAGAGGTAGACCTCGACGTTGGCCGAAAACGGGCCGATCCGCGAGCTGGACAACGGCCCGACGCGGATGGTCACGAGCGGGCGCAGCGCCCTCATCAGCAGCACGGCTGGAACGGCCAAGAGGGTGTCGACCAGGGTGCGCACCTTGCGGAGGAGCACCCGCAGCCCCCCGTCGCGGATCTCGCGCCGCTGCCCAAGAAAAAAGTGCCTGGCACTTCGCCGGTTGGATGTTGGCCCGGGCTGTGGAAAACCCTCAGCCTGGTGAAGGGGCTGGTCCTGTTGCTGAACGGGCACGGTCATCGTCATCCGGCGAGTGCTCCCTACTTCACGCATAACGCCATCAGGTAGTGGGCGAGCTTGCTGAATCCCGTGTGCACCAGTTCATCGTTCATCGAGAACACGAACACCCGGCTGAAGTGCCGCTCCAGGGTCGAGGCCAGCCGGACCGGATCAAACAAGTTGATGTGCCCCTTTTGGCTCCGGGGCGAGGAAAACTGCTGGGCGTGCAGGCTCGGCGTGCCGATCACGGCCACCCCCCGGGGCTCGAGGGCCTCGGCGCAGTGCTGGAGAAACCGCGGCTCCTCGGCGGGATGCAGGTGCTCGATCACATCCAGGCTGACGAGCCCGTCCGCGGGATCATCGGCGTACGGCGCGGCGACCACATCCTGGCACAGGAACGCCAGCCGGCCGCGGCCATGGGGCAAGACGTGCTGCCTGGCATACCCGATCTGGGCCTCGTCAAAGTCGATCCCAGTGACCCGCGCCGGCGTGTCGGCGAGAAGCATCAGCGTGCCGAGCCCTTCCCCGCATCCCACATCGAGGATGTGGCGGCAGCGCGCCAGCATCTTGGCCGCGAACTTATACCGCGCCAAGGTGAATCCCAGGTGCTTGAGGTCGTGCAACACGGATTCGGTGTTGACCGGCCCCAGGAGAAACGTCGGAAGGATCTCCGCCTCGCGGACCTGGTCCCACGCCGCTTTGGTCTGGGTCATGGCTACAGGCCTCCTCCCCTAACCGGTTGAGCTGTCATTGCCATTATTGAGCGCGGACCGGCTGCCCCATTCAGCGACCGCCTCCACATACACGTACGACGCGAACTCGGGGAACTGTCGACCCAGGAGGTCCAACCCTTGATGGATCTCCATGGGCAGCGGTGTCAACAGCGACGTGGGCAGCGGCTTCAGATAGAAGGGCTGCTCATGCGTCACCCGCAAGCCGCCCAACTTCAGATGCTCCCGCAGCTCGGCAATGGTGTAGACCCGGTAATGCCCCAAGCGGACATCGGACTCCGATAACTCTTCCACGCGCGAGATCAGTCCCATCGTGACCCCGAGCCGCCGATGCAGCGACCCGGCGAGATTCACGAGCACGTGAATGACGCCACCGGCTTGAAGGTGCGGGATCACGCGACGGAGCACGGTCACAGGGTCTTTCAGATGCTCCAACGTTCCCGACATGACGATGTGGTGGTATCCCTCCTGACCAAACTCCGCCTCTTCAATGGGCGACCGAATCAGTTTGACGGGACCCAGATGCTCCGTTTCGAGTCGCGTCAACACGAGCTCGCACGTTCGCTGGTCTGGCTCAATGCATGTCACGTCACTAAAACGCCGGGCCAGGAGCAGCGTGACGTCGCCGCTTCCGAGACCCACCTCGAGGATTCGAAGATGCCCGCTGCAGGACAGATGATCGAGCCGCTCGCGCAACAACTCGACACGAAGTTTCACCTCAGGGATCTGTTGCACCAACGAATAGTCGTAGCTCGCGAACTTTAGGGACCCAGACATTCCCTTCCCCCCTCCTCTAGCGGATGGAATACCCCCCATCAACGACCAGGTTCTGCCCTGTCACATAGGCTGAGGCGTCGGACAATAAAAACAGATACGCGCCGATGAGATCGGACGGCTGGCCGATGCGCGACAGCGGAATACGGCTGGTGACCTCCCGCAGGTAGTCCGGCCGCTCCGGGCCGCGCTTCTTCGGAAACCACCCGGGGGTCACCGCATTGACGCGGATCCCCTTCGGCGCCCAGGAGGCGGCGAGGTACTTGGTCAACTGCAACACCGCGCCCTTGGCGGCCGGCGTATGCGCGGATGGCTGGATCGGCAGGTCGAGGTACATCTGGGGATTCGGGGCGAGGATGCCCCACAGCGAGGCGGTATTGACGATCGAGCCTTTGCCCGCCTGGAGCATGTAGCGGGACACCACCTTGGTGCAGGTGAAGCAGTAGGTGGTGCCGTCCAGGCCCCGCAACCATCCGTCCAGGTCCAGCGCCTCCCACGGTTCGCGTCCGCCGGTGCCGACATGGTTGATGAGGCCGTCGATGCGCCCGTAGGTCCGCCACGCCTGGTCCACCACCTGGGCGAACGCGGCCTGGTCCGCGACGTCACAGGCCACCCCCTCGATCGCGCCGGTCCCGCTGGCCGCGCGGAAGGCCCGCAGGGCTTCCAATCGTTCGGCGGTGCGCCCGAGGACGATGACGCGGGCCCCGAACGACGCCAGGCCTCTCGAGATCTCGCTGCCGAGATGGCCGGCGCCACCGGTGATGAGCACCACCCGGTCCTCCAGGGAAAACAGGTCGTGGCAGCTCCGCCGTGCTGCCACGCTCGCGGCTGACGGGTCAGACATCGCTCAGCTGTTGGCAAATGGCCTCAGGGCTCAGCCCGTGGGCCTTCCACATGTCGCGCGGCGATCCGAACAGATGGATGAAGGCATCCTTCAGGCTAAAGGTGCGCAGCCCGCAGGCGGCGCGGCGCTCGGCCGCCAGCTGCTTCACCTGCGCGGCCAAGCCGCCCCGCTCGGAATGCTCCTCGATGACGACGACGGCCTCATAGCGCGCCAGCATCTGCGCAAGGCGCTCCGTATCCAGCGGCTTGAGCGTATGGACATTGACAATCGCGACCGACCGGCCGCGCGATTCGAGCTGCTCGGCCACCTCACACGCCAGCTTCATGATCGGCCCGTACGACAGGAGGCAGATCTCGGAGCCGTCCTTGAGCAGCCGGGCCCTCCCGAACTCGAAGGGCTCAGGCGCCTGGGAGGTCAGGTCCGGCTCGCCGGCCTTCCCGAGCCGGAGGTAGACCGGTCCCCCCCGCCCGAGGCAGGCGCGCACCGCCGCGGCTGTCTCCTGCGGGTCGCACGGCGCCAGGACGGACATGTTCGGCAACGCGCTCATGACCGCGATGTCCTCCTGCGCGTGGTGGGTGCCGCCCAGGGTCGAATAGGCCATGCCGCCGCCGATCCCGACGACCGTGACCGGCAGGTTCTGGTAGCAGAGATCGTCGCGGACCTGCTCAAATGGCCGATAGATGGAAAAGGTCGCGATGGTGTAGGCGAACGGTCGGCAGCCCCGCATCGCCAGCCCCGCGCAGATGCCGATCATGCTTTGCTCCGCGACCCCGACATTGAGGAAGCGCTCGGGGAACTCCGTCCGGAACTGCGCCATGCTGCCGGCCGGCGAGATGTCGGCCACGACGATGAAGATGCGCGGGTCCTCCTTGGCGGCCTGGTAGAGCGCGCGGGCGAAGGCGTCTCGCATGGGCTCAGGCCTCCTCCCCGTCGGACAATTCGCGCAGCGCGCGCTGGTATTCTTCGGGGGACGGGGAGCGGTAGTGCCACATCGGCACGCTCTCCATGTAGCTCACCCCTTTGCCTTTGACCGTCCGCGCGATGATCAGGAGCGGCTTCAGCCCCTGGCGGGACGCGACGGCCTCATAGATGGCCTGCGGGTCATGCCCGTCCACTTCGGCGGCCTCCCAGCCGAACGCCCGAACCTTGTCCGCCACCGGGTAGAAGTTCGGCAGGATCTTGCTGGTTTGCCCCAGCGACTGGAAGTCATTCAGATCCAGGAAGGCGACCAGGCTGGTGACCCCGAGGCTGGGGGCCAGCATCATCGCCTCCCAGACCGATCCCTCCTGCATCTCCCCGTCGCTCATCACCACGTAGACGAGTCGATCAGCGCCCCGGACTTTGTCGGCGTAGGCCATGCCCAGGCCCATCGCGAGCCCGTGGCCGAGCGAGCCGGTTGAGGCTTCAATCCCGGGGACGCCGTAATCCGGATGGGTCGCAATGCGGCCTCCCGGCTTGGAGTAAAGCGCCAGGTCCTCGCGGGAGAGCACCCCCAGCGCCTCCAGCACCACGTACTGCGCCATGGAGCCATGGCCTTTCGAGAGGATGAACGTGTCCGGAGGCTCCTGGTCGCGCCGCATCAGCCCGAAATACACCGCGTCCACGATCTCCAGGCAGGAGAACGATCCGCCGATATGCAGCGCGGTCACGGTCTGGGAGATCTCCAGAATGCGTCGCCGGAACTGCCGGCAGCGCTTGCGCGCGGCGGCCGCGTCAAACGGCCTGACGAGCACGGATGACGTGTCCATTCTGCCTCGCGTGTAACGCGATCACCGCCAGGTCCCAGAATCCCAATAGATACGTCACGATCGGGTACTCGGCGGCGCATTGGCGCTCGAGGAACCGGATGGCCTGCCCCTCGAAGCAGCGCAGCGGCTGGATCCCGTCGTAGCGGCTCCAGAACACCGTCACCTCGGCGTCCGCATGGCCCGGCTCATGCGCGAGGTAAAAGCGCGCCAGCCACTCGAGGTCCGTGCAGACGTACCCGGTCTCCTCCTCAAGCTCCCGCCTCGCGCACGCCTCGGGCGACTCCCCCGGCCGGCGCGCGCCCGCGACCAGTCCCCACTTGCCCGGCTCCCGCAGGCCGGGCTTCTCATCACGGTGCTGGAAGAGCGCGGCCCCATCATCCCGCAGCATCAGCATGCCGGCGACCCGCGTGATGGCGTCCGCCATGGTCAGGCTGGCACCAAGGCCCCTTCGGCGGAGACGGTCCGGAAGAGCCGCTTCAGGGGCGCGCGCATGAGGATCTTCCCTAACCCGTCGACGGACGTCCCGTACTGGTCGACATACGCCCGGATGATCTCCGCCTGCTCCTCGCCGTGCCGGAAGCGGTGCAGCCGCGGCTCGCTGAACCGGTAGGAGAGGGGATCGCCCGCGCCGCCGTCCCTCAGGAAGGCCTGCACGTCGAACTGGAACACCGCCTCGAACTGGGCCGCCGGATCGCAGAGGTTGATCTTCCGCAGCATGCTGTAGGCCTTGAGGTCCTGCAGGAACTGCTCCATGCCGTCCGCCCACTGGCCGCCCGCCTTCAGCAGCCGCGACAGCTCCGCGAAGAGGATGTCGTGCAGCTCCTGCTGCAGGGTGAAGACGGCGATGGCCTTGCCTTTGGACACCTCGTTGGTCCCGAGGCTGTCGTGCAGGTACCGGCCGATGTTCCGCGTGACCTCCTCCTCGAGCTCCTGCCGGGTTCTCCAGAGGCCCTGGGTCACGTCGGCCCGGAACATGTCGTACAGGTCCGCCACCTTGGGATGGGCGGTGCGACGCGTCGCGTGGAAGGCGAGGAGAAAATCAAACCAGGACAGCCCGTAGCGCCGGCACAGCGCCGACAGCTCCCCGAACATGTCGTTGTTGTGGATGATCTCGACGGTGAGGTCCAGCTCGCGGCATTCGCGATAGCCCTCAAGGGACAGGGTGTTGGTCGCGACGCAGATCTCCTCCGCCTCCACGCAGGCGAAGGGCTCCCCGAAGAGCGCATAGGTCCCGAGGGAGCGCTGCATGATGCGGTACTGGCTCTGCAGGCCGTACGTCGCCCGGGTCTGCGGCGTGCTCAGCTGCGTCTGGGGCAGCAGGATGAGCTGGTAGGACCGGATCACCCCCATCCCGGCCGTCACGGTGTCCCGGAGGCTCTTCGTGTGCGCCTCCACCGTGTCCCCGGGCAGCGCCAGGATCAGCTCCGTGTAGGTCGTGGTCTCCTCGCTGTTGCCCTGCCGGGCGACGCGCGTCAGGGTGTCCATCGAGATGTTCTTCCGCTCGATCTTCTGGAGGATCGCCTCGTCGGTCGTCTGCAGCGAGGCGCCGATGTTCATGGCCCCTTTCAGGAGGGAGGCCACCTGGATGACCCGCTCCTGCTGGTTCTTGCCGGTGGACACGTAGATCCGCTCAGGCCAGCCGCACTCCTCCCGGATCGCCGCCAGGATCCGCGCCTTCTCCTCGTCCTCCCGGTACATCCCGAAGTTGGCGTCCGTGATGAAGAGATCTTGGATGTTCCCCACCCGCTCGGCGATGTACCGAAGCTCGGCCGTGAGGTCAACCCGTTGTGCGACCTTGTTGTAGTATTGGGCCCCCTCGGTGCAGAAGGTGCAGGTGAAGGGGCAGCCCCGGGTGGTATGGATCATCGGCACGAGCACGTTGTCGAAGAACTTGTCCATCAGGCCCATCAGGTACGGCGAGGGGATCTCGCTCAAATCCCTGATGCGGGGGAGCAGCTCGCCCGTGATGAGTTCCCCCTCATGCTGGTAGTGGCAGTTCGGCAGCGTGATCCGCTGCGCTTTGATCGCCCGGCTGTCGTAGCCGAAGGCGGCGAGGGTGCGCACGAACTCGACGAAGGCCCGCTCCCCCTCCCGGATCACATAGAAGTCGATGAGCGGATAGCGGCTCCAGAAGTCGGCCAGCTCCCCGGGCAGGAACCCGTAGTTCGGCCCCCCGAACACGATCACGGTCTCGGGGAACCGCCGTTTGACCCGGCAGGCGTAGGCATACGCCAGGTTGCAGTTCCACGAGTAGTTGGCGAAGCCCAGCACCCGCGGCGCGCGGCGCGCCAGCGCCGCGCTGAGATCCTGGGGATACTTGAACAGCTCCACCTCCACCTGATCGGGCAGCGCCTGCAGGAGGTAGCCTCCGATCAGGCCGATCCCCAGCGGGTAGATGTTCGACGCGATCACCTGGCCGGTGTGCGTCAGGTCAGCGAAATAGATCAGCGGCTTCTCACCCGCGGTCATGCCCGCTTCGCCTCCAGCACGTCCCCTCGCAGCGCCTGCCGCGTCTCCGCCAGCCCGAGCCGGAGGGGCGTGCACCGAAAAGACGGAAAGGCCCGCACCAGCTCGGCCGTCTCGAAATGCCGGTGCGTGACCGGCGCGCTCCTTGCGGAGCGCTCGATGCGGATGTCCTCCCCGGACACCTCGGCGATCAGGCGCGCGACCTCGGCAAAGGACACCGCGTGGCCCGTGGCCACGTTGAGGATCCCGTCGCTCTGCGCCATGAGGCACAGGCTGATCAAGCGGGCCAGGTCCGTGACGAAGAGATGGTCGCGCCTCTCTTCGCCGTCTCCGAACAGCGTGATCGTGCCGGACGTCAGCGCCGAGCGGAGGAACCGGTTCGGCCCATAGCCGTTGTGGGTGTCGTCGGCGCCGTAGAGGAGGGTGGGGCGCAGGATCGCCAGCGGCACGTGGGACCCCCGCAGGACGTCCAGGAGCATCCGCTCCCGGACGAGGTGCATGAGGCCGTGGAAGCTGGCCGGCGCGGTGGGCGTGGCCTCCTGGATCAGGCCCGCCCGCTCGTCATACACGGCATCCGAGCTGATATAGATGACGTGGGCGAGCGCGGCCTGGCGGAGGAACGCGCTCACGTGCTGTCCCATCGAGAGATTGCTCAACAGGGTGCCGCTGTCTTTCCCGTGATCAGGCGTGATCGCCGCGGCGATGACCAGCGCGTCCCCGGGCCGGATGATCCGATGGAGGCCCGCCACCGCCTCGGCCGCGCACAGATCCACATCCCGCGACGACACCGGGATGGCCTCCGTCTCCTGGACCTGGAGCTGCCGGACCACCGCCCTGCCCACACAGCCCGAGCCGCCGAGGACGACGACCCTCGAAGGCATCTGCGGCATGACGGCGTGGTGGCTCAACATGGCACCGTCTCCAAGCGCTCGGCCGGCGCCCCGAGCCGCCGGTAGCTCAGCCCGGCCTCGGCGCAGCGGCGGCCGTCCAGGATCCCGAGCGGATCCAGCACGAGACGGCCTCGCAGGCGCGCGCGGATGGCGGCCGGGTCGATCGAGGCGAACGCCGGCCAGGCGGTCAGGATGGCGAGGGCATCAGCGCCCTGGCAGGCCTCAAGGGCGCCGGCCGCCTGCCGCACATGCGCGAAGCCGTTCTCCGGCAGCCTGGCCTGCGGGTCGTACGCCGTGACCGCACATGGGCGCAGGGCGTCGAGGAGATGCAGGGTGGGCGAATTTTTGGTTGAGTGGGTCTGGGGTTTATAGGCCAGGCCCCACACGGCGATTAGCGGGTCGCGGCCCGCCCAGAGCACCGTGTCGTGGAGGGCCGTCAGCACCCACTCACGCCGATGCGCGCTGTTGGCGAGCCAGGCGTCCACGATCCCGGCCTCCGTGCCATGCCGGCTGGCCAGCTCCCGCACCGTGGCCAGGTCCCGCTCAAGGTTCCCGCCGCCGAGGCCCAAGCCGGGCTGGAGGTACGCGTGGGGACCAATCCGACGGTCTGCCTGCAGGGCCGGGATCATCTCGGCCCAATCGGCGCCGAGGGCTTCGCACAATTCGGCCAGCGTATTCGCCGTCGAGACGGACGACACCAGGAACAGGTTCACCGCGATCTTGGCCAGCTCCGCGCTCTCATAGCGCATGGTGAAGACCGGGCAGGCAAATCGGGCCAGCCACTCCGCGTACGCGGCAGGGAGCGGCGCGCGGGGATTGCGGCATCCCACGATGAACCGCTCCGGTGTTAGCGCCCGATCGGCCGCCCGGCCGACGATGAGCGTCTCGACCTGGTAGCACACGTCAAGGTGCCTCTGCGGCTGCACGCGGCGGCGCGTCTCAGCGACCTCGCGCGTGAAGCCGGGCGGCACCTGGCTCAGAACCACCAGGGTGGTCCCCGGCGCCCCGTGCGCGGCGACGGTGTCGAGCAGCATCCGAATCACGGAGAGATCGCTCCGGTTGTCCCGGTCGGTCGGCACGTCTGCGGCGCAGATGATGAGAGGGCAATCGGCCAGCGCCGCCGGGTCGGCCGTGAATCGGATCCGCGCCCCGTGCGCCGCCAGCAGCTCCGGCAGGCCAGGCTCGACGATCGGCAGCCGACCCGCTCGGAGCGCTTCAGCCCGGGCGGGATCCGGGTCATACGCGATGACGCCGAACCCCTTGGCCGCGGTCGCGACGCTGGACACGATGCCTAGGTGTGACAGTCCTGCAATCCCAATCCTCATCTTCAAAAGGTGTCAGACACTTTTCAAAGCGGGAAAAGTGCCTGACACCTCCTCGATCTCGCACACCATCCCGTTGAGCGCGCGGTTGATCCACAGGTCATTGTCCACAGTGGCGCCCCGCTGGACGCACAGCTGGCGGAAATGCTGGTATTCCAGCGCCCACGTCGGATCGGGACATTCCAGCGTGCAGGCGTCCTCCGTCGGTTTTCCGCTCGGCAGCACCCGCCGGCGCAGGATGAAGTGGCTCGGACCCCACTTGCACAGGCCATGGACGTGCGCGCTGCCCCGCGACCCGTAGACGTCGAGCGCAAAGGCGTTCCGCCAGGAGACGAGCGCGCCTTCGAGCACAATCGCCGGCTTGCCCATCGACCCGAACAGGACATGGTCGAACGCCCGGTTCTCAAACCGGTTCCCCTGCCACAGCGTGAACGGGCCGGGGAGCGGCCCGAGCAGCCACAGCACCAGGTCCAGCAGGTGCGACCCCAGATCCGCCAGGACCCCGAGGCCCTGGTCGCGCCAGGGGGACTGCTGGATGTCGCGCGCGGTCCCGTTGCCATAGAACCCGCGCATCAGATAGACGGGGCCGATCGTCCCGGCCTCCAGGACCGATTTGAGCCGGACGAGATGCGGCTCGAACCGGTGGTTATAGGCGGTGTAGCAGGCGACCCCCGCGGCGCGCGCCGAGGCGGCGAGCTGCCGGATGTGCTCCTCATCGGCCAGCAGGGGCTTTTCCACCAGCACATGCTTGCCCTGAGCCAGCAGGAACCGCATCAGCGCGAGCTTGGCCTGGTCCGGGGTACACAGGAGCGCGGCATCATAGGCGTCTCGCGGAACCTCCTCGATCGCCTGGTAGCGGGCCTCCGGGGCGACCGGGTCGACCGTCGCCACCACATCCGCTCCGGCGACGGCCAGGCGCTTGCGGCCCTGGACGCCCAATCCCACGATCACCACCCGCATCGTCTTACCGCTCCGCCGAGGCGACCTGGTACCGGCTCTGGTGCTCCACCATCTCAAGCTTCTTGAGGACTTCCTGGGGCGTGACGGGCTGGTTGCCCTCGTGCTCGCACGCCACCCCCGCCGCCATCGCCCCCAGGATGGACGCGATGACGGAGGAGCGTGTGGCGACCAGCGCGAGCGTTGCGTAGGCCAGCAGCGCGTCGCCGGCCCCCAACGGGTCGACCAGGGTCCCCGTCAGGCTGTCGACCGTGAAGAACGACCGCACGTCGTCATTCGGCGCCCGATAGGTGATCAGCCCGCGGTCGCCGAGCTTCAACATGAGCGTCTGGCAGCGCGCCCGCTTGTAGAGCTCGAGGGCGAGCGGCCGGATGACAGAGTCCTGGTCGCCCAGGGCGAACCGCGCCTCCCGCTCGTTCGGGGTCACCAGATCGAACCCCTGGAAGTCCAGGATGTTGCCCCAGCGGCTGGCGACTTGGCTGTCGGCCGCCTTGAAGGTGTCCGGCGGCAGGCACGCGGTCAGGCGGGGGATGGTCTGCGGGTTGAAGAGCCCGTGTCGGAAATCGCTGAAGACGAACGCGTCCGCGGCGGCGGACGCCAGCGAGGCCTTCAGCTCCTCCAGGATCTTGTCGGAGATCGGCTGGTTGTCCACGTGGTCCACCTTCAGCATCCGGTAGCCGCCGACGCTGAAGACGTTCTTCTGCGTCGTCGGCCGGGTGTGATCGACCGACGGCTCGCAGGCGATCCCGTGCGCGGCGAGGTCCTGCAGCGCGAAGTCCTTGAGGGCGTCGTCCCCCAGCACGGTGGCGAGCCGGACGGACGCGCCCGCGGCGCGCAGGTGCTTGGAGACGATGCCCGCCCCGCCGAGGAAATCGACCCGCCGCTCGTACTTGACGCTAAAGGTCGGGGTCTTGGTCAGGCCTCCGATCAGGGTGCAGTAGGTGTAGGAATCGATGATCGTGTCGCCCATCACATGGACGCGCAGGCCCGCGCAGGCGTCCAGGGCCCGGCGCAGGTCGTCGAAGCCCACCCCTTCCGATTCCATCAGCATCAGGAGCTTCTCCGCCGCCAGCGGGGGCGGGCAGTGCTCGATGATCGCCGAGGACGAATAGACGATGTCGCCCGGGGTGAAGATCAGCTCCCCGCCGTAGCGCTCCAGCACCGCGAGCTCCTCGCGGGTCTTCGGATGGATCCCCTCCTGGGAATACTCGTAGCCCTTGGCGAAGTAGTCCGGCTGCAGCACCCGGATGCTCTCCAGCGGCGTGGGATCCGCGTCGATGACGACGTAATCCACCGCCTCCAGGGCCGCGAGATTCATGGCGCGCAGCTCCTGCGGCACGAAGGGGCGGAAGTCGGCCTTGCTGATGTGCGCGTCGCAGGTCAGGCTCACGACCAGCAGATCCGCCTTGCTCTTGGCGTACATCAGGTGGCGGATATGGCCGGGGTGGACGAGGTCGAACGTCCCGTGGCACATGATGACCTTCTGCGTTCGGGGCCGCGGTCCGATGAGCGCCCGCAGCTCTTCCCGCGTCTTGATTTTGCGCCGGTAGTCGTGGTGTGGGGCCAGGTTGATCATCCGACCACTTCGCTTCGACCCGTGCCTGCGAGCGCGGTGAACCACCCCGCCGTGGCCGC
>Ga0114945_10000580_pt1 | contig 23684 bp, 30 predicted proteins | sample OV2TP3_FD_87194 | JGI IMG/M metagenome (GOLD analysis project Ga0114945, IMG submission 87194) | Hot spring microbial communities from Beatty, Nevada to study Microbial Dark Matter (Phase II) - OV2 TP3 | ecosystem: Environmental > Aquatic > Thermal springs > Hot (42-90C) | place: USA: Beatty...
TAGTCAAAGTTCTCGACGTCCTGATCAGCAAGCGTGTACCTCTGCTCGCGCAACCAATCGACGAGCGCCTGCGAATCGCTCGCCCGGAGGATGGTGACCGTGAACTCCGCAACGTCCTTCACCTCGAGCACCTCGACCGGTGGGAGCGCTTCCGGGCCGGCATCCGGCGCCGCACTGCCCGCACCTCGGGTTGGCGGTTGCGGCCGCTCCCGCGGCCTCGTGTAGTCCGCGAGCTCCGCGAAGAGATCCGGCGGTGCCTCGCTGGCTTCTGGCCGACCAGGGAACGCGAGCACGAGCCCGAATTCCTGTGCGGTCCCTCGAAGCTGCGGGTCGATGACGAGCGTCTCCGTGAGCCCATCCCACGCGATGAACGCACGTGCGCTCCCCGTGCGTTCGACCACCGTCCCATCCGGCCCAAACGGCGCTGGCATGCAGGCAGCAACCGGCTGTGCGAGCGCGAACCCCATCGCGACGACGATGACGACTGCGAGTTTGCGCATACTTCACCGGACGTCATGAAATCGCTCAGCCCGCCGAAATGATCGGCGTGAGCACCGCCTTCCCGAATGGCACGGAGAACGCACGGCACCACACCCATACCGCATCGTACACCGAGCGGTCGCTCCCCGCGGGAAGTTCGTAGTTCTGACTCCCCTCGTTCCCCTTGAGCGCGCTGAGCCGCGCATCCGGATCGTACGCACCGTTCCGCCCGAGGTACACGAAGAGATCGGGTCCGTTCGTTATACGAAAGTCCGACTCAAAACGCACGTACCGCTTTCCCGAAATCTCGATCACACGCGCGGTACCCTGCGCCCGGTGTCCCGCGAGACCCTCGAACGTCCCACGCGCGAGCTCTGTCAGTACCTCAGGTGTCGGGGCAATTGGGTTCTCCGCCGAAGATGGTGGCAGCTCCTCCGCAACTCGTCGAGTAATGAACAGCGGCGAGATGAGCAGGTACGCAACCACGAGACCACCAACGATGACGCACGCGAGGATGATGCGGCGTGGGGTAGTCATACTGCGCAGTGTTACGTATTCAACGCCTGGTATTGAACACTTCTACTCCTCCCCGATCACGTACGTACAGCCCTGGGGACCGATGCGCGCCTCGTGTTCGGCGTTCGCAGGAACGTCGCAGCGATCACCGACGGTGAGTTCACGTGTCACGCCACCGAGTATCAGCCGCATGGACCCCTGGATGATGACGTGCGCGGTCGTCATCGGGTGCGCGTGTGACGGATAGAACATTCCTGGCGGATCCCGCTGCACACGGATGTCCCGCCACCCTTCGCCCCGGAGCGCTCGTTCAACGGTTTGATGATCCATGTTGGCACGTGCGCGCGGTCCCTCGAGACAACGAGAGCCGATGGTGTGCGACCCACTGGTACACTGCCTCCGCGGCCCACGCGAATGGTCGGCAGTGCTCGTACAGCCAGAGGAGCGCTCGCGCGCGTGATGCGAGGGCGAGCGAATGGAAGACCGCGTGCGCCGCACGGTGGGTGGTATTGTCCGGCATGACGAGCTGCACCGCCTCGCGACAGGCGGCTTCGGTGACCTGCGGGAACCGGCTGAGCGCCGTCTGGTATGGGAGGTAGTCGACCGCATCGCCGGTCTTCCGCTTCCAACGTTCAATCCAGCGCTGGCAGAAACCGCAGTCGCCGTCGTAGAGCATCGTAGGTTTCATACGGGGTGTCCGAAATTCGATTTTGGACACTTTCAAGGGTTCTTACCAACGCGCTGGAGATCGGCACGCGAGACCGGTGGCAGGTACTCCCCGACGAGTGTGCAATTCCACCACGCGCCGGTCTCCTCCCGCTCCTTCCGCGTCGTGAATCGGTACTGGTAGTAGCGGGCTCGGACGTACTGTGGTGGTGAAGCCGGGAATGGATTCGTACGCAGGAGTGCGAACGTCGGCCGGTCGCCCTCGAGGAGCTTCTGCGCGAGCCGGACGAACCACGTCTCGTAGCCCGGCGGCGGGTACCCGTTGAACGGCAAGAACCACATGAGCCAGTCGAGCCGGAGATGGTACGGCGCGACCTGCGGCGGCCGGCGGCGGGGGTCGCCCGGCTTTCCCTTGAACCCGTACTCGCGCCATTTTGTACTCGATGTGAGCGCGACCTCATCGGTCCCCTCGAGCACGATTTCGTACCGCTCCTTCGTGACTGAACCGAACGCGCCGTACGTGTTCACGAGGTGGAGGGGTTCGAAGCTCGCGTTCATGAGCTGGTTTCGGGAGAACATGTTCCGCACCGGTCGGATGCTGAGCACCACGATGAGCACGCTGACGAGGAGCACCGCCGCACGAAACACCGGGGGTTCCGCGAGGGAGGCGGTCACCGTCGGGAACTGCAGCGAGAAGAATCCCGCAATCGCGCGCAGGTGCGCATCGTCGAACGCGGTGAGTGCGAGGACAATTGTGATGAGATTCAGGAATGCGAAGTTCCCGGAGAGCATGAGCCATCCCTGCGTCGCGATCATGACCCCACCGGCGATCGCGGCGACACGTCCGGGGACGAATAATCCGAACGGCGCGACGAGCTGGGCGAAGTGGTTCCCGAGCACCTCGAGTCGGTGGAGCGGGCGCGGGAGGTGGTGGAAGAACCACGAGAGCGGGTTCGGCATCGGTTGGGTCTCGTGGTGGTAGTCGAGGCATGTGAGGTCGCGCCAGCACGAGTCGCCGCGCAGCTTGATGAGGCCGGCGCCGAACTCGAGGCGGACAACGACCCAGCGCAGCAACCAGATGATGATCGCGGGCGGTGCGGTCGCCCGGTTCCCGAGGAAAATCGCGAGGAACCCAGTCTCGAGCAGCAGCGACTCCCATCCGAACGCGTACCAGCGCTGGCCCACATTCACGATCGAGAGGTAGAGCGCCCACATCGCCACCCACGCGCCCACCGACGCCCAGAGGGGCAGACGCTCGACGAGGCCGATGAGCGCAGCGATCGCGAGGATGGCGCCGAGCCAGGCGACCACGAGGGCGAAGCGGTCGGAGAAGTAGAGGTGGAAGATGCTCGGAGCCTGCGCGAAGGAGACGTGCTGGAGGAACTTCGGCACCGGGAGCAACCCCCGCTCGCCGAGGAGCGGGCGGAACTGGTTGATCGCCGCGATGAACGCGAGGAGGTACACCAGCGCGAGGCCGCGCTGGAAGACGAGGCGCGTGAGGACGTAGGTGGATCCGCTGAGGATGTCCATTGCTGGTCCAGTGCCGGACGACCTACCGCCATGGGGAGCCTGACGCGATCGCCGTCCGGAGCGCGCGGGCAAGCGCCGCGCGGATCGCCCGTCCCGCTCCGGTCGGCCGCCGGATGTGCCGATTGTTCACCTCGATCTCGACACCAATATACCATCGGTCGGGATAGCGTCTGCGGAAGTAGGTCACGAGCCCCTCGGAGACCCCGGCGTACGGGTAGTTCTTGCGCACGCGGTACCCGGGGAGACTCTGCCAGAGTTCCCGGTGGAGCGCATGGGCGAACCGCGCTTCCGCTGGCCGCTTCGGATCGAAGAGCACCCCAACGTCGCAGCGGCGCTCCACACCACGGAGCACGGGCGTGAAGGAGTGCGAAGCGATGTGCACGACCCGCTTCCCGCGCCGGTGCTGCGTGCGGATGACATCATCGATGGTGCGAGCGTACGATGCCCAGTATGTCGAACGTAACTGCTCCTGCTCCGATCTTGAAAGCCCCGCGAGGATTGGCGAGAAGAGCGACGACTTCCGGTGGCTATCAATCTCGATGAAGAGACGGGAGTATAAAAAGGAGATGAGCGGCACGGAGAGCGCCCGCTGGAGGTACCGGGCGGTCGCGAGCGCTCCGGGATCGTACCCCCAGTGGTCGTGGAGCAGCGCCCCGATTCTCTTTCGGCCCCACGGACCGGAGACAATCCGACGGTGCTGAAAAAATCTCGCGTACGCTCGCGGGATGGTGTTCGTCGCGTGCTCGCAGGTGATGAGAAGCGCTTGCTCCGTGGTTATGGAACGTGGGTTGCCCATGCTCGGATAGAGAGTTGACGCCGAGAAAAACCGTTTTGGCCGGGGGCGTAGGCACTTGGAGGGCAGAACGCCGCGGCCTTTCAATGGGCAAGGAGCAGACGGCGTCGTGTCACCTCCACGAGAGGAGGAACTGTTTGAGTGTGGAGAAATCATTCGCGAGCGTGATCGAACGATGCGCTCCCTCCGTGTACTCCCGCATGCGGTTCGGGACATCGACGGTGATGCCCAGCGCCTCCCGGACGACCTCCGGGAACTTCGCGGGGTGCGCGGTCCCCAAAAGTATATCAATCATCGGCTCAGGGTGCTCCTGCCGGTACCGCTCGAGCCCAACGTACCCGACCGCCCCATGGGGGTCGAGCACGTAGCCGTACCGATCGTACACCGCACGCATTGCGCGCCGCGTCTCGTCGTCGGAACACCTGGTGCCCCAGAGGTCCCGCCACATCGCCTCCACCCGGTGGCCGCAGATCTCGAGCATGCGCGCGAAGTTCGACGGGTTCCCGACGTCCATCGCGTTGGAGATCGTCCGGGCCGACGGCCGCGGCGTGAACATACCGGTGCGGAGGTACTCCACGACGACGTCTTTCGCGTTGCACGCGGCGATGAATCGCGCGACCGGGAGTCCCATGCGCTTCGCCATGAGCCCGGCAGTGATGTTTCCAAAGTTTCCACTCGGAACCGCGATGGTGACCGGCGCGTGCTCGGGGGGAAGCCGCGTCACGGCGTAAGCGTAGTAGAAAGTCTGCGGGATGAGGCGTGCGATGTTGATCGAGTTCGCCGAGGACAACCGGAGCTCCCGCGAGAGCTCAGGATCCACGAATGCCTGCTTGACGAGTCGCTGGCAGTCATCGAACGTACCCTCGACCGCGATCGCGGTAATGTTGCTCCCCGCGATCGTGAGCATCTGCTCCTGGATCGGGCTCACCCCGCCGTTGGGGTAGAGGATGGAGACGCGGATGCCGGGCACGTCCCGGAAGCCGTGCGCGACCGCGCTGCCGGTGTCGCCAGAGGTGGCGGTGAGGATTGTGAGCTCGTGGTCCAGGTCCTGCGCGAAGTGGGACATCAGACGCGCCATGAACCGAGCGCCGAAATCCTTGAACGCGAAGGTTGGCCCATGGAAGAGCTCAAGCACATGCGTGTCCTCGTCGAGGCGGTGGAGTGGCGTGTCAAAATCGAACGCCTCATCCACGATTCGCGAGAGCACCTCATCGGGGATATCGCCGTGGAGCAGTGTCCGCGCCACCGTGAGCGCGACCGCTGGGAATGGCTGCCCTTGCAATGCGGAGGAGAAATCCGCCGGCAACACCGGTAACGCGGTCGGCAGGTAGAGCCCGCCGTCCGGTGCGAGCCCCGAAAGGACCGCGTCACGCAGCGACACGACCGGTGACGAACGATTGGTGCTGGAGAACATCATGGCAGTCGAGCCCTCACCGCCTCGAGGAATTGTTTCCCGTTGCCGTCGCGGGGGAGCTCCGAGTATGGGATGGTGACGTCTGCGTACTTCGCGTACGTTTGCGCGCGGGTTTCGAGGAGTTTCGAATAGCAACGCGCGAGCGCTTCACGTGCATGCTCACCCGGTCGCTGCTCGAACGAACCTGGTGGCCAGAGCAACGCTTTCGGGAACGCGATGAACCGCTCGAACATCTCCTGATGCATCTGCGGTGTCGCCTCCACGTACACCATGAGCGAGCGTGCCTGGAATGCTTCGCAGAGCACCGCACCCGCGTAGATGAAACTCCCGCCGGGATCCATGACCGTGTTCCCGATTTCTCCAACCTCCAGTTCGTGCGCGATCTCCCAGAACAATTCCGCCTCGAGTTCAAGGAGGCGCCGCTGCCGATCTGCAAATCCCTCCTCGTACGGCATGCCCAACCACCGAGCCAATCCCTCATCGGTGGCGTCCCGCAGGAGGCCGGCGCGTTCCAAGGTACGGTGCAAGCGCCCGTCGGCCCAAATCCGATGCCATCCCATGTTCTCTAGCGCGCGCGACCAGTACGATTTTCCGACATTCGACATCCCGAACACCGTCACCACGAGTTGGTGGTCACGAGAGCGTTCATCGAATTGCACGTGCGAGAGGTTCATGCTACTGCATCGTAGCATGAGGAAAGGGCGCCCCGCTCGGGACGCCCTTCGTGTTGCCGTTCACCCCACGTTCCGCCGGAGCTCGAACTCGTCCGCGAGCGCCCGGGCGCCGCGCGCGAGGTCGGCGGACTTGATGCCGACCGTAATCGCTGGTCCGGACGTCGAAATGAGCGAGATATTCGCCCGAGCACGTGCGAGCGCGCCGGTCACCCGCGCGAGGTATGCCGGATCGCGACGCATCCGGCGATCGAACACCGTGAGCGCGACGTACCCCTCCTTCCCCTGGACGCTGCGATGCACCGTGTGAATGCGCGCCAACGCATCCGGCAGCCGCATCGCACTGACGAGGAACGAGATCACCGCGGACCGTCCGGTCCCCTCGGCCTGGATCGCATCGTTCAGGCTGACATCTCGCACCGCCGAGAACAGTTTCATGGCCTGCCCGGGTCGGTCCGGGATCCCGAGAATCTTGACGAGCGCGAGGTTGGAATCCGCGCTCACTGCGGTGATTGGCTGCAGCTTCGGCTCCAGCGCCTCGTGCGTCGAGGCGCTCCGAATCGTCGTGCCGCCGGTCGACGGGCCGATGGATGGTGAACGCACGACTCGGAGTGGCACACCATGCGCCTGCGCGAGCGAGATCGCTCGATCCATGAGCACGCGGTCCTGCGCGACATCCTTCGCCGCATCGTAGTCGAGTTCCTCGAAGATGAGCGCGTCCGGGACCAAGCGCGGATCGACCGGTGAGAGCCCGTCGACGTCCTTCTTGAAGACGCAGCAGCGCGCCTTGAGCACGACCGCGAGCGCGACCGCGGTGAGGTCCGAACCCCCGCGTCCCAGCGTCACGAGACTCCCAGCGCTCGTGACCGCCTGGAAGCCAGGCACGATGACGATCTTCCCCTCGGCGAGCGCCCGCCGGATGAGCGACACGCCGCGCACCTGCACGAGGCGCGCGCTGTCGCGGTCGTCGCTCCCAAGGAACCCCACCTGCTGGCTCGTGAACGCAACGACGTTGCCGTCCCCGTAGCGTTCGATCGCCGCGGCGAGGAGCCCGACGGCCTTCACCTCCCCGGTCTGGACGACCATGTCCTGGAAGGTTCGGGATGCTCCCGGGTTGACGTTCCGCACGAGCGCGAGGAGCTCGTCGGTCTCATCGCCCATGGCAGAGACGACCACGACCACCCCGTGTCCGCTACGATGCTCGGCGAGCACGTCCTGTGCGACGATATTCAACCGCTCGAGGGTGCCGACGGCCGCGCCGCCGTACTTCAATACGCTCGGATTGGAATGAGGCATTGGTGTCCTCCGGCCGACATCTCACCACGCGTTTCCGCCGCCCGTCAAATGACCGCGAACGGGAAACCCGCTCCGATGGACATCGGAGCGGGTATGGATCAACGGTCATGTGACCTGCCGCTCGATGCGGATGCGGCACACCTCACGGACGCTCGGGAGCAGCGCGACCATCTCGAGGGCTCGCCGCATCGCACCCTCTCGCGTCGCGTGCGTCGTCAGCACGAGTGGAACCGTCTCGTCCGCGTTGCGATCTCGCTGGATCGCGGAGGCGACGGAGGCCCCCTGCGCCGCGAGCGCCGCGGCGACGTCCCGAAGCGCGCCGGGCTGATCGGCAACCATGAGGCGGAGGTAGTACTCGCCGACGTCATCCTCCACCGGAACCACCGGGAGACTCCGGAGCGCCGCGGCCGGCACACCGAACGCCGGGGTGCGGTGACCGCGCGCGAGGTCGATGAGGTCCGCGACGACCGCAGAGGCGGTCGGACCGGCGCCGGCGCCGCGGCCCTCGAGCGTGATGGTGCCGACCGGGTCGCCGGTGATCGCCACCGCGTTCAGGACGCCCTCGATCTGCGCGATTGGGCTCGCGGCCGGGACCATGCAGGGCTGCACCCGCTGCGCGAGCCCCGCATCGGTGACCTGTGCGGTGGCGAGGAGCTTGATCCGGTGCCCGAGCTCCTCCGCGTAGCGGATGTCGAGCGGGGAGAGATGGCGGACGCCCTCAACGTGCACGCCGTCGAGGTCGACCGGGGTGCCGAATGCGAGCGCGGCGAGGATCGCGAGTTTGTGCTTCGCATCGATACCGTCGACGTCGAAGCTCGGGTCTGCCTCGGCGTAGCCGAGACGCTGCGCCTCTGCGAGCGCCTCGGCGAACGTGCACCCCCGCGCGCGCATGCGCGTCAGGATGAAGTTCGTCGTGCCGTTGAGGATCCCGGCAAGCCGCACGATGCGACTCGAAGCGAGCCCCTCACGCAACGTTCTGATGATCGGAATCCCTCCTGCAACGGCCGCCTCGAATGCGAGGCACACGCCACGCTCCTCGGCCGCGCGGGCGAGCGTAATCCCGTGGTGTGCGATGAGTGCCTTGTTCGCGGTCACGACGTGCCGACCCGCGGCGATCGCAGCGGCGACAACCTCATGGGCCACGCCATCCGCACCGCCGATGAGCTCGACCACCGCATCCGCATCAGCTCGCCGTGCCATCTCGACGGGGTCGCCGAACCACTCGCCGAGGAGCGGGACACCGCGGTCCTTCCGGCGGTCGCGCGCGCTCACCGCGGTGACGGTGAGTGCGCGTCCTGCTGCACGAGCGATGGATTCAACACACTCGTGGAGGAGCTGGAGCGTTCCCGCACCGACGGTGCCGAGCCCGGCGATTGCGATCTTGAACATCGTGTGTTCCTTTCTTGAGTTATCAAAGACCTGCAGGACCACGCATCACGAGGTGGTCCGGACGTGGTCCTATGGTACGGACGCACACCGCGCACGTCAATCCTCGCAATGCGTCCCTGCCTGTCAATGCGTCCCTGCCCACCGATTCAATTCACCTCAATATCAATGTGGCGGATGCTGGGGTGTTGCTTCTGGACCTTCGCTTCGAGTGCGTCGATGCGTTTGCCGATGAGCCGTGGGATCCGATCGGCATACTCGATCGCGAACCGCTTGAACGACTCGTAGTCACCACCGATCGCCTCGAATTCCCGCGGGAGCGACTTCTGGAGGTACCGGTCGAGGAGCGCGTGGCCATTCACTTCGACCTCGCACTTCACGCGATAGACGTCCACGTCGAGCGTCATGGATTTGAAGTCGAGCACGCGCTCGATGGCGGGATCCGCAACGAGCATCGCGATGACGCCGTCACGGATGTCCTCTGGGATCGCCTTCCCGATGAGGTACGCGCGGTTCTTGACGATGAGGAGCACTGCGGCGACACCAAGCAAACACCCAATCGTGATGGACCCCGCCGCATCCCACCAATGATTTCCCGTGACGTACGACAGCCCGATCGCCGCTGCGGCGACGAGCACGCCGACCACCGCGATGCCATCTTCCAGAAACACTGCAAGCGTGGATGGATCACCCGACGTCAACCGCTCGCGCCATGATTGCGTCGAATGGGACCGCTGCAATTCCCGTGCCGCCACCCAGAAGGTGAACGATTCCACGACGAACGCGACGAGCAGCACCCCGAACACGAGCGGCGAGAGCTCTACCGATTCGGGATCGAGGAGGGAGGTGATACCGCGGTACACCGTCACCCCTGCACCCACGAAAAAGATCCCGCACGCGGAGAGGAGCGCCCAGAAAAATCGCTCTCGTCCGTACCCGTAACTAAAATCCTCATCTGCCTTCTTGCGAGAGCGCGAGAGCCCCACGAGCAGGAGAACTTGATTCGACGTGTCCGCCACGCTATGCACGGCCTCGGAGAACATCGCACTCGATCCTGAAGCAAACGCCGCGATGAATTTGATCACCGAAACAAACGCATTCCCCGCCACCGCCGCAATGACGGGCCAGAATCCTGATGCGTGACTCGAAGACATGCGCGGCGTGCTCATTCCACCAACATTGCCGGTGCCAGCTTTGCCTTCCCAAACGGCACCGAGAACGCGCGGCACCACACCCAGACCTCGTCGTACGCCGCGAGATCGGCACTTGTGGGGAGCTCGTAGTTCTGGCTCCCTTCGTTCCCCTTGAGGGCAGCAAGCCGCACATTGGGATCGTACCGTCCTTCGCGTCCGAGGTAGACGAAGAGATCGGGTCCGTTCGTCACACGAAAATCGGACTCAAAGCGGACGTACCGTTTCCCTGAAATCTCAATCACCCGTGCCGTGCCCTGCGCGCGATGTCCCGCGAGACCCTCGAATGTTCCCTTGGTGAGTTCCACGGAACCAGAAACCGGTGGGAGAGGTGGCGCTGCGGGCGGAGGGGGCGTTGCTGCAGCACTCGGCGCAGCAGGGACGGCGGCAGCCGGCGTCGGTGACGCGGTATCGAGGGGAGCGATCGGCGGGAGCTCCTCCGCAACTCGCCGCGTGGTAAACAGTGGTGAGACGAGCCAGTACGAAATGACAACTCCGCCAACGGCAACGATCGCGAATATGGTTCGGCGTGCAGTCGTCATACGAGTTGGGCGTATCTCACACATCGCATCTCGTGGTCGTTCACCATACCGACCGCCTGCATGAACGCGTAGCAGATGGTGGAGCCGACAAACGTGAACCCGCGTTTGCGTAAGTCGTTGCTCATCGCGTCGGACTCCTTTGTCGTTACCGGGATGTTCTTCATCGCTTTGATCTTGTGATTGATCGGTTTTCCGCCGACGAACTGCCAGATGTAGGTATCGAACGAGCCATATTCCTTCTGGAGCCCCAACCATGCTTTCGCGTTCTGAATCGTGGCTGCGATCTTCAGGCGATTGCGAATGATGCCGGGATTGGCGAGGAGCCGCTTGGTATCTTTGGCTCCATAACGGACAATCTTCCGTGCATCAAAACCGCTGAATGCCTTGCGATAGTGTTCCCGTTTGTTGAGGACGGTTTGCCAGCTGAGCCCCGCCTGCGCACCTTCCAGGATGAGGAACTCGAAGAGCGTGCGGTCGTCATGGACCGGTACGCCCCACTCCTCGTCGTGGTACGCGAGCATGAGCTCATTGCTCGCCGGCCAACTGCAACGACGCGTCCCAGCTCGATACGCACCGCTACGCATACACCCGCTACGGTGCCTCTGCACGAATCATCGTCACGACTTCGCTGATGGACTTCCGAACGCGAGGCCGTTGCTCCTTCTGCTGCGCGACGGGATCAAGATTTCCATCACCGCCTTCGTACCCGATGGCCACCATCACAACAGGAGTTTCCTGATCCTTGATGCCAAAGGCGCGTCGGAATGCCGCCTCACTGAACCCGGCCATCTGGTGCGCGCGCAGTCCTTGATGTTCTGCCTCGACCACGAGGCACATGACGGAAAGCGCAACGTCGTACATTCCATATTCCCGCGATTCCACCGTGTTGACAATGGACGCATCACGTACCACTCCGAGGATCAACGGTGCCGCGAGCGCCCAGTGATTGCCGGGGCTCAACACCTCGGCGATCCTCTCCCGCGCACTTCCCATGCACGCGTAGTAGTGCCACTCCTGTGCATTCCTGCTCGACGGTGCCCATGTCGCCGCCGCCCACAACGCGTCAAGCTTCTCCTGCTCGATCGCTGTTGGGAGAAACGTCCGAACGGACTTCCGCTGGTTCAGTTCACGGAGAATGGGTTGGTCGGTATTCATGTGTTCACGGATCGGATCGTACAAAAATCCGGTGGGGGAGGGATTCCTCGCCAAAGGCGAGTGTGCCTCTGGCGCAGAACCCAAAACGGTGGGGGAGGGATTCGAACCCTCGAGACCCTTGCGGGTCTACGTCCTTTCCAGGGACGCCGAATCAACCGCTCTCGCACCCCACCTCACGCATGATTCCGCCACCACCGTAGCACGGTGGTGGCGCGATCGTCACGGACTCGTTTATTCGATCGCCTCGAGGTCTTCAATTGCCGCGTCGAGGTCGTCGGTGAGGGGTTCGACCGGCGTGGGCGGAGTTACTGCGTTCACGACCGGCGGTGGTGGTACCGCAGCCGGCATGTTGACGTGCGGTGCCGAGCGGCAACCGACGCCGAGGAGTGATACTGCAATCGCCGCGGTACTCAACATTGCTATTGTGCTTCGCTGCATACTCCCCCCTCGCTCCCCCTCTGAGAGAGGGGGAGAGAATACTTTTCAGTAGGACGAACCAACGCCTTCAGTGCGCGCACGGGTCTTCACCTGCTCTGGAAGTGCGGCGACGAAGGTGCGCCATTCGGATTGGACACGACGGATGATGGCGATGCGTTCCGCTTTCGAACGCGCCGCATTGAAATCAATTTTCCCTTGCTCCGCAGCGACGACGAATTTCACGACGAGATCCATCGGCGCGCCGAGTTCCTTGAGCCCCTCCGCGCGCTCTTCGAGATCGTAAAAACGGAAGGTGATGTAGGGATATAGGTGATCGCGTCGGTACTGGGCCTCGCACCGCTCCGTGTACTCGAGGCTCTCCGAACCACACGGCGGCGCAAGTTGGTTTGGAAGATAGCTTCGCAAATCAGGAATACCAAGTACTCCACGCACGCATGCGAGACGCTCCGCACCGATGGGTTTCGCCCAGCACGGCCGGAGCTTCTGATATCGTGTCACGCAAGTCTCTACACCCTTTACGTCTTCTGCGCCCTCTCGCAATGCACGACATTCCTCTGGAAGATACTGCACTTGGAGCTCGCGCTCGAGCGTTTCCTCATCGAGTCCGATGCGACAACGCACGCGCTCCTCGAGCGTCGAAAGATTCCCACAAATGAGCGATGGAACGGCTGCGGTCGCACTCAGCACTGGAACTGGGGCGATCGTCGGAGGCGGAGGTTGTGGCGGCCGAGCCGCCGGCCGCGGTGCGGGTGGTTTACTCGCCTTCGGTGGCATACAGGCCTCGCGCTCCGCAGGTTTCGGTACTGGCTGATCAGGGACTTCGCAATCGGTTCGCAGTGTGCACGTCCGCGTACGAACACCAGTCGATGCACATGCGGACCACGCGGTGCAGGTCCAGATGTCGTTCCCACAATCGAGACGACAGGCAACCTCGGTCGCCGGAGACGGCGTATCCGCGAGCGGACAGTCAGTAGATTTCGTGCAAATGCGTCGCTGACGACTGCCAACACAGGGACCCCACTGCCCGCAGGTCCACTCATCCGCGGTACATTCGGGCGTGCATGAACGCACCGCCGGCGGCGCTGGTGGCGTCTCCACGCTCGGACAGTCGAACGATTTCGTGCACGCGCGTGTCTGCTGCCCATTGAGTCCACAGGGACCCCACTCTCCGCAGGTCCACGTGTCCTGCGTACACATCTCAATCACCGTGTTCCCCATCCCAGTCGGCGCTCCCCCACCCCCACCGCCACCGCCCGCCGCGAGGGCAACGATCGGCACAGCTGCTGCGAGTACAGCGGCCGTCGCGTGTACGATTATGGCTTGACGACGACCAGGGTTCATCTGCCTCCACGGTAGCACCGAGGCACACGAGTGCCTAGACCTCTTTCATCGGAGCACGTGCACGGAGCGTTGTCACCACATCCACCAAGGCGGTGACGACCGCCGTGACATGTTCGCGGGTCGTCGTGCGTCCGAACGTGAGACGGATACTCGATTGCTGGCACTCCGGTCCGACTCCAATTGCTTCGAGAACGTGGGACGCGCCTTGCTTCTCCGAACACGCAGACTTCGTACCAATGGCGAACCCACGTGCGTCGAGCATGAGGAGGACCGCGTTCGCATCAACGCCGCGCCCGAGACAGATGTTCACGTTGTTCGGGAGCCGATCCGTGGGATGGCCGTTCAGCGTCGCCGTGGGGATGTGTTGGAGGATATCGGTTATCGCGCGATCGCGGAGTTCACGGAGTCGCTCGGCCTCTTCGGCGCGATGACGCTCAGCGAGATCGAGCGCCGTTGCGAAACCCACGATACCAGGAATGTTCTCTGTCCCAGATCGTAGATCGAATTCCTGGGCCCCGCCGTAGATGAGTGGCCGCAGCGGCGTCCCCTTGCGGACGTACAGGATGCCGACCCCCTTCGGACCGTAGATCTTCGACCCATTGAGCGTCATGAGATCCACGCCGAGCACATCCGTTCGGCAATCGAGCGCTCCAGCAGCCTGGCAGGCGTCGCTGTGAAAAGCGATGCGTGTCATCCCTACGCCGGCACGTTCGACGTTCACCGCTCGGAGCAACGCGATGAGTTCAACGATCGGCTCGATGGTGCCGATCTCGTTGTTCGCGTACATGACGCTCACGAGCACCGTCTCCGGCCTGATGGCGGCTCGGAGCTGTGCGGGATCCACACGACCATCCCGATCAACCGGCAGGTACGTCACGGCAACTCCACGACGCTCAACCTCTCGACATGCTTCGAGTACCGCCTCGTGCTCGATCGCTGTCGTCACGACGTGGACCGCGTCGAGCGATCGTCCCGCACCGTACACGGCACCGAAGACTGCCGCGTTGTCTGACTCCGTCCCGCCGCCGCAAAACACCACTTCATCCGTACGACACCCAAGGACAGCGGCGACACGCTTTCGGGCACCATCGAGCGCCTCTCGCGCACTGCGACCGACTCCGTGGAGCGATGAGGGATTCCCGTACGACTCCAAGAAGAATGGCCGCATCGCGTCGAACACTACCGGATCCATCGGTGTCGTCGCGGCGTGGTCGAGGTAGGTCGTGGAGACGTTCATACCGCTCATCCGAATGTCCTCAGAGCACGTCTGCGTACGTTCTTGGCGTGAATCGTCGGATCTCAAGGTAGCACCGATCATTCCCCGCTGGGAGGAGGTAGACGTTGATGGTGATCTCGAGTTTTCCCTGGTACATCGCGTAGTACATCGGCACGAAGTTCCCGCGGCACATGTACATGCGCTCGTCGTAGATGTTCACGACTCGCCGGTACCTCATCGCCTCCTCATCGGCGAGCTTCTGGGCGAGAATGAACCGACAGAATGGGAGGCAGACGTTCCCCTGCACCTTCCCAACCACGTCGGCGAGTCCGGTGGTCTCCGGTCGGAGGCGAAACACGTCCTGCACTTGGAGGAACATCTTCTGCTTGTGGAACGTTTTCGATCGACGAATCGCACGGTTCCGGAGCTGGCTCTCGTAGAACAGCAGCAGCTCCTCCTCGTGGATCCCCGCGTCCTTCAGGAGGAGCTGGTACACCCTCGGGAGGCGGAAGAGCTGCTTCGCCTGTGTGCGGAGTGCTGGCGGATATGCGAAATCTCCAACGAGGAATGAGAGCGCGTGCCCTTCGGCAGCGGCGGGGACATCGCATGCCGACCGGTAGAGCCGTATCCCCAATTCAAACCCGAACGCCGTGATCGCGTCTGGTCCATTTGTAATATGGCCGTGCGCATCGACCTCGAGGAGGAAGTGACCGCAGTCAATCAGTGTTCGGGGGCCAAGGAACGGTGCGATTTGTTCGCACAACCACGCCAGTGCGCTCTCGCGCTCAGTGACCTTGAAGAGCCGCTGCTCGAGCATATCCGCGTGCCTCAGGAGACGGTTTTCGGACCCCGCCCTTCGAGGATCCCCCACACGAGCTCGAAGATCGCCCGTTGGGTATCAGCAATCTCGCGACTCTGGATGATGACCCCAAGGAGGTCTCGGTGCGAGATGATGAGCACCTTATCGTCGTAGATGTTGATCTCGTTGCTGATCGGAAACTGTTCCCGCGAGACGAGCTTCACCTCGCGGTGCTCGATCCGCGCGCGCTCCTTGAAACGCTCACCAATGCGACCCTTCACGAAGATGCCGCGGACGAAGATGCTTCGCTCGTTCTTGTGTCGGATGTACTGAGGGTAGTAATCGCCAAGGACCTGCCAGGCGAGGTCGATATCCGCCCACGCAAGGATCGTCTTGTTCGGCATGCGGAGGGTATCGTCCATCGCCTCCACGATTCCCTCGTACCCTTCGTAGTACCGAACGCGCGGCTTCCCCTCCCCCGTCGATGGGATGAGGAGGCGCAACTCGGCGATGAGGTTTCGGAGTCGCTGGAGTCGCTCCGATTCCTCCTCGAGGAGCAACTTGGGATCACGGGCGGCGTACAGGCGCAACCCACCTCTCACCCGTTGGACGCAGAATCGCCGTTGGACGAGTTTTGGGAGAATCGTTTCGATGCGAGACGTGGAAATGCGCGATCGCTTCGCGATCACCGAGAGCCGTGATTCCCCAAGCTCGAGCGCAGCGAGGTACACGCGCGCCTCCTCCGGTGTGCAGTTGAGCACTTCGAGTTCCTTGACGTAGCGCATACAATGGTACGATGGGGACACGTGGACAACTCCACGACGTCCGTAGATCCGTAGAGACAAATTCACCGTGCCGGCGCCGGACACGCTGCTACCGGTGTTCGTTTGCGATACACGTAGTCTAACACCGCTGCCGCAATGAGTCCTGCGCCGGAGCCGTAGATGAGCCACTGGTTGAGGACGAAATTCCGTCCAGCGATCATCCCCATCGCAGCAACCACCGCGAGGACGAACGCTGAGCTCCGTCGGTGGACGAGCGAGGACGCGTGGAGCGCGATGAGCGCGAGGCCGAGGAGCGTGAGCGTGATCGCGCGGCTCACGATGAAGTTCGCAAGGAACCCAAGGCCGATCGTCGCGAGGAACGCCCCGAGCGCCGGGATGCACGCCGGGCAAAGAACACCGAAGGCCCCACCGGCGGTCGTGAGGATGGAACTGAGTTTACGCATACTACTTTTAGAATTTCGAACATTAGAATTTCTTTGGAATTTGGTGCTTGGTTCTTGGTGATTCCAGCCGACTCATCCTTCCACGATGAGTCGGCCGGCACCCATCCCCATTGCGCAGGAGAACTTGAATGTGCCCGCGCGCTGCGGCGTGAAGGCGACCTTGTTGCTCCTCGGCGTGAATTGACCCCACACGTTGAGCTCAGGGATGACGAACGAGGCGAAACATCCGCGCAGCTTGTCGGTGTCGCCGGTGATCTCAACCGGGATGCCCTGCTTCACACGGATGGTATCCGGCGAATAGTTGAAGTTCCCGAATGAGAGCGCGACGCGCTGGATGTTGTCGCCACCGACCGTCGCGCTCGCTGCGGCCGCGCTCGGCGCGATCGCCGGGGTGAACCCACCAGCGGCAAGTTTCTGCCCTGCGCGGATGAGCGACGCGATGAGGAGGAGCGCCATGAGCCCACCTCCAAGTATCGTGATGGGTCGCTGCATATCAGAAGCCGAGGAAGAGCACGGACTTCGGCCCGAACACCATCACCCCGACCGTGAGTGCGGTGACGAGGAAACACGCGACCGTGAACGGCAGGAACCCCAAACGGCTGTTGAACGCAACCTCCACCCCCTGCTTCTCGCGGTACTCCTTGTGTACGAGATACGAGAGACCAGACAGGATAATGAGTGACACGAGGAGGAGGAACGGCGTGAACCACGTGAGACGATCGTTGAGGAGCATCACCGCGGTCATCGCGCCCATGACGCCGGACATGAGTCCGGCCATCAAGCCCTCCATCCGCGACATCATCGCGCAGCAGTCGCCCACGTACCACCCGAGCGCGCAGCCAACGAGCACACCGAACACGGAGCCGGTGAACATCCCGTTTGTTGCACCGACGAGGTAACCGCCGAGAAATCCGGCGATCATCCCGAACGTCATCCCAACCATCATCGCAACCATCTCGCCGAGGTCGCGGCGCACGACTTTGAGGTGCCACGTCGCGCCGGCAATCGCAGCCACCGCCGCGATGAGGTACGGCAGGTGCGGACCGATGCGCTTCGCGAATCCCGGGAGGTCCACGAGGAACCCCCAGTACGCGAGGTACGCGATGACACCGACGATTGCCGCTGCGCCGAGCGTGAACCACCCCGCACGGCGCTCTGCCGGAAAGTGATCCGCATCACGCCAGCAGCACGCGAGGAAGGTGCCGTACCCGGGCACCGACGCGCAGAGCGTACAGTCTTTAGAGTCGTTGGGCATATCGAATGTAGTATATCAAATCCGCACACGCTTCAACCGCAACGAGTTCAATACCACCGAAACTGATGAGAACGCCATGGCAGCGGCGGCGAGCATGGGGTTCAGGAGCGTGCCGGTGAATGGGTAGAGGATGCCGGCAGCGACCGGAATGAGGACGACGTTGTAGCCGAATGCCCAGAAGAGGTTCTGGATGATGACGCGGAGCGTGATGCGCGAGAGACGGATCGCTTCTAGAATTGCACGGAGATCGCCACGCATTAGCGTCACTCCCGCGGATTCCATCGCGACGTCGGTGCCGGTGCCCATGGCGATCCCGACATCCGCTGCCGCGAGCGCTGGCGCGTCGTTGATCCCATCGCCCACCATACAGACGCGCTTTCCCCCAACCTTCAGCTCCGCGATTCTCGCCGCTTTCTCCTCTGGCTTCACCTCCGCGAGCACGCGATCAAGGCTAATCTGCTTCGCGATCGCCTCCGCGGTCACGCGGTGATCGCCGGTGACCATCGCGACCTCAAGGCCAGCGCGGTGCAACTCATGAATCGCTTCCTGCGTCGTCGGTTTCAGCGTATCCGCGACCGCAATGATGCCGACCACCTTCCCGTCGAGGCCGACGTAGAGCGGGGTCTTTCCCTGCACCGCAAGTCCCTGCGCCTGCGTGGAGAGCGGTGTGACATCCATGCGCTCGCGCGCCATGAGCGCGGCGTTACCGAGCAGGACCACCTTACCGCTCACGCGCCCCTTGAGTCCGTGGCCGGCTATCTCCTCAAACTGTGAAGTGTCCAAAGTCGAGCTTTGGACATGCTGAACGATCGCCTGCGAAAGCGGGTGCGTCGAGCGTGAGGCGAGCGCGGAGACGAGCGAAAGCCACTCCACCTCTCCCCCCGTCGCGGGGATGGGGAGAGCCGTTTGGATATCAGTCACCGCGGGCTTCCCCTGCGTGAGCGTGCCGGTTTTGTCGAGGACGATCGTGCGCACCTTGTGGAGGAGCTCGAGCGCCTCGGCGTCGCGGATGAGGATGCCCCGCTCTGCGCCGCGACCGACGCCGACCATGATCGCGGTCGGCGTCGCGAGGCCCATGGCGCACGGGCATGCGATGATGAGCACCGCAACGGTGTTGAGCATGGCGAACGTCAGTGACGGCTCCGGCCCCCAGACGTACCATGCAACGAACGTCAGTACGGCAATGCCAAACACAATCGGAACAAAAACACCGGACACACGATCTGCGAGCCGCTGGATCGGCGCCTTCGACCCCTGCGCTTCTTGAACGAGCCGGATGATCTGCTGGAGCACGGTGTCCTTCCCAACTTTCGTCGCGCGCATGACAAATGAGCCCGATCGGTTGATGGTCGCGCCAACAACGCTCGCACCCGTTGCTTTCTCCACGGGCATGGACTCGCCGGTTACCATAGACTCGTCCACGCTCCCCTGCCCCTTGATGATTGCACCATCCGTCGGAATCTTCTCGCCGGTGCGCACGATAATTTCGTCACCAATGCGCACATCCTCGATGGGAACATCCGTTTCCAGAAAAAGGGTCCCGGACCCTTTTTCTGGACGGCGCACGCGGGCGGTGCGGACCTGCAGCCCCATGAGTTTCCGGATTGCTTCGCCCGTCCCCGCTCGCGCTCGCGCCTCGAGGTATCGCCCGAGGAGGATGAGCGTGATGATGACCGCCGCGGTGTCGTAGTAGAGGTCGGGCATGAGCCCGCCGCGCTCGAACACGCGCGGCGCGAACGTCGCGACCGTTGAATACGCAAACGCCGCGAGCGTCCCCACCGCGACGAGCGTGTTCATGTCCGCACTCCGGTACCGAACGAGGAGCCAGAGCCCCGAGTAGAACTGACTACCCACCCAGAACTGCACTGGAATCGTGAGGAAAAACAGGACGAGCGGCTGGCTCAGCACTTCCGCCACCGCATCAAGTCCTACCACGCGCAGAAACTGCGGAAACGCGCCGAGCATGATCACGATCGAAAGCGCAATACCAACCCAGAGCTTCCGGCTCAGTTGCCGAAGCTCCGCCGCCTTACGCTGCTCCCTCATCATCCCCGCATGGTCGTGGGCGGGCATATTGTTTCACCCAATCGGCTCCAACTTGTACCCCCCAACTTTTGCAACCGCTGCGACAAGCGTCTCCAATGGCACCTCGCCATCCACGCTCGCGGTCTCCGTCGCGAAGTTCACGTCCGCGCGCGTCACGCCCGGCACTCCCCGGAGCGCCTTCTCAATCTTCACGACGCACGATGCGCAATGAATCCCGGTGACTTGGTAGGTGGTCATACGCGTGTACAACTTGTTTCAAAACTCCCGAAGCAAAAAAGGACGAATACGAAATTCAAAACTGCATGCGCTGCGGACGCGAGCCAGAGGTTTGGAAGGCGGAGCCAAAGCGCGGTGAACACGAAGCCGCCGAGGAACGAGAGCGGGAGGACGACCGCGGGCTCCGGGAAGATCGTGTGCAAGAACGCGAACAACGACGCGTTCGCCACGATGATCGCCGATGGTGATGCGGTGAGGCGCTGGAGGAGCACCGTGAGGAGCCCGCGGTAGAAGAACTCCTGCGCCGCGCTCACCGGGATGAGTATCCCGTACCGGAAATGCGGGACCAGCCACCAGGACGTCCGCGGGACGCGCCCGATCGATACCGCAACGACCACAATCACGACCGCACCGAGGAGCGCGAACGCCGTGTAGGGCAGCACAGCGGCACGCGCGTTGCCCCCACGGAACCCGAGGTCACGGAGCGACGCACCAGTCCAGCGAGCGACGCCGAGCGCGAGGAGTCCCGCGAGGGCATACCACCACCGACGCTGATCGACGGGGATGACCCCACCGATGACGAACGCGAACGGAAGCACGAAGCAGCTGAGGATCGCGAGTGCAACGGTCCAGCGCCGCATACATCACCCCTGACGCTCCTGCGCGAACCGACGGAGCGCGCGGAGCTGGATGGGTTCGAGGTGGATGCGCGGGCGCCGGGTGCGGATCCGCGCGACCGCCTGCGCAACCGTGAGCCCTTCCGATGCGATGAGGTACGCGGCGACGAGGGTCGGCGCGCGGCCGTGGCCGTTCTTGCAGTGGATGTAGATGCGCTGGCCAGTAGCGACGAGCGCCGCGAGCGCGTGGATACCGACGCGGAGCTGCACCGGAGTCGGCGCATGGTGATCTCGGACCGGGAGCCACAGGAAGCACGTTGTTCCGTACGCCGCGTCGAGCTGCTCGGCCTCGAGCGAGACGTCCGCCGTGATCCCGAGGCGTCGGAGCGCATGGCTGAAATGCGTCGTGCAGCACCGGTTCGTCCCGATCCAGATGCGCGTCGTAATGTGCGAGTACTCGAACTTCGGCTGCCCGCGTTCGTGGACGTTCAACTGACGTCGCATACGGTGTGTGCAATCCGTACCTCACGGCTCATGGCTCATGGCTCCTCATGTCTCTCAGTGCCCCACCGGGCACTTTCGATCCCCGTAGTCGCAGAACACGCAGCATCCCTTCGTCGCCTGCACGGTCTTCCCGCACGAGCTGCAGACGTAGAATGGGACACACTTCCCGCTCGGGATCTCCGCCTGCTGTTTTGCTCCGCAGTGTGGACACGTGAGCGTACCGATCAGCGGCTGCGTGGATGGAATGGCGTCGACGTGAGGCATACTCGTGATAGGTTACGATTCGAGGACGGCGCGGAGCGCAGCGCGGAGCGTCGCGCTCGACGTGATGGTGCGATCCGCGAACCGGATGATGCCGTTGCGATCAATGACGTACGTGATCTCAAAGCGATTGAGCTCGTACGCACGGAGGAGCTCGGGGACGCCGGGCGCCTGCGCCTGCGCGTAGAACCACGGGGTGTCGAGGTTCACGCGGAACGCTTCAATGGCGAGGATGTCATCGCTCGGGTCAATGCTCACGGTGAGGAACTCCGCGCGATCGCGAACCTCACGGTACACCGGCGCGAACTGCTCTGCCTCGTAGATGCACGTCGAACACCACGTCGCGATGGATGTGATGACCAACGGCTTCCTCCCGATGAAATCGCTCAGGCGGATCGTCTGGCCGCCCACCGCTCGGATCGTGAAGTCCGGCGCACGGTTCCCGACGCGCGTGCCGACTAGTGCGCTCGCGGGATCAACGGCTGGTCGGGCGCTCCGCTGTTGCGCCGCGAACGCCCACCACGCGTATGCCCCTGCGCCGATAACAACCATTGCGATGATGGCTTTCCGCATGCGTCACGCGCACGCGCACGCGCTGACCACACGCTTCGCTGCGAAGTGAAGCGAGCAGAGCATGAGCGCAAGCGCGAGGAGTATCGCCCACATCTGATTCGCGATGATGAACAGGATCGCGCCGGTCCCGAGGAACCCGAAGAGCGCGGCGACACACCACGAGCACGCGGCGGTTGCGAAGACCGCACCGAGCACACCGGCGTACCCACCCGCCGCGCCCCCGCAAGCGGCTCTGATCCTCGCCCCCGCGCCCTTTGTCTGCGCGAAGAGGTACGCGTGCATCGTGAGGACGAGCGCGATGACCGGCGCGAGGATGATCGTGAGGGCGTAGTCCCGCGGGCGCAGGAGCGACAACTGGAACGCAATGCTATTCCCCGGCACGAGCCACACCGGGAGGAAGAAGAGCAGGAGGAGCATTGCGGGGACGAGGAGCGCGAAGAGCACCGCGCACCAGCGTTGACGGAGCACCACCGCCGTCGCATCGCGGATGTACCGAACCTCGGACGTTGCCATAGGTCATTCACGACTTAGCACGACGGACGCACACTCGCGCGCAGAACGCATGGACGTGCCGGTCCACGAGCGTGAGGAGTGGGCCAACGGTACGCACGTTCAGCGCGTATACGCGTTCTCGACCATTGCGCCGCGCCGTGAGGAACCCGCACCGCTCGAGCCGGCGGAGGTTGTGCGAGCAGCGGCTCTGTTCCATGCGAAGCGCTCGGCAGATCGCGTGCGCGGGCTGCGGTCCGCGCCGCCGTAGGAGCTGCACGATCCCCCACCGCACGGAGTTCCCGAGCGTCTGGAAGAAAAACTGAGCGGGGCGGTCGTGCGGTTCCGCGTGGCGCATGGTCGGCACAAAAGTATGAAATTTCCTTCATACATTATGGTACGCGGGAAACTCGGGGTCGGCAACCGCTCCCTGTGGACAATGGCGCCTCGATCCAGCGTTACTCGTACCGAATTTCAACGCGAGCGCCATCCTGCGGAACGTACCGATCGAAGTCCGTCCGCTCCTTTCCGTCCACGATGAGCTTCAATGCAGCGGGCGTGTTCTTCTCCTCACACCGATCGCCCACCTTCCATGTTCGATCCTGTCCCGGATACCGGAGCTCGTCCTTCGTGAATTTCCCGCCGTGCGTGCGGAAGAAGAGCCCGAGGTTCGCGTTCTGGTACGCGGTTGCCGACGATTTCGGGTGGGCGTGGATGCGGCCGTCGCCGTGCGTGTGTACGTCACCGTGGAGCGCCGGAATGTCCGGTTGCTCCTCCCCGCAGATGAACACGGAGTAGTCCGCGTGCCAGTGGTCACCGACGCGCGGGAGTGTGAGGTCCGGTGCCGCCTTTGCGCCGTACCCCTTCGACACCGAGTACTGGCCGAGCGCATAGATGCCACCGCCGAGGAGGACGATGATACCAATGACGTACACGCGAGCGGGGATGTGCTTCATACGATTGTGGGGTCATGGACGAATGCGGTGCGCGCGGTGAGCTCACGCTCCTCGAGACGAATGACGAACGGCGTGAGGGCGAGGAGCCAGACCGTGAGTGCCGCGA
>Ga0114945_10000581_pt1 | contig 23672 bp, 21 predicted proteins | sample OV2TP3_FD_87194 | JGI IMG/M metagenome (GOLD analysis project Ga0114945, IMG submission 87194) | Hot spring microbial communities from Beatty, Nevada to study Microbial Dark Matter (Phase II) - OV2 TP3 | ecosystem: Environmental > Aquatic > Thermal springs > Hot (42-90C) | place: USA: Beatty...
CGCAGGAGGCAGGACGCCAGGAGGCAGGACGCAGGAGGCTAGGACGCAGGAGGCAGGACGCCAGGAGGCAGGACGCAGGAGGCTAGGACGCAGGAGGCAGGACGCAGGAGGCAGGAGGCAGGAGGCAGGATGCAGGAAGCAGCAGGCAGGAGGCAGGAGGCTAGGAGCCGGAGATGGGTTCGCCGTAGCGGGCGAGGGTGGTGCGCAGGTACTTATAGGGATTGACAGGGACGTCGTTGATGCGCACTTCGTAGTGCAGGTGAGGGCCGGTGGAGCGGCCGCTGAGGCCAGCGTAACCGATGGTCTGGCCGCGGGTGACGTTCTGGCCGATGGCAACGGCGAAGGTGGCGAAGTGGCCGAAGCGGGTGGTGATGCCCTGCCCGTGGCGGATAACCAGCATGCGCCCGTAGCCTCCGAGGACATCGGCGAAGATGACGACGCCATCGGCGGGGGCGATGACGGGGCAGCCGTAGCAGGTGGAAATGTCCACGCCGCTGTGGAAGGCGCCCTCGCCGTTAAAGGGATCGTTGCGCTCGCCGAAAGAACCGGAGACGCGGCCTTCGACCGGCCACAGGTGGGGCGCGGCGGCCAGGCGCATCCAATCGGCCATGCTGGCGTTGCGCGCCGGGCCGAACTCAATGCCCATGGTGGCGGCGCCGGTGAGGGCGGTGGTGCGCAGGGCGTACAACTGCTCCAGCGAGACGGCGTATTGCTCGTCGGTGAACTCGTCAGCACCGTGGCCGGCGAGCAAAGGATCAGACTTGAGGCCGTAGAGCGTGGTGACTTCGCTGGCCAGAGAGCCCAGCGACGCTACCTGGATTTGCTTTTCCTGAGCCACCTGCTCCAGGCGCTTGTACTGGTCGGTGAGCGCCTGCTTTTCTGTGCGCAGATCGTTAAAGCGGGCCACCTTCAGCAGCATGCGGGAGTAGGAGCCCGCCATGCCGGTGATGGTCATCATGCCGATGAGCGCGCCCGCCAGAAAGACGTAAAGATAATGGAGAGGAATGGGAATCTTGCGCAACTCGCCTTCGGCGTCGCGGGTGACCAAAAGTATGTACAAACGCTTGCGCAAATGAAATGTCCGTTTCGGCTCTTTGGGACTGGGCTCTTTTGTAGAATCCGGCCTCGTGCTGGGCCGCTTCGCCGTACCGCCTCTTTCGGGAACACCGCCGCATAACGGCTGCATTCAGAGAGGCTGGGTTGTTATTGAGAACGGCCCGGAAACCCTACCAGAGGGCTTTTGACGGTGTCAACCCAGGAAAGCAGGGCTGTGGAAAAAATCCCAGGGCGGCACTTTGTTATCAGGATGTTACGCCGTCCTGCCGGATGGCTCAAAGATTTGTCCGCCGCGCAGGAATCAACCGTCAGCAAGAAATGCAGCGATCCGCCGCAAGCCAAGAAGTCGAAGCGCCGACCGGCCAACGCGCGCCCGTCGAACGGCAAGTGCCGGCGATGGCGCAGCAGCGGCGTGGCTATAATGGCGGCTTGCCACTCAGCGAACGCAAGCTGATCGAGCGCCTGCGCCGCCTCGCAGGCGCGCCCCGCCCCGGACTTTACGGCGTGCGTACCGGAATCGGGGACGACTGCGCCATTCTGCAACTCCCCAGCGGCCACGAGGCGCTCATCACCACCGACTTGACGCTCGAAGGGGTGCACTTTGAGCGCGCCTGGCACCCGCCGGATGCAGTGGGTCATCGTTGCCTGGCGCGGGGGCTGAGCGATCTTGCGGCCATGGGCGGCGAGCCAGTGGCGGCGTTTCTTTCTCTGGCCCTGCCGAGGGAGCTGCCGCAGCGCTGGGTGGACGAATTCCTGCGCGGACTGCTGAAGCTGGCGCGCCGGCACGGCGTGCAGCTGGCGGGCGGCGACACGGCCGAATCTGCGGGCGGCATTGTGGCCGACATGGTGGTGGTGGGGCAGGTGGCTGCGGGCACGGCGGTGCGGCGCTGGGGCGCGCACCCCGGAGACTCGATTTGCGTGACGGGAACGCTGGGGCGCTCGGCGGCCATTCTGGAGGAGCTGCGCGCGGGGCGATTTTCGGGGAAGCCGGGGAGCAAAGAGGCGGCTGCGCACTTTTATCCTGTGCCGCGGCTCGAGGCCGGGAAGGCTTTGCGGGAGCGCCATCTGGCTTCCGCCATGATTGATTTGAGCGACGGGCTCTCCACGGACCTGGCGCACATCTGCAAAGAGAGCGGCGTGGGCGCGCTGGTGCAGGAGCACAGCGTCCCGCGCCTGCCGACCACCCAGCCGGCGGGCGGCAACAGCCTGCACTATGCCCTGCACGGCGGCGAGGACTATGAGCTGCTGTTCACGGTTCCCGCCAAACGCTCCGTTCCAGAAAAGATCGGCGGGGCGCGGGTGACGCGCATCGGGGAGATCATTGCCGGGCGCAAGATGTGGCTGGTGGACAGCCACGGGCAGCGCAAGCCGCTGCAGCCCGCGGGATGGGAACACTTCGCGGGCGGCGCGGGCCGGCGCGCAGCCAAGGCCAAGGGATGATGGCGCGCCGCGGAACGCGCCTGGCTTCGGCGCTGCTGGCGTTGCTGGCGCTGGCGGCCATCAGCTACCAGCAGTACCGCCAGACGCGTGAGGCGCGCCCGCTGGACCGGGCCGGGCCGGGCGAAATTGCGAGCGAGAACCACTACTCGCCGGCGGAGAATCTGGAGCAACTGGACGTGATGCGGCTGGAAGGCGCCACGCAGACGGTCGACATCGCCATGTACGCCTTCACCGACAAGTACATTGCGGAAGCGCTGGGGCGACTGGCGCGGCGGGGCGTGCGCCTCCGCGTGTATCGCGACGGCTCGCAGTACGAGAACGAGCAGGCCAACGCCGCGCGCCACCGCGACCCTTCCACCAGCGACCTGCTGCGCGGCGAGCCCAACGTAGAAATCCGCGTGAAGCCAGCCAGCCGCAGCAACCTGATGCACCTGAAGGCCTACCTGGTGGACGGCGCGCTGCTGCGCGACGGCAGCGCCAACTGGTCGCCCTCGGGGCTGAAGCGCCAGGACAACAACGCCCACTTCACCAACGATCCCGCCCAGGTGCGCGCCTTCCAGAACGTCTTCGAAGTGATGTGGAACCATCCGGATAACCAGGTGGTGAAGTAGCCGAAGCGGGGGTGGCTGCGCCACGCTGCGGCGGACGCTGCCGCGATGTACCATGAGGGCGTGGTGGACGAAGTCCTTGCCTATATCCGCGGCCGGGGGCTGGTGCGCGCCGGCGAGCGCGTTGGTGTAGCGGTCTCCGGCGGCGCCGACTCGGTGGCCCTGCTGCGCCTGCTGCTGGAGCTGCGCGGCGAGCTGGGGGTGGTGCTGACCGTGCTCCATTTTCACCACGGCATTCGCGGCCCGGCGGCGGATGCAGACCAGCAGTTTGTGGAACATCTGGCCGCCGCGCACGGCCTCCCTTTTCTTGCCGGCGCGGGCGACGCCCCGGTTCAGGCTCGCGAGCACGGCCTGAGCCTGGAGGCGGCGGCGCGGGAGCTGCGCTACGCCTGGTTCTGGAGGTTGCTGCGCGAGGGCCGGCTCGACCGCGTGGCCACGGCGCACACGCTCGACGACCAGGCGGAGACGGTGCTGCTGCGCCTGGTGCGCGGCGCGGGAACGCGCGGCCTGGCCGGGATTTATCCGGAGATGGCCGCACCGGCAGCGGACGGTTCGCAACACGCGGCCCAGGGCGGCGGCGCCACCCAGGGCCGGATTGTGCGGCCCCTGCTCGGCGCGCGCCGCAGCCAGTTGCGCGAATACCTCAAAACAATGGGCCAGGACTGGCGCGAGGATGCGAGCAATCTCGATGCCGCGCATGCGCGCAACCGCGTACGCCTGCAGTTGCTTCCCCTTCTGGAAAAGGAGTTCAACCCGGGGGTGGCGCGGGTGCTGGCGCAGACGGCGGAAATCGCGCGCGACGAAGAAGCGTTCTGGCAGGAGGCGGTGGCACGCCAGCTTGCGGCTCTGGAAATCAAGCCGGCTGCAGCCGGCGAGGCGGGCGTTTCCTTTCGCGCGGCGGCGCTCGGGGAGCACCCGGCGGCCCTCGAGCGCCGGCTGGTGCGCGCGCTGGGCGAGTGCGTGGGGCTGCGCCTGAGCCTGGAGCAGGTGGAAGGCGTGCGGGCGCTGGCGGCGGGACGCGGCGGCCGCACCGCAGAGCTGCCGGGGGAGTGGCAGGCGGCGCGCGCGGGCGGGGAGATTGTGATCCGCCGAACGGGTGGAAAAGAGGCCAAAGGGCGGCGCCACGCCGCCGCGGCGGGATATGAGTATCGCCTGCCCGTGCCCGGCGAAGTGCGGGTAAAGGAGCTGGGGTGCGTGATTCGCGCCTCCCTCCAGAGCCCCGGTGGCGGCCCGGCAGGGTATAATGCGGGCCGGTTTTTGGACCCCCGGTCGCTGGCGCCGGAGTTGGTGGTACGGAACTGGCGGGCGGGTGACCGGTTTTGGCCGGCGCACAACAAGTCCCCGAAAAAGGTGAAATCGCTGCTCCAGGAACGGCGGGTGGTGGAGCCTGAGCGCAGGCTGTGGCCGGTGGTGGCCAGCGGCTCGAGCATCGTCTGGATGCGTGGTTTCCCGGCTTCCCAGGAGCACCGTGCCGGGCCCGAGATGGGAAGCGCCCTGGTGATCGAAGAACTGGCCATCGAGGCCGCACAGGGCCCACCGCCAACTCCTTCTTCACCGAGGATGCCAAGTGAGCGATGACCAGTTGAATCTGAAGGACCTGAAGGTGCTGCTTTCCGCGGAACAGATCCAGAAGCGGGTCGGCGAGATTGCCCGCCAGGTGAACGAGGACTACCGCGGCAAGACGCTGCACGTGGTGGCGGTGCTGGAAAACGGGTTCATTTTCATGGCCGACCTGGTGCGCCAACTGGACATCCCGGTGGTGTGCCAGTTCGTGAAGCCGGAGTTCACGGAAAAAAAGCAGGGATCCAGCGTGACGACGGAAATCTTCTTCAGCCCGGAGATCAGCGTGGAGGGACAGCACGTGCTTCTGGTGGAGGCGCTGATCAAATCCGGCGTGACCAGCGAGTTCCTCATGCGCAACATCCACGGGCGGGGAGCGGCTTCGGTGAAGCTGGCCACGCTGCTGGACAAGCAGTCTTCGCGCCGCATCGCGCTGCAGCCGGATTACTTCGGCTTCATGATCGACGAGTCCTACGTGGTGGGCTACGGACTGGGCGGCCCGGAGCTGGGACGCAACCTGCCCTACGTGGCCGCGGGCCCGGAAGCCGCCACATCGGGTCCGGGGTAACTTTCGGACTTACCAAAGTAACGCCGCGCCCGTCTTTTACCCTGTGCAAACGGGGTACAATTGCGGTAGAAGAAAGCTTGGGACCTATTCCTCCCCTAACGGCATCTAACCAAGGGAGGTGGGCGCTGCGGCAACACCAGGAAGGGTGTTGTCCGGGCGCTGAGTATTGTTGAGGAGAGTTGGGTGAATTCAACGGCAAAAACCATCGTGTTCTGGGTGTTGATCGCCATTTCCGCCATCCTGCTATGGCACCTGGTGGTAAAGGCCGGCGGCACGGGCGTGGCGGAGCGGGAGATTAACTTCTCCGAATTCATGGCGCAGGTGGACCAGGGCAATATTTCCGAGGTCACCATCCTGGGCACCGAAGTGCGCGGCAAGTACCGCAACGAGAACGCGCTGTTCCACACCACCGTTCCCACCAACTATCCGGACATGATCAGCATCCTGCGCGACAAGAACGTCGTGATCAAGGTGAAGGACGTGCAGGGTGGCGGCTGGGCGAGCTGGCTGATCAGCTTCGCGCCGGTGCTGCTGCTGATTGCGCTGTGGATCTTCATGATCCGGCAGATGCAGATGGGCGGCAACAAGGCGCTCTCCTTCGGCAAGAGCCGCGCGCGCCTGCTCTCCATGCAGCAGAAGAAGGTCACCTTCAAGGACGTGGCCGGAGTGGATGAGGCCAAGGAAGAGCTGCGGGAGATCATCGAGTTCCTGCGCGAGGCGCAGAAGTTCCAGAAGCTGGGCGGGCGCATCCCCAAGGGGGTGCTGCTGGTGGGGGCGCCGGGCACGGGCAAGACGCTTTTGGCGCGGGCCGTGGCCGGCGAGGCCAACGTGCCCTTCTTCTCCATCTCCGGCTCCGACTTCGTGGAAATGTTCGTGGGCGTGGGCGCCAGCCGTGTGCGCGACCTGTTCGAGCAGGGCAAGAAGAACGCGCCCTGCATCATCTTCATTGACGAGATTGACGCCGTGGGACGGCACCGCGGCGCGGGCCTGGGCGGCGGCCACGACGAGCGCGAGCAGACGCTCAACCAATTGCTGGTGGAGATGGACGGCTTCGAGTCCAACGAAGGCGTGATCCTGATTGCCGCCACCAACCGGCCCGACGTGCTCGACCCGGCGCTGTTGCGTCCCGGACGCTTCGACCGGCGCGTGGTGGTGGCCCGTCCTGACGTGCGCGGGCGCGAGGAAATCCTGCGCGTGCATACGCGCAAGATCCCGCTGCACGAAGACGTGGAATTGAGCGTGATCGCCCGCGGCACGCCCGGCTTCTCGGGAGCCGACCTGGCCAACCTGGTGAACGAATCTGCGCTCAATGCAGCGCGCCAGAACCGCAAGAACGTGATCATGTACGACTTCGACCTGGCCAAGGACAAGGTGCTGATGGGCGCGGAGCGCAAGTCCATGATCCTCTCCGACGAGGAAAAGCGCATGACCGCCTTCCACGAGGCGGGGCACGCGCTGGTGGCGGCGATGATGCAGCACTCCGACCCGCTGCACAAGGTCACCATCATCCCGCGCGGCATGGCGCTGGGCGTCACCATGCAATTGCCCATCGACGACAAGCACACCTACAGCAAGGACTACCTGGAGACGCGCATCGCCATCATGATGGGGGGGCGCGCCGCCGAGGAGCTGTTCTTGAGCCAGCGCACCACCGGCGCCGGCAACGACCTGGAGCAGGCCACCGAGCTGGCGCGCAAGATGGTCTGCGAGTGGGGCATGAGCGAGCTGGGCCCCATCACCTTCGGCAAGAAGGAAGAGCAGATCTTCCTGGGCCGCGAGATTGCGCAACACCGCGACTTCAGCGAAGCTACCGCCGTCAAGATTGACCAGGAGGTGCGCCGCCTGGTGGACAACGGCTACAAGTCGGCCGTGGACATTCTCGCCAACCATCGCGACACGCTGAAGCGGATTGCCGAGACGCTGCTGGAGCGCGAGGTGCTTGACGCCAACGAAATCCGCATGATCATCGCCGGCCAGGAACTGCCCGAGCGCGCCGCTCCCGCGAAGGACGATGGCTCGCCGGTGCAAAAGGTGCTCAAGCCCGAACCCGGCCGCGCACCCGGCATCGCTCCAGGCGAGCGTCCGGCGCCGGCATAAGCCAGTTGCGAGTACCGAGTACCCAGTACCGAGGGCGGCCTGCCAGCCGCCCTCAGGTTTTTACGGACTAGAATGCGTCGAAAAATGGTGCCCATTCCAGGGATGTTCCGGCGCCAAATGGCGGGCTGGAAGTGCTCCCGCTGTGGTTGGCGCTACGACGTAAAAAGCACGCTTGCAACCGGGGAGGTGGTTGGCCCTCGAGGAACTCGCTCCAAAGAACATGCACAAGCCCAGAAGAAGTTCTGGGAACACGTCTGCCTGAGCACCCAGATTTCAAACTAGACCGCCGCTGACCCCGGCGGTTTGCCCAATCGGGGCGAGCGGTGTAGTGTTTTTCTTTTCCGCGGAGGGCTGCATGAAGACCCGTTTTCTGTGCCTGTTGCTGCCTGCACTTTTTCTCACTGTTGCCGCCCTGGCGCAGCAGCAGGAGGCGCCCGCGCGCGAACTTTATCGCGTTCACTTCTTCAAGGCCGCGCCGGGCAAGCTGCCCGACCTGGTTGAGGCCTACCGCAACGCGCCGCTGCCCGATAACCGCACGCCGCGGCCGCTGGTGTTTCGCCATCGCGTGGGCGGAGACTGGGACCTGATGGTGATCTATCCGCTGGGGGCGAAGGCCGGGCTCGACGCCAATCCCGGCCCGCTGCCTCCGGCGCTGGCGCGCTTCCGCGAGCGCGTGATGGCCAACTACGCCTGGCACACGGACACCTACGCCAGCGGCCCTCCGCTGGCCGAAGTGGAGAAAGCGCTGGCCGTGCCGGAAGCGGCCAAGGGCTCGGGCGGCGTGTATCTGGTGGAGCACTACACGGCGTTGCCCGGCCACCAGAAGGCGCTGGAAGATGTGCTGCGCCGCGACCTGGCGATTGCGCGTGCCGGCTCAACCGTACTCTTGGAGCACGTGCAGGGGGCGTCGTGGGACTTTCTGGTCGCGTTCCGTTACGCCTCATGGCAGGAGTGGGCGGCGGCGGAAACCGATCCCGCAGCCGACGACCTGGCGCGCCGCCAGGGCTTCGCCGATTCCGATGACATCGGCCTGCAGCTGCGCCAGCACATGAGCGCGCACCAGGACAACTTCCTCAGCCGCGTGCAGTAGAGCGCAGCCTTGCCCACCTGCGGCCTGCGTTGTACCATCGGCGCGACCGGCGCGGTTAGGGCTGGTTCCGGAGTCCCTTATGCCTGCAGCCGCCTTTCAGCATGATCGTTTTCACGCGCGCGCCAAGGTCTTCGATATTTCCCCCAAGTTTTTCTTCTACGACCTGCAGGGACAGAAGATCGGCTTCCTCAAGCAGAAGCTCTTCAAGCTGAAGGAAGACATCCGCCTCTACGCCGACGAATCCATGGCGCAGGAGCTGCTCACCATCAAGGCGCGCAACATCCTGGATTTTTCCACCGCCTACGACGTCACGGATTCCCTCTCGCAGCAGAAGGTGGGAGCGCTGAAGCGCATGGGCATGAAGTCCATCATCAAGGATGAGTGGATCATCCTGGACAGCGGCGACCAGGAGATCGGCCGCATCCGCGAGGACAGCATGGCGCTGGCGCTGGTGCGGCGCTTCCTCACCAACATTATCCCGCAATCGTTCCACTTCGAGGCCGGCGGCCAGATGGTGGGCACGGCGCGCCAGGGGTGGAACCCCTTCGTGCTCAAAATGGACGTGGACGTTTCCGCGGACACCGGGCGCAAGCTCGACCGGCGGCTGGTGGCGGCCGCCATCGTGCTGCTGCTGGCCATCGAAGGCAAACAAGGATAGGGCTAGGCGGTTACGCGGATCAGCGGCTTCCCGTCAGGCAGCACTTCGCCGATTTCAGCCGCCGGAACGCCGCGCTCGTGGAGCGCCTGCGTGAGCGCCGCTGCGCTCTCCGCGGCCACGGAAATCAGCAGGCCGCCGGCGGTCTGCGGATCGAAGAGCAAGGTGCGCGTCTCTTCCTCCACCGCGCCGTCAAATTCCACTGCACACTCGGCGAACTCGCGGTTGGCCTTGAGGCCTCCGGGGATACAGCCTGCGCGCACGCACTGCCGCGCGCCCTCAAGGAACGCAACCGCGCCGGCGCTTATGCGCAGGCTGACGCCCGAGGCCAGCGCCACCTCGCGCGCGTGGCCGATGAGGCCGAAGCCCGTAATGTCAGTGGCGGCGTGCACGGGGAACGACGTCATCGCTTCCGCGGCGGCGCGGTTGAGCGTGGTCATGGAGCGCGTGGCGGCGGCGATCCAGGCGGGCTCCGCCTGCCCGCGCTTGATGGCGGTGGAAATCACGCCCGTGCCCAGGGCCTTGGTGAGCAGCAGGCGGTCGCCCGCGCGGGCGCCGGAGTTGGCCAGCACGCGCGCCGGGTGGATGGTGCCGGTGACGGCGTAGCCGAACTTGATCTCGTCGTCGCGGATGGAGTGGCCGCCCACGATGGTGCAGCTTGCCTCCATCATCTTCGAGAGGCCCCCGGCCAGAATCTGCCCCAGCACCTCGAGGTCGCCTTTTTCCGGAAAGCAGACCAGGGCGAGCGCGTTCAAGGGCTTGCCGCCCATGGCGTAGACGTCGCTCAGGGAGTTGGTGGCCGCGATCTGGCCGAAGGTGTGCGGGTCGTCCACGATGGGAGTGAAAAAGTCCACGGTGTGCACCAGCGCCAGGTCGTCGGAAATCTTGTACACCCCGGCGTCGTCGGCTTTGTCAAAGCCGACCAGCACGTTCGCATCCTGTTGCCGGGCTAATTTCCCAAGCACCGCGTCCAGCGCCGCCGGACTCAGCTTGGAAGCTCAACCCGCCGCCTTGACGGCCTCCGTCAGGCGCACGGCCTTGGTTGCGCTCATGCGGGACATTCTAATCTCTGGCAGCCGGGTTGCGGCGATTCGTGTGCGCGGCGCTACTGGAAGGAGACGTTGACCACGGTGAGCGCCGGGAACTCGCGGTTCCAGTCGGCGGAGACGTGCTCGAAGGTCAGCCGGAAGCCGCGCGACTGGCCGGGCCCGAGCGGCGCGGAGCGCAGGTCGGCCACGTCCATGTAAGGCCCGCGCGCGGTGAGCGCCATCACCGGCAGGAGTTCCTTCTGCGCCACCTCGGCCAGCGTGTTGCGGAAGATGACTTCCACCGTGATGCCGGTGACGGTGCGCTCGCCGGTGTTTTTCACCTCGCCTTCGAGGTGCGTTACCTTGCCGCCCATGAAGTTTTTCACCTCGGACATCTGGAAGCCGCTGAACTGGAGGTTTGCGCTGTAGGGGTGGGGCTGGTCGGGCGGGGGCGGCGCGGATTCTTCCGCGGGGCGGGTGAGCAGGATGACCGCGGCCAGAGCGGCCACCACCAGCAGGCCGCCGGCGGCGATGGCCGGCCATTGCGAATCGCGCCCGGAGTGGGGAGCGCCGGGACTGGGCAGGATGGGCTCCACCATGCGCAGGATTCTACTACTCGCCGGCCACCGTCAGGCCGTCGATGCGCAGCGTGGGGCAGGCCACCGAGCCGCGGAACTCGAGGTCGTTGCCGATTGCGGAGATGTTGCGCAGCATCTCCTTGAGGTTGCCGGCGACGGTAATCTCTTCCACCGGAAAAGCCAGCTCGCCCTGGGAAATCCACAAGCCGCTGGCGCCGCGCGAGAAGTCGCCCGTCACCAGGTTCACGCCGAAGCCCATCATCTCGGTGACGTAGAGGCCCTCGGGAATGCCGGCCAGGATCTCCTGCGGCGTTTGCGTGCCGGGCTCGAGGTAAAAGTTGCCGGCGCCGATGCCGGGGTTGCCCGCCAGCCCGCGCGCCGCGTTCCCCGTGGTAGCGAGCCCGAGCTTTCTCGCGGTGTAGGAATTCAGCAGGTAGGAGCGCAGCACGCCGCGCTCCACCACCACCGTGCGCCGCGTGGGCACGCCTTCGCCGTCAAAAGGAGAGGTGCCGAAGCCGCCGGGCATGGTGCCGTCATCCACCACGGTGACGTTTTCTCCCGCCACCGGCTCGCCCAGCTTGCCTTCGAGGAACGAGGCGCTGCGGTAGATGGCGTCTCCGCTGGCCGCCTCGAAGAGGCTGCCCAGCAGCGACTGGCCCACCAGCGGATCGAAGACCACGGGCACGTGCGCCGTCTTCACCTTGCGCGCGCCCAGGCGGCGCAGCGTGCGCCGCGCGGCCTCGCGCCCCACCTCTTCGGGCGATTCCAGCCGCGCCAGCGAGCGCGCCACGGAATACCAGAAGTCGCGCTGCATGGCGCAGCCATCCTGCTGCGCGATGGGAACGGCGGAGATGCCGCAGTAGGAGCGCCGGTACTCGCCCACAAATCCCAGGGAGTTGGCCAGCACCTTGCGCCCCGCGGCGGCGTCGAAGGAGCCGCCATCGGAGTTCTGGATGCGGGGATCGGCTTCGAGCGCGGCCTGTTCCGCGCGCCGCGCCTGCGCGATGCGCTCGGCTGCGGGCAGCGCGGCGACGTCTTCGTGGTAGAGCTCGAGATCCCCGGCCAGCGACCCGAACTGGCCGGGCTCGGGCAGTCCGGAGTGCGGGTCTTCCGATGTGACTTTGGCCAGCGCCAGCGCGCCTTCCACCAGGCGCGTGATGCCCGCAGGCGAGAAGTCGCTGGTGTAGGTGGAAGCCGCGCGCTGCCCGAAGAAGACGCGCATCCCCATGGCGCGGTAGGCGGATTCCTTCAGGGTCTCCACCTGGCCCAGGCGCACCACGGTGGAAAACTCGTCGCCGTCGCACACCACGGCCTCGGCCGCCGAGGCGCCGGCAGCCGTGGCGCGGCGCACTACGTCCACTGCCAGTTGTTTTAGATCCGTTTGCAAGTTTCGCGTTTCCTGAAATCAACTACGCGGCACGGAGACACCTGGGGCTGCGCGTCTCCTCTGTGAAAGTCTTAGCGGCTGAAGTCCGTACCCACCTGGCGCGGCGCCGTGCCGCCCACGGTGAGCCGGTCCACCTTGAGGGTGGGAATGCCCACGCCCACCGGCACCGACTGCCCGTCCTTGCCGCAGGTGCCGACGCCCTCGTCGAGCGCCAGATCGTTGCCCACCATGGAGACGCGCGTGAGCACGTCCGGACCGTTGCCGATCAGGGTGCAGTTCTTGAGCGGCGCGGTGACCTGGCCGTCCTCGATCAGGTAGGCCTCGGAGGCGGAGAAGACGAACTTGCCGCTGGTGATGTCCACCTGGCCGCCGCCGAAGTTGGCGGCGAAGACGCCGCGGCGCACCGAGCGCAGGATGTCCTCCGGCGCATCCTCGCCGGAGAGCATGTAGGTGTTGGTCATGCGCGGCATGGGAATGTGCTCGTAGCTTTCGCGGCGGCCGTTGCCCGTGTCCGCGATGCCCATGAGGCGCGCCGAGAGTTTGTCGCTGATGTAGCCCTTGAGAATTCCCTTTTCGATCAGCACCGTGTTCTGCGTGGGCGAGCCTTCGTCGTCCACGTTCAGCGAGCCGCGGCGCGAAGGCAGCGTGCCGTTATCCACCACGGTGCACTTGTCGCTGGCCACGCGCTGTCCCACCATGCCGGCAAAGGCCGAGGTCTTCTTGCGGTTGAAATCGGCCTCCAGGCCGTGCCCGATGGCCTCGTGCAACAGTATCCCCGGCCAGCCGGGACCGAGCACCACTTCCATCTCGCCCGCGGGCGCTTCGCGTGCGTCCAGTTGCACAATGGCCTGGCGCGCCGCCTCGGAGGCAAAATGCTCGGGCGTCTTCTCGCTGTGAAAAAAGTCCAGAGCCACGCGGCCGCCGCCGCCGGAGGATCCGCGGGCCGAGGTGCCGTTCCGCTTGGCGATGCAGCGCACGCTGAAGCGCGAGAGCGGCTGGAAATCGCGCGCCAGGGTGCCGTCGGTTGCGGCCACCAGAATGTGCCGCATCTCCTCGCCGTAGCTCACCTGCACCTGCAGGATGCGCGGATCGTAGGCGCGCGCGGCGCGGTCGGCGCGGCGCACCAGCTCCAGGCGCGCGGCCAGGTCGGTTTCTTCCGCCGCCGTCGTCACCGCATAGAGGCTGCGCCCCGCCACGGCCTTCAGCCCCGCGACCGGCGTCTTCGCCGGGCCGCTGGCGATCAGCGCCGCGGTGCGCGCCGCCTGCACGATTTTCTCCGGGTCGAGGTCGTCGGTGTAGGCGTAGCCGGTGCGCTCGCCGGAAATCACGCGCACGCCGCAGCCCGCCGAGAGGCCCTGCGTGGCCGACTTCACCATGGATTCGTCCAGGTTGATGCTGGTGGTGAAGCCGTACTCGAAGTAAACATCGGCATAGTCGCCGCCGGCGGTGAGCGCGGCGCCGAGGTAGCGCTCCAGGTCGCGTTCGGTCAGACCGTAGCGCTCGAAAAAGAACTTGGTTGTCTCAGAGGCCATGTAAGAGTTCCAGGCAATGGATGCGCCCGCGCGGGGAAAACGAAGCGCAAATCCTGCCTGCGCTTTGATTATGACATCCTCACGAGGGAGCGGCAATTGGCGCAGGTCGCCGTTTCGTGAACTCCCATGCGCTGCTTGCACTATAATCCGCGGAATTTCCGCCATGACACCCGAATCGCTCGCGCGCGCGCTCGAGGAGTTCCTCTGCGAGCAAAGCGACGCCGTTGTGCTCGAAGACGGTGAGCAGCTTTTCGATCTCGCGCACGCGCGCTACTCGATCACCAGCGGGCAGGGCAAGTGCCTGCTGCACCTGTGGTCGGAAGAGCGCAACGCGGTGCGCCGCGTGCTGGACGTGGAAAGCGCAAGCGGCGTGCTGCGCGTTTCCGTGCAGGCATTCGGCAAGGCGCGGCCCGGAAAACTGGAAATCTGCCGCCAGCGCGACCACCGCCCTCCCGCAGCCAAAAAAGCGGCGCGCGCCGCCTTCCAGCGCCTGCTGCGCCGCCTGCTGGAGCGCCGTTTCCCGGACTGCAAGGTGGACCGGCTCACGACCGCCGCCGATCTCGAACACTCCTTCGGGCCCATCTACACGCGCGGCCTCTTGCGCCGCGGGCGCTCGGCGTTTGCGCTGCTGGGCGTGAACGCGCAGGAATCGCAGGCTTCCATCGATGCCGCGCTCACCTTCGGCATTTTGTGGCTGGAGCACTGTCGCCAGCGCGCCGCCGGGCGCGCCGTGGTCGAAGGACTGAAGCTCTTCCTGCCCGCGGGAACAACGGACGTGGCGCGCGAGCGCATGGCGCATCTCGACCGCCGCTTGGCCAAGTTCGAGCTCTACCGCGTGCCCGAGCGCGAAGAAGACATCGAGGAAGTGGACACCTCCGACCGCGGCAACATCGCGACCCGCCTGGTGCGCTGCCCGGACGTGGCGGCGGCGCGCCAGCGCTTTCAGGACGCGGTGGAGCGCGTGCTGGCGCTGGCGCCGGAGGCGGAAGTGGCTGTGCTCTCCGCCGCGCACATCGCTTTTCGCCTGCACGGGCTGGAATTCGCGCGCGCGCGCCTGGCGGATGCGCCGGACTCTTTCCGCCGCGCGGGCGAGCTGGTGTTCGGCGTGGGCGCGGAGGAAAACGTTCTCGACGAAAGCAACGCCCAGGAGTTCCAAGCGCTCGTAGAGTCATTGGCCACGGTGCGGCGCTCCGATGGCCCGCGCCGGCATCCTTTGTGGCGCATGCGCCCGGAGCGCTGGCTGGAGTCGCTGGTGGTCAGCGACGTCAGCCGCCTTGACGCCTCGCTCGACGCCGCCTGCGTGTACTCCCAGGTGCCGGCCTTCGCCGCCTCCGACCGCGCCATGATTGACGTGCTCGGAGTCACGCGCGCAGGCCGCCTCGCCGTCCTCGAGCTCAAGGCCGGCGAAGACATCCACCTGCCCCTGCAGGGCCTCGACTACTGGGCGCGCGTTTGCTGGCACCACCAGCGCGGCGAGTTCCAGAAGTTCGGCTACTTCCCCGGGCGCGAATTGACGCCGCAGCCGCCGCTCCTGCTGCTGGTGGCGCCGGCGCTGCGCGTGCATCCTGCCACCGATACCTTGCTGCGCTACCTCGCCCCGGAAATCGACTGCACTCTTCTCGGCATCGACGAGCGTTGGCGCGAAAATTTGCGCGTCATTTTCCGCAAGCGGCGCGCCCCGCCTGCGGCCTCAGGTGGATGACCCTGGATTCTTCTCGGCGATCTCTGCGGTCTCGGCGGTGAAATCTTTTTCCTTTTCTCCGCGATACACGCGCGCGATGCCGCGCACCATCCTGCGCATGGGCAGCGAGCCTTTTTCGTCGGCCAGAAAGATCTCCCCCGCGCGGCTTGAGCGGTAGTACCAGTGCTTGAGCAGCGCCAGGTGCTCCATGCGCTCCACTGCCGAAACTTTTTCCGGCGCAGGCGCCGTCGTGGCCAGCGCCTCGCTCAGCCGCGCCTCCATGGAAACCGGCTTGCCTTCGCGCGGCTGCACTGCGAACGCAATCGGATCGGCGATGCACCCGCCCTGCACGGGATAGAGCGCCACCGTCTCCGGCGCCACCGAGCGCTGCACCATCACGCCGGCCAGCCGGTCCACGCGCCGCACCAGTTCCGGCAGAAGGCTGCGCGCGGCCAGCGCTTTTTCCAGCCGCGCGTGCAGCGCCGCGGCATGCTCAAACTCCAGCGCCGCCGAGGCTCGCTCGCGCTCTCCCTCAAGCTCCGCGGCCAGCGAGCGCCCGCCGCTCTCGAGGTGCAGGAGCACGCGCCCCACCTCCGCCGCGTACTTCTCGTCCGTGCAGCCCTGGAAGCAGGGCGCCAGGCACATCTTCATCTCGGAATAGATGCAGCCGGGAAAGGCAGGGTCGGGCGCGAGGTCGAAGTCGCAGCGCCGCATTTTGTAGAGGTCGAGCGAGTCGCTCAGGAACTTTTCCGCCGCGGCGCGCGTCGGAAACGGACCGAAGTAGAGCGACTTCCCGCGCCCGCCGAGCCGTCGCGTGATGTACGCGCGGGGGTAGGGATTGTCCAGGTTCAGGCGCACCAGCGGCGCCAGCCGCAGCCGCAAACGCGCGCGATAGCTCTCCGGAAACACCTGCCGCAGCGTGCGGTAGAGCAGAAAGCGCGACTCAAAGTCCGAGCCCGCGAGCGAATACTCGATCTGCGCCACGCGCTCGCGCAGGTTCAGCCGCCGGCTGCGCTCTTCCGCCGGGGCCAGCAGGCGCTGCAAACGCCGCCGCAGGTTGGCGGTCTTCGAGACGTAAGGCTCTCCCTGCTCGCCGCGCAGCAGGAAAACGGCCGCGGCGGCGGGCGCCTCCGCGAAGGCCTCGCGGTCGCGCTGGGGAGAGAACTCAATGGCCGAAGCCAGCACGCCGCCATTGTCTCACCGCGCGGGACGCGCCAACACTCACTTCATGGTCGGATGCTTCGATGGCGGGATGACCCGATTACCGGAAGCTGGCGCTTCGTACCCGCTGGCGGAAGTCCTGGCCCTGCATCTCCACCTTGCGGCACATCTCGTGCAGCCGCGAGCGCATGCGCTCCCCAATGCGGTCGCCCAGCGTGTCTTCGCGCGCAGCGCGGCGCGCGCCTTCCTCCCGCCCGGGCGGCAGGTCCTGGAAGTTCGTGGTGATCAGCGTGGTGCGGCGGTCGTTGTAGCGCGTGTTCAGGATCAGGCTCACCGTGTCCCACACCCACTCCGTGGGCTTCACCGCGCCCAGCTCGTCCAGCAGCAGCACTTCGGCCTCAAACACCGGGCGCAGCAGTTGCATCTCCGTGGTCTGCACGGAAGCGTTGTAGGAGTTCTGGATCTGCTTGAGCAGTTCGCGGTAGTCGTAGAACAGGCAGGGGACGCCCTTGGAGCGCATCAGCTCTTTGAGGATGCCCACCCCCAGATGGGTCTTGCCCACGCCAATCGAGCCCACCAGCAGCAGCCCGGTCTTTTCCACGGGGTAGTCTTCCACGAAGCGGCCCGCCGCCAGGCGCGCCGCGGCCAGCGATTGGTGCGCGCTTTCAAACGCGGTGTCAAACTCCGCCAGCTCGCAGTGTTCGTAGCGGGCGGGAATGCGCGCCTGCTCCAGCAACCGCTGCGCGCGCTCTCCGGCGCGGCAGTCGCAGCGCGCCACGCGCGTGCCCGTCGCGCCCACCGGCTTCCATCCCGAGCCCTGGCACTGCGGGCAAACGGTTTCGCGTACGCTTTCCAAGGGTTTTTTCCTTTCGATGTTGCGGCTTGCAACCCGCCGAGTTACCGACTCTACGCTCCGCCCCGGCGGCGCGCAACCCGGTCCAAGCTCGCGCGTGCGGCCTGGTTACTCTCGCGATGTTAGCTTACTGCTTACCCGTATCATCCTCGCAAACCCGCGCCAGAAGCGGCTTTGCGGCCATGTCTGCTCTTGACATTCGCCGCAATCCGGAGCCTAATGGCCCGCCAGTGGGAGACCCATACCAGACTTACAATCCAGGAGGCGGATGACGATGAACAAGGCCGATGTGGTGGGAAAGATGGCGGGGGCGGCAGGCATCAGCAAAAACCAGGCCAACAAGGCGCTGGGCGCCATGCTCGGAGGAGTCACCAACGCTCTCAAGAAAGGTGATCGCGTTGCCTTTGTCGGGTTCGGAACTTTTTCCACGTCCATGCGCCAGGCGCGCAACGGGCGCAATCCCCAGACCGGAAAGCCGATCAGGATCGCGGCCCGGCGCGTGGCCCGCTTCTCCGCCGGCGCGGGGCTGAAGAAAGCGGTCAACAAGAAATAATTCAGTCCAACTTTATCGGAGCGGCGGGGAGACCTCCCCGCCGCTTCTGTTTGGCCCCTTCCCGCGCCGTCCGCCCAGCGTTTGCCGCTTCTTCAGCGCCTCCTGTAAAATAAGGCTTTCCCCGGAAAGGTCTCAGCAGACATGAAAGAAGGAATTCACCCCGCCTACAACGAAGTGCGCGTGCACTGCGCCTGCGGTAACGCCTTTGTCACGCGCTCCACGCACAAAAGCAACATCAACGTGGAAATCTGCTCCAGCTGCCATCCCTTTTTCACCGGCAAGCAGAAGCTGGTGGATACCGCGGGACGCGTAGAGCGCTTCCGCCGCAAGTACGGCAAAGGCAGCGAGAAGAAGAACTAGCGTCGCTCACAAGCAAGTTTCGGCTACTCCGGATCAATTCGACCCCGCCACCTCTTCTGGCCGTCATCCTGAGCGAGGTTGAGGCGCTGGCGCGGCGTCTGAGCCGCGCGCCGTCATCCTGAGCGAGGGAGGGCTCCCGCGCGTTTTCTCCAGCGCGGGAAACCCGAGCGAAGGATCTCGGGCTTCCGCTGACGATTCTCGGTTCCTCCACCGTCCTACCACTGCCCTGGTGCGCTGACGCATCGCCCGCATCTCCACCGCCGCAGCCCCGGAGGGGCGGAACATCTGTAGCCCAGGGCGGCGAGTCCGCCTCGGGCGGACGAGCAAGCCCTGGGAAACCGGCCCCGAACCCTCGCGCCCGACCGTGCCGAAGGTCGCCTCCGCGACCGCAGCGCAAGGAGGGCGCAAAGCCAGGAACCTCACACCGCCTGCGTGCAGTACCGGCACCGCGTGGCCGCTTTGGCAATCACCTCGATGCACGCCGGGCAGCTCTTGGTCTCGGGCGTGGGACCGGGCTGGAGCAGCGTCTTGCCCGCCAGAAACACCACCAGCGCGATGATCGCAAAGTCCACCACCGCGCCCAGAAAATCGCCCACCAGGAACTTGGAGCCCGCCAGTTCGACCGTAATCTCGCGCCACTGGCCGCCGGGCGTCACCATGCCCACCAGCGGCATGATCAGGTCGGTGACCGTGGCCGTCACCACCTTGCCCACGGCCGCGCCCAGGATGAATCCGATGGCCAGCGCCATCACGTTGTGCTTCAGCAGGAACGCCTTGAACTCGGAAAACATCGCCGCCTCCTAAATGGGGAGTTCACGCGCGGGCATTCTCGCACAGGCGCCGGGCCTGTAAAATAAGGTCATGCATAAGCTGTGGGACACTCCGGCCCCGGCCGTCTCTCCGCCCGCAGGCGCGGCGGTGCCCGCTGCTGTGCGCTTCGGCGCGGTTGAGATTGCGCCCGCCACCGTGCTCGCTCCCATGGCCGGCGTTACCGATACCGTCTTCCGCCGCTTCATCCGCAACCTCGGCGGCTGCGGCCTCATCATGACCGAGTTCACCTCGGCCGACGGCGTCCTGCGCGCCAAAGACAAAAAGGCCGCGCGCTACCTGCACTTCTATCCCGACGAGCATCCCATCTCCGCGCAGCTTTTCGGCAGCGACCCTCAGGTGATGGCCGACGCCGCCCGCCTGGTCGAGGACCTGGGCTTTGACCTGGTGGACCTCAACCTGGGCTGCCCGGCGAAGAAAGTGGTGAAGTGCAACGGCGGCTCGGGCCTCTTGCGCGACCTGCCGCGCATCCGCGAAATCTTTGAGCGCATGCGCGCCGCCGTCCACATTCCCTTCACCGTCAAGTTCCGCGCCGGCTGGGACGAAAACGAAATCATCTGCGTGGAGCTGGCTCGCATGGCCGAGGAGTGCGGCCTCCAGGCCGTGGCCCTGCACGCGCGCACCCGCCAGCAGGGCTACAGCGGCGAGGCGCGCTGGGAGTGGATTGCCGCCATCAAGAACGCGGTGCGCATCCCCGTGATCGGCAATGGCGATATCCGCACCCCCGAAGACGCCGCCGCCATGTTCGCCGCCACCGGCTGCGACGCCGTCATGATCGGCCGCAGCGCCGCCTCCAACCCCTGGATCTTCCGCCAGATCGCCGAGTTCGGCGCCACCGGCCGCTACCGCCAGCCCGCCGAAGCCGACCGCTACCACATGATCCGCACCTACTTCGAAATGCTGATTGCGGAAGAGATGCCCGGCGCCGAGGGCAAGATGAAGCAGTTCGTCTCCTGGTTCACCCACGGCGTCCCCGGCGGCTCCAACCTGCGCAAGGCCGTCTACGAATCCAAGACCGGCCCCCAGATCCTCGCCCAGGTGGAGAGCTTTTTCGAGTCGTTGACCAGCCAGCCGGTTGAGTGATTCTGTGGTCCCCGACCCCCCCGGTGTGCCGCGCCAGGACTGACGCGTTCCGTAGTTGTAAGCTACACTCTTGGCCTATTCGGTGACAGATGGCCGAAATGGCTGCACATCCGGGCTCTTTCAACCTGCGGCAGATGATCATTCTGTACTTGTCTGCCCTTGGCGGGGCTATTATCGGCCTGCTTCTGATACACACGATCCCCGCGGAAGACCCGCGCGTCTGGCTAACCGCGGTCTTTGTCATCGTGGCCGGCGCCATCAGTCTGCACGAATTTGGGCATATGGCAGGAGCGTTGATTGTTGGGTTTCAAATCTTCTCTGTTACGTTTGGCCCGGTGGAAATCCGACGCGAGTCTGGCCGTCTAAGACTGCGAAAGAGCGGGTTCAACTTGTGCGGGAGCGTCACCGCAGTGCCGATGCGTTCACACGACCTTCGTAGACGCATGTTGGTCTTTGGGGCTGCCGGACCCCTCAGTTCCTTCATTTGTGGAGGTGTTGCGTTCGGGCTTGGCGCGATTTTGCCCGATTCTGCAGCAGCGGCTTGGGCAACGCCTTGGGGCATCGCATTCTTCTCTATCGGAGCACTTAGCGTCATCCCGATGCCCGGCTTCTATCGTTCTGATGGGGCGAGGGTATGGGAGCTAATGCGAAAAACTGCAGAGGCCGATCGGTCCTGTGCCCTTGTTTCAATTTCCGCGTCAGCACTAGCGGGTCAACGGCCGAGAGAGTGGGACTCCGTTCTCCTTGAAAAGGCGCTTGCTACCCAAAATGGTTCTGGCGACGATCTCTTGGCTAGCATCCTAGCTTACGAATCCGCAATGGATCGGGGGCAATTCGATGCGGCGGAGAAATACCTGGAAGCAGCGATCCAAGGGAGGTCGAAATGTCCGCCGAACGTGCAGTCTGGTATCGCTCTCGATGCGGCTTTTTTCCAGTCTATGATCCAAGGGAACGCCACTGTCGCGCGAGAGTGGTTCAATAAGTGTCAACCACAACATATCCCAGACCGCTATGCACTGTTCATGGTCGAAGCCGCCGTACTTCTGAGTGAAGGTAAAGCGACTGAGGCACAGAGCAAAGCGACGCAATGCGTCATTGCGCTCCCTGGGGCCCGATTTGGGGGATTTGCGGCCGCAGCGGGAGACTGGGTCAAAGTAATCTCAGAACGCGCTCAGGCTCAAGTGTCGAACGCAACGGCGGAGAACCGATGAAATTGGAAGCAACTCAGTTCCCGCGGTCTTCCCCGCTGGCCATTCACTGTCCGCTGCAGCGCGGCTTTACGGGCGCTGACGCACCGCCCGCATCCCCCCCGCCGCAGCCCCGGAGGGGCGACAGAGAATAGCCCAGGGCGGCGAGTCCGCCGCAGGCGGACGAGCAAGCCCTGGGAAACCGGCCCCGAACCCCCGCGCCCGACCGAGCCGAAGGTCGCCCCGCGACCGCAGGCGGAAGGAGGGCGCGAGACCGCAACCCCAAAAAATTCCTCTTGACACCTTGCGTCAATATGATATACTTGTTTCGTATTTGTTATCTCTTAGAGATAACTCCTTTGTCTGGGCGATTTTGCCCCTAACCCCTTGATGGCGGCTATTTTATCCGGACGATTTTCTAAGGTGTTGATTCTGGCGAATTTAGTAGAACAGGGGGGGAGGGGGGGGTACCCCCGGCCCTAATCCGCCGGCTGCGCCACCAGCCCGCCCGCGTCGTCGGCTTCGAGATACGCCCAAGGAGTCTCCGGGTCGTGCGTAAACACCATCAGCCAGCGCCCGGGCACAGCCTCGGCATAGACCCGCTTGCGGTTCTCGATGGTTTCCAGCGGAAACAGGTCGTAGGCCATCACCCAGGTGGGCTTCAGGTGGGCCGTAGTGGGGATGAGATCGGAGATGTAGCAGGCGCGCTGGCCCCGGCTTTCAATCATCACCGCCTGCATGTGCCGCGTGTGCCCGGGCAGCACGCGCACCGAGATGCCAGGCGCGATCTCGCGGTCGCCTGTGAGCAGCTCCATCTGCCCTGATTCGATCAGCGGGTCGTAGTTCTCGCTGCGGTAGCTGATGCGGTCGCGCTCCAGTTGCCGCGCGCCGTGCTCCCACTCGCCCTTCTGCACGTAGTATTTGGCGCGAGGAAACGTGGCCGCCAGGCGCTCGCCGCGGCGCACCGTGTTCCAGCCGCAGTGGTCAAAGTGCAGGTGAGTGTTGAGGACCAGGTCAATCTCCTCCGGCGCAACGCCCGCCGCCGCCAGGCTTTCCAGCAGCCGCGGCTGGTGGCAGTAGATTCGGGCCAGCCGCTCGGAGAGTTTTTCTCCGATGCCGGTTTCGATCAGCACCGTATGGTCGCCGGTGCGCACCAGCAGCGAGTTCAGCCCGGCGAGGATGCGGTTCTTGTTATCCGCCGGCATCTTGCGCTCCCACAGCACCTTGGGCACCACGCCGAAAAAGGCGCCGCCATCGGAGCGGTAGTCGCCGTCGGAAAGGATGGTGAGCTCGAAGTCGCCCAGCGTCCGCCGCGGCGGAGTGGCCGTTGCGGAATCTTTACCGGCCATCGAGCAGCTCCCTTTCCAGGTGCTGTTGGATCAGGCGGAACAGGTGCACCCGCGCCTCCGCGCCGGCGATGCCGTGCGTCTTTTGCGGATAGAGCATCAGGTCAAACTGCTTTCCCGCCTTGATCAACGCGTCCGCCATGCGCACCGTGTTTTCGAGGTGGACGTTGTCGTCGGCGGTGCCGTGCGCCAGCAGCAGCCTGCCCTCGAGCTCACCGGCAAAAAACAGCGGAGAGCTTTTGCGGTAGGCCTCGGCGTTTTCCGCGGGCGGGCCCATGTAGCGCTCGGTGTAGATGGAATCGTAGGCTCGCCAGTCCGTGACCGGCGCCACGGCCACGCCCGCGCGGAAGCGCTCGGAGCGCGTCAGCGCGTTGAGCGTCATGTAGCCGCCGTAGCTCCAGCCCCAGATGGCAGCGCGCTTGCCGTCAAGCTCGGGAAAGCGCTCCAGGGCCTGGTCGAGCGCCGTGAGCTGGTCGCGCAGCTCCACCGCGCCCAGGTTGCGCTTGAGCGCGGCGGCAAACTTCTTGCCGCGCGCCGCCATGCCGCGGTTGTCCACCTCGAGCACGGCCATGCCGCGGCGCGCCAGCAACTGGTGGAAGAGAAACGTGGTGCCGCCCCAGGCATTGCGCACCGTCTGCGCGCCCGGCCCGCCGTAGGGATAGAGCACGACGGGAACGCTCGCCGGATTTTTCTTCTCGCCCGGCGGCAGCAGCAGCGCGCCGTGCAGCACCGTGCCGCCGTCGGCGCGGAAGTCCGCGAACTTGGGCGCGATCAGTTCATAGGCGGCAGCGGAGCGCGAAGCCCAAAACGTGCGGCAGCCGCCGCCCGTCTGGCAAAGCGCGAAGCGCGGCGCCTCCAGCAGCGACGACGACTCCAGCACGTAGTGGCGCGCGTTCGGAGAAAACCGCGCGCGGTGCGTTCCCGGCGCCTCAGTGTGCTGCTTGAGGTCGGTGCCGTCGAGCGCCACGCTGAACAGGTGCTGCTCGCGGGCGTCACCGCGGTTGGCGGTGAAGTACACGCG
>Ga0114945_10000582_pt1 | contig 23590 bp, 18 predicted proteins | sample OV2TP3_FD_87194 | JGI IMG/M metagenome (GOLD analysis project Ga0114945, IMG submission 87194) | Hot spring microbial communities from Beatty, Nevada to study Microbial Dark Matter (Phase II) - OV2 TP3 | ecosystem: Environmental > Aquatic > Thermal springs > Hot (42-90C) | place: USA: Beatty...
TCAAAAAAATCAACGTGCCGGTCATGTCGGAAGAGCAGCTGGAGGATCAAATCCGAGCGGAAGCTGAGCACCATATCCCGTTCGACATCACCGACGTGAACCTGGATTTTCATATCGTGAATGCATCCGAGCCGTCGAGCGAGGATGAGCCGCGCATGGCCGTGCTCCTGGTCGCCGCCAAGAAGGAAAAGCTGACCGAGCTGAGCGAGGTGGTCAAAGAAGCCGGCTTGGTCCCCTGCGTCGTGGACGTGGATGCCTTTGCCATAGAGAACATGTACGGGATCAATTATGACTCCCGTCCCAACGAAATCGTGGCGCTGATCAATATCGGAGCCAGCGTGACGAACATCAATGTGTTGAAGGGTGGGACGGGAGTCTTCACCAGGGATGTCTCCGTTGGCGGCAACCGGTATACCGAAGCCCTACAGCGCGTCTCGGGCTCAGCCTACGAAGAGGCCGAGGCCGCCAAGAAAGGGGAGCGCTTCGAAGGCCTTGAGCGAGAGACTGTGGAGACGGTCATAGATGGCGTGAACGCCGAGGTCTCGGCAGAGTTGGCCCGGACCTTGGATTTTGTGCGATCCAGCATCCCGGGCGGCGAGATCCATCGCATCTTGCTGTGTGGGGGCGGTGGAAAAGTGGCGGGGTTGACTGCCCAGTTGAGCGCGCGGTTGGGAGTGGACGTGGACGTGGCGAATCCGTTCAGCAAGATCGACACTTCGGAGGCAAAGGCGGACCCCGAAATGCTTGAGGAACAAGCGCCGCTGGCGGCGGTAGGAGTCGGGTTGGCTTTGCGGAAAATCGGGGACCGCTGAGAGAGGCCTGAGCGTGGTCAAGGTTAATCTCCTCAAACCTGGTCGCCCGAAGCAGGAGAAGAAACGCCGCGATATTCACCTCCAGGCCGCAGTGGGCCTCACCGTCTTGCTGTTGAGCGGCGCCGGATGCGGCTACATGTGGGTCACCATCAGCAATGAGCTCGACACGTATGAGCGTGAAAAACAGGAGAAGGAAAAGCAACTCGCCGTGCTGAAGGAGAAAACCAAGCAGGTTCAGGAATTCGAGCAGAGGAAGAAGCTGCTCGAAGACAAAAATCGGATCATCGAGCAGCTAAAAAAGGACCAGGGAGGGCCGGTGAAGGCCCTCGATTACGTCAGCCAGAGTCTGGAGCCGCTGAAGATCTGGCTGGTCAGGTTGCACGCGAAAGGCAACGAAGTGGAAGTGGAGGGCCGGGCCCTGACCAATGATGACGTCGTGGAGTTCGTGTCCAACCTCCGGAAAACGGACCACTTCAGCCAAGTGCGATTGCTGGAAACCCGCTCCGGCTTGGAAGCGAAGGTCACGGTGTACCAGTTCAGGGTGAATTTGACGCAGAAGGTGTGAGATGCAGCTCCCGACTGTCAGCCTGGACTTTCTGGGCACGATACCGGGCTTTCAGAAAGTCCTCCTCCTCGGGGTCATGATCGGTGGCATGGCCGCCGGATTCTACAACCTGGTGTTCTTGCCAGACACGGAACGCGTCGAGAGCCTGCAGGAAGCGATCGGGAAGCTGGACGAAGAGATCATAAATCAGCGCCGGGTCGCGAAGCACTTGGATAATTTGGTCCAAGTCACCAAGCAAATGGAGGCCGAGCTGGAAACGAAGAAAGGACAGCTCCCTCCCGAGCAGGAAGCGGCTTCGCTCCTGAAACAGGTTTCAGATCTGGGAGCCGAGATCGGGCTGGATTTCAAACTGTGGAAACCCGGGAATCGCTCCGAGGACGCCTCGAAGCTTTTCATCAGGCTCCCGGTCAGCGTCGAAGTCGCAGGAAGCTACCATACGGTAGCCACCTTCTTCGACAAGATCACCAAGCTGCCCCAGATCATCAATGTCTCGGACGTCCGGATGGGCTCGCCGATCATCGAGAAAGACCGGGTGGTGATCCAGACCGTTTTTGAGTTGACCGCCTATGTGGCACCGTTCGATCAGAAAGCCATTCCAGCGAAACCGTGACGGAAGCGGCGAGCGCGGCTGTCCGGGGCGCGGCGTCAGCAGTCTGGGCCGCCGTTGGGCGGAAGCCTGGGTCATTGCAGCGCTGTGGGGCACAACGGGACTTGCGGGAACCGGCCTGGCACAAGTCAGCTCCGTGGCCCTTTCCCTGTCGGCCCCGCCCGCTGAGCTGACTCGGCCCGGACTTCCCGGGCCGCCGCCATCGGTGGGCCTTGAGCCGTCGGCGAAAGAACCATCAGGCTATGCCTATACCCCGGGAAGGAGACGCGATCCCTTCATGCCGGTGATCAGCGCTCGCCAGATGCAAGCGAGCCAGGATCGTGCCCCGTTGCAACGGGTCCCGCTCGGGAATCTGACCTTGATCGGAGTGGTGTGGGGCGGGTTTGGCGCACGCGCCATGGTTCAGACACCGGATGGCAAAGGCTATACGGTCCTTCACGGGACCCTCATCGGGCCGAACAACGGGGTGGTCACCGCCATTTCGGAGGACACCGTCACCGTGGAGGAGGGTGTGATCGACCTGTACGGAAGGAGACTGATCCGCGAGCACGTCGCGGTGCTGGGAGCCGGTTTTGGCGAGGTCAAGGATCGGTCCTACCGTGCCGGCATTTCGAAGGACCAGCCGTCTAGCGCCGATATGGCTTCCGTCAACGACTTGACGAGATCCGCGCGGTCGGTCCACTTCGCCGCCCTGTCGAATACCATGGCGGCCATGGACATCAACTCCCCGCCGGGTGCTCCAGGGAGCTATTCGTACAACCCTCTGGGAAGGCGCGATCCGTTTGCCCCGGTGATCCGGGAAAGCGGAAGTTCGCGCGAGGCGGACGTAGCGTTGCCCCCCCTCCAGCGTATCACGCTGACGGAGTTGACGCTGATCGGCATCATTTGGGGCGGGTTCGGGTACAGTGCGATGGTCCAGACGCCGGACGGGAAGGGGTATACGGTGAACCGTGGAACGGTGATCGGGCCGAACAATGGCGTGGTGACGGCCATTTCGGAGAACGGCATCACTGTTGAAGAGCGTTTTACCGATCTCTACGGGAAGAAGCAGGTGCGAGAGCACGTCATACCGCTTCGCGTAAAAGAGAAGGCCGAATGACCGCGCGCACAATAACACTTTTCGGGTTCTTGCTGGCGCTGGGGGCGATCTCCTGCAGTCACTTGACTGGTGAGGAGATCGGACCAGTCACACAGAGCGCCATCCTCGATCGGATCGCCGTGAGCGAGCTCGCTGATCGGATTCGGATCGAGGTGGAGGGAGGCCACGCGTTGACCTATTCCGTCTCCACCAGCGTGGTGCCTTCGAGCGTTACGGTAGAGTTACCCGGGCTCGCCAAGGGGGATGCCCTCCAACCCCTGGAGATCAACAAGCCGCCGCTGCTCCAGGTGGTCCCCATCGGGATATCCCAACCTCGGACGGCAGTGCAACTGGTGTTCGTGCTCTCGGCTCCGGTCAAACCCGAGATTCGCACCGAGCAGGGGCGGTTGATCGTCGAATTTGCCAAACAGATCGGCCCTGAGGTGGCGCGTGCGACTGCCGAGGAGCAACTGGAGGCCGACTCGTCCTCGACCCCAGCGCTGCAACCGCCTCCGGCCGGGGCCACTCCTGCTCGCACCCTGACCAAGGTTGAAGTCCAACGCGGAGACGGCGAAGTGACGGTGGTGATCCTCGGGGACGGAGCGTTCACCTACGACGCGAGACCGCTCAACTCCAATCGCGTGATCGTGGACCTGGTCAATGTCGCCTCACCGATCCGCCTCCAGGTATTGCCAGTGGATCATCCGGTGCTCAAGCAGATCAGGATCGGTCATCACTCGCACAAGGTGCGGTTGGTGTTGGACCTGCTCAAGCCGGTGAAATATAGCGTCCAAAGCGGAAGCGACCGTTTGGCTGTCCGCCTGATGGCCGCCGCGGAGCCCGAGCGGGCTGAAGAGCCGAGGCAGGCCGAGCCTCGGGAGCCCCAGGCGGCAAGTGCTGCCCAGGAGGACAAACGAGTCCGGTTCGTACCGGCCGGTCGCGTGCCGTTTCCGGAACGGCTTGCGCTGATCCAACAGACCCAACGCGCACAGGCGCCCGCGGCATCGGGCGGGAAAGCTGTGGTGCCGACGGACGAGTCAGGCGCGCCGCGCTACACGGGGCGACGGATCTCGTTGGACTTCCAGAACGCCGATATCGGCAATGTGCTGAGACTCATTGCCGAGGTGAGCGGGTTCAATATCGTCGTGGGGGAGGGTGTCAAGGCCAAAGTCACCATCCGGCTGGTGAGCGTCCCATGGGACCAGGCCTTGGAGATCCTCTTGCGCATGAACAATCTCGGGATGATCCGGGAAGGCTCCATCGTCTGGATCGATACGATGGCCAACATCGCCAGGCAGCAGGAGGAAGAGGCGAAGGTCAAGGAATCCAGAGTCAAGGCCGCGGATCTGGTCACCAAAGTCTTGTACGTGAAGAATGTCAGCGCCCAGGAAATTCAGCTCACCTTGCAAAAGTACCTGAGCCCTCGGGGGCAGCTCACGGTGAATCCGAGCACTAACACGCTGGTCATCCAGGACACGGAGACCAGTGTGGCGCAGTTCACCAAGCTCGTGGACAACCTGGACATCGAAGTCCCTCAGGTCCAGATCGAGGCCAGGATCGTGCAGGCTGATACCGCGTACACTCGCTCACTGGGCATCCAGTGGGGTATTCAAAACCGGAACACGTTGCAGAGCGGCAACGCCGCCAGCTTGGTGAGCGGCAACGACGGCACTTTTGGGGCGCAGACCCCCCAGGGTGCCCAAGACGCGAATTTCCTCATCAATCTGCCTGCGGCCGTGTCCGGTATCGCGGCAATCCCAGCCGCGGGCTTTACGTTCGGACGACTCGCCCAGGACGGCACCGCCCTGGATCTGCGCATCTCGGCCGGAGAGTTCCTCGGCTTGACAAAGGTGATAGCGGCCCCTAAGATCATCACGCTGGACAAGCGAGAGGCCAAGATCGAGCAGGGAGAGTCCATCCCGTTCCAAACCACCTCCCTTCAGGGCACTCAGACCACCTTCGTGGATGCCAACCTCACCCTGCAGGTGACGCCCCAGATCACCTACCAGGACCCGACCGCGGAGCGAAAGCTGGTGCTGCTGAAGATCAGGGCGACGCGGAACGCGGTCGGTGCCAGGAGCAACCCGGCTGGGCCGAGCATCGATAAACGAGAGGCCACGACACAGGTCCTGGTTCGGGACGGCGAGACCACCGTCATCGGCGGGATTTTCGTGGATTCCCAGATCAACAACGTGGCGGGGATTCCGTTCCTGTCCCGTATCCCGGTGTTGGGATGGCTCTTCAAGAAGAAGGATGAGAACGTGGCCAAACAGGAACTGCTGATCTTTCTCACGCCCACCATCGTCAAGAGCTAGCCCATTACGAATTGACATGCTGCGGTATCTGAATGCCGGCGAATCGCACGGCAAGTACCTGCTCGCCGTCCTGGAAGGTGTTCCGGCCGGATTGCCGCTGACCACCGAGATGGTCAACCATGATCTGGCCCGCCGACAGAAAGGGTACGGCCGCGGTGGCCGCATGCGGCTCGAGGAAGACCGCGTCGAATTCGCCTGCGGCGTCCGCAAGGGCAAGACCCTGGGAAATCCCATCGGCCTGATGATCGCCAACAAGGACTGGGAGAACTGGAAAGAGGTGATGGCGGTCGAGCCAGGCCCGGTTCCCCCTCAGAAGGTGGTCACGCGTCCGCGCCCCGGCCACGCCGATCTTGTCGGGGCCATCAAGTACGGTCACCGCGACATCCGGAACGTGTTGGAGAAGGCCAGTGCCAGGGAGACCGCGATCCGCGTGGCGATAGGCGGGGTCGCGAAGGCTCTCCTGGCGCAGTTTGGCATGCGGGTCGTCAGCTACACGATGGAGATCGGCGGTGTGGCGGCGGGTCGGTGCGAGGACCCCATCGCGGCTTACGAACGGGCCGAAGCCTCTGACGTGCGATGTCCCGATGAGAGGGCCGGTGCTGAGATGATCGAGCGAATCCGGACCGCGAAGCACCGGGGGGACACCCTGGGGGGGGTGTTCGAGGTCGTGGTGACCAATCCTCCCATTGGACTCGGCAGCTATGCGCAATGGGATCGGCGGCTCGGGGCGCGGCTGGCCATGGCGCTGATGAGCATCCAGGCGATGAAGGGCGTGGAGATCGGGATGGGATTCGAAGCGGCGCGCCGGTTCGGATCCGAGGTGCATGACGAGATCTATTATGAACGGGGGGGGAAGGGATTCATCCGCAAGACCAACAACGCCGGAGGGCTCGAAGGCGGCATCACCAACGGCGAGCCGATCGTCCTTCGGGTGGCGATGAAACCGATCTCGACGCTGTACAGTCCGAAGAAAAGCGTGGACATCGAGACCAAGGAGCCGTTCGATGCCACCGTGGAGCGATCGGACATCTGCACCGTCCCTGCCGCCGGCGTCGTCGGCGAAGCGGTCGTGGCCTTCGAGATGGCGAATGCGCTGGTCGAGAAGTTCGGCGGTGACAGCCTGGAAGAGATGAGACGGAATTTCGAGGCTTACCAGGCGTACGTGGACTCCTTTTGAATTCCTCGCGGTATGACCGCCGTCCTAGAACAGTCTGTGAAGGTCTCCCTGGACGATCGCAGCTACGACATCGTCATCAAGCCCGGCACGCTCACGGACGTCGGGAAGCGTCTCACCGACTTGGGACTGAGCGGCAAGGTGGCGCTGGTGACCGACGCCGTCGTGGGGCGGCTGTATGGTCAGAGGGTCATCCGGTCTCTCCGCGCCGCGGGCTTTGAGGCCCACACGATCACGATCCCAACGGGCGAACGGGCCAAGACGCTGCGCCACGTCTCGACGGTCCTCGATGCCCTGGCCAAACGGCGGTTCGAGCGGGGATCCGCGCTCATTGCGCTGGGCGGCGGGGTGGTCGGAGATCTCGCCGGCTTTGCTGCGGCGATCTATGTGCGAGGCATTCCGTTCATCCAAGTTCCGACCACGCTGGTGGCGCAGGTGGACTCCAGTGTCGGCGGAAAGACGGGGGTGAACCATCCTGTCGGCAAGAACCTGATCGGGGCGTTCCACCAGCCCCGTCTCGTCCTGATCGATCCGGAGTCGCTCCAGACCCTGCCGCGCCGTGAATGGGTCGCCGGCCTGGCCGAAGTGATCAAATACGGCATGATCGCCGACGAGGGGCTGTTCGCTTATGTCGAACGGTCCATGGAGGCGTTGGTAAAAATGGAGCAGGAAGCGGTGGTCCGGATCATCACGCGATCCTGCCAGATAAAAGCGTCGGTCGTGTCGGCGGATGAGCACGAATCTGATCAACGCCGTATCCTCAATTACGGCCACACCGTCGGCCATGCGCTGGAGTCGCTCGGACGATACCGTCGGCTGATCCATGGCGAAGCCGTGGCGATCGGCATGGTCCAGGAAGCGGCTCTGGCCCACGCGCTCGGCCTGTGCTCGGAAGACGTGGTGTCCCGGCAACGGGCAGTGGTTCGATCGGCCGGCCTGCCCGATGCGCTTCCGGATGTGGCGTTTACGGAGCTGTGGGACGCCATGCAGCACGACAAGAAAGTATCCAAGAGCCGAGTCTACTGCGTCTTTCCCGAGCGGATCGGCAAGGTCGTGATCGCGCCCCTGGATCGCGCGGCGTTCAAGCGGTGGTTCTTTGAGCAAAGGCAGCGGTGAAGATGGCTTCCAGACGAAATCAATCGGTCCAGGCCCTCGACCAGGCACTCCGGGAGAAGACCCGTGAAGTGGAACTGCTGCACCGGATCAGCGAGTCCATCAGCAGCACCCTGGATCTCGAATCCGTGCTCAAGCACATCGTTGATGTGGTCGTCGAGGTCACCAAGGCGGATGCCTGTCTGCTCTACCTCCTCTCGGACAGTCGGGAAGAACTGATCCTCCGCGCCTCGAAAAATCCGCATCCCAAACTGATCGGACGCATCACCATCGGGCTGGGCGAAGGCATCACCGGGTGGGTCGCCCGCGAGCGCACCCGCGTGGTGATTCCGAGTAACGCCAGTGACGATCCCCGGTTCAAGTTCTTCCACAACCTGCCGGAGGATCGCTACCAGGCCTTCGTCTCGGTTCCCATCATGGCGAAGAAGGAAGTCGTGGGAGTGATCAACGTGCAGCACAAACGCCCGAAACGGTACCGGCCCGATGAGTTGGCGCTGCTCTCCACGATTGCGAACCAGGTGGGCGGTGCCATCGAAAACGCCCGGCTGTACACCGAGATGAAGCGCAAGGCCTTACAGGTAGAAACCTTGTCGCAGGTATCCGAGACCGTGGCCTCCAACCGGCTGATCGAAGATGTCTTGCACCTCATCGTGACCATGACGGCTCAGATGATGAATTCGAAGATCTGCTCCATCATGCTGTTGGATCCGCAAGACGACGAACTGCGCATCGTGGCCACCCAGAGCCTGAGCGAGGAGTACCGCCGGAAACCCAGTCTCAAGGTGGGGCAGAGCATCAGTGGCCGGGCGGTGCAAGAGCGCCGGCCGATCATCGTGGCCGATGTCACCAGGGAGCGCGACTATATGTATCCCGACATTGCCCGGAAAGAAGGGCTGTGCTCGCTCCTGTCGGCTCCGATGATGATCCGGGACAAGGCCGTGGGCGTCATCAACAGTTACACCTCCGTTCCCCATACCTTCACGCCCGAAGAGGTCAAGGTCATGCAGGCTATCGCCAATCAGGCCGCGATCGCGATCGAGCATGCCACGCTTCAAGAAAAGTCCTTCGAGATGCAAGAAGCCCTGGCGGTCCGCAAGCTGGTGGAGCGGGCGAAAGGGTACCTGATGCGATCGAAAAAGCTCTCCGAAGAGGAGGCGTTTCGCCTGATGCAGCGCCAGAGCATGGATCTGAGAAAGTCGCTGCGCGAGATCGCCGAGGCCATTCTGCTGGCCGGCGAGATCGAGATGCGGGCGGAGGAAAAAAAGGCCTTGACACCCCTCGGGCCGTGATGCTATAGAGTCCGCGCGGCAGGGAGACAACGACGTCTCCGGAAGCAGGGAACGGACAATGGTGTCCTCGCTCCGCAAGGAGCCGAGGACATTTTTTTTGGCTGATGAGTGCGGTCAGCACGTGAACGCGGGCCGATAAGGGGGTCGGTCCGCGGTCTGGCAAGGGCGCCAGCACGGTCGAGAGAGCTTCCAGTGGAGTCTCGCTCTCGAGTGCTGGCGCCTTTTTTATTGCTCAGTACAGGACAGGGGTCGGCTTGCCGGGGCCTTCTACGGACCGACTTTCCTCACACCACCGATCCGTTCAAGTACCGGCTCCTCGAAGTCATCGGCGTGTACGGAGATGCGCTCTGCGAGATGGCCAACGAGATGTTCGGCGACGGCATCATGAGCGCCATCGATTTTACGATCAATATGGAGCGCGTCACCGGTAGCCAGGGCGAAGCCCGGTGCAAAATTGCCTTGAACGGGAAGTGGCTGGAGTATAAAACATTTTAACCATGCGCACCTTCCGCATCGCCATGGTCCAGATGAACCCCACCGTGGGGGATCTGGACGGCAATGTCCGGCGGATCACGGGCTGGCTCAAGGAAGCCCGGAAGGCCAGAGCTGACCTGGCTGTGTTCCCTGAGCTGGCCATCACGGGGTACCCGCCCGAGGACCTCCTGCTCAAACCGCGCTTCATCGAGGACAACCGGCGGGCCCTCCAGGAGGTCGCCCGCCGGTGCCGGAGCGTGGCGGCCGTCGTGGGGTACGTGGGACAAGGCGGCATCTCCGAGCTGACGGCCGACCATCCCATGGTGGTCCCGGCAGGCCGGCATGAGCTGTACAACTCGGCCGCCATCATCGCCGATGGTCGGCTCGTGACCACGTACTGCAAGCTGTACCTGCCGAACTACGGCGTCTTCGATGAGAGCCGGTATTTTCATCCCGGTCGGCGCATTCCGATCGTGGTGCTGAACGGGACCGCCTTGGGGGTGAATATCTGCGAGGACATCTGGTTTCCGGAAGGTCCCACCCGGGCACAGGCTGCCGCCGGGGCCGAGGTGATCGTCAATATCAACGCGTCACCTTTTCACATCGGCAAGAGCCGGTTCAGGGAGCAGATGCTTGCCACGCGGGCCAGAGAGAACGGCGCCATCATTACCTATACCAACATGGTGGGCGGGCAGGACGAGCTCGTCTTTGACGGCAACAGCCTGATTCTGGATCAGGCCGGGGAGATGATCCTGCGTGGGAAGGCCTTCGAGGAAGATCTCCTCGTGGCCGATCTGAATGTGGCGGCGGTCGCCCGTTCCCGGGTCGGACCGTCCCGCAAGAAATGGGCGGGCGCTCGGACTTCCGTGGAGCGCATCGTGATCTCGACCTCCTCCGCGGCCAAGAGTCGGGCACGCCTGGTTCCCTCCGAGAGCACCCTATTGGATCCGCTCGAAGAGGTGTACCGGGCCCTGGTGCTGGGCGTACGGGACTATGTTCGGAAGAACCGGTTCAAGGAGGTCGTGATCGGCTTGAGCGGAGGCGTCGACTCGGCGTTGACGGCCGTGATCGCCGTGGATGCGCTCGGCGCGGGCCATGTGCGAGGGGTGTTCATGCCCTCTCCCTATACCTCCCGGGAGAGCCGCGAGGATGTGCTCGAGCTAGTTCGGCGCTTGGGCATCCGGCTCCGGACCATTCCGATTACGGCCACATTCAAATCCTATCTCCGCATGTTGTCCGGGGCGTTCCAAGGGCGGCGTCCTGATGAGACCGAAGAGAACATTCAGGCGCGGATCCGTGGAAACATCCTCATGGGCCTGTCGAACAAGTTCGGCTACCTCGTCCTGACCACGGGCAACAAGAGTGAAATGAGCGTCGGCTACGCGACGCTCTATGGCGATATGGCCGGAGGGTTCGCCGCCATCAAGGACGTGCCGAAAACGATGGTGTATGATCTCGCCCGCTTCCGGAATCGGTGCAGCGAGGCCGGAGCCCCCGTCATTCCCAAGCGGATTCTGGAGCGGGCTCCGTCGGCGGAGCTCAAGCCGAACCAGAAAGACGAAGACTCCTTGCCTCCCTATGCGATCTTGGACCCGATCTTGAAAGCATACGTGGAAGAGGATCGCGCTCCGGAAGAGATCGTGGACATGGGGTTCGACCGGGACACCGTGGCTCGAGTGATCGCCATGGTGGACCGCAGCGAGTACAAGCGGCGGCAGGCGCCGATCGGCATCAAGATTACCCATCGAGCCTTCGGTAAGGACCGCCGCATGCCGATCACCAACGGCTATCAGCATGTGTAAGCGCAGCGAGCGACCAGGCAAGAGACGGCTTCGACCTTTATGCGGCCAGACCAGGAAATAGATGGGCCGCGACCATAGTGCGGCACGGAGCTTCGTCGGCACAGATGATGGTTTAGCGAGAATGGATCGCTAGAACGTCGGCGCGCCGCAGACGACCTAAGACAACTGACAGGAGGACATCATGACGAACATGATGCGAGACGGGATTCGGGCGCTGCCCGTGGTGGGTGTGCTGGGCATCCTGATGGCATGGGCAGGGGAAGCCTGGGCTCAGGAAGCCGTCTCGATGTCGGTTCAGCCGAAGATCGATACGGGGGACACCGCGTGGGTGTTGGCGTCCTCAGCCATCGTCCTGGCCATGGCGACCCCCGGGCTTGCGCTGTTCTACGGCGGCCTGGTGCGGAGCAAGAATGTCCTCGGGACGATCATGCAGAGCTTCATCATTCTGTGCCTGGTCAGCCTGATCTGGGTGCTCTGGGGATACAGCCTGGCGTTCGGGCCGGACAAGGGCGGCGTGATCGGAGGATTGGACTGGGCCGGCTTGAGCGGCGTGGGGACGGACCCGCATCCGGTATACGGCCCGACTATTCCGCATCAGGCGTTCATGATATTTCAGCTCATGTTTGCGGCCATCACGCCGGCCCTCATCACCGGCGCATTTGCGGAGCGCATCCGGTTCAGCGCCGTGCTGCTCTTCGCGGGACTGTGGTCCACGCTGGTGTACTGTCCGCTGGCTCATTGGATCTGGGGAGGCGGCTGGTTGGAGAAACTGGGCGCGCTGGATTTTGCCGGTGGGGCGGTCGTGCATATCAGTTCCGGGATCGGTGCGCTGGTCTGCGCGGTGGTGCTGGGCAGGCGCCGTGGCTATGGGACCGTCAACATGGCCCCGCATAATCTGCCCCTCACGCTCTTGGGCACAGGGCTTCTGTGGTTCGGGTGGTTCGGGTTCAACGCCGGCCGCGCGCTGCAGGCCAATGGGATCGCCATCGGGGCGATCGTGGCAACCCACACGTCGGCCGCCACTGCCGCCCTGGCGTGGATGGTGGTCGAGTGGCTCCATCGCGGGAAGCCCACCGTCTTGGGAGTGGCGACGGGAGCCGTGGTGGGCCTCTCCACGATCACGCCGGCCGCCGGATACGTCGGGGCTCAATCAGCCATCCTGATCGGGTCGGCCGCCGCGATCCTGTGCTATCTCGCCATTGTCTGGAAAGCGAGGATCGGCTATGATGATTCGCTCGATGTCCTCGGCATTCACGGCGTCGGGGGGATCACGGGTATTCTAGCCACCGGGCTCTTCGCCTCCACCGCGATCAACCCCCATGGCGCCAACGGTCTCTTGTTCGGGAATCCCTCGCAATTCGGCATCCAAGGATTGATGGTCCTCGCCGTGGTGCTGTTTACCTTCGTCGGAACTTACGTCATCCTCAAGTTCGTGGATGCGGCGGTGGGCCTGAGAGTATCTGCCGACGAGGAGGCCATCGGCTTGGACCTCAGCCAACACAACGAGCGGGCATACTCATAAACGATGTGAGGCAAGGGGAGCGGATATGAAGCTGATCGAAGCGGTCATCAAGCCGTTCAAACTCGATGAGGTGAAGGACGCCCTGATCGAGATCGGTGTTCAAGGCATGACGGTGACGGAAGTCAAAGGGTTCGGCCGTCAGAAGGGGCACAAGGAGACATACCGTGGCACGGAGTACAACATCGAGTTTGTCCCGAAGGTCAAGATCGAGGTCGCGGTGCAGGACAGCCAGGTTCAGCGGGTGATCGAGACGATCACGAGAAGCGCGAAAACCGGCAGCATCGGGGACGGTAAGATTTTTGTCCGCGACCTCAGCGCCGCAATTCGCATCCGCACCGGGGAGACAGGGGAAAGCGCACTGTGAGTTTCGTGCTGAACGGCGAGGGGGGTGCGGTGTTACCCAACGACCCGGAGACGGGAGTCGCTGCCGCCACGCTCGCGCAACATCGAAAGACCCTAGGACAACGGCTGTTGAACGGGGCTTCCGGCGCCGAAACGGTCACCGCCCGGACGGAGCTGGTTGACCGGCTGATTTTGGACCGGTACCGCAGCGCTGTGCGGCGGGTCAGCGGGGAGAACTGCGGGACCGGGGCGGAGCAGTGTTGCCTGGTCGCGCTGGGCGGCTATGGGCGGCGGGAGCTGGCGCCCTATTCCGATATCGACGTGATGTTCCTCTATCCCTCGGAGTCCGAGGCCGCCGCGCAGGCGCTGTCGCGCGATGTCCTGCATCACTTGTGGGACTTGGGCTTTCAAGTCGGCCATAGCGTCCGGACCATATCGGATTGTATCCGGCTGGCTGCCGACGATCTGACCGTCCGGACTTCCATGTTGGAGTCACGATTCCTGGCCGGGAACTCCCGGCTCTTCCAGGAATTCCGCCACCGGTATTTCAGTCGGGTGGTGGCGCGAGGGACCGACCGGTTCATCGGGCAGAAGATGGAGGAGCGCCGGCGCGAGTACGAGAAGTTCGGGGAGACCATGTACCTGCTGGAACCCAACGTCAAGAAGAGCAAAGGCGGCCTGCGGGACCTGCATGTCTTGCAGTGGGCGGGGATGGCCCGGCATCAGGCGGCCACCCTTCAGGAACTCGCCGACCGGGGGGTTCTGTCCCGTCAGGATCTTCAGGCGCTGCTGGATGCTCGCGAGTTTTTATGGCGGGTGCGCGCGCTCCTGCACGTTCATGCCGGCATGGCTCAGGAGATCCTGTCCTTCGACGAGCAGGTCTGGCTGGCGGAGCGTTTCGGATTCCAGGATCAACCCCATCTGCTCGCGGTGGAGCAGTTCATGCAGCAGTATTACCGGCATACCATGGAGCTCCATGAGCGGTGTGTCCGCTTTGTGGACCGGTGCCGGAGCGTTCCCGTGTTCAGGCGGCTCGGCCGCCTGTGGCCGGCCCGGCGAATCGACGGGCATTTTGTCGTGACGGGCTCGCGGCTGACCGTCCCGCCGGAACACCGGACCCGTGTGCTCGACAACCCCGACTTGCTGCTCCGGCTGTTTGATCTGTCCCAGAGCAAGGCCCTGCCGATCGAGACCGAGCTGTTGGACGAGATCCACCGGCATGTGGACGGCATGTCCAACGGGGCTTTCCGGACGCCTCTGGCCGGGAGGATTTTCCGCAAGCTCCTGTCCGGGCCCGGTTCGGTCGCCGGCACGCTGGAGGCCATGCACCGGGCGCACGTGCTGGAGAAGTTGATCCCGGTCTTTGCGACGGTCCGCGGCCTGATGCAGTTCAATCAGTACCACAAATACACCGTGGACGAGCACAGCCTGTTGGCGGTGGCCAAGGCCGAGGCGCTGTCGGGAGATCACGGCATTCTCGGCGAAGTCTACCGGGAGATCGGCCGCAAGGACATCTTGCATCTGGCGGTCTTGTTGCACGATCTGGGGAAAGGCCGCGAAGAGGACCACAGCGAGGTCGGCAAGGCCATCGCGGAAGAGACTGCCGTGGGCCTGGCGTTCGATGAGCAGGAGACCAGGACGCTGGTGTTTCTGGTGCATCAGCATCTCCTTATGGCGCACACGGCGTTTCGACGGGACCCGTACGATGAAAAAGTGGTGCTGACCTTTGCGCGGGCGGTCGCCACTCCCGAGGTGCTCCGGAAAATGCTGGTGCTGACCGCCGCCGATATCGCCGCGGTCGGCCCCGGGATGCTGACCAAGTGGAAGGAGTCCTTGCTGATCGAGCTCTACCTGCGAGCGCTGCCGGAGCTGTCGGGCGAAGGGGAGACGATGTTCGGTGCCGAGCGCTTGAATCGCGTTGCGAAAGAGATCGCCCGCGAAGCCGCGCGGCAGGCGCGCAGGGCGAAGGCGGACGAGTCGGGGTTCCGGGTGGACTGGATTCGAGAGCAGCTCGACCAGTTTCCTCTCCGGTATGTGTACGGTACGAGCCCCGCCAGGATCGCATCGCACCTTGCGGCGATCAGGCGGCTCCAGCGGGGCGAGGTGCTGGTGCAGGACGAGTTCAACGAGACGCTGGGCACGTGTGAATACACGGTGGTCACGTTCAATGATCTGATTCCGGGCATCTTCTCCAAGATCGCCGGGGTGATGGCGTCTCAAGGCCTGCAGATCCTGGATGCCCAGATCATCACCAGACACGACGGCGTCGTCGTCGACACCTTTCAGGTCGTGGACCGGGATCATGCCGGCATGCCGCCGGCAGACCGCCGGGACAGCATCGCGCGGACCATCATCCGTGTCTTGAAAGGGGAGGAAGCCGTCGAACACCTGGTCAGCCGGACCAGCCGACTGCCCTCAGGGCCCCGGGTGCTCACCGGGCGGCAGCCCACCGAGGTCCAAGCGGACAACGAGACCTCGGACCGGTACACGATCATCGACGTGTTCGCCGATGATCGGCTGGGATTACTGTACGTGATCACCCGAGCGATCTTCGATCTCGGTCTCTCGGTTCACGCCGCCCGCATCTCGACCCGGCTCGATCAGGTGGTGGACGTGTTCTACGTCACGGACGTCTCGGGTGAAAAAGTGGAGAGCGCGGGTCGCCTGGAGACGATTCGCGCGATCATCAAGGAGGAAATTGACCGGTTTCTGGAGAAGCCGGTCGGTGAACGGCAGGGTGTGTCATCCATCTCATGATTTTACTCGGAGAGGTATGAAAGGAGGTTCGGAATGACTCCGCGCGAAGTACTGGAGTTTGCCAAGAAGCACAAGGTAGAGGTGGTCGATGTCAAGTTTGTGGATCTCCTGGGGACGTGGCAGCACTTCTCGACTCCGATCGAGGAGCTGAACGAGGCGACCTTCAAAGACGGCCTGGGCTTTGATGGCTCGTCCATCCGCGGGTGGAAGGCCATTCACAACAGCGACATGCTGACGGTGCCGGACCCGGACAGCGCCTGTCTCGATCCGTTTACGGCGGTCCCGACCCTGAGCCTGATCTGCAACGTCGTGGATCCCATTACGCGGGAGAACTACGATCGGGATCCACGGAACATCGCTCTGAAGGCGGAGCGGTATCTCAAAAGCACCCGGATCGGGGACATTTCCTACTGGGGTCCCGAGGCCGAATTCTTCATTTTCGATCAGGCCCGCTACGACCAGGACAGCCACAGCGGCTATTACTTCATCGACTCCGAGGAAGGGATCTGGAATGCCGGGAAGGACGGCGCGAACCTGGGCTCCAAGCCGCGGCACAAAGAAGGCTACTTCCCGGTGGCGCCGACCGACACCCAGCAGGACATCCGCAGCGAGATGATTCTGGAGATGCAGAAGGTCGGGATACCGGTCGAGAAGCAACACCATGAGGTGGCGACCGCCGGCCAGGCCGAGATCGATTTACGCTTCGACTCCCTGGTGAAGATGGCGGACAAAATGATGATGTACAAGTATATCGTCAAGAACGTGGCGCGTCGGCACCAGAAATGCGTCACGTTCATGCCGAAACCGATCTTCGGCGATAACGGCTCGGGCATGCACACCCATCAGAGCATCTGGAAAGAGGGCAAGCCGCTGTTTGCCGGAAAAGAGTATGCGGGCGTGTCCCAGCTCTGTCTCTACTACATCGGCGGCATCTTGAAGCACGCTCTGGCTCTGGCGGCGTTGACCAATCCGACGACCAATTCCTACAAGCGGCTCACCCCGGGATTCGAGGCGCCGGTGCTGCTCGCCTATTCCAGCCGCAACCGGTCAGCCGGGATTCGCATTCCGATGTACTCGCCCAGCCCCAAGGCAAAGCGCATCGAGGTACGGTTCCCTGATCCGGCCTGCAACCCGTATCTGGCCTTTTCGGCCATGTTGATGGCGGGACTCGACGGGATCGAGAACAAGATCGATCCCGGAGAGCCGATGGACAAAGACCTGTACGATCTGGAACCGCGAGAGGCCGCCAGAATCCCGACGATGCCGGGCAGCCTGGATGAGGCCGTCCGCAACCTGGAAAAGGATCACCAGTTCCTCCTCAAGGGAGGCGTGTTCAGTGAGGATCTGATCGAGACCTGGCTTTCGTACAAGCGCGGTCGGGAGATAGATCAACTCCGTCTCCGCCCGCATCCCTACGAGTTCTTCATGTACTTCGACGTGTAGGAAACAGGCAATAGGCAATTGGCTATAGGCAAGAGGCAAGAGGGCTGCGAGGGGGTATTTCCCATGGCCCATTGCCGATAGCCCATAGCCCCATAAGCGTGTGGCCTGACAACGAGGTCAGGCGGGGTGCCCGTTGCGCGGGGTGCCTGTTGCCGGGGAACCCATTGCGCTTTCGGGGACCCGTTGCTCTTCCATTGCAACGGGTCTCCACTGGGTCGAATGCAACGGGTCAATGCAACGGGCCAAACTGGCAAAGGCGCCAGTTGGCGGTCGTGGTCCTCGCCGGAGGGCCTTCCCAGGACCGCACTGGCGCCTTTGCATTGGCCCTGGGCCTGCGTGGCAAAGATGAGCGTGGTGGATCTCACAGAAGACAGGGGCACCGAGGAATGCGCCGCTCTTGAAGCGATTGCCTCCGTCCTGACCGGCTCGGGGCCGCCGCAAGAACGCCTGGCCCATGCCCTGGCCTTGGTCCGGCAGCGGCTGCAGACGATTCGAGAGCGGGATGCCGGGGGAGAACCGCAACGGCCCTCTCCTGCCCTGGTGGGCGACAGCGAGGCGATGCAGTTGGTCTATGAGGCGATCCGACGGGTCAGTCACAGCTCGGCGACGGTGCTGTTGCGCGGGGAGAGCGGGACCGGCAAGGAGCTGGTGGCAAAGGCGATTCACATGGAGGGGCCTCGAGCCAGGGGACCGTTTGTGCGGCTGCACTGTGCCGCGGTCACCGAGACGCTCCTGGAAAGCGAGTTGTTCGGACATGAGCGAGGCGCCTTCACCGGCGCCGTCGAGATGCGCAAAGGGCGATTCGAGCTGGCTGACGGTGGAACCTTGTTTTTAGACGAGGTTGGAGACATCCCCTTCACCATCCAGGTCAAGCTGCTTCGCGTGCTCCAGGAGAAATGTTTCGAGCGGGTTGGCGGCACCCGCATGCTTTCGGTGGATGTGCGGGTCATTGCCGCGACGCACCGGGACCTCGAGGCCATGGTCCGGGCCGGAACCTTCCGCGAGGACCTCTATTACCGGCTGAATGTCGTTCCCATCACTCTCCCTCCCCTCCGCGACAGACAGAGCGACATCCAGCTCTTGATCGAGCATTTCCTGGCCCGATCCAACCGGGAGAACCGGCGTGGTGTCACGCTCAGCGCCGAGCTGCTGACGCTGATGGGGCGGTATCACTGGCCAGGGAATGTCCGGGAGCTTCAAAATTGCGTCGAACGCTTGGTCGTCTTGGCCGAGCAGGAGCATGTGACCTTCACCGCTATCCCTCCGTCGCTGAGAGCGTATTTTTCCGATATGAAGCAGGTGACCGCCACGACGCGCTCCGAAGCGGGTCTGCTCGCGGGGCTGACCCTGCGACCAGAGCGCCTCGCGGACAGCCTGCAGGAGATCGAGCGCCGCCGCCTACTCGATGCACTGGAGCGGACAGGATGGGTCCAGGCCAAGGCCGCTCGCGCGCTCGGCCTGACTCCCCGGCAAGTGGCCTACAAAATGAGGAAATTCCATCTCGTACCGCCCTCGATGGGGCAACCCGCCTGAGCCTCGACCCGGAACGTACACAGAGAGGCGTGACAACCGCTGCCCGCGGTGTTAGCGAGGCACTCGCATCTTGCCCGAGACAATGGCGTCCTCGGTCGCCGTGGGGCGAAGAGGACGCCTTTCTTTTGTTCCCAGCCAGGAGGTGAGTCATGAGGCGGATGACACCGAGGGTCATGTTGGTCTTGATGGGTATCCTGTGGTTGGTTGGCCCTGCCTGGGCGGAGATCGAAAGCAGCGTGGTGGACATGATCGCGCATCAGAGCTATCACAAGCGGAAGGCGACGCTGGAGATCGCGTATAAAGCGGCGGCGCCATCATGTCGGCGATTGACTTCGTGGTCCATGTCGAGGAAGCAAAGGGCAGCCGCGGCGAAAAGCGCATGCGCGTCATCTTCGACGGCAAGGCCCTGCCGTACTCCAACGACGAAGGCTGGTCCCCAGCGCCCGCCAGCCACTGACTGTTTCCGGGGGAGGGAACGCAGCCTCTCGCCCCGTGCCCGCCATCCGCGCATTTTTGTCGCGCCCCCAACAATCTTGTAGGGTCCGTGCCTTCTACGGACCTGAAAACCTGATGAAATCGGCCCTTTAAGCGGTTGGAGCATGGCACCTGTCTTGCTCCCTTCCCAGCAGAATCCCTGGAGTTACACCATGAACCAGACTGCCTGGCTGCTGATTTCCACCACGTTGCTGCTGTTGACCCTGCCGGGCGTCGCGCTGTTTTACGGCGGTATGGTTCGGAAAAAGAACGTCCTGAACACCATGGCGCTTCCACTGCTCGCCTTGGTCCTGGCCTCCGTGGAGTGGCCGGTGTTGAGCGAGGTGCTTCCAATCGGCCTCGGGGTGTGGACCGGCAACCCCGCCCAAGAAGGGCAATCTCCCGTGCTGATGCACCACTCCATTGCCTGCGCCCTGGCCTTGGCCTTGGTCGCCGGGGCGCTGGTGGAGCGCATGCGGATCGCTTTTTTCCTGATCTTTGGCCTGCTGTGGGTCGCCTTCGTCTATAGCACCGTGGTCCAGTGGCTGTGGGATGGGGGATGGTTGACCAACCTTGGGGCATTGGACTTTGCCGGCGGCGCGGTTATTCACATCAGCGCCGGCGTGACCGCGCTGGCGCTGGCCGTACTGGTCGGCCCGCGTCAAGGATACGGGCGGACCGAGATGATGCCGAATCACCTTCCTCTCTCGTTTTGCGGAGCTTCGTTCATCTGCGTGGGTTGGTTCGGGTTCTCCGCGGGAATGGGGCGGGCACCGATCACGGTCGCCACCGGCGCGGTTGTGGCGATCCAGGTGGCGGCGGCGGCTGCAGCGATGGCGTGGACGGCCGCGGAATGGCTGCAGCGGGACAAGCCTACCATGCTGGGAAGCGTGAGCGGAGCCATTGCCGGCTTGGTGGCCATCTCTCCGGCGGCGGGCTACGTCGGTCCGCTCTCGGCGATGGTGATCGGCTCGGGGGCTGGCGTCCTCTGTTACATGGTGGTCAATTTCGTGAAGCCGATCCTCGGCTATGACGATTCGCTCGACGTCTTCGGCATGCACGGTGTGGGGGGAACCTGGGGCATGATCGCCACGGGACTGTTTGCGTCAACCGCCGTGAATCCTGAAGGGAGCGACGGGCTCTTCTACGGTTATCCCTATCAATTTGCGGCCCAGCTCGCCGCTGTTCTCGGAGTATGGATCTTCGTCGGGACCGCGACGGTGTTGCTGTTCAAGGGCCTGGAGTCGGTCTTGTCACCGCGTGTGGATGAGGAATCCGAGATCGTCGGCCTGGACCTGACGCAACACGGCGAACGGGCCTACCAATAAGGCGTTAGGCGTGAGGCGCGAGGGGTAAGGATGGCGATTATCCACGATGATGTCGGGCGCCGGCGGTTTCTCAGCCAGGCGGTGATGGGCTTCGGCTTGCTGTTCGGGATGGGAACGCTGGCCGTGCGGTTCTTCCAGTTCCTGATGCCGAGCACTTCCCGGAACCGTGTCGAGGCGGTGTTGATCGGGAGCGATGCTCAACTGCCGGTCGGAGAGGTGCGGGCGATGGATCTGGGTGGGCACAAGATCATGGTGCTGAGGACCGATGAGGCGGTCGTCGCGTTTTCCCGTCGGTGCACCGATCTCGGATGTCTCGTGTCCTGGAATAAGGAGCAGGAACAATTCGTGTGTCCCTGCCACCAGGGAGTGTTCGACAAGACCGGTCGCAATATCGCGGGACCGCCGCCGCGTCCCCTTGACCGGTACGAGGTCGTGGCCAGGGGCGGGCAATTCTATGTCAATCTGTCGATGGGCTGAGGCATGGGGCACTGGGCTATGGGCAAGATAACGCGTAAGGTGCTGAAGAATGCTTGAGTTCCCCCTCACTCCTCACGCCTCACGCCTCACGGAAGCTGAGGGTGAGCCACAGCGGATCGAGGCGCCACAAGAGACCAGATCGTGGATTGACTACATCCAGAAAGATCTCCCGGAGCATCTCGATTGGTGGCCATACACGCTGGGGGCCATTCCGCTGACCTTGTTCGGACTGTTGGTCATCACCGGGTTGCTCCTCACCTTCTATTACGTGCCGTCGCCCGAAAAAGCCTATGAGAGCGTGGAGCACATCACCTACGAGGTCTATTTGGGATGGTTCATCCGAGGTGTCCACAAGGTCTCGGTGGACCTCATGATCCTGTTCCTGCTGTTCCACGTGATCCGGGTGTTTCTGACCAGGGCCTATGCGGCGGGGGGAGAGCTGAAATGGGTGTCCGGGTCGGTCGTGCTGTTCGTGACGTTCGCCATGGGGTTCACCGGGTACTCGCTGGTCTATGACAACGTGTCGTACTGGGGCATGACGGTGGTCACCAGTATGCTCGGGGGGCTCCCTGTCGTGGGAACGCCTCTGATGTATCTCTTGCGGGGCGGCGAAGAAGTCTCCGCGGGGACGCTGTTGCGGCTGTACGATCTGCACACCAAGCTGCTCCCCATCCTCTTGGGCGCGCTCGTCGTCGGTCATGTGGTGATCGTCCGACTGATCGGGTTCGCCGACGTGAAGGGCAGTCGAGCCGCGCACTCCTTCTATCCCGAGCACACCCTGAAAATGGGCGCGATCGCGGTCGGGCTGCTGGTCCTGATCGTGGATGTGGTCATGATCTTTCCGCCAGCCGTGGGCGCGCCCGCCAATCCTCAGGAAGTCGCCGCCGACGTGTCACCGCCCTGGTACTTCTCGGCTCCGTACATGTGGATCACGCTGCTCCCCGGCCCGCTGGCTCTCTGGAGCTTGTTGGGCGGCGCGGCGCTGTTCGTGGTGTATCCCTTCGTGGATCGGATCCTGTCGGAACGCGGGTGGCCCATGGTGGCGATCAATGCGGCAGTCGGTGCTCTGGCCGTCGGGCTCGTTGCCGTGCTGATGGTCTTGGATACGCGCATGTGATCAGATCGTGGGACGTGAGACGTTAGAGCGCGAAGAAGGAGTTCTCGTCTTACATCTCAGTTTTACGTCTTACGAAAGATGAGGAGGACGAATGGAGCACGAGCTGGAGCCCAGCGCAGAACAGCCTGAGTCTCACACCAATGGGAAGCTGAATTTCACCCGCTACATGATCGGGGGGTTGTGCCTGGTCTTGTTTCTGGCACTCACCGGCGTGGGCTATGTCCAGGTGGAGGAACGGCGAGGTGGGGGGCTGCGCCCCTTCATTTCCGCAGACAACAAAAAATGCATCGACTGCCACATAGCCAAGGACATCTCGGTCGGCGGGATCAACGACTGGAAATACAGTCGCCATGCGCCCAAGGGAATCGGCTGCATCGAATGCCATCGCGCGGAGAAGGAGGATCCGGACGCCTACGAGCACTACGGGAGCATGGTCTCCACGCTGGTCACGCCGAAAGACTGCATGCGGTGCCACGACAAGGAGGCGAAGGAATTCGGGAAGTCGCATCACGCCAAGGGTGCGCAGTTCACCGGCTCCCTCGATAATTTCCTTGGCAACGTGGTGGAGGGACCGGAGATCGTCACGACGGGCTGTGCCGGCTGTCATGGAAGCATCATCAAGGTGATGGAGAACGGAAAGCTCCACCCGGCCACCTGGCCGAATTCCGGCATTGGCCGGGTGAATCCGGACGGCTCCAAGGGCACCTGCGCCGCCTGCCATGCGCGACACAGTTTCTCCATCGCTCAGGCGCGGCAGCCGGAGAATTGCGGCCGGTGCCACATGGGGCCGGATCATCCTCAGATCGAGGCTTATCTGGAGTCCAAGCACGGAGTTCTGTTTACTGCGAACAAGGAGAAAATGAAGCTGGCCGAGCCGGCGGAGAAGTGGCATCCCGGGAAAGATTATCTCTATCCCACCTGCGCCACCTGCCATATGAGCGCGACCACGGTGCAGGAAGTGACCCACGACGTGGGCGATCGCATCACGTGGACACTTCGTCCTGTCATCTCCACGCGGCTGGAGAATTACGAGGTCCGGCGGAAGGCCATGAGGCAGGTCTGTTCCGCGTGTCACAGCGAGCAGATTGTGGACCGATTCTTCACCCAGATGGACCAGGGTATCACGCTGTACAACGAGAAATTCGGCAAGCCGGCGAAAGCAGCGATGGATAAGCTGCTGGCCATGAAGAAGATCACTCCCACGCCGTACGATGAAAAGATTGACTGGGTGTTCTATGAGCTGTGGCACCATGAGGGCCGGCGGGCCCGGCACGGGCTCACCAAGGTGGCGGCTGACTTCGTCCACTGGCAGGGCTTCTATGAAGTGGCCAAGAGCTTCTACACCAAGTTTCTGCCCTTGGTGCGCGA
>Ga0114945_10000583_pt1 | contig 23584 bp, 20 predicted proteins | sample OV2TP3_FD_87194 | JGI IMG/M metagenome (GOLD analysis project Ga0114945, IMG submission 87194) | Hot spring microbial communities from Beatty, Nevada to study Microbial Dark Matter (Phase II) - OV2 TP3 | ecosystem: Environmental > Aquatic > Thermal springs > Hot (42-90C) | place: USA: Beatty...
CCCTCAGATGGGGCGGCGGGGTTCGAACAACCTTTTGTGCTCCGAGCACGCATAGAAGCTTGACCGCCTTGCCGCCTCGTCGCGCTTGACAGGCACGCCTCTTTCATAGAAGGGGCTAAAGCCACTAGTCCTCTGAGTTGAGCCCTTCCCTGCTGCTACAAAAAATATCTGAGGCTAATTGGGTGCTTGCCGGGGGATTATCGACCGTGCGATGGCCGTGTTCATCTGAACTAGGCCTGCACTTCTCGGCCGCTTGGCTGAAGTGTCATGGGCTGGAGCTTCCCGTAGGTCAGTGAGCGCCAAGCCCATTCCATCGGCCCAAACGCCCATCGCGAGAGCCACCAGCGGCTGAAGTTAATCTGAAGGGTGAACACAATCACGCCCAGGAGCAAGCAGGCAGTGGACCCCACCTTGCCGAGAAGGCCGAGGCCAATTCCGTAACCGTAGAAGAGGAAGGCGTAAATTAGGCTGTGCGTCAGGTAGTTGGTCAGGGCCATTCGGCCGACCGGAGCCAATACGGAAAGGCGTGCCCGCCAAGCCGGCTTTCGGAAGAGCAGCGCAATCGCCGCAGCGTAAAAGGCCGCAAGTCCGACCAAGCCGAGGTCGGCAATCCACAGCGTCGCAAGAATTGGCGCGGAACTGTCTTCCAGGATGTCGTTGCGCGTCAGCCACTCCTGCAGCACGAAAACCGTGTTGCCCAGCGCTCCCACGGCCAGACCCCAGACCAGCATCCGTCGGAACCAATGAAGATGCTGCTCCGGATGGTGGAACACGCGCAAGCGGCCAGCCAGCAAGCCAAGCAGGAACTTGCCGAAGACGGCGGAGCAAAAGTAGAGGAGAAAAAGCCACTCAGAGAACACGAATGCGACGTGCTCGGCCACCACTTCCGGGTAGGTTCCGTAGGTATAGACCTGGAAGCGGCGCTGCTTGAGGGCCTTCTCCTCCGCTTCTTCAACGGCTTGCGCGGCCGGGGACATTTCCGCGCTCCCGGTGATTTGCGGCCAGGTTCTGAGCAGGGTCTGCGGCAATAGGATCAGCACGGCGGTCAAGACCAGCAGCTTCCGGGTGCTGATGCCGCGGCAAAAGAACAGCAAGAATCCCAGCAGCGCATAAATGCTGAGGATGTCGCCGTACCACAGGAAGAAGCCGTGCGCAAAGCCCAATGCGAGCAATATCGAAAGGCGCCGCAAGTAGGTGCGCCTGGCATCGCCGCCGCGCTCCGCCGCGCGAGACATCTGCACCGAAAAGCCCAAGCCAAAAAGGAAAGAGAAAAGCGTGTAGAACTTCCAATCGATGAAAAAATGGACTAGGTAACCGGTTGCCCGATCCACCGCCGCCGTGGGCAAAGCGTCCATCTGCTCGCGAGTGACATTTTCGTAGGTGGCCACCCATACCAGGTTGGCAACCAAGACGCCAAAAAGGGCGAAGCCGCGCAGAACGTCCAGGAGTTCAATGCGCTCGCTCGGGGCAACCGGCGCGGCTTGTGCGGCGGCCATATGGGTCGAGTCTCTAGGGCCTAGCCCAACGGCTGGTGGCGCGACGATATCACAATCCGAGGCGCCAAGAAGGATTTACATTGCGGTTCTGCGTTCGCGTCAGCGCCTGCAATTCCCTTGTCAAACCTATCTCTACCGCTGCATTAGGCGGTGCAGGGATTCCAGGACAACGTCGCCGACGATTTGCATACTGCGGGGGCTGACTTTGTCGAGCGAGTCCTGAGGCGTGTGCCAGTAGCGGTGGCCGGGGCCGTAGTCGAAGTCAATCAGGTCGACCGCGGGCACGCCGAGCTGGAGGAACGGGGTGTGGTCGTCGAGCAGGGAGACCGGGGCGTCGCGGAAGTGCTTTCCGTAGCCCTTCTCCTGCGCCACTTTCCAGATGAGCTCGACCAGCCAAGGGGTGGAGCTGGTCTCGCGCTTCAGGGCCAGGTCTTTGTCGCCGATCATGTCGACGATGATGAGCGCCCGGATGCGCTCCAGCACGCCCTGCTGCTGCCAGAGTCGCGCCTGCCAGCGGCTGCCGTAGATGCCGTCGCGCTCGCTCCACTGCTCGACCGCTTCTTCACCGTCGAAAAAGACCAGCCACACGGCCATTCGCTGCGGCTCCTGCTGTTTCAGCACGCGCGCCAGTTCCAGTAGCAGCGCGGCCGAGGAGCCGCCGTCGTTGGCGCCCACGAACCCGTCCTGCCACAGGGTGTCGTAGTGGCCGCCAACCACCAATGTCTCCGCCGAACGCCCGGGGAACTTGGCGATAATGTTCTTCATCGGGAGGCGGCCGCGCGGCGTCTCGGCGGTGAAGTCAACCTCCTCGACTTCGATTTGCAGCTTCCGCAGCTCAGCCAAGATGTACGTCTGCGCCTGGCGGTGGCCTTCCGAGCCGGGCCGGCGCTCGCCGAAACCCACCAGCGCCCGCACGTGGGCCATGGCCCGCTCACCGCTCACGCCGCCCGCCGCGCCCTTGTTGGCGGCCTCGCAGGCCACGGGGAAACCCAAGAGGGGGAGACAGAGAAACCCGGCGAGGAGGCGGGGCATCAGGCCGAGGCCTTCCGGCGGCTCAGTTGCACCAGCCAGGAGACACCGATGCCGACGATGTAGAGGGCAATCATGGGGCCGGCGAAGATCATCATGGTGAAGGCGTCGGTGGTGGGGGTGATGGCCGCGGCGGCGATGATGATGGCCAGGATGGCGTGGCGGAAATAGTGCAGCAGGAAGGCGGGCGTCACCAGCCCGATCCAGGAGAGCAGGAAGATGAGCACCGGCAGCTCGAAGATGATCCCCATCCACAGCACCATGGTCAGCCACAGGCTGAAGTACTCGTTGCTGGTGATGAGCGGCTCGAACATCTCCTGCCCGAAGCCGAGCAGGAATTGCAGCGTCAGCGGCAGCACGATGCGGTGAGCGAAGTAGGCGCCGGAAAGGAAGAGCGCGGTGGAGGAGAAAATGAAGGGCAGCACGAAGCGCTTCTCGTGCCGGTAGAGCCCGGGCGCCACGAACAACCATACCTGCCAGAAGATGACCGGGGCGGCGAGAAAGATGCCCGAGTAGAGCCCGATGCTCAGGGCGAACTTCACCGGCACCAGCGGCCCGGTGAAGACCAGGCGCTTCTCCAACCCCGCCTGGGCGAAGGCGGCCTGCATGGGGGCGGCCACGAAGGCGTAGATGTATTCCCAGAAGTAGAACCCGGCCACGCAGCACAGGGCCACGGCGGCAATGCAGTAGAGCAGCCGCTGGCGCAGCTCCGCCAGGTGCTCGAAGAACCCCATGGTGGCGGCGGACTCGCCCGCGCCTTCCTGGACTTCCGGTTCGGTTTCGACGGGCATGGGTGGGGTCAGACAGAGCCCGGCTTGGAGGGGTCGGAGGGCGGGGGGTGGATGGTGGGCTTGTCGTCGAGGTTCCCGGCGCGCTCGAAGTCCCGCACCTCGTCCTCAATGGTGGCGCGCAGGTCGGTGGAGGCGCGGCGGAACTCCCGCAGTCCCTTGCCGACCAGCCGCCCTAGCTCGGGCAGCTTGTTGGGCCCGAAGAGGAGCAGCGCAATCACCAGGATGAAGGCAATCTCAGTGAACCCCAGCGGCCCCATGGACACCTCTCTCCGGCATCTTAGGGGCGGCACGCAAAGGGTGTCAAGAACGGCCGTTGGAGGCGAAAAATCTCTATGCTATACTGCACCTGACGCCGCCTCGGCGCGTCTAAGATACGGAGGCACTCGGCCCATGCGGACAGGTCAGCGCGGACTGTGGTTGGCGGTTGCGGTACTGGTAGTTTGCGGAGTACTGGGCGGCATCTACGGCCCGCGGGTGCAAGGCGCCGCGGCCGGGGACACCGACAGCGAGCAGTCCATCCAGCAGTTCACCCGGGTCTACGCCATCGTGGAGCAGAACTACGCCGACCCGGTCGACCCCGACCGGGCCATCTACCAGGGCGCCATCCCGGGGATGCTGCGGCAGCTCGACCCGCACTCGGCGTTCTTTGATTCCCGACAGTTCCAGCTCCTGCGCGAAGACCAGCGCGGGCACTACTACGGCGTGGGCATGCAGGTGGCGCCGCGGGGCGAGAACACCATCGTGCTGGCGCCCTTCGTCGGCTCGCCCGCCTTCAAGGCGGGGCTGCGGCCGGGGGACGTCATCTACCGCGTCGACGGCATCGCCACCGTCGGGATGACCACCACGGAAGTGGCCGACCTGCTCAAGGGCCCCAAGGGCACGGTGGTGCGGGTGGAGGTGCTGCGCGAAGGCGCCGACGAGCCGCTCAAGTTCACCATCACCCGCGACGAAATCCCGCGTTTCAGCGTGACGCACCACTTCCAACTGCGGCCGGGCGTGGGCTACATCCGCCTGGAGGGTTTCAACGAGAACACCCACGACGAAATCGCCAACGCGCTGGAGACGCTCGGCGGGGCCAAGCTCGACGGGCTCATCCTCGACCTGCGCGACAACCCCGGCGGGTTGCTCAATGAAGGCGTCGCCGTCTCCGACATGTTCCTCGACAAGAACCAGCTGGTGGTTTCGCACAAAGGGCGCAGCCAACGGCCGCGCAATTACTATGCCAGCCGCGGCACCCAGGGGCGCGACTTCCCGCTGGTGGTGCTCATCAACCGCTACACCGCCAGCGCGGCCGAAATCGTCGCCGGCGCGGTGCAGGACCACGACCGCGGACTCATCGTGGGCGAGACCAGCTTCGGCAAAGGCCTGGTGCAGACTGTTTTCCCGCTGAGCGACAACAACGGCCTGGCGCTCACCACGGCGCGGTACTACACGCCCAGCGGGCGGTTGATTCAGCGCGACTACACCAGCGTCTCGCTGTACAACTACTATTACAGCCAGAACCGCCAGAACAACAACCATGACGTCTACACCACCGACGGCGGCCGCACCGTCTACGGCGGCGGCGGGATCACGCCCGACGTGGAAGTGCCCACGCCCGAGCTGAACGACTTCCAGGAGGAAGTGACGCGCAAGCTGGTCTTCTTCCGCTTCGATCCCGGCGTGGGCGACTTCGCCAAGCGCTACTTGGCCCGCCACCCGGAGGTGCCCCGCGACTTCGAAGCCACCGCGGAGGTTGTGGACGAGTTCCGGCTCTTCCTCAACGAGAAGAACATTCGCTACACCGAGACCGACATTCAGGACAACCTCGGCTGGATCAAACTGAAGATCAAGAAGGAAATCTTCACCTCGGTCTTCGGCCGCGACGAAGCCGCGCGCGTGGCCCTGCAGGCCGACCCGCAGGTGCAGCGCGCGGTGGAGCTGCTGCCCGAGGCCAAGGCGCTGCGCGAGAACCTGCGCCGCACCATCGCTCGCCAGCCGCAGAAGCAGTAGGCCGAGCCGGGCTTCCCTTGACACCAAGGCCGTACGCGTCTAGCGTCTTGCCGGTCATGTCTGCCTACCGAGGCGCCCCCATGAGACTCGCATCCCCATACACCCTTGTTCTCACTCTGCTCGTTGCCGTCCTCGTCCCGGGCGCGGCCCGCGCGCAGGAACCGACGGTGGAGGACTACCGTGACCGCCTGCCGGAGCAGACGGTCTTCTGCGTCAGTTGGCAAGGCCTGGCCGACCTGGAGACTTTGCGCGCCACCAACCCGGTGCTACGGATGTGGGCCTCGCCGGAGATGAAGGCCAACTGGGCGGCGCTGGAGGAGTACCAGCGCGCGCAGGCCCGGCAACGCGCCGGCGGCCAGGAGGACGAGGCCGCGAGAGCGCGCGACTCCAACTCTTCCACGAACTGGATTCACAACGCCACGCGGCTGATGGCCAACCCGGGCCTGATCGCCCTGGTGGTTCCCCCGCCACCCGCCGACCCGGCCGCGCCTCCGCCGGAGCCGCAGGCCGTGATGCTGTACGACACAACCGGCCGGGAGGAGCTGCTGGCGCAGCTCGCCGCCGAGGACCTCAAGCCCGGCGAAACGCGCCGCACCTATGAGTTTGAGGGCATGACCGTCGAGGAGACCCTCGACAAGAACGGCAAGCCCCGGAACTACTCAGGCCGCGTGGGCCGCTGGCTGGTGAGCGGGGAAGGCAAAGAGGCGTTCGAGGCCTGGGTGCGCGCGGTGAAGGAAGCGCCGGCGAGCTCCCTGCGAGCCTCCCTGCCCTACCGCCAGGCGCAAAGCCTGTGGTCGCCGGGGTCGCAGGTGCAGGGCTTCGTGGATGCGACCCTGCTGATGAAGATGCTGGCGAGGGTTCCTCCGTCCAAGCCGGACGACCCGCCGGCGGCTCAGGTCTTCGAAGCGCTCGACCTGGCTCGCTGGGAAGTGCTGACCTTCGACGCCACGCTCGATGCCAACAGCCTCCGTTACCAGGTGACCGGGCAACAGGGCGGCGACCGCGACGGACTGCTGGGGCTGCTGGGGTCGCCGGTGAGCGAGTTCCCTTCCCTGCGCCTGGCGCCGGCCAACGCGATTGCTTACTCGGTGGCGCAGGTCGACCTGCTCGCCGCTTTGAACTACCTGCTGGCGGCGGTGGACGCGCTCGCGCCCCCGCAGCAGGCGGGGATGATCCAAGGCGTGCTGGCGATGGCGGAAGGACTGCTCGGGGCGCCGCTCGAACAGGTAATGGCCACCTGGGGGTCTGAGTACGCGCAGTTCTCTTATGCCGACAGCGACGGCATGCTGCGGAGCCTCTACGTCCTCAGCCTGCGCGACCGCGAGCAAGCCTTGGCGATGCTGCGCCACGTGGCGGAAAAGAATGTCGTCTTCCTCCCCATCGAGGAGGTCCCGGGTTCGGTTGCCGACGAGCCGGTCTATTTTCGTTTCCTGTCGGGACCCAGCGAAGCCAACGAGCCGCCCAAAGCCACTCTGCACCTTGCCGTGGCGGGAGACTGGCTGCTGGTCAGCGAGCGCCAGGAGGAGCTGGAGGCGGCGCTGGCGCGCGCCGGCGGCGCCAGCCCGTTTCTCGGCCAGTCGCCTGCCTACCAGCAGGCCCGGGGCCGCTTCCCGGCTTCGCTCTCCGGCTTCAGCTTTGTCGACGCCGAGCGGTGGCTGGAAACCGACGCCGCCCAGGCGCTGCTGCGCGCGATTCTGGAGGGCGCGGGGCGCTCCGCCAGCGAGCCTGACAAGGAATCCGAGGCGGAGGCGGAAGCGGAGGCGGAACCGGAGTCGGAACCGGAGCCGGACCCGAACGCCGACTCGGAGGCGGAGCCGGCGCCGGCCGAGGAGCCGGCGGAGGCCGAAGAGCCGCCGATTCCCTTCCCCGAGCTGCAGATTCCCCGCGGGTACCTGAAGTGGCTGCTCTCGGCCACCACGCGCGACGCGCGCTCCTTCCGCTTCGTCGGCATCGTCGAATAAAAAGCGTGCGCTAGAATAGTTTTCCCGTGGGCGGCTAGCTCAATTGGGAGAGCGTCCCGATTGCATCGGGAAGGTTGTCCCGATTCCATCGGGATGCCGTCCACTTCGCGTCAACTTGTCGATTTCCCGAAAGACCTCTAGAATTGGGGTTTGTGGGCGGCTAGCTCAATTGGGAGAGCGCCGCGTTCGCAACGCGGAGGTTGCCGGTTCGATCCCGGTGCCGTCCACCAACTCTTTCCACTCTGGTTCTGGCCTCCTGTAAGGCGCTGATCACGCCAGGCAGTTCCTCGATGGAGTCCAGCAGGGCGTCGGGGCAAGCGGCCTTGAGGCGCTGATGGGTTGGGTAGGGGCCGAGGACGCCGATGACCCGCAGCCCCGCCCGGCGGGCCATTTCGACATCCTCGGGAGCGTCGCCGACATAGGCGCAGGTCGCGGGCGCCAGCCGCAGGCGCTGAAGAGCCACCCGCAAAGGCCCGGGGTGGGGCTTGCGCGCGGGGCTGTCTTCGTGGAAAACGCAGGCTTCAAAGAGGCGGCCCAAGGCGAAGCCCCGGAGTTGCCGCTGCACGCGGCGGCGGTCGCCGCTGGTTACCAGCCCGAGAACGTAAAACCCTGCCAAGCGACGCAGAACGCGACGCGCCCCGGGGAGAAGCTGCGGACGCCGCTGCCGGTAGAAGCGGCGCCAGAGCCGGTTGGCCTCCTCCCAACGCGCGCGCGGGAGCCCGGCGGCGCGGAAGACTTGATACCAATCGGGAGTGTAGTGGCGCTCGAGGTCCTGGAGCGTCCAGCCGATGCCGAGGGCCCGAAACATCCTCCGGTAGGCGTAGGCATCGGCGCGGTAGGAATTGAGCAGCGTGCCGTCCCAGTCGAACAGCACAGCACGAATGGGTGGCCGATCCGGTACCAAGCGGCTGGTTCGCCGGGCCTTCCCTAGTACCGTTCCGACCTTATGAGGGTAACTCGGCTTGCAGCACGCCCTTCGCGCTGCTTGCGTGCCAAGCAGGTTTCCTTAGGCGGAACAAGTTGGAACGGCACTAGAAGGTGAACTTAATTGCCAGCTGCACCTGCAGCGGGTCGCCCACGCCCTGACGCAGGAAGCCGTCGAAGTTGAACAGCCCCGGCCCGACGAGCGGGTTGATGTTGTTGTCGCGGTTGAAGGTGTTGAACATCTCGAAGATGGGGATGAGGGCGTAGCGCTCGCCGAAGCGGAAGGGCCGCGACAGGCGCCAGTCGAAGGAGAAGAACTCGTTGTTCTTGCGGCCCGAGTTGCGGCCGACGTCCACACCCACGCAGTTGGGCGGCGTGCCGGCGGTGCAGGGCTGGGCGGTGCGCGCCTGCATGCGCGCGCTGGCTTCAAAGCCGCCCGGAATGCGGTCGAAGAAGGCGTAGAAGTTGAACTTGTGCCGGCTGTCGCGGTCGGAGTCGGCGAAGTCGAAGGAGAGATCGAAGGGCATGATGGAGCGGTCGGTAAAGGGGTCGCGCTCGTTGGAGTCGTCGTCCTCGTCCTTGGAGAGCACGTAGTTCAACTCCAACTGGAACCCCTTGCTGTAGCGCTTGCGCACGCCGAAGGTGACGCCTCGGTAGCTGGACTCGCCATTGCTGGCGGCGACCATCACCTCGCCCAAGCACGACACGAATGCGCCGCACTGGGGGCCGAAGGGAGTGCCGCGGTCAGCGCGGTTGACGTTGATGAAGCGGGTCAGGTGCGTGCCGTTGGAAATGGTGACGTCAACGTAGCCCACCCAGTCGGGGTAAAGCTCCTGCTCGAAGGCAATGTTGCCGGTGTAGACCCGCGGGTTTTCGTAGTTGCGGCTGAACACCCGGACGCCGGAGAAGCACGGGAACGGGTTGGGGCCGCAGGTGAGCGCGGCCGGCGTAACCAAGCCCGGCCACGTCGGCTCTCCGCCAAAAAGCCTAATGAGATCCGTGTTCAAAAAGATGGTTTGCTGCTGCAACCCGTTGGTGGTGACCGAGCCCACCTGGGTCAGCATGTTCTGCCGCGCGTTGTAAATCCCCCAGTGCGCGCGCAGCACCGACTTGCTGTTGCTGAACAGGTCCCAGGCGAATCCGATGCGGGGCTGCCACATGTCGGTTTGGTCGGGAATGGTCCCGTCGGAGGGGAACCCCGGCCCCAGCACGGTGGGCGTGGTGGTGTCGTTCAAGAAGATGCCATAGGCGGTGGTGGTCGGGTCCACCGTTTCCGGCATGAGCTGCGCCTCATAGCGCAGGCCGAAGCTCAGCGTAAAGTTCGGCCGGATCTGCCACTTGTCCTGGATGAACAGCGCAAATTCTTCGTTCTTGATGTTGGAGGCGCCGGCGGCGTCGGTGGCCGGCCCGGTGGGTCCGGCGCCCTGCAGGAAGAGCAGCAGCGGGCCGCCGGTGAAGCCGGAGGCGCAGGTTTCAGCCAGGTTCAGCGTGGCGTAGGTCCCATCGGTGCAGGCCGCCGTGCTGGGGCCAAAGCCCCCGGCGGCTTCGGGGGAGGCGTAGCGGAGGAAGCCCACCACGCTGTCGAAGATGTACCGGCCTTCGAAGAACCCGCGGAACACCTGGTCGTTCAAGCTGTGAATCCACTCGCCTCCGAACTTGATGGTGTGCTTGCCATGCACGATGGAGAAGTTGTCCCGGACCTGCGTGCGCCAGAACAGCTCGTCGATGTCCGGGTTGAGGAAGAAGGGGTGGCCGAAGCGGAAGGCGCTCTCATTCGCGAAGAAGGGCACGCCGGGTACGCCCACCGGCATGGCGGTGTCGGCGGGCACGTTCGAGTCGATGGCCGACCGCGGCCGGCTCTCGCGCGAGTAGGTGAAGTGGGCTTCGTTGAACAGGTTGGCCGAGATATTGGAGAAGAGGTTGACGTTGAAGGCGTGGATGTGGGAGCGGCCCTCGATGCCGTTGGCGGAGTTGCCGTAGGTGGAAACGTCAAAGGTCTGGTTCACGTTGCGCGAGCGGTTGAAGCTGTAGGAGAGGTTCAGGTTGTTCGCCGGATTGAGGACGAAGTCGAGCTTGCCCAGGACCGAAGTGTTGTGGATGGGGTGGCGCACCGGATTGCCCTCTTCCTGTCCCCGTGAGGTCTGCATGAAGTTGAGCAGGGCCAGCCGCTGGCAGTCCTGGTTGAAGGTCGGGGAGGCGGGTATCCCGAAAAGCGGGTTGCCTTCGTTGAGTAGATCTTCGTTGGCCGTAATCGTGGGCGCCGCCACCGGACACGCGGTGGAGCCGAGAAGCTGGCTGAGGTTGGCCCGCTCCAGGTTGGCGGTAATCTGCTCGCCGGCGACGAAGAAGAAGGCGCGGTCCTTGACGATGGGGCCGCCGATGGTGAAGCCGAACTGCTCGCGGTGGAAGTCCTCCAGTGGATTGCCCTGGGAATCGTTGGCGCTCAGGGCCTCCAGTCGCTGGAAGTGGAAGAGGCTGCCGTGGAGCTCGTTGGTGCCGGACTTGGTGACGACGTTGACGACGCCGCTGGCGGTGCGCCCGAACTCGGCGCTGCCGGCGGCGGCAATGACCTGGAACTCGCGGATGGCTTCCATGGTGATGTCGACCGCGGGGCGCTGGCCCCCGAGTTGCTCGCCGAAGAAGCCGTTCATGTAGTCGCCGCCGTCGAGGCTGATGTTGTTGAAGATGCCGCGCTGGCCGGCGAAGCTGATTTCGTCGCCGTCGGGGCCTTGCACGATGGCCACACCGGGGGTCAGGGTGAACAGGTCTTCAAACTTGCGCCCCAACACGGGAGTCTGTTCGACCGAGATGGCATTGAGGGTGCTGCTGGATTCGGTCTTGGTGGGGTCGATGGTAGGGGTATCGGTCACCACGATCTGTTCCGCCACCGGAGAGACTTTCATGGAGAAGTTGAGGGTGACGGCCTGCCCGACGGTGACATTCACGCTCTCCACCACGGCCGTGGAGAAGCCCGACTTGGAAACCGACACGTGGTAGCGGCCGGGGGACAGCTGCAGGAAGACAAAGCGGCCATCCGGTCCGGTGCTTAGAGTGCGTTCGACGTTGGTGTCGAGATTCTTGACGGTAACGGTGGAGTCAGGAAGCACGGCGCCGGAGGGGTCGGTTACGGTGCCCTGGATGGTTCCGGTTGTAATCTGCGTCTGGGCGTGGGCGGCAGGCACACAAACAAGCAGGCAAAGCACACAGAGACCGCCAATGGCGACTTGCTTCATTGCAGTATCCTCCCGGCAGATGTTGGGAATTGCCACAGGGGAGCGCACACGGTCAGGCTTCACAGGCGGGCGGAGAATACTCAGGTCAAGCCTGCGCGTCAAGCAAATAATTCTCGAAGGTGGGAGCGAGCCCGGGCCAGCGCCTCCTCGGGGTTGGCGCCGGGAGGGAGGGCGCCTTGGGCGAAGTCGCGGCTGCCGCCGCCCTTGCCTCCGAACTTCTCAAGAGTTTCGCGCAACAGAACGTTCATGTCGGCGGGCAGTCCGGGGGTTTGCGCAAAGACAAGTGCGGCAGGGTCGCTGCGGCTGGCGAGGAGGACTTGTACCTGCGGCTCCTTGACCAGACGCGCCCCCAGCAGGCGCAGGTAGGCGGCATCGGCGTCCTCCAGCACCTTCACCACCAAGCGCCGCTCACCCAGCCGCTCCGCCTCGGCGAGGAGGGAGCGCGCTTCGTGCTCCGCCAGCCGCTCCAGCAGTTGTTGCCGCTGGCGTTCGGCGGCGCGGCGCTCGTCGAACTGCTTGCGCAAGATGCCGGGCAGCTCGCTGGGCCCAGTGGTTAAGAGTTTCGCCACCTCGGTCAGACTGGCGTGGTCGGCGCGGGCCGCGCGCAGGGCGCGCCCGCCGCAAACGAATTCGACGCGGACATTCTGTTTCACTTTCTCGGTGCTGCGGGCCAGGATGAGCCCGATCTGGCCGGTGCGGGCGACGTGGGTTCCGCCGCAGGGGCAGCGGTCGAACTCTTCGATTTCGATGACGCGCAGAGCTCCGGGCTGCTCCGCGGTCCGGCGCAGACCCAACTCGGCGACCTCCGCGTCGGTGGGAAAACGGATGCGGACGGGGCGATCTTCGAAGAGGACCTGATTGGCCAGTTCTTCGGCGGCTTCGAGCTGGCGGCGGCCGAGCGAGGGCGCGGCCAGGTCAATGGTGCAGAGGTCGCGCCCGAGGTGAAAGGAGACGGTGGCGAGGTTGAGCAGGCGCACGAAGGCGGCGGAGAGCAGGTGCTGGCCGGTGTGCTGCTGCATGTGGTCGAAGCGGCGTTCCCAGTCGATCCTGCCGTGCATCTGCTCGCCTGCGGGCGGGCGCTCGAGCAGGTGAACAATGTCATCGCCCTCCTCAAGCACATCGAGCACGGGGATATCGCCGAGGCTGCCCAGGTCATTCGGCTGGCCGCCGGAGGTGGGGTAGAAGATGGTCTGGTCGAGCCAGACGCGGGCGCGGCCGGCGTCGGCGGGCTCGACTTTGACGATGCACGCGTCGAACTCGCGGAGGAAGGAGTCGCGGTAGTAGAGACGTTCCGTCAACTCCCTCCTTCAGTGCTCAGGGCCTGCTCGAGGACGTCGAGGTATTTCAGGCCGCTGCCGGTGTTGAACAAAACGATGGCTTCGTCGCGCCGCAGCACGCCGCGCTCGAAGAGCGCCGGAAGCGCCGCCAGGGTGGCGGCGCCTTCCGGGCAGGCCAGGATGCCTTCAGCCTGGGCGAGGCGCCGCACGGCGGCCAGGATGGCGTCGTCGTCCACAGCCACCGCGGCGCCCCGGCTGCGGTGAACCGCGTCGAGGACGAGGAAGTCCCCGAGCGCCTTGGGCACGCGCAACCCCGCGGCCAGGGTGCGCGCGTCTTTCCACGGCTCGGACTCGCTCTTGCCTTCGTCGAAGGCTTTGACGATGGGGGCGCAGCCGCTCGCCTGAACGACAATCATCTTCGGCCGCTCGGTTGCAATCCAGCCCATGGTCTCCATTTCGTCAAACGCTTTCCACATGCCGATGAGCCCCACGCCGCCGCCGGTGGGATAGAGGATGGCGGCGGGGAGTAGACCGCCGAGCTGCTCGAAAAGCTCGAAGCCGAGCGTCTTCTTGCCTTCGATGCGGTAGGGCTCCTTGAGGGTGGAGAGGTCGAACCAGCCCTCGCGGTCCTTCCGCTCGGCGAGCATGCGCCCGCAGTCGCTGATGAGGCCGTCAACGAGAATGAGATGGGCGCCGTGGGCCTTGCACTCGAGCTGGTTGGCCGGCGGGGCGTCTTTCGGCATGAGCACGTAGGCTTCGAGCCCGGCGCGCGCCGCGTAGGCGGCCAGCGCCCCGCCGGCGTTGCCCGCCGTCGGCAGCGCCAGCTTTTTGGCGCCGAGCGCCTTGGCGCGCGAGACCGCCACCGCCAGGCCGCGCGCCTTGAAGCTGCCGGTGGGGTTGAAAGCTTCGTCCTTGACGTAGAGCTGCGGGCAGCGCTCCTCGCCGGCCAGACGCTTCAGCCGCACCAGCGGCGTCCCGCCTTCGCCGAGAGTCACGGCTTCTTCGGGCGCGCCCGGCATGACCTCGGTCCAGCGCCAGAGGCCGTGCGGGCGGCCGGCGAGCTTGTCCGGCCGGAGGGTGGCCGAAGCGGCGGCCAGGTCGTACTGCGCCAGCAACGGCCCGCCGCAGGCGCAAAGATTCTGGAGCTGGTCGCCGGGGTGGACGGCGCGGCAACGGGAGCAGCGCAAATGAGTGAAGGCCGATTTCAGCATTGGGCGTGAAAAAGCGGAGTCTAGCAGAGCCGCCACGGGCCAAACAAGGCGGTGTCGAATGCTAGAATGCCGCTGCGATGAAGCGCGGCATCCGATTGTTGGCCATCGACATTGACGGGACGCTGCTGAACACCCGCTTCGAAATCTCGCCCGCAGACCGCGAGGCGATTGTGGCGGCGGCCCAGCGCGGGGTGGAAATCGTCCTGGTCACCGGCCGGCGTTTCGCCTCAGCGCGGAGCATCGCGGCGAAGCTGCCGCTGGAGTTGCCGCTGATTGCCAGCGGAGGCGCGATGGTCAAGGACGCGGCCGGGGCAACGCTCCACCGCCACCTGCTGCCGGTGGCCAAAGCGCGCGCGGTGCTGGCGGACGCAGGCCCGGGCCGGAAGTCGGCGCTGCTGCTGTTCGACCGCGAGGGCAAAGGCCAGGTGGTTACCGAAGACCTCGACCCGGCGCACGAGCCGGTGGAAGGCTACTTCGCGCGCAACCGGGAGTATATCGAGCAGGTGGTGCCGCTGGAGGCGGCGCTGACTGAAGATCCCGTCGAAGTGTTGTTCGTCGGCGCCGCCGCGCCGATGAGCGAGCTCTGGGATCGCCTCACCCGGGCGCTGTCGGCGGCTTCAGTCAGCCTGGCGCGCACCGAGTACCTGCAGCGCGACTTGAGCCTGATCGACGTGCTCGACCGCGGCTGCAACAAAGGGGTGGCGCTGGCGCGCTACGCGGCGCGGCGCGGCGTCGCGGCCGAGGAAGTGATGGCCATCGGGGACAACTGGAACGACCGGGAGATGCTGGAGTGGGCGGGCCTGCCGGTGCTGATGGCCAACAGCAGCGAGGAACTGAAGCGCCGCGGCTGGGCGGTCACGGGGAGCAACGACGAGAGCGGCGTCGCGGCGGCCATCGAGCGCTTCGTGCTGCGGGACTACTGCTGAGGGCGGCGGACGCCGGGACGCGGCTGTCCCGGGCCTTGTTTCCCGCCCGGCTGGCCGGGGGCCGGGACGCCGCCGGCCGGGGCGAGCGTCGGGTCTTTGGTGGGATCGTAGATGAACTCCCAGTTGGCGTAACCGGAGTTGCCGTTGTAGACGCGGATGGAGGGTTTGGTGCTCTGGCTGACGACGCCGGCGATGGGGTAGGCGGGCTGGCTGCTGGAGGAGCGGATGGAGGAGCCGCGGGCAATCTCATCGCGGCTGCGGGTTTCGCGCGCGGGCGCTTCGGGGGGTTTGCTGCCGGAGCTGGAGCCGGGTCCCGAGCCTGCCGGGCCGACCTGGCCTTGGGGCCCGAGCGGGTTCTGTCCCGAGCCGAGCAGGGCGCCGCCGGGCCCCAGGCCGATGATACGCCACTTGCCGTCCTTGGTCATGGGGTCGGGGAATTCCTTGCGGAGGAAGCCGCGGTCGTTGGTGCGCAGCAGCTCGTCGATGGTGTTGGGGTAGCGGCCGTACTTCTTGTAGAAGAGACCGATGGCGCGCTGGTACTGCTCGCCGCGGAAGATGAGCTCCTCTTCGCGCTCGCGCGTGCCTTCGTGGAGAACCGGCGGTACGGCCACGGCCAGCGAGATGAGGAGGATGGCGGCGAGAAACACCACCAGCAGGAGAGCGTAGCCGCCCTCGCGTCTGCGCCTGCCTGCCCGGGTGGTTTCAGGGCTGGACAATTGCGTGGCGGGAATTCTCATGGCTGTTCGAGGGGGACCACCCAGCGGTTGCGTCCCGAGATTTCCTCAATCTCGACGTTGTCGTTGCCGACGCGGGCGACACGGTAGCGCTGCATGAAAACATCGCCTTCGCGGGCGATGAAGGTCTCTTCCCCGTTGGTCAGGAAGACGCGGCGGGCGCCGCCGGCGCTCTGCCGGGCGAAGCCGAAGAAGCGCACCGGAGCCTTGGGCGGTTCCGGCCGCGGCGGGGCCACCTCCACCGGCTCCGGTGTGAGCGTTCGGCGCTGAGCGACGGGCCGGGCCAACTGGCCGTACTGGAAAATGTTGCGCTTGGCCTCAGCGACCGCCGAGGGCGCGGAGGCATCGATTGCGGCGTCGACGACTTCGGCGTCGGGAATGCGCGAGCCGGGCTTGGCGCCGGCCTGGGGCCGGCGACCGGAAACGACGGAGGTGGCCGCGGGGGCGATGGTGTTGCGCAGGTTGACGGCGACGAAGACGACAATCAAGACCAGCAGGACGATGAGTTTGTTGCGGTCGCTCACGCCGCCCCCCGCCGGAAGTAGGTCACCAGAGTCATTTCCAATTTTACCTCGCCGCCGCGCTGGCTGGCGACGCTAAGGTCCTGGACGAGATAGAAATGGGGCGAGCGCTCCAGCTCCTCCATGAAGCTCAGCAGATTGACGTAGCTGCCCTCGATGCTGGCGCCGAGCTGCAACTGGATCATCTCCGGCCGCTCCTTGAACTGCGACTCGCGGTACTGGGTGCCGCTGACGCGGACGCCAGCGCTTTTGGCGGTCTCGCTGAGCTCGGCCAGGGTGCGCGAGTAGCCTTCCGCCTGGCTCCAGAAGCGCTCACGGGCGAAAGCGTCGAGCTTGGGGGCGGCGGTGGGGGCCTGCTGGCGGACGCGGTGGAGCCGGGCCACTTCGGCGGCGCGCTCGCCCACCTCAGTCTCCAGGGCCGCGAGGGTGGCCGGGTCGACCAGTGTGCGCTGGGCCAGACCGCGCACCCAGCCGACGTAGACGGCGACGTCGGCGGCGATCAGGAGCACGAGGCCCCAGTACACCCAACGCCGCCGCGCATACCACCGCTTCATGGGCCGCTCCCCTGGACGTAGACGGCGATGAGCTGAGCGACGACGGCGTCGCCGCGGGAGGTTTCCGCCGTCAGCGACTCCAGCTTGACCTCCGGGAACTTCCCCGATTGGCCGAGGGCATCCATCAACTCGACGACGGACTTTTCCGAGTCCGCCCCCACGCGCATGCGCACCTCCACGCCGCCGGCGTCGCGCAAGCGGGGGGAGAGAGAAACGACGCGGGTGCGCGGGGGCAGGGCCTTCTCGAGGTCGATGAACAGGCGCGCCCAGGACAGCCGCTTCTGAGTGACGAGCTGGTTGAAAAAGCCGGCGCGCTCGAGCACCGCCATGGTGTGGGGCACGCGCAGCTCCTTTTCGAGCTCGTCCTGCTCGGCGGCGAGCTGAGCGCGGCGCTGCTCCAGGTCGTGGAGGCGCTCCTGGGCTTCCGTGCCGCGGCGCCAGACGGTGAAGGCCTCCACGCCCACCCAGGAGGTCAACAGCAGGGCCACCAAGCCCAGCGCCAAGGTCGTCACCCAGAAGGGCCGGTAGTTGATGAAGGGGTCGGTGGCGAGATTGAGCGCGCGCCTCATTCCATCTCCCTGCGCGCCCAGCCCAGGGCGGGAAGCAAGCGGCGATCGGCGGACGCATCGCCCGTAGCGGCGCGCGGCAAGGTGTGCTCGCCGAAGCTGAGGTGAGACAGCTTGCAGCCGGTCTCGCGCTCCAGCAGCTCGGCCAGGGCGGCGCCGTCGCCGCCCGGCCCTACCCAAATCGCTTCGCCCACCGATTGGTTCCACTGGTCCTGGAAGTAGACCAGGGCGGGATAGATTTTCTCAAAGAGCGGCTCGACGAAGCCGGGGCGCTTCGCGGGCGGGAGCGGAAGGCTGCGGAAGAAGCGAGTGCGGCCGTCGTGGCTGATGGCCAGGCCGAGCGAGCCCAGGTCTCGCTTGACCAGCAACCGCGGGCTGCCGTCGCCGAGGTAGTCGGCCGCCGCCAGGGTGGAAAGGGTGACCCAGGCGGGCTGGAGCCCGACGCGCTCGACACACTCTTCGTAGGAGTGCAGCAGGGTGCGGACGGCGACGACGGCGACCACGTCGTGGGCGGCGCCGCGGCCGGGCTGGCGCTCGAAGGAGACGGCGGCCTGCTTCAAGTCAAAGGGGAGGTCGCGTCCCAGGCGCCAGCGGACGAGGGCGTCGGCTTCTTCCGGCTTGTCGGGGAGGTTCTCAAACTCGAGCAGGGCCACCCGGGCCACCAGGTCGGGGACGAGGAGGGCGCAGTGGCGGCGGCCGTTGCCGACGGCGCGCACGGCGCGGCCAAGGGCGTCGGCGACGTTGTTGGCGTTGGGAATGTTCTCGCTCAGGGAGCCGGGCTGAACGGCGCCGTCGGGGAGCGGCTCGACGGCCCAGGCTTCGACGCCGCGCTCGCCGGCGCGGAGGGCGGAGACGTAGTCGGCGGCGATTTCGCACACCAGGGCCGCCTCGCCGGCGGCTTCCCACCAGCGCCGCACCCGAGTCCCGAATCCGCTGGAAGAGTCCATAGGGGTCACACCGTCTCGATGAAGGTAACTTTGTTGAGCTCGCGCAGGGTGGTGACGCCGGCGCGGACTTTCAGCAGCCCCATCTCGCGGAGGAAAATCATGCCCTCTTCGCGGGCGGCGCGCTTGATTTCGGAGGTGGGCTTCTTCTCGACAATCATCTCGCGGATGCGGTCGCTCAGGTCCAGCAGCTCGCAGATGGCGGTGCGGCCGCGGAAGCCGGTGCCGTGGCACTCGATGCAGCCGGTGCCCTCGTAGAAGGTGACGTTCTTCCAGTCGTCGCCGGCCAGCCCGGACTCGTCGAGCACCTGGCGCTCGTAGCGCACCTCGCGCCGGCAGTGCTCGCAGATGACGCGCACCAGGCGCTGGGCCAGGATGCAGTTGAGGGCGGAGACGAAGTTGTAGGGCTCGACCCCCATGTTGAGGAAGCGGCCGATGACGTCCACCACGTTGTTGGCGTGGACGGTGGTGAAAACCAGGTGGCCGGTGAGCGCCGACTGGATGGCGATCTGCGCGGTCTCGATGTCGCGGATCTCGCCGACCATGATCTTGTCGGGGTCGTGGCGGAGGATGGAGCGCAGGCCGCGGGCGAAGGTCAGGCCTTTGCGCTCGTTGACGGGAATCTGCGTGACGCCCTTGATCTGGTACTCGACCGGGTCTTCGATGGTGACGATCTTGTCCTCGTCGGACTTGATCTCGCTGAGGGCGGCGTAGAGGGTGGTGGTCTTGCCGCTGCCGGTGGGGCCGGTGACCAGGATCATGCCGTAGGGCTCGCGGATGTAGCGGCGGAACTTGCGGATGTGGTGGTCGTCGAAGCCGACCACGTCGAGGGAGAGCTGGCGGAAGCGCTCGCTGAGCGACTCCTTGTCGAGGATGCGCAGCACGGCGTCCTCGCCGTGGATGGAGGGCATGATGGAGACGCGGACGTCGATGGGGCGAGCCTTGTAGCGGACGCGGAAGCGGCCGTCCTGGGGGATGCGGCGCTCGGCGATGTCGAGCTCGGACATGACCTTGATGCGGGAGATGATGGCGGCATGCCACTCCTTGGCCAGCGGCGGCATGGCGTGGATGAGCACGCCGTCGATGCGGTACTTGACCGTGACCTCGTTGTCGGAGGTCTCGATGTGGATGTCGGAGGCGCGGCGCTCCAGCGCGTTGAAGAGGGTGGAGTCCACCAGGCGGATGACGGGGGCGCCCTCGGTGTCGCGGGTGAGCTTTTCGACGCTGATGGTGCCGTCCTCGTCCTCGACCTCGCGGACGACGTCGAGGCGGAAGCCCTCGGTGACTTCCTCCAGCACCCGCTGCGACTGCTCGGACTTCTTGAGGATGTCGTCAATCTGCTCCTGGGTGGCCACCTTGACGATGACGTTGCGGCCCAGGCGCACGGAGAGCTCGTCCACGACGAAGAACTGGCTGGGGTCGGCGATGGCGACGATGAGGTTGCCGTCGGTGGCCTCGACGGGGATGAAGTGGTGGCGGAACATCAGCTCAACGGGGATGAGGCGGAACAGCGAGGGGTCGACGTGCTGGCGGCTCAGGTCGACAAACTCGCAGCGGTAGCGGACGGCGAGGCGCTGGGCGCGCTCGAGCTCTTCTTCCGCCGACTGCGGCGCGGGGGGCGGGATGGGTTCGGGCATGGTGGTTTTCCTTTAGCGCGCCAGTTGGCCCAGGGAGAAGACGGGCAGGTAGAGGGCGATGAGGATGATGAGCACCACGCCGCCGACGACGAGGAGCAGCAGAGGCTCGACCAAGGCGATGAGGCGGGCCAGGCGCGCGTCCAATTCGTCTTCGTAGAACTCGGAAACGCTGCTGAGCATTTGCGGCAGCGCGCCGGTGGATTCGCCGACCTCAACCATTTCCGTGACCAGGCCGGGGACGATGCCGGTTTCGTCGAGCGCCTTGTGCAGCGTCTTCCCTTCCCGCACGCCCTGGGCGGCGGTGGCGATGGCGCGGCGGAGCACGGGGCTGCCCATGGCGCCGCCGGCGACTTCGAGCGAGGAAACCAGGGGGATGCCGCTGGAGAGGAGCGTGCCCAGGGTGCGGCAGAACTGGGTGAGGCGGAACTTGAGCAGGATGTCGCCGGCGATGGGGAGGCCCATGCGGAGGCGGTCGAGGAACTGGGCCCCGGCGGGTCTGCGGGAGGCGAAGCCCATGGCGACGGCGGCGGCGACGGCGGCGGCCACCAGCACGAGCACCCAGTCGCGGATGTTCAGAGCCAGGCTGAGAACCAGGACGGTCATGGGTGGGAGCGCCGCCTCCATCTCGGTGTAGAGCTCGGCGAAGCGGGGCACGACGTAGACAATGACGTAGGAGAGCACGCCGGAGGCGACGATGACCAGCAGGGTGGGATAGACGAGGGTGGTCAGCAGGCGGCGGCGGAGGCTGCCGGTAATCTTCTGGTAGGCGATGTATTGGTCGAGCACCACGGGCAGGTTGCCGCTGCGCTCGCCGGCCAGCAGCGCCGTGGTGTAGACCTGGGGGAAGACGCCCTGGGCGGCGAAAGCGTCGGAGAGCGAGGCCCCGCCGCGGACGCGCTGGCGGATGTCGGTCAGGATGCTGCGCAGGGCGGGGCGGGCGGCGCGCTGGGAGAGGATGTCGAGCGCCTGCATGATGGGCAGGCCGGCGCGAATCAGGGTGACGAACTGCTGGTTGAACAGGGTGAACTCATCGGGGGCCAGGCGGCGCCGGCGCCGGCGGCCGTTCTTCCAGCCGAGGGAGACGGCGGGCAGCGCGCCGCGGGGCTGGATGGAGTAGGCGAACAGGCCGCGCTCGGTCAGCCGCTGGCGCACTTCGGCTTCCGACTCGGCCTGCTCGTTGAGCACCTGGGTCTGGCCGCGGTCGTCGGTGACTTTGCAGGTGAACTCAGCCATCGGGCCCACGCTCCCCCATCATCGGAGTAGTTTAGCACCGCGCGGCGGGAAAGGGAAAGCGGGGAGGATATGGAACCACGGATGAACACGGATAGAGGAAGCGATTTGGGGCGAAACTAGGGGGAGGCTTCGTCGACCCAGGCGGTGCCGGGAGGGACGGCGAGGCGGAAGAGATCGGGGTCGAGGGGGCGGTTCTCTTTCCAGTCGCGGAAGTGGAACTCCATCAGGGCGCCGTCGCGCTGGCGGACTTCGATGCGGAGCACCTGGTAGGAGTCGTTGAGGTCGAACCAGATTTCCGTGAACGCCTGCTTGTCGGAGCGCGGGGTGCCGCGCAGCTGCCAGCGCGCGGGGCTGTTGAGCGCGTGGACGCGCGCCACCAGGATGCGGTCGAACGCCTTGCGCAGGTCAATGCGGCCCACCAGCAGCGCGAAGGCCGCCTGCCACTCCGGCGCCTGCTTCAGGCCCTGGCGCCGCACCTGTTTGTCCTCGGGGACGTAGAGGTAAGCGAAGTCGCCGTCGGTGAGAAAAAGTTTTTCATCCGGCGTGCGGTACTCCCAGCGCATGCGGCCGCCCTTCTGGAAGTAGACGCGGCCGGACTCGACCAGGGTATTGGCGCCCGAAGTGTAGCGCTGGACAAACTCGGCCTCCAGCGTGCGTGCATTGTTGTAGCGCCGCTCGACGCCGCCAATCACCGCTTGCGTGTCGACCTCTTGAGCCGCGCTCGCCGCGGCCGACATCGCAACCAAAAGCGAAGCCAGCGCCAAGCGCCGCTTCATTCCTCACGTCCGAGGCTTGAGGTGTCGATGGGGCTTTTCGGATCGAGCCGCACGCGGCCGTCCGCCGCCAGGTGGTAGGGATACCCGGCCGGGTCCAACGGGAATCCCCGCACCATCCCCGCCGCAATCAGCTCCTGCCACGACTGCGGCAGCCGCCCGTTTTGCTTCTGAAAGCGCTGGACCTCGGCCTGCAAGGTCTCGATGTCTTCGTCCACCTTGAGGCCCGCCAGGTGCTTCAAGGCGTTGAGGCGGATGGCTTCCTGGTCGGTGCTGTTGTAGACATCCATCCAAAGGCGGCTGGCCGTCTCGCGGTCGCCGCCTTCGGCCGCCACGCGCGCCGCCATCACCCGCATCCACGGCGCGGCGTCGGGATGCTCCGCGCCTTTGCGAAACGCCTCCGAAGCCCTGGCGTAATCCTTGACGCGGTAGTAGACGAACCCCAGGTCCCACCACAGGCGCCAGTAGTCCGGGTTGCGCTCGATTCCCTTTTCCAGCAGCTTGACCGCCAGCTCCGGCTGCCCGGGCCCGGCGCGCGGCGGCTCGGCCAGGAAGATGGAGCCGAAGCGGTAGGCGAGCAGCAGCTCGGGGTCGAGCGTGGTGGTGATGTCGAGCAGCGGGTAGAGTAAGCGATAATCGGGCGAGCCACCCTGCGTCGCCTTGATGTGTTCCCGCCCGTAGTGCTGCACCACGCGCGTCCAGTAGATGCAGCCCATCAGGCCGTCGTAGCCCATCGAAAGCCGCTTGACCCATTCGCCCGACGGAAGGTAGAGCACGTCCGTCTCGGTGCGGAAGGGCGCCAGCTCGGCGTCGAGCCGCTGCTGCACCCGTACCAGCGCGAAGCCGCCCACCAGCCCGACCAGGAGGACCATCGGCAGCCAGCCCCGCACCCAAACACCTTTGTTACCGCGTGCTCTCATCTCAGTCTCCCGGGCGTTTGGGTGCGGGGCCAACGGCGGAGAGGAATCATGGCGCTACTTGGTCTCCCGGTTCTGGAGAATCACGAACGCAAATGGCAGCCAGCCCCGCACCCAAGCGCCTGGAGGATTGAGACGAAGGCGGACAGTAGGGGCGCTTGGGTGCGGGGCCAAGCGGCGGAGGGGAATCATGGCTCTACTTGAGATCGCGGTTCTGGAAGATGAGGATGCCCGCGCCCACGACCAACCCGATGTAAATCACGGCGTAGGCAGTGTTGTACAGCACCAGGTCGAGCGGCACCGGATGCTCGTGCGCCACGGACGAGATGACGTTGAAGTTGCGGAAGTTGGGAAGGGCGTAGTACACCGCGCGCGTCACCCACTCCAGCCAGGGCACTTTGACCGCTTTACTCAGCTCCAGGATGTCGGAGGAAAAACTGCCCGCGATGAACAGCCCCACCGTGAAGGCCGCCGAGAGCACCGGCGAGGAGAAGCAGGAGAACAGCAGCGCCAGCGCCGTGGCCAGCAGGAGCTGGAGGAAGATGAAATAGACGGCCACCAGGACGGGCACGTCGCCGGCGCCGGGACCGCCGGTGACGTAGTAGAGCGCCAGGAAAAACCCCACCGTCATCAGGGCCACATTCACCAGCAAAGTCAGGCCCAATCCGGCGAACTTGCCCAGGATGAACTCGTAGCGGTGCACCGGCTTGGAAAGCAGCGCGTAGAGCGTGCGCTTGTCCATCTCCTTGTAGACCAGCCCGATGCCGATGAACACCGCGATGGCCAGCCCGAAGAACGTCACCGCCGTCAGGCCCAGGTTGACCAGGATGAGCTGCTGCACCCCGATGGAAATCTGCCCGAACAG
>Ga0114945_10000585_pt1 | contig 23557 bp, 11 predicted proteins | sample OV2TP3_FD_87194 | JGI IMG/M metagenome (GOLD analysis project Ga0114945, IMG submission 87194) | Hot spring microbial communities from Beatty, Nevada to study Microbial Dark Matter (Phase II) - OV2 TP3 | ecosystem: Environmental > Aquatic > Thermal springs > Hot (42-90C) | place: USA: Beatty...
GACTCCCGTCCGTAATCGGAGGAATCCGGCGAGCCGGAGGCGGGCCGTTCGGAGTTGTCGGAGGTTCTTGATCATCGGTTTGGGTGTGGTGGTGGGGTGTGGGGGGTCATAAGGGTGGTACTATAGATACCAGATATGGTATGTCAAGCAGAGCCGCGGCAAGAACCCCGCCATCGCCGGAGCCATCCCAAAAGCCCCAGGACAAAGACCGCTTCGATCCCCAGGCATCCGCATGAGCCCCCGCCCTCCCCACCCCCGTCCCCGGAGTTCGTGGATGCAGATCCGCGGATGACGAATGTCAGCTCCATCGACGACCCTGTCCGACCGTCGGTCGCTTCCAGGATGACCGTCCAGACTCCGGCCGTCACGGGCGCGCCCAGGATCTCTCCCGTCTGCGCGTCGAGGGCGAGTCCCGGGGGGAGCGAACCGGAGACCGTCGACCATTCGTACACGCCGATTCCGCCGGCCGCGATCAAGGTCATGCTATAGCCCTGCCCCACGGACCCCGTGGGTGTCTCGCACGGAAGGATTCGCGCACCTTCTCCTCCGTTCGCGGCAACGCAGATCGTAGCTCCGAGATAGGCGGACTGCCCGAAACCATCGGTGGCCTGGACGACGAAGGAATAGACCCCGGGAGTGCTCGCCCTACCCATGATACGTCCTCCGGCCAACACCAGGCCTGGAGGAAGAAGCCCAGAAGTCAATTCCCACTCGACGGCCGCCGGAGCGAACAAGCTGCTCGAAAACTCCGTCCCCGTTACGAGAAGCGGGAATTGGGTCATCCCTTCCAGACTCGGATACGAACTGGCGATTCCGAGTGCTGCAGAGTACGGCTGAATCGTCATCGTAACTGTTTCCGTCGCCGCCATGTCCATTCCATCCGTGATTCGTATCGTGAAGGCAAAAGCCCCCTCTGCCGTTGGAGTGCCCCACAAGAGACCCGCCGGAGACAGATGGAGCCCGGGCGGCAGCGAACCCGCAATCACCGACCACGATCGCGGATGCACCCCTCCTTGCGCCCGAAAGAGATGGGCATACGCCAGGCTCCGAGAAGCGCGAGGAAGCGGGCGTGGACTCAGGAACGTCAGGGGAGTCGGAACTCCGATTACGGTCAGAATATAGTTGTACGATGCAACTATTCCTGTCGGATCGTCGACCCGTACCGCGAATGGGTAGGTCCCGGGAAGCGTCGGGACTCCCGTGATCCAGCCGGTCAGAGGCGAAAGCGACAATCCGAACGGGAGGGTCCCCGAGGAGATCCGATAGAGGAGCGCCCCATTCCCATCGGTCGGGGCAATCTGCGCGCGGTAGGGGGACAAGATCGGGGCGGTCGACGAGATCGGCGGCGGGGTATTCTCCGTCACGATCGTAAACGTCCCGATGGCGCTGTAGGGGCTCGCATTCCCGGCTCCATCGATCGCATATACGCGCCAGTAGTACGACCCCGATGGCAGAGAGGAAAACGTGACCTGAGAGGAAGTCAAGCCGGACTCGAGGAAAACCTCGTAGTAGAACGGGGCGACGGGCTCGATGTGCACTTCATACCGTACGCCGCTGGGATCGGTCACATCACTCCAGTCCAAGGGTACGCTGGAGGAGAATAGGCTCGATCCGTTGGCGGGAGAGACGAGAGTCGGTGCGGTCGGCGCGACGGTGTCGACCACGACCGGTGGAGCGTCCTTCGTCGTACTGTTCCCCGCGGCATCCGTGGCTACGATGCGGTAGACATAAGAGCCGTCCGGCAACGCCGGGGATTGGCTCCAGCTAGAGGAGGTACCCGCGAGCGTCGCCACCGCGGTGAAGGCTGCGCCGGAGTCACTCCGGAGGACTCTGATCTTGGCGACTCCGGAACCGGTGTCCCACGCATTCCAACTGATCGCGACGAAACCGTTGTTGCTCACGAGAGGACTCGCATTAGGAGTCCCGAGCGTCGGGGCGATCGTGTCCACTTTGATTCCCATGAACTGCGTGGGGCCGCTCAGGCTTCCGAACGCATCCCGGGCGCGGGCGACCCACGTATGGGGGCCTTGCGCAAGCGGGGGCGTGGTGAACGCGCTCCCTCCCCCCCCGGTAACGGCCGATCCGGCAAGATACGGCCCGCCGTCCACGGAAAACTCGGCATACGCCGACTGGCCGCTCTCCGGAGCCGTGACGGTCGCGGAGAGAGTAGGCGTCGCGGTGGTCATCCACGTTCCCGTCGCAGGGGTAGGGTTGGCGATGGTAGGCGCCGCATTGGGCACGGCCGGCGGCGCGCCAAAGTAGACATAGGCCCTTCCCGTTTCGTTCGAAGGCGCGTAGGGGGCGCCAAAGAGCAGATCCGGAGAGCCGTCCTTGTTCACATCTCCGGCGCGCGCGACCTGCCGGCCGAAGCGTTCCCCGGAATGACTCCAAGTCGACGTCGAACTCGTGCCCAGCCCGGAACTCGATCCCGCGTAGAGAAATACCTTGCCCTGCCCGTGGGCCCCTACGATCAGATCCGCAAACCCGTCTCCATTGGCATCTCCCGCTGAGGCGACCGAGACGCCGAAGTAGGAGAAGTCCCCATCGTCCCCGCTCGACGTCCAGTTCGGGGCAGGAGAAGCTCCGGAAGCGGATCCATAATAGACGTAGACCTTGCCGGAGTCCGTTTTCGTGTTGTTGTATCCATGCGCTCCGACGGCGATGTCGGAATAGCCGTCCCCGTTCACGTCGCCCGCGGAAGCGACCGAGATCCCGAACTGTGCCGGATTCGCACTGTCCGACGCGGTTTGATTGTCCCCCGAGGAATTCCACGCCAGAGTCGGACCGGTGGAGGAGCCGTGATAAAGATAGGCCTTCCCCGGCTTCCCGGACCCGTACGTCGGTGCTCCTACGAGGATATCCGCGTATCCGTCCTTGTTGACGTCGCCGGCGTGGGCGACCGAAAATCCGAACTGACTTCCGGCGAGTTCTCCGGCGAGCGTTGCGGAGGGGGTAGAGGGCATTCCCGACGCTCCGGCGAGGTAAATCGCGACTCTCCCCTTCTCGCTCTCGTCGCCGGGGGCTCCGGCGATGATGTCCGACCTTCCGTCGTTGTTCAGATCGACCGCGGCCACGGAGTATCCGAGGAGGGTCCCCGCGATCGTCGAAGAGGCCGCCCAAGCCGGAGTGGAGATGATTCCGGAACTGGAACCATAGAAGACATAGATCCTGCCTCCGTCGGTCGCCGGTGTGTCGAAATGTGGCGCACCCACAACGATGTCGGAGAATCCGTCCGCGTCGATATCGCCCGCTTCTGCGACCGACCATCCGAAGTGGGCCCCCGCCTGTGAATCGCCGCTCAGCGTCGCGGAAGGGACGGAAGGGAGCCCCGCGGACGCGCCGTAATAGAGGTACGCCCTTCCTGCGTCCTCCGCGGTCGGAGAAGAGAGGATGTCGATCCGGGGCGCGCCGACGATCACATCGGCATATCCGTCGCCGTTGATGTCTCCCGCAGATGCCAACGAATACCCGAACTGAGCCTTTTCAGCGTTGTTTCCCGCCGAGGACCACGACTCCGTCGTCCTCGACGGGCTCTTCGTGGCCGGATAAACGGCCCCCGCGGGAAGCAGGATCACGATGGCCACGAGGATCCTCACTGCAGCCTCCTTCGCCGAGTAGCGCCCAGAAGTAGAAGCAGGATGAGCGGCTCGACGCCCAGACAACCACAGGCTCCCCCTCCCCCTCCTTGATCTTCCGTACCGGTCGCCGCAGGCATCGGCGACACCGTGGGTCCTTCGGCTGTCGTCTCCGTGCGTTCCGGTGGCGTGCCGTAATACGCAAAGACACGTCCCGCCGCATCGCTGGATGCGGAGGGCGCGCCGACGATGAGATCGGAGGCCCCGTCCTTGTCGACGTCTCCCGCGCCGGCTACGGACCAACCGAACTCCGCCCACACGTGTCCGGCCCCTCCGAGAGAAAGCGCGGGCGTGGACGCTAGCCCCGAGGGCGAGCCGAGGAATACGAGCGCTGTTCCGGCATTCGATGCAGGGGAGTCGGTCTCATAGGCCCCCACGATGAGGTCGCAAAAGGAATCCCCGTTGAAGTCTCCCGCCCCTGCAAGGGACCATCCGAAATAGACTTGATTCACGTTCTCGCCGCTCGAAGTCCAACTCGGAGAGCTGGACGGTCCTTGCGCCGAACCATGATACACGTAGACCTTCCCCGCATCCGGATTCTCCGTGTTGAAGCCGTAGGCACCCACGGCGATGTCGGAATACCCGTCCCCGTTTACGTCTCCGACTCCGGCGACGGTCCGTCCGAAGAGGGAACCGTTCTGGGAATCCCCGTACGACGTCCATGAGGGGCTGAAGCTCGGACCCGAAGGCGATCCCAGATACACGTGTGCTCGTCCGAGTCCGCCCCAAACGCCGCGCACCCCGACGAGAATGTCCGCGAAGCCGTCCTTGTTTACGTCGCCGGCGGACGCCACCGAAATCCCCAAGTCGATCGTGGGCGCATCCCCCGTCGCGGTCCAAATCGGCATCGGCGACAGCCCCGAGTCCGATCCCAAGTAGACGAAGGCTTTGCCGGGCTGGGCGTCCCACTGGCTTCCGGCGCCGACGATCACGTCCGAATGGCCGTCGCCGTTTACATCGCCGGCGGAGGCGACGGAGAAGCCGAAGAACCACCGATTCAGTTGATCGTCTCCGCTCGAAGTCCACGAGGGAGTCGAAGAGAGGCCGCTCTCGGACCCGCAATAGAGGTAGACCTTGCCCACATCCGGATTCTGGGTGTTATGTCGAGGCGCGCCCACGACCACATCGCCGAAGCCGTCCTTGTCGACGTCCCCGGCCGACGCGACCGACCAGCCGAACAACGCGCCATATTGAGCGTCTCCGCTGGAGACCCAGGATGGAGTGTCGGAGAGTCCGGAGGGCGAGCCGTGGAAGACATAGGCCCGGCCCGCGTTCTCCGCATTGACGTGGTCGAACCAAGGCGCGCCGACGATGACGTCCGCGTACCCGTCTCCGTTCACGTCGCCAGCGGATGCGACCACATGCCCGAGCCGGGCATCGAGTTGGTTCTCGCCTCCGGATGTCCACGAGTATCCACCCTGAGGCGGTCTGATCGCCATAGCGGTGCTGAGGCCGAGGCCGAAGGCCGTCGCGGAAAGCATGAGATGTCGCATCCCCATCGCGTCCTCCTCGTCACAAGCGCCGGTGAATTCCTGTCACCCGAGGCGGAGCGTTCCTACAGGAAAAACCGCCTCCCGCGACGGTCGGACGCCGCGGGAGGCGGTGGAGGCGCGTCTATTTGAGGATCCTGCGGTAGCGAGCCAGCCAGTAGGCCAATTGGAAATCGACCGCGGGGAAGTGGGTGAGTTCGATGTCGCGCGTACGAAGCTGGAAGCGACGGCCCCCCCACTGAAGGTCCGCGGTTGCATCGGACGTCTCCGCGCATTCGACGAGTTGTCCTCCGCGAATCCTGTACGGGCTTTGACTCCACATGTAGGCCCGAGCGGGACGGTATTCCATCGGCACTCCGGTCTCGGAAATCCGTTCCGAACCGTCTCCGTCGTCTCCTTCGAAGTCGAGCCGGACGAACGGCGCATATTCTTTCTTCGGCTGAGCGGCCCAGTATGTCCTCATCGGCTCGAGGACGAGATCGCAGGGCATCCCTTCGTGCATCGGACGGCGGAGCCACTGCTTGAGCAGGATCGGAATCGGGGGGGACAGAGTCTTGAGCTCCTTCGGGTCCGCCATGGCCGCAACGGTCGCGAAGTACGGATTCTCATGATGCGCGATCGCCCTCCAGAGAATCTTTTGGGCATACTTGTATTTCGCCTGGCGCTGGGCGGACATGTCGAAGTGCAGGAGAGTCGAGAGCGAGGTCTCCAGAAGATTGAGTTTGTAATAGTCGCCGTGCGGATCGAGGGTATGCAGCCAGGAATTGAACCATGCGATCTCCGCCAGGCTTCCCTCCTTCTCCAGGATCTGCTGCATCCTGAAACTGGTGTGGCTCCCCATCAGGAGGAGGGCAAGCTGATGTGGGACCTGACCCACAAAAGTGGCAGACGTCTTGCCGTCCGGACGGTCGAGTTTCCATCCGTTGTCGACGACGTAATTCGCAATCCTCTCTGCCAAGTCGCGGGCCAGGAGGCGTGCTCTCGGATCCTTCAGCATCGCGGTCGCCCAGGTCAACCCCTGGAGGACTCCGACGTATTGGTCGCGGGTGATATGCTTCGGATCGCCGACCCATTTTTCTCCGTCGATCCATGCCACGGGAACGGGCTCTCCGGTCCTGGCGGACTCTTGACGATACTCTTCCTCGCGCTCCGCTGCCGGAGCGGCGTATCGGACGAGGCGTCCTTGGTGCGACGTCCGCAGGACGACATGATGGCTCCGAATCGGTCCGAGACCGAGATAATAGGATTGGCTGGAGCCCACTCGGAGGAGGCGCGCGATTCCCCTCAGGGCGCGGGTGGCCGCTTCCTCGTATCGCCGATCGCTCGTCACCCCGAACGCCATGGATTGGGCCGCAAGCCAGTGTCCGGTGTAGATGGCGGAATCTCCGTGTCTTCCATACTCGAAGGGTGTCGAAGCCGACCCAAGGAACTTCGCATCCACCACCGTATCATGAGGAAGATGGTGGAGCAGTACGGTATCCCTCATGCGGGCCGCCTGAACCGCGAAGTCCACGCTCGAAAGGCAGTCGGAGCCTTTCGGCGTCGGCGTCGGGGGCGGTTTCGCCAGTGCCGACACGAACTGCTTGGTGTATCGACTCGCGATGGCCTCGAGGATCCGTTTCGTGATGCGACTGTTTACGAGATCCTCGATCCATCGGCCGATGACGTCGACGATGAGATTCGAAGAATCGATGTCGAGTTGGTACTGGAATGTGGGCCGAATCGAGAGCACCCTCGGCCGCGACGGATCGAGCCGGAATTCGATGCGGGCTTGCAGTCGCTTAAGGGCGACGTGGGCGCTCAGCTTCTTGGTGATCTTGATCCGCTTGTGGACTCGGACCCTCGCCTGGGCATGGACCTTGATCCGGATTCCCCACTCCCCCGCGGGCACCTTCAGCGAAATTCGCGACGGATTCAGTTCCTCGACTCTTGGAGGAGACTTGAGGTCCAGGAATTCTATGGACGCGCGGGTGATTCCCCCGCCGCCGCCCGCCTCCTGAACCCCCCGCGCGATCGCCTCCTCGAGCCTTCCTTTTTCCGTTTGCCACGTCGATGCGATCTGGTCGTTCAGGGTTCTCTTGGCTTCGTCCGATTGTGCCCGGGCGGACGAGGATGCGAAGGCCAGAAGAGCGATCATGCCTACATGGACTTTCACGGATTCTCCTCCTTGTGGATTAGGGTGGACAGGAGTTCACGCGAGGCCGGAGCGTCGCCCCGCGCCGTCAGGTGCTCGAAGAGCGCCCGCTTGGCGGCGAGGGACACGCGAACATCTGGGTGCAGCGTCGACGCTTCCAAAAGACTTCGGTCCTCATCTTCGCTGCCGAGCTCGGCCAAGAGATGAAGCGCCGTCGCCTGGACCGAGGGCTCCCCCAGATCCGCGAGTCGGCGGGCTCGGGCGCGGGCTTCGGCGCGGTCGGCGCCCTGGAGAGTCTCCGAAACGGCCAGCAGGCCGTCCAGCGCTCGATCGGCGATGGCCGCAGGTTGCGAGGGATCCGCGAGGTCAAGCTCCTCGCGGATCGTCCGATCGGGAGCATTCTCGAGGTGCGGCGCATCGACGGCCCACTCGATTTCGTCGCCGACTGGGACCTCGACGGTGCGCGTCCGATGGACGGGTCGCTCTTCCTCGGCGCCGCTCTCCCCAGGATCGGAGGAAGCGAATTTCCACCAACAGAACGCGCTTCCCACGAGTATCGCCAATCCCCATCGGGCTTGGCCGCGGATTCTCATGTTGCCCTCCGTAAGCACTTGGGGTGGATGTCACCCTCGAGGGGGGATTCCTACGGAGGAAAGTTCAACGAGTGCGAATTCTCTTCCGCGCGTTCGAGGCCGCCGGGCAGAGTCGGAGTGCCGCGCCGAAGTCGGCCACCGCACCCTCGGAGTCGCCGAGTCGTTGGCGGATTCGACCGCGAAGCGAATACGCCTGGGCGTCGTCGGGTTGGATGGCGATCGTTCGGCTCACGTCGACCAGAGCAGCCGCGTCGTATCCAGCCTCGACGTGGGCGAGCGAGCGATTGTAGTAGGCCTCGGCGAACGAGGCCTCCAGGGCGATGGCTCCGTTGTAATCGGCGATGGCGCGACCGAGATCGCCCCTCCGGTGCCAAGCGAGTCCGCGGTTGTTCAGCACCTCCGCAAGGTCGCCGCGGATTTCGAGCGCCCGGTCGTAGTCTTCGACCGCTCCCGCGAGGTCGCCGCGTTCTTGGCGCGCGAGTCCCCGCCCGAGGCGCGCCACCGCGGATTGAGGATCGACGGCTAGGGCGGCGTCGTAGTCCGCGATCGACCCCGCAAGATCTCCCCGCCTTTTCTTGGCGCCGGCACGTTCTACGAGGGCTCGCAGATACCCCGGAGCCAGAGCGAGCGCCCGGGTTTGCCGGCGGATGTTCTCTTCCGGGTCCCCAGACCAGGTTCCCAACCAGCTGGCGAACTCCTCCGAGGCCAGGGATCGCAGTTCATCCTCGAAGAGCCGGAACGCTTCGTCTGGGGCGCCAAGCTCGTAATACAGTCGCAGTCCTCGGCCCAAGACGGCGATCGCGCGATCTTCTCGAGTCCATGCCAGCCCCCACTTCTCCGATTCCGCGATCTCTCGACCGAACTCCCATCCCTTGCCGAACGCCTCGGTCGCGCGTTGAAGCACGGCCGCTCGTTCTCGTTGGCGTTTTTCGAATGCGCGGCGCGGGACATAGAGCTGCTGAAACTCCTCGATCCGCACCATTCCGAGCAGCGACCAGCCCGGGCGGAAATCGGGACTTCCTCCGACGGCCGTCTCAAGATCCCGCCGGGCGCCCTCGAGATCGCCGAGATACATCTTCCCCCGCGCGCGGACGTAGTACCCCACGGGGTCCCTCGGCCACTCCCGTACGTGGGAATCCGCGCCTCGCACGGCTTCCTCGAGCTCCCGTCGCGCTTGCTGCGGAGGAACGCGTGCTTGTCTCAACCCTCGATGTCCTTCCTCAATCGCGTTCCGTGCCACGCTCAGCCTGCGGAGCGCCGCTTCCCGCCGGTCTCGAAGATGGCGCTCGCGACGTCGATCTTGCGCCGAAATCCATCCCCCCCAACTGGCGCATCCAAGCGCCGCAACGATCGAGAGAAGGATGGCGGTCCGTCGTCGGGCGATCTTCTTGGCAATCCATCGTCCCCAGGAGAATCGGCGCGCCCGCACCGGTTCTCCGTCCCGAAATCGCCGAAGGTCGTCTGCGAACGCGTAGGCATCGGAGTAGCGATGGATCGGGTTTTTCTCCATTGCCTTGAGGCAGATCGCCTCGAGATCTCGAGGGATCCTTGCGTCGATCTGAGTGGGAGGTGGGGGATCCCTGCGGAGCACCGCTTCGTAGAGGGAGCCTACGGTCTGGGCTTCGAACGGCATCCTTCGGGTCAAGATGTGATACAGCACTACCCCGAGTGCGTACACATCGGTCGGGGGGCCGATCAGTCCGGTGCTGCCTCGCACTTGCTCCGGCGCCATGTAGTGGGGTGTGCCCAAGATCGCTTGAGATTGCGTGAGGCGCGTGAAAACGGCTCGCCACTGGGCCAGTCCGAAATCGGTCAGGAAGACATGACCCTCGTCGTCGACCATGACGTTTTCCGGCTTGAGATCCCGATGGACCACGCCCTTCCGGTGCGCGTATCCGGCGGTCCTGCTCACCTCCTCGAGGATTCGTAGCAACGCGCTTCGAGGAGGCGGATCCCGGGAAAGGACGTCGGCAAGAGTTCTTCCCTCGATGAGATCCATCGCGATGTAGTGGGAGGGCGAGCCAAGACGATCTTCGAAAACCCCGATCTCGTGTATGGAAACGATGTTCGGATGACGCATGCGAGCCGTGATCGCCGCCTCGCGTCGGAGCCGAGTGACCGCCCTCCCGCTCTCTCGGAGCACCTTTAGGGCGATGCGACGTCCGAGGTCGGAGTCCTCCGCCTCGTAAACGACTCCCATCCCGCCCCGGCCGATTTCGCGGATGAGCCGGTACTTGCCGATACGGAGGTCGGGCTCCTCGAACAGGTGTTCTCGGATGTGGGCATAGGCCTTGAGTCCCTCGTCCATGGGGTACTCTCCCGGATACCGCTACAGCCCTATCACCCCGGGGAGGAGTTTGCTACCGGGAGAATCGGATGAGATTCAAGGCCGGTTGAGTTTTTCGCGGGCAAATCTGAGTCTTTCTTCGCACATACGCCGCCCTGGCCAGTTCCGCGGATGTAGGCGAAGCGATTCCTCGAAGTCGTCAACGGCCCCTGCATATTGTCCGGCCTCAGACCGGGCCAACCCCCGATTCCAGTAGGCATCCGGGTACTCCTTGCGAAGGCGGAGTGCGTGGTCGAAATCGGCGATGGCGCCGACCAGATCACGCTTCCTCGCCTTCACCGCGCCCCGGTTGCAATAGGCCTCGGGGACCTCCTTCTCCGTCGCGATGGCCCGATCGTAATCCGCCAGGGCCCCTTCCAAGTGTTCGAGCCGCAGCTTTTCATTCCCCCGCCCGACATAGGCCATCGCGAAGTTTCGATCCAGTTCTATGGCGCGGTCAAAGTCGCCGATCGCGCCCAGGGAGTCCCGAAGGAGCGACTTCTGATTTGCACGATTATAGTAGGCTTCCGCATGCTTCGGCCGTTGCGATAGGTATAGATCATAGTCACGAATGGCCTCCGATGGATTGCCCAGGTCCGCTTTGGCTTGAGCACGATTATAGATCGCATCGGAGAGCCCGGGGTCGATTTGGAGCGCCCGGTCAAAGTCGGAGATGGCGCCCGCCTGATCACGCAAGGCCGCCTTGGAGCGGCCGCGCGACATGTAGGCTCTCGCATCGTCTTTCCGGAGCTCGATCTCGCGATCGTAGTCCGAGATCGCGCCTTGGTGGTCTCCTCCTCCGGCCTTGGCCAGGGCTCGCCCCCCATACGCTCTCGCGTTCTTGGGATCGAGATGGAGGGCACGATCGAAATCCAATACGGCGCCCGGAAAGTTGCCCAGCGACGCCTTGGATAGCCCTCGGTCGATGTACGCTGCCACATTTTCCGGTCGGACCTCGATCGCACGGTCGAAGTCCCGAATCGCGCCGACTCTATCCTCCAACGCGGCCTTGACCCTCCCTCGATTGTATAGGGCTTCCGGGTGATCGTCGTTCCTCTGCAGGGCCATGTCGAAGTCTGCGAGGGCGCCTCTGGGGTCCCCGCAATCGCCCTTGCAACCCCCTCGATTCGCGTACGCGAGTGCGGACCACGGTCGGAGCTCAATAACACGGTCGTAATCGGCGATCGCGGCTCGGAATTCCTTCTGCTTTTCATAGAGCGCGCCCCGACTCAGGTAGGCGTCGGCAAAGTTGCGACGCAGCGTGATCGCCTGGGTGAAATCGGCAATGGCCCCTGCGATATTCCCCCGGTCCTTCCGAGCCGACCCACGGTCAAGCCAAGCTTCCGCATATCCGGGAGCCAGTCTCAGGGCGGTGTCTTGATGCCCCTCTCTGCGCTCCGGCTCCTTGAACAGGTTACCCAGGGCATTCGCGATTTCCTCCGAGCGGACGGTTTCAAAGGCTTCCTGAAGAAGGTCTCCCGCTCCGTTGGGATTCCCTCGATACCGGAGTTCTTGGGCACGCGCGATGGTCGTCGTCACCTGCTCTTCCCGAGTCCAGGCCAATCCCCAGCGCTCTGCCTCTTGTTTTTCCTTTCCGGGATCCCATCCTCTCTCGAATGCCCCGATCGCCTCTTGCACCCATTGCTTGATTCTCCTGTGAAGGGAGGGGATCTCCTCGAAACCGCAGATAGATTGACTCCCACAGAGTCGAATCTTGATCATCCCCACCAGCGCCCACCCCGGCCGGAAATCCGCTCTTCTTTCCACCGCCGCAAGCGCGTCCTTTTCCGCTCCTTCCAAATCTCCGAGATACATCTTCCCCCTCGCCCTCACGTAGTACCCCACCGGATCGTTCGGCCACTCTCGGATGTAGCCGTCCACGGCTCGGATACGCTCTTCCAACTCCCGCCAACCCGCCTCCGGAGCGACGCGCCCGAGCCTTACCTCCCGATTCGCCTCCAGGATTCCCGCCCACAGGGTCGCCAGTCGCTTCAGGCTCGCCTCGCGCCTCGCGCGGAGCATCTGCTCCTCGGCGAGTCTCTTCCGGTTTCTCCACTCCCTCGTTCCTACGACGGCAGCCGCACTCACCACCACTACCGCCATTCCCACCGCGAGAGCGGTCATCGCTTTGTTCCGAAGCGCCTTCTTCACCACTCGACGCCAGGTCGAAACGCGACGCGCCTGGATCGGCTCCCCGTTCAAAAAGCGTCGTAAGTCGTCCGCAAGCGTCGTTGCAGTCGCGTACCGATGTTCGGGATTCTTCTCCATCGCCCTGAGACAAATCACCTCCAGTTCCCACTCGACTCCTGGAGTCACCTGGCTCGGCCGTCGAGGCTCCTCGTTCAAGATCTGCTCGTACAGGCGTCCTGGAGTCCTCGCATCGAAGGGCAAGCGGCCGGTCAGGATCTCGAAGAGCATTACCCCGAGCGCGTACACGTCCGCCTTCGGCCCCAATTCCTTCGCTTTCCCGTCCACCTGCTCCGGAGACATATAGGCGGGAGTTCCCAGTACCGCGTTCGTGTGCGTCAGCCTCGTCCCGAACCGTTCCGCCCGCGCCAGCCCGAAGTCGGTCAGCACCACTCGGCCCTCGCGATCCACGAGCACGTTGGCCGGCTTAAGGTCGCGATGCACCACCTTCTTGGAGTGCGCGAACGCCACCGCCCGCGCCACATCCTCGAGCATTCGGACCAACTCGCGGCGGGGTGTCTTCCCCTCCCCAAACAGATCTCCGAGCGTTCGCCCCTCCACGTAATCCATCGCGATGAAATGGGTCGGCCTTCCGGAGGGATCCCGAACCATCCCGACCTCATGGATTCCCACGATGCCCGGATGTTGCAACTGCGCCGCGATCGCCGCTTCCCGATGCAGACGCGACACCACCTCCGGCTCGGCATCGCCTTCCCGCAAGATCTTCAGTGCGACGGGACGTTTCAGTTCTGGGTCTTCCGCTTCGAATACGATCCCCATTCCTCCCCGAGCGATTTCCCGAATCAAGCGGTATTTGCCGAGCTTCAGGCGCGCCTCTTCCGCCGTGTCCTCCTCCAGCCTGTAGGGAGTCGAACTCGTCTCGCCACGATCCCCCGTCGTGGACGTCAATTGGTCGCCGCACTTCAAGCATCGTACGCTTACTCCGTCCGGATGGCCGCTGACGTCGTACGAGCGATCGCACCTCGAACAGCGGAGCGCCCCTCGGCTCTGAAGATCCAGGATTTCCCGCAGTTGTTCCTCGGTGAGCAGCCCCCTCTCCATGAGGACGTGTCCGAGCCTGCCCTCCTCTCCCCGGCGCCGCTGTTCCTCGATCCCCTCCTCGAGCTGACCGACCGTGAGGTACCGTCTTGCCAGAGCGATCTGGCTGAACCGGGTGTCGGGATGGACTCCCTCCGACGAGAGGAATAGATTCCGTTTTACGTGATCGTACTGCCCCGCAGAGATGGGGGAATCTCCCATGATCCTCGCTTCCCGGCCCGAATCCGGTGAACGAACCTTCCCCATGGAGTATACCCCACGGGTCTCGTTCCGTTCTTCCCATGATGTCTCCCCGATGACCGACTCTCTACGGCGAAAAACGCCCTCCCGTGGTAGATTCAAGGCATGGCGGCGCGGCGAGAGACGAGCTTGGGTGGCGGCGGGCGGGGCTTTCCGTCGACGCATTGGTCTCTGATCGTGGGGGCCAAGAACCGGGACTCTGGAGAGTGCCGGCGCGCGCTCGATGAGTTGTGTCGCCTCTACTGGAAGCCGATCTACGCGTACGTCCGGATCGCGCGTTCTCTCACCAATGAAGAGGCGAAAGACCTCGCGCAGGAGTTCATCCTGCACATGATCGAGGGGGAGATGTTGCAGAGATTCGCTCCCGAGAAGGGGAGCTTCCGAGGATACTTACGTGGCGCCCTCCGCATCTTCCTGATGAAACAGCACCATAAGAAGATCGCTCTGAAGCGCGGGGGAGGCCGAGCCGTTCTGGCCCTCGACCATTCTGAAACGCGAGGGGTAGAAGACCAGATCATGGCTGGCGAGGCCACCCCCGAGGATGCGTTCGAGCAGCAGTGGGCGAACTCCGTGATCGATCTGGCGGTGGCCGAGTTGAAGACGGAGATGATTCGAGAGGGAAAGGAGATACACTTCTCGCTCTTCGATCGCCACGAACTCCACCCGCCGGCCACCGGGACTCCATCGCACGCCGATCTCGCCGCGGAATTCCGGCTACGGGAATCGGACGTGAATCACGCCCTGGCCGCCTGCAGACGGTCCCTCCGGGAACATGTCCGGAATCAAATCCGAAAGTACGTATCCTCCGAAGAGGAGCTCTCGGACGAGATCCGTCGCTTCTTCACGGTGTGAGTGGGCTTTCCGATCAGCGACGATCGCGCGAAACCTCCGACGGGGCACTCTCGCCGACTACGGTTTCGCCTTCGATCGAGACCCTGCTCAAGGTTGAGTGGGGCGGGAGTGTGTCGATTGGGTGGCAGGTGGGGTGGGGTTGGGTGCAGTATCCATATACATACCAGTATTGGTATGTAATGCTAGCCTCCAACAGGCCCCTTCGAGTATCCAGCTACCCACCCTACCAGCGTTCTCAGATTGAACCGCACCTTGCGAAGCGCCGCGCCCTCCTCCTAGATAAACCGGCGGATGGCCGGCCGCGCGGGCAGGCTCCAGGGCCGTTACCGCGAGCCGCCGGACGAGTCGGTCCCGAAACGAGTCTCCCGCGATTCGGTAGCGATGGACGATGCGACAGGCGTTCGGGTTCGGGTAGCTCACGACCGAGGGCCGTAGCAAAATCCGATGGTGGACCTGCTCCAAGTGCGGGACGTCAAATCCGTTGGCGCCGACCAAGTACCAGGGGCAATCCAGCGTGAGCCGAATGGGTCGGGGGGCAACCCGGCAAAAAAAATCCCCCGGGCTGCACACCCGGGGGATCTTGTCTGCGGGAGGGTTACTTCACTTCCGTCCAGTAGTCGTCCGGCATGTCCGTGGCAAGCTTGAGCGCGCCGTTGGCGCCCGCGTACACGGGCTCCGGCACCCTCGTAACGCGCCCGCCGCCGTATTGCTTCAGATCTTCCTCGATGAGCCGGTCGAGTCCGCGGAGTTGGCTTCCGCCGCCGGCCAATAGGATATTGTTGAGCATCCGCTTCTGGAATTCGGCATCGTACGTGGAAACGAGCTTGCGCAGGCCCTGCACGATCGGGGGCACCAATTGGCGGCACGCCTCCTTGAGCTGTCCGGTGATGTCGTATTCGGTCGGATGACCGTCCTTATCCGGCCAGGTGACAAGGCCCTTGTCGTTCACTTCGTGGACGAAGCTGAACCGCTCCTTGGCGTCCCGAACCATATTCACCGTAAACTGGGACGTCGGGTGCGCCTTCTTGATGAGATTCGTGGCGTACTCGTCCACATAATCGCCCGCGATCGTGACGGTGATTTGGTCGTCTTCCTCCGGCATCGTCCCGTGCATCCGACAAAGGTCGGTCGTGCCGGCGCCGATGTCGACGACGAGGCAGTCCTCGAGCATGTTCATGCCGTACCCCACCGCGAACGGCTCCGACACGATCATGACGGAATCGAAGATGCCCTTGCACGCCTCGATGAGCTGCTGCTTGTTCACGATCGACGCCTTGGCCGGCGCGCCGATTACGCCATGGACGAGCGTCCCCTTCGGCGGGCGGCAGAGGTGGACCGCATGCCTCACGAGTTCGCGAGCGGCCTCTTTGTAGCGGGCGAGACGCTCCTTCGGAACCCCCGCGTCCTGCGAATCCGTGTATTTCAGGGCGCCCTTTTCGAACGGGCGGATCGTCTCCAACGCGAGACGGTGATGGTACGCTTCGTTCCCGAAGACGACGTCTTTCCCGATCATCTTCCGCGCGATCGGGTCTTTCGGCCATCCCACGATGCTGTGCACGTGCTCGCGCGACCCGTTGGTAGCCGCCACGGACGTTTTGTAGCACCCCAAGTCCATACCCACGAGCAAGACGCCCTCCTTGCTCTTCGTCTGGGGAGAAGTGGCCGCGTTCTTCTCGGCGAGTTTAAGGTCTTCCGGCGCCATAGGGCTCCTCCTAGAAGTCGGGTCAGGCTATCACACGACGGCGGGCTTGTCCACAGCTTGCGGGGCGGCCCCGTTGGAATCCCCGCCGTCCAACTCCTTGATTCTCTTTCGCAAGTCGAGATTCTGCTGAAGAACGACCTTCAACATCTCGCGCTTTTTCTCGAAGTACTTGTCGTCCGTCACGAGGCCGAGCTGCCGCAGCAGGTTCTGGAGCTGCTGATTCGAGTAGAGCTTGGAATTGGAGATCGTCCGAAGGGCGTTCTCCATCGCCTGGATCTGCTCGTAGAGCTTCTCGATCCGCTTCTCCATCATCGCGATTTGCATGTCGCGTGCGTCCCCTCCCGCCAGGGCGAAGCGATGCCGTTCCAGGCCGACGAGATCCGAAATCATCTTGCGAAGCTTCTCGCGGATCTGGTCGAGCTCCGCGACGGTTTCTGGACTTTCGGACTGTTCCAGGATCATCTTGCGCTTTTCGAACACGCGCACGACGATCCGGTCCAACTCGCGCTCGAACTCCTTGAACCCGACGACCAGGGCGTGCTCGGCCTGCTCGATGGCTTTGCCCGAGGCGATTTCCTTCTGTTTCGCGAGATCCGCCCGCAGATCCTCGAGCTCCTTATCGAGGTTCTGCTTGGTCAGCTCGAGTTCGTTCTTGGCCTTGTTCGTGGCTTGATACTGACCCAGAAGCTCGTTGAATTCCTGCTTCGCCTCCCCCTGCAAGGTCTCCGTCGGGACGTCCCCGACGCCCGCCGCAACGGCACGGTATTTGTCGACGATGTTCTTGACGGCCTGGTTGATGAGCTCGTCGATCTTCTCCTTGGACAGGAGGGAGAGGTACTTGGTCCCCTTCTTGACGAGCTGATCGACGCGGACGCGCGTGGACGCCTGCTTGATCATTCCACGAACGTCGATCATGCGGGATTCCCGCTCCGGGGGGTCTGGCTGGCCGGCAGGCGACTCTGGCATCGCGCTCCTTCGGGAGGGCAGTCCTCTGATGGTAGCCGCGACCCGGAAGCCAGTCAAGGACGGTCCAGCGCGAAGCGTTCGACCTCTATTCCCCGAAACGCTCCGCGCCCCTCCCGCTCCAGGCCGATCTTCTCCAGGACGCGAATGGACGCCGCGTTCTCGGGATGCGCGATCGCCACGACGCGGGGAAGTTTCGCCGCGGTGAAGGCGTGACGGAGGACGGCCTGTGCCGCCTCGGTGGCGTATCCCCTTCCCCAATAGGCTCGGTGGTACCGGTACCCGATCTCGATGTCCCGAACCTGGTGTACTTCGCCCGTCGCCATGAGTTCCTTGAGCGGACCCAAGTGCTTCAGAGCCGTCCAGCCGACGAACGACCCGCTCCTTCGCTCGATCGTCGCCCAAACGCCGAGCCCGGGGAACATGGAGTAGTACCGGTGGGCTCTCTCGATCGCTTCCCCCGTCTCCGATTTGGTCCATGTCGAGGGCGGGCCGATGAAGCGCATCACGTCGGGGTCGCGATCCAGGGCCCAGAGTCCGTCCAAGTCTTGCAGGGTGAAATCTCGAATCTGAAGCCGTTCCGTCTCAAGGAGCATGGCTGCGAACTATACTCGACCCGGGGAAATACCGCGGGTTCCTGCCGATAGAACATGAAGAAACCAGGAAGCCGAGAAGCGACGGAACAGAGCAAGGGCCTGGAGCACTAAGATCTGACGGGCAGGATCATCGGCGCCGCCATCGAGGTCCACCAGGCTCTCGAGCTCCGAGCGCAGCACATCCCAGTCCTGCGTCAAGGGAGCGGACCCGGAGTCTAGCGTGGTGTCGAGGTCGGGCCATCGGACGCCCGCATGGGCTTCGCCAAGGCGACTCTGGAGGTGAAGAGCGTTCTTGCCTCCGAGTGGCCGACACCGTGACGGCCCTTCCAGGTATCCTGGCTTCCTCATAAGACCGGAGATTGTCCCCGTGTGGGGTATATACCACAACCGCCGATCTTGCGGAAGACAGTCGTTGGAAGTGCTCGCCGAGTCGGGCCGGTCTCCGCCTACTTCTCGAGTACCGCCTTCGCTTCCTTCTCGGTGACGCGACGAAAGCCCTTGGGAAAGAAATGTCCGTCCTTCGTGATCGTGAACTCGTCGATGAGCGGAGCGCGGTAGCGAAAGCCTAGTACCTTCTTACCTTCCACTTCAATCTCGCTCGAACCCACATACTCCACCCGTTTCGCCTTCACGGTGAAGTCTTCGTCGAGGTCGTCCGGGAACTCGATGAAGGTGATTCCCACGGATTCGTCCGGGCCGCCAAAGAGGGAATAGAAGGGAAGAGCGGCCGTTTGGAGCACCGTCGAAGCACCGATGTTCTTCTCGCGCTTGCCCGTCTTGGGGGGGTCGAAGACCTCTTCCACCTTGCGGTCGTTGCGGTGGATCGTCCACTCGCTTCGGACCTTCTCGTCCCCGAATTCCAAGATGGCCTTCATTATTTTCTTGTCGTCCACCCGCGTAGTGCAGGACGCCTTCCGCGGCGTCAACCACCGATCGCGTTTGCAGAGAACCTCCGAGGTCCATCCGAGAAGCCTAGAGCGATCGCTGTCCCGGTGCTGGAGCACCGACGCGTTCTCTAGAATCTTGAACCCATCGGCTTCTTCCGTCAATTGGATGTGGAAATATCCCTCCAACCCGCCGTCCAGCTTCACCGCGAACCACACATCCCTCCAGCGCTCGGGTAGGAGTTTGATCCGTCGCTCGCGGTAGACTTCGCGGAGGGCCGCTCGGATCCCGGCCAAGGCGGCCCGGATGCGGTCGCGGACCTCGCCGGTCGTCTTCTCCGACCAGCGTTCCAACGCCGGAATCGCCGGCTCGCCCAAATCGACGAGAGCCTTCTGCGCCTCGTCTCGCTCGACGACGCTTTCCGCGCTCAGTCGCTCCACGAGCCGCGCGACCTTCCGGTCGACGTCGTCCTGGACAGTCAAGAATGCGAGAAGGACGATCATGGCCGTCTGCGAAGGATCGCGAAGGGCAGGAATGCGAGGAGCAGCGCCAGCCAGCTCCAAGAGATCCCGGCCGCCGGAGCGCGCCCGAAGCAATTGCCGCTTCCGCTACCGCCGCCTCCGGATCCGCCGCCGGATTCCGTGCTCGACTCGACCTTGGGAGCCAGCACCGAGAAGTCGACCTCCGATTCCGAATTCGCCCCGAAGCTCACCCACGCGGAGGTCGCGCCCGAGGAATCGATCGTCCGGGCTTGCCAGTGATAGGCCCCGGTCGAGAGACTCGACGCGCTTACCTTGACACCCGTGCCGTCGTGCGTGACGCCCCCGGTGAAGGCCGTCCCCACGAGGCGAAGCTCTACCTGGATTCGGACGAGGTCTCCGTCCGGATCGGTTAGCACCCCTTGGAATTCGAGCGACGTCGAAAGCGTCTGGCTGCCCAAGAGGAGAGAAACTCCGTCCACGAGTTGATCCAAGTTGGCCGGAGCGTCCGGAACCGTATTCGGCGTCTTGCTGAAGTCCGCCTCGCTCTCGGTGTTGTTCCCGAACGACACCCAGGCCGAAGCCACGCCGTTTGCGTCGATCGTCCGGGCCTGCCAGTGATAGCCCACGCCGTCGACGAATCCGTCGTGCAGGAGCATCGCCAAACCGCCGTTCGCCACGCCATCGCTCGTCGCGGTCGGGGACCCGTTGAAGTTCGTGCCGAGAGCGCGTACCTCCACTTGAAGCTTGAGGAGACCTCCCGCATTCGGATCGCTGACCACACCCTTGAGGAGCACGGACGATTCGTTCGTCGACGCGCCCACAAGGATGGCTAGGCCGTTCGTTTTCGACTGGTCGACCGAGGTCGGCGACGAAGGAGGCGCATTCGACAGGGAGTCGACCGTGAAGTCCGGATCCGTCGCCACCGCCGGAGTGTTGTAGACGACCCAAGCGGAGATCGCCCCGTTCGTGTCGGCCGAGCGAGCCTGCCAGTGATACGCCCCGTCCGCAAAGCCGCTGACCGTGATGGAAGCGGTGGAGCCCGAGGCGAGGAATCCGCTTTCCGCACTCGGCGTGCCCGTGAAGGCCGTCCCGACGGGTTGAACCTCGATCTGGAGCTTGACGTTGCCTTCTGGATCCGAAACCACCGCGCGGAACACAACCGTCGACTCGTTGGTCACCGTGCCGACCGCGATCGAGGTGGTTCCGTCGCTCTTGAATTGCGTCAGAGAGGTGGGATCGACGGGCGATAGATTCCCCGCCGTCGAGACCACAAAGTGAGGATCGGAGGCCGAAAAGACCACCCAGGCCGACACGCCTCCCGCCGAATCCGCGGCGCGGGCCTGCCAATGGTAGCCGCCATCCGAGAGTCCCGTGACCGCTACGGTGAGCACGGAGCCGCTGCTCCCGAACCCGCTCTCGGCCGTCGGAGTCCCTAGGAAATTCGTTCCTACGGGCCGCACCTCCACTTGAAGGCGGACCGATTGTCCCGCGTCCGTGTCCGTGAGCGTGGCCTTGAAGCTCACCCCCGACTCGGTCGTGGTGGCGCCGAGCGTCAACGCCGTCGCTCCGTCGAGCTTGTACTGCGTCGGACCGGCCGGATCAGCCGGAGAAACGTTGCCGACCGTCGAGACGGCGAAGTCCGCATCGCTCTCCGAGTTGCTTCCGAAGGAGACGAAACCGGAGGTCGCGCCCGCCGCGTCGGACGCCCAGACACGCCAGTGATACGAGCCATCCGCGATGCCCGACATGAGAACACTCGCCACGGACCCGCTCGCAACGAATCCGCTTTCCGCGGAGGGAGTTCCGTCGAACGCCGTGCCCACGGTCTTGATTTCCACGAGGAGCTTCACTGGATCGCCGTTGGGATCCTGCACCTTTCCCCGGAAGACCACGACGTTCTCGTTGGTCGCAGCCCCGACAAGGATGGGCGAGACCGCGTCGGACTTGCGCTGTTCGAGATTCGTGGGAACCGTGGGCGCCGTGTTGCCGAGAGGCGTCGCGGTCGTGAAGTCCACGTCGCTCGGATCCGAATTGTTGCCGAAGCTGACCCAATCGGAAGCGCCGCCGGCCGAGTCTACCGCACGGACGCGCCAGTGATACCCCGCATTGGTAAGCGACCCGACGTTGGCCGAAGCCACGGAGCCGCTGGCGACTCCGGCGCCCTCGAAGAGATTCGTCGAGCCATCGAAGGCCACTCCCACCGGCTTCACTTCCACCTGCAGCTTGGTCGTCTGGTTGCTGTCCACGTCGGTCACGGTCGCTTTTACGACCACCGTAGACTCGTTCGTGGTTCCTCCCACGGGAATCGACGTCGTCCCGTTGGACTTGAACTGCCCCACCGAGGTCGGAAGCGCCGGAGGCGTGTTGACGTACACGGTGACGTCCGCATCGGTCTCGGCGTTGCTCCCGAACGTCTTCCACGAGGAGACTCCGCCCTTCGCGTCCTTGGTACGAGCGCGCCAGTGATAGGAGGCATTGGCCAACCCCGTCAGGGTCGTCGTCGCCGTGCTCCCGCTGGAGACGGCCGGACTCAGCACCGTGCCCGAGCCGGTGAAATCGGTCCCGAGGGGTTTCGCTTCGACCTCGAGCTGAACCTGGTCACCGTCGGTGTCGCTGATGGTACCCTTCACCACGACGCTGTTCTGGTCGGTCGTCGCCCCGACGGTCAGCACGGTTGTCCCGTCGCTCTTGAATTGCGCGAGAGTGCTCGGGATCGTCGGCTGCCCATTGATGGTGAAGTCCGGATCGGTCGTCCCGAAGGCCGTCCAGGCGGTGGCGTTCCCGCCCGAATCGACCGCGCGATACTGCCAGCGGTAGGACCCGACCGCCAGACTCCCCGCCGTGATGGTCACGGCCGTGCCGCTGCTCACCGTCGCGCTCTGATGGGTTGCCGTATCGGTGAACGCGACGGACGTCGAGCGGACCTCGAGCTCGAGTCGAACCATCTGGCCGTCCGCATCCGCGAGCGTCGCCTTAAAGGTGATCGAGTTGTCCTGGTCGACGAATCCCGATCCGGAAGCGGGGGCGGAGGAGTTGTCATGCTGCGTCGGACCCGAGGTGAACGTGGGCGCCGACGTTCCCGTCGTATCGACGACGAAATCGGCGGTGGTGGCGCCGAATTCGGCCCAGGGCCCCGCGAGGTTCAGTCCGTCCACGGCCCTCGCGCGCCAATGGTAGCTGCCGTTCGTAAGGCCCGCGACGGTCGCCTGGGCCGTCGAGCCGTTGGCCACGGCGGAACTCAGAACCGTCCCCGTCCCGGTGAACGTGGAGCCGAGAGGCTTCACTTCCACCTCGAGTTTGAGCGTTCCGCCCGCGTCGGGATCGCTCACGGTTCCCTTGAGGAGGACCGACACTTCATTGGTCGTCGCGCCCTGGGAGAGCGCGGTTCCGTTCGTCTTCAGTTGCGCGAGAGCGGTGGGCGCGGTCGGCGGATCGTTGGCGTCCTTCACGAAGTCCGCGTCGTTCGGATCCGTATTGTTGCCGAACACGACCCAGCCGGACGCGGCCCCGAGCTCGTCGACGGCCCGCGCACGCCAGTGGAAGCTGCCGTTGTTCGCCAAATTGGTAAGGGTCACCGACGTGGCTGGATTGGAGCTGTTTCCCGCGACGGTCGACTCGCCCGACATCGCCCCATCGAAGTTCGTTCCGACGGGCTTGACCTCGACTTGAAACTGGACCGCCTGTCCGGCATCGGGATCGCTGACGGATCCCTTCAGGACGATGGCCGCGGAGGATGTCGTACCTCCCAAGGGAATCGACGTGGTCCCGTCCTGTTCGAACTGGCCCAAGGCGAGCGGAGCATTCGGAGGAGTATTCACGATGACCTTGAGGTCCGCCTCGGTCTCCGCGTTCGATCCGAAGGACGCCCAAGGTCCGGCGAGTCCGAGCGAATCCACCGCTCGGGCTCTCCAATGGTACGAATTCGCCGCGAGGCTGGACACGGTGACACTCGCCGTAGCTCCGTTCGCAACGAGCGCGCCATCCACGAGACCCGTTCCGGTGAAGGCGGCGCTGATGGCCTTGACTTCTACCTGCAGCTTCACCGTGTTCGCCGAATCGGGATCCGTCACTTTTCCGCGGAAGACGAGCGTGGTATCGACGGTCGAACCGCCGACCGCGATCGGGGTCGTGCCGTCCTGCCGGAACTGCGCCAGATTCGTGGGCGCCGCCGGCGCGGCGTTGGTGGACACGCCGAAATCCGCGACGGTTTCCGAGTTGCCGCCGAAGCTGACCCACGCGGAGCTATAGCCGAACGCGTCGAGCGTCCGCGCGCGCCAATGATAGCTGCCCGCCGAGAGCGAGCCCACGGACACGGTGGAAACGCTTCCGCTGGCGACCAGGGAGCCCGTAGTCAGGCCGCTGCCCGTAAAGGCTACCCCCGTTTTCTTGACCTCGACCTGGATGCGGACCGTA
>Ga0114945_10000586_pt1 | contig 23503 bp, 22 predicted proteins | sample OV2TP3_FD_87194 | JGI IMG/M metagenome (GOLD analysis project Ga0114945, IMG submission 87194) | Hot spring microbial communities from Beatty, Nevada to study Microbial Dark Matter (Phase II) - OV2 TP3 | ecosystem: Environmental > Aquatic > Thermal springs > Hot (42-90C) | place: USA: Beatty...
TGACCTTAAAACGGATGACGTTGTTACTTCTGAGAATCATAGAACGTCTGATGGACGTTAAACCTATCGAGCAGATAACGTAGTTTGAATGAACTCTCAACCGTTTCGTGATCTACTGAAAATCTAAAATTTGCGTGGGGGAGGGCGGGGTATGGATGACGCGGAAGTCTTGGAACGGCTCGAACAGGTCATCCGCCCTCTGCTGGAGTCCGAGCATTTCGAGCTGGTGGAGCTGAGCCTGGGGGGCGGCAGACGCAGGAGGCGACTCTGCGTGTTCGCGGATCGGCCGGGGGGGATCAATGTCGATGAATGCGCCCGCCTCAACCGGATGATCGGCCACGCCCTGGACGCTGAGGACCCGATCGAAGGATCCTACGTCCTGGAGGTCTCCTCACCGGGGCTCGACCGTCTCCTCAAGACGGAGAGGGATTTCGCCCGTTCCACAGGCCGGAGGGTCCGGGTGATCCTGGCGACGGGGGCCGTCCACGTGGGCGTCCTCAAGGCCTGTTCCGAGGGGACCGTCGTGCTCGACATCTCCGGGGAGCCCCTGAGTCTGGACCGGTCCGCCATCGCAAAGGCGAATCTGGAGGTGGAATTTTAGTAGGGGCGACCGGGCCGGTCGCCCCTACATGGAGGGTTTGGCCTTGAATTACGAAGTGCTGGAAGCCCTGAATCAGATCGCTCAGGAGAAGAACGTCGACAAGAACCTGGTCATCGAGACGCTGAAGGTGGGGCTTCTGTCTGCCGCCAAGAAGCGGTATGGCATGGCGGACAACGTCGAGGTGGAGATCGACCCCGGCAGCGGCGCCATCCGCGTTTACGCCGTCAAGCAGGTGGTGGACGGGGAGGAGGGGTCGCTCACGACGATCCCCGTGGCGCAGGCGCAGGCGATCGACCCCGCGGCCGGCGTTGGTTCGACCGTCCGGGAGCCGCTCAATTTCACGGAATTCGGACGGAACGCCATTCAGACGGCCAAACAGATTCTGGTGCAGCGCGTCCGGGAGGCTGAGCGAGACAAGATCTTCGACGACTATCACGCCCGCATCGGCGAGATCGTCACGGGCGCCGTGCAACAGGTGAGCCGGGGGGAGGTCTACGTTAACCTCGGCAGGACGGAGGCGGTGCTCCCCGTGAAGGAGCAGATCCGCAAGGAGAAGTACCGCCAGGGGGACACGCTCAGGGCCTACGTGAGCGATGTGCTCAAGACCACCAAGGGACCCCAGGTGATCCTGTCCCGGACCCATCCCAAGTTCCTGGAGAAGCTGTTCCATCTGGAGGTCCCTGAGGTCTACGAAGGCCTCGTGGAGCTCAAGGCCGTGGCCCGTGAGCCCGGCGAAAGGTCGAAGATCGCCGTGTCCTCCAAGGAGGAGCGGATCGACCCGGTGGGGGCCTGCGTGGGCATGAAGGGGGCGCGCGTCCAGGCGATTGTCCGGGAGCTGTCCAACGAGCGGATCGACATCGTCCCCTGGAGCCAGGATGAGGCCACCTTCCTCTCCCGATCCCTCAGCCCGGCCAAGGTGGTCCGCGTGGCCGTGGACCGAAAGGACCACCGGATGGTGGCCCTGGTGGACGAGGACCAGCTCTCCCTGGCGATCGGGAAGTCGGGCCAGAACGCCCGCCTGGCGGCCCAGCTCACCGGATGGCACATCGACATCATGACGGAGGCGGAGTACCAGGAACGCCTGAAGGAGAGGCAGGCCACGCGGGTCCCGCTGGCCGAGGTGCCCGGCCTGGACGAAAAGGTCATCGAGCATCTCAAGACGGTGGGCGTGGAGACGGCCAACGACCTGTCCGCCATGCCGCTCAACGACCTGTTGCAGGTTCCCGACCTGACCGAGGCGGACGCTCAGAAAATGGTCCAGGCATCGTCAGAGGCCGTGTCCTCCGCCGTGGCTGCATATCGCGCGGCCCAGAAGGCCGCCAAGGCGGCCGCCAAGGCGGCCGCGGCAGAAGAGGCCGCCAGGGCAGCCGCGGAGGCGGCCGCGGCAGAAGAGGCCGCCAGGGCAGCCGCGGAGGCAACTGCGGCAGAAGAGGCCGCTAAGGCAGCCGCGGAGGCAACTGCGGCAGAAGAGGCCTCCGAAACCGCCGCTGCCGAGACTGCCGGTGAGGGCGCGGCCGGCGCTGAAGAGCCCGGTGAATCGACCCCGGAGCAGCCCTCGGATGCGCTCGCGGCCACCGGGTCGGAGACGGCCAAAGGCACGGAATAACTTGAGGAGGTGAGCGGGGCTTGGAAGAAAAACAGACAGATAAAAGATTCAGGGTCTACGAGGTCGCCCGCGACGTCAACCTGTCCAGCGAGGCGCTGGTGGCCATGTTGCGCGGTCTGGGCTACGACATCAAGAGCCACATGAGCGTCGTCACGCCGGAGATGAGGGCTCAGGTCGACCAGAAGTTTGCGCGAGAGCACAGCTCCGCCCTCCAGGAGATGAAGCGAAAGACCGAGCAGCTCGAGGAACGCAAGCGCAAGGAGGAGGCGGAGGCCAAGGCCAAGGCTCAGGCCCTGGCCCAGGCGGAGGCCCAGGCCAGGGCCCAGGCGCAGGCTCAAGCCAAGGCCCAGGCGCAGCCCAAGGCCCAGGCGCAGCCCAAGGCCCCGGCCCCTCAGGAGCCCTCCGAGGCGGCGGGGGAGGGCAAGAAGCGCAGGCGCAGGCGGCGCAGGCGGCGGGGGCGAGGGGGGGCAGGTGGAGGGGAGATCATCGTGGGTCCCGTCGAGACGCCCGCCGCGCCGGACGAGATCGAGCGCATCGAGGCCGTGACCGACCGCACCCCGCGCAAACGCCTCAAGCCCGCCAGGGGGCGCAGGCGGACCGTCGATCAGAAGGCGGTCGAGGAGAACGTCCGCAAGACCATGGCGCAGATGGAGGTCAGCGTGCGCCAGCGCAGGAGGCGCTTCCGGGACACGCGCCAGGACGAGGAGACCTCCCCCGACGAGGCGAAGGCGATCCGGACCAGCGAGTTCGTCACCGTGGCCGAGCTGGCCGGGATGATGGAGGTCAAGCCCACCGACGTCATCATGAAACTTTTCTCCATGGGGATGCCTGTCACGATCAACCAGCGGCTGGACATGGACACGATCGTCATGGTGGCCGACGAGTTCGGGTTTGAGGTGCAGCCGGTCGAGGACGTGGTGGAGGAGATCCTCAAGCAGGACGAGGAGGACCGCCCGGAGGACCTGTCTCCGCGCCCCCCCATCGTGACGATCATGGGCCACGTCGACCACGGGAAGACCTCTCTGCTGGACTACACCCGGAAGAGCAACATCATCGCTGGCGAGGCCGGAGGCATCACGCAGCACATCGGCGCCTATGAGGTGACGCTGAAGGACGGACGGCAGGTGACGTTTTTAGACACGCCCGGCCACGAGGCCTTCACCGCCATGCGCGCCAGGGGGGCCCGCGTCACCGACGTGGTCGTTCTGGTGGTGTCCGCCGACGACAATGTGATGCCGCAGACCGTGGAGGCCATCAACCACGCCAGGGCCGCGGAGGTTCCCATCGTCGTGGCGATCAACAAGGTCGACCTTCCGACGGCGGACCCGGCCAAGATCAAAAGACAGCTCGCCGAGCAGAACGTGCTGGTGGAGGAGTGGGGGGGGGAGGTCGTCTCGTGCGAGATTTCGGCCAAGACGGGGCAGAACGTCGACCATTTCCTCGAACTCCTGGCCCTGCAGACGGAGATCCTGGAACTGAAGGCGAACCCGAACCGGCGGGCCAGGGGGGCGGTGGTGGAGGCGGAGCTGGACCGCGGGCGCGGGCCTGTGGCCACGGTGCTCGTCCAGGAGGGCACCCTGCGCGTGGGCGATCCGTTTGTGGTGGGGATCTGGAACGGCCGGGTGCGGGCCATGCTCGACGAGCGCGGCCGGCCCGTGCCGGAGGCCGGCCCCTCGCGCCCGGTGCGGGTGCTGGGCATCAGCGGGGGCGTCCCGCAGGCCGGGGACACCTTCCACGTCATGGCCTCGGAGCAGGAGGCCCGGGAGATCGCGCAGAAGCGGCAGCAGATCAGGCGCGAACAGGATGTCCATCGCGTGAAGCGGCTGACCCTCTCGAACATCCACGAACGCATCCGGGAGGGGAAGATGCGCGAGCTGCGGCTGATCGTCAAGGGGGACGTGGACGGCTCCGTGGAGGCCCTGAGCGACTCCCTGACCCAGCTGACCCACGAAGAGGTGAGGGTGTCCGTGATTCACCGGGGGGTGGGGGGGATCACGGAGTCCGACGTGCTCCTGGCCCTGGCCTCCGAGGCGATCATCATCGGGTTCAACGTCCGGCCCGACGCCCGCGCCCGAGAGGTGGCCACCTCCGAGGTGGACATCCGGCTCTACCGGGTGATCTACGAGGCCATCGAGGACGTGAAGGCCGCGCTTTCCGGCCTGCTGGCCCCGCAGGTGGACGAGCAGACGGTCGGCACCGTCGAGGTGCGGGAGACCTTCCACGTGCCGCGCGCAGGGACGATTGCGGGCTGCTACGTCACGTCGGGCGCCATCCGTCGAAATGCCCTGGTGCGCGTGCTGCGGGACAATGTCGTGATCTACGAGGGGGAGGTCGCCTCCCTGAGGCGGTTTAAAGACGACGTGCGGGAGGTGACCTCGGGCTTTGAGTGCGGCGTCGGCGTCGAAAACTTCAACGACGTGAAGGTCGGCGACGTGCTCGAGGTCTATGAGATGGTGGAGACGGCCAGGACAGTATGATCATCGGCTGCTGTCGAATCGAGGTTCACCTGCCGGAGAGCGGCTCCCTCAAGACCAAGCGGCACCTGGTCAAGAGCCTCACGGCGCGGCTCAAGAACCACTTCAACGTGTCGGTGGCCGAGGTGGATGGAAATGACCTCTGGCAGCGGGCGGTGATCGGCGTGGCCGTGGTCACCAACGAGGCCCGGTTTGCCGATCAGGTCATCTCCAAAGTCGTCGACCACGTGCGGAACGATGGACGGCTGGTCCTGATCGATTATCAGACGGAAATTCGATGAAGCGTTGGCGTCCTGAGAGCGTGGGGGGGATGATCCAGCAGGCGGTGAGCGAGGTGATCCGGGGCATGAAGGACCCGCGCATCGGGTTTGTGACCGTGACCGGCGTCGATATGTCCGAGGACCTGCGTCACGCCAAGGTTTACGTGAGCGTCCTCGGGCCGGAGGAGACGCGCAAGGGGACCCTGGACGCCCTGGAACACGGCGCCGCCTACATCCGGAGGGAGGTCGGACAGCGCATTCAGATCCGGCACACCCCGGAGTTGCTGTTCCGCTACGACCATTCCATCGAACACGGCGTGAAGATCGACAAGATTCTCAGCGAATTAAGCGGTCAGCAGTCAGCGGTCAGCGGTCAGCATAAATCCGAAGAATAACCGTTGAGGCTGAGGGCTGACGGCCGATGGCTGACCTACTCGAAGGCATTCTCCCCGTGGACAAGCCGCAGGGGTGGACGTCTCACGACGTCGTCGCCCGGCTGCGGCGTCTCACGGGGGTGCGCAGGATCGGCCACGCGGGCACCCTGGACCCGATGGCCACAGGGGTCCTGCTGCTCTGCCTGGGCCGGGCCACGCGCGTGGTCTCTTTTTTGGCCGACGCCGAGAAGGAGTACCGGTTCCGGGTGTGTCTGGGCGTCTCCACTGACACCTACGACGCCGAAGGGCAGGTCGTGGCCAGGTCCGGCGCGATCCCGGCTGACCTCGACGCGGTTCGCAGGACGGCCGCCCGGTTTGAGGGGGAGATCGAACAGGTCCCGCCCATGTTCTCCGCGCTCAAGGTGGGCGGGCGAAAGCTCTACGACCTGGCCCGCCGCGGGGAGGTCGTGGAGCGCGCGGCGCGCAGGGTCCACATCCGGCAGATCGAGGTGGAGCGTCTGTGCGGGGCCGACCTCGACCTGAGGGTGGTCTGCTCGAAGGGGACCTACGTGCGCAGCCTCGCCGACGACCTGGGCCGGGCCCTCGGCTGCGGGGGGCACGTGACGGCGCTGCGGCGCACCCGCGTGGGGGAGGTGCGCGTCGAGGCGTGCAAGACGCCGGAGGCCATCGAGGGGGCGTTCCAGGAGGGAGGGCTGTCTTCCCTGGTCCTGCCGATGGAGCGAGCCCTTCTCCGGCTGCCCGCCCTCAGCCTGGACCGGGGAGGCCTCGTCCGGTTCTGCTCCGGGGCGAGCGTGCGGGTGGAGGGGACTGCTCCCCCGGATGAAGAGCAACTGAGGGTGGTGGGGCGCGATGGACACCTCTACGGGATCGGGGTGTGGGTCGGGGCCGGGGTGGTCCGGGCCAAGGCGGTCTTGAGAGAAGCAAAGAACAACATGAACGAGTCGTCTCCGTGAAGCTCCTGACCCGACTTGACTCCCCTCTGCAGCTGCCGTCCCCCGTCCTCACCGTCGGCACATTCGACGGCGTGCACCTGGGGCATCGCGCGATCCTGGAGGCCGTCTGTCGCGAGGCCGGACGGCGGCGCGGGAGCGCGGTGGCCGTCACGTTCGACCGTCACCCCAGGGCCGTGATCGCCCCCGAATCCGCGCCGCTGCTCCTGATGAGTCGCGAGGAGAAGCTGCGGGAGCTGCGGGCTGCCGGGGTCGAGGTGCTGATCGAGCTGCCGTTCACCCCGGAGTTCTCCCGCATCAGGCCCGAGGACTTCGTGGAGCAGGTGATCGTCCGGAAGGTCGGGGCGGCCGCCGTGGTGGAGGGGCACGATCACGGCTTTGGCCGGGGACGAAGCGGGGACGCCTCCACGTTGCAGGCGTTGAGCGCTCGGTTCGGGTTTGAGTTCATCGAGGTGGGGCCGCAGTTCGTGGACGGCGCCCCGGTCAGCAGCACCCGGCTGAGGGGGCTGATCGCAACGGGACGCGTGGAGGACGCGATGCGTCTCCTGGGGAGGTCCTACGGGCTGCTCGGGGAGGTGGCGCGCGGGGACGGCCGCGGGCGCCAGATCGGGTTTCCGACGGCCAACGTCAGACCCGACGCGCCGGACAAACTGCTCCCCGGCAACGGCGTCTATGCGGTCCGCGCCCGTGTCGACTCGGACTGGATGGAGGGCGTGGCCAACATCGGGTCGAGGCCGACGTTCGGCGGGACGGGGCGGTCCGTCGAGGTCCATATTCTCGACTTTTCGGGAGACCTGTATGGCCGGGGCATCGAGCTGGCCTTTCTGTCCCGCCTGCGGGAAGAGCGGAAGTTCGAGGGGATTCCGGACCTGGTGGCGCAGATCCACGAGGACGTGAGGGTCGCCCGCCAGCGACTCAAGGCCACATCAATGACACCTATAACCATGGAGGTGAGTTTTGCCGCTGACGAAGGAAGAGAAAAAAGGGCTGTTGAATGTGCACCGGACGCACGAGATGGACACAGGCTCCTCGGAGGTGCAGGTCGCGCTCCTCACGGAAAAGATCCGGCATCTCACGGAGCATTTTGATCAACACAAGAGGGACCATAACTCGAAGAGGGGCCTCCTCAAAATGGTGGGGCGGCGCAGACGGCTCCTGCGGTATATGGAGCGGACGGACATAGCGGGGTATCGCGCCCTGGTCGAAAAACTGGGGATCAGAGGGTAAGGCCTTCACGGCCACCGCGCAGCCGCCGGCCATCAGCCGGGACGAGGGCTGGCCTGAGTTCTGACTTACAGACCAGAGCCCTGTCATTCTGAGCGAAGCGAAGGCGCTTTGCATCACGCGAAGGCGATGGCTTCGCCTGGCTCAGGGTGACAGCTCCGCGGCCTTTAAGCGCCGGGACTCAAGGGTCGGGACTCTCCCCGCTGACCGCCGGTCGCTGGCGTCAAACGAAAGCATCCGGAGGTTCAGGCATGGCAGAAAGAGTGGAGGGCGTGGTGGGCGGTCGAACGCTCTCGTTCGAGGTCGGCCGTGTGGCCAAACAGGCGCACGGCGCGGTCTGGGTGCAGTACGGAGAGACGGTGGTGCTGGTCGCCGCGTGCGCCGCGCCGAAGGCGTCCGAAGGGCTCGACTTCTTCCCGTTGACCGTGGAGTACCGGGAGAAGGCCTACGCGGCGGGTCGCATTCCGGGCAGCATCTTCAAGAGGGAGGGGCGCAACTCCGAGACGGAGACCCTCTGCGCCCGGTTGATCGATCACCAGATCCGGCCGCTGTTCGCGAAGGAGTTCCGGGCCGAGACGCAGGTGATCGCCACGGTGCTGGCGATGGACCAGGAGAACCCCCCCGACATCCTCGGCATGACGGGGGCCTCCTCCGCGCTCTGCCTGTCCGACATCCCGTTTGCCGGGCCGATCGGGGCGGTGCGGGTGGGGCGCGTGAACGGCGAGCTCATCCTCAACCCGACGCTCACGCAGCTCCACGAGAGCGACCTGGACATGATCCTGTCTGGCAACCGCGAGTCGATCATCAGCGTGGAGGGGTCTGCCAAGGAGGTGGACGAGGCGGCCGTGCTGGCGGCGTTCGAGCTGGGGCACCAGGCCATCGTGCAGATCATCGACATGCAGGAGCAGCTCATCGCGCGCTGCGGCAGGCCCAAGCGGGAGGTGGTCCCCCAGCCGGTCGATGAGGAACTCAAGGCCGCCGTGCTGGAGCTGGCCGAGGCCCGCGTCAAGTCCGCGAACCGCACGCCCGAGAAGGAGGGGCGTTCCGACCTGCTCCGGCAGATTCAGGAGGAGGTCGTGGCGGCGCTGGCCGGGCGATTCCCGGAATCTGAGGGGGAGATCGCCGCCCTCATCGACGACATCGTGAGGGTGGACATGCGGAGCATGATCCTGGACAAGGGCCTGCGCATCGACGGGCGGGGCAAGGACGAGCTCCGGCCCATCACCTGCGAGGTGCCCGTGCTCCCCCGCGTGCACGGGTCCGCCATCTTCACCCGGGGGCAGACGCAGGCCCTCTGCGTGGCCACGCTGGGCAGCAAGTCGGACGAGCGGATGGTGGACGACCTGGAGGGGAAGTCGTTCAAGAGCTTCATGCTGGACTACAACTTCCCGTCCTACAGCGTGGGGGAGGTCCGGCGTCTCGGCCCGCCCAGCCGGCGGGAGATCGGGCACGGGGCGCTGGCCGAGAAGGCCCTCTCTCCGATCATCCCGGCGGAGGACTCCTTCCCCTACACCATCCGGGTGGTCTCCGAGATCCTGGAGTCCAACTCCTCCTCGTCCATGGCCACGGTCTGCGCCGGGACGCTGGCGCTGATGGACGCCGGGGTGCCGATCAAGACGCCCATCGCCGGGGCCGGCGTGGGCCTGGTCAAGGAGGGGGACCGGTGGATGGTCCTCACCGACATCCTGGGCGCTGAGGACCACCTGGGGGACATGGACCTGAAGGTGGCCGGGAGCCGGGAGGGCATCACGGCCATCCAGATGGACATCAAGATCAAGGGGATCAGCTTCGACATCATGCGCGAGGGGCTGGAGGCCGCGCGCGTCAGCCGGCTGGAGATCCTGGACAAGATGGCCCAGGCGCTCCCTGGCCCGCGCCCTGAGCTGTCGCCCTTCGCGCCGCGCATCCTGTCGATCCAGATCCCGGTCTCCAAGATCGGCCTGGTGATCGGCCCCGGCGGGAAGACCATCCGGGAGATCGAGAAGACCGGCGCCACGATCAACGTGGAGGACGACGGGATGATCACCGTCGCCTCGGTGGAGGCCGAGGCGGGCGAGCAGGCCCTGGCCATGATCCGCGCCCTGGTCGAGGACGCGGAGGTGGGGAAGGTCTACGAGGGGCGCGTCAAGAGCATCAAGGAGTTCGGGGCCTTCATCGAGATCCTCCCCGGCAAGGAGGGGCTCTGCCACATCTCGGAGCTGGAGCACCGCCGCGTGGCCCGCGTGGAGGACGTCCTGGCGGAGGGGGACCTCACCCGCGTCAAGGTCATCGGCATAGACGACGCGGGCAAGATCAAGTTGAGCCGCAAGGCCCTTCTGGAGGGCGGCCCCCCGCCGGGCGAGGATGGAGATGGGGATGGGGATGGGCGGCGGCGCGAGCGGCGGGAGAGGGGAGACAGGGACCGGGATCGGAGGCCCCCGAGGCGGAGATAGGATGGGGGAAAGTAGGGGCGACCCGCCGGGTCGCCCCTACGCCAATTTTATCAAGACTACCTGGGAACCTCTCCGGTAGTCTTTCGCTTTGCGTATGAATTCTGACAACGTTTGCAAGACTGTCCTTCCCAGCGGCCTCCGCATCCTGACCGAGCGGGTCCCCCACGTGCGGTCCGTCTCTCTGGGGGTGTGGGTGGAGGCCGGGTCCAGGGATGAATACCTGCCGCATCGGGGGATCATCCACTTCATCGAACACATGCTCTTCAAGGGGACCGCCCGCCGGACGGCCTACGACATCGCCTACAGCCTGGAGTCCGTGGGCGGGCAGTTAGACGCCTTCACCGGGCGCGACGTCACCTGCTTCTTCGCGCGGTGCCTGGACGAGCACGTCTCAATCGCCCTGGACGTCCTGGGCGACATGCTGGCGCATTCCCTGTTCGACCCGGAGGCCATTGAACGGGAGAAGGGGGTGGTCCTGGAGGAGATCCGGAACGTGGAGGACACCCCCGACGACCTCATCCACGACATCATCGGGAAATCGGTCTGGGGCGATCACCCCGTGGGGAGCCCCATCCTCGGCGCGCAGGAGACGGTGGGGGGGTTCCGGCGGGAGGACCTGGTCCAGCACATCCGGGAGTTCTACACCTCCGGAAACGTCGTCGTGGCCGCGGCGGGCAGCCTGGAGCACGACGCCTTCGTGGAGGCGGTCGCCCGCTCTATCGTGCTCCCGGAGTCGCCGAGGTTCCCCCGGTCCCGCACGGCCCCGCCCGTCTGCCCCGGCAGGGCCCAGCACGTGGACAAAAAAATCGGCCAGACGCACGTCTGCCTGGGGGCGACCGCATTCTCCTACAACGACCGGCGCCGGTTCGACCTGCTCGCCGCCAACACCATCCTGGGCGGGGGGATGAGTTCGCGCCTGTTCCAGGAGGTCCGCGAGCGCCTCGGCCTGGCCTATTCCATCTACTCCTACGTCGAGATGCTCGGCGACACCGGCCTGTTCGGGGCCTACCTGGCCTGCGAGGAGGCGCAGGCCTATCGGTCCACGGCGCTTGTCTGCGACGAGTTTCGCCGGATCAAGACCGAGGGGGTGACCGAGGTGGAGGTCGAGAACGCCAAGGCGCAGCTCAAGGGGGGGCTTGTCATCGGGCTGGAGGGCATGAGCAAGCGCATGAGCCGCCTGGCCAAGCAGGAGATCTACTTCGGGAGCTATCAGACCGTGACGGACGCCCTGACGGAGATCGACGCCGTCACCTGCGAGGGGGTGGTGGAGGTCTGTCGCTCGATCCTCGACCCGGAGCGGTTCCATCTTGTCACCGTAGGGCCGGAGGCGGACGGCGTTCCGCAGGCGCTGGAGAGGATATAAACATCTTACTTTCAATTAATTATCATTATGTCCGATCACGTCTACATCGCCGACATCGCTCGCTGTGAGGGGCAGGAGGTCCTGCTCAAGGGGTGGCTCTACAACCGGCGCTCCAGCGGGAAGCTGCACTTTCTTCAGGTCCGGGACGGCACGGGGGTCATCCAGTGTGTTGTGTTTCAGGGGGATGTGACGCCGGAGGTGTTCGAGCGGGCAGGCCACCTGACCCAGGAGTCCTCCATCTCTGTAACGGGGACGGTCCGGGCGGATCGCCGGTCCCCGATCGGTTTTGAGGTGGGGGTGAGAGGCCTGGAGGTCGTGCAAATGGCCTATGACTACCCGATCACCCCCAAGGAGCACGGCACGGCCTTTCTGATGGACAACCGTCATTTGTGGCTCCGCTCGTCCCGGCAGCACGCCATTCTCTGCGTCCGGAGCGAGATCATCCAGGCGTGCCGGGACTACTTCAACGACCGGGGGTTCGTGCTGGTGGATGCGCCGATCCTGACCCCTGCGGCGTGCGAGGGGACCACCACCCTGTTTGAGACGCCCTACTTCGAGGAGAAGGCCTACCTGACCCAGAGCGGCCAGCTCTACATGGAGGCGGCGGCCATGGCCTTTGGGCGGGTCTACTGCTTCGGGCCGACCTTCCGGGCCGAGAAGTCCAAGACCCGGCGACACCTGACCGAGTTCTGGATGATCGAGCCGGAGGTGGCCTACATGGACCTGGACGGGGACATGGACCTGGCCGAGGACTTCGTGGCCTATGTCGTCGGGCGGGTCGTGGAGCGCCGGAGGTCGGAACTCCAGTTTTTAGAAAGGGATGTCTCAAAACTTGAAGCCGTTAAAAAGCCTTTCCCGCGCATCTCTTACAGCGACGCCGTGGATATTCTGAAGGGCAAAGGGGTGGCCTTTACGTGGGGAGACGATCTGGGAGGGGACGAGGAGACGGTCCTGGCCGGGGCGTTCGACCGGCCTGTCCTGGTGCATCGATACCCGGCAGCGTGCAAAGCCTTCTATATGAAGGCAGATCCGGTTGATTCGAGGCTGGCCCTTTGCGTGGACGTGCTGGCCCCGGAGGGTTATGGGGAGATCATCGGAGGGGGACAGCGCGAGGACTGTCTGGAGACGCTGGAGGCGAAGGTTGTTGAGCACAACCTGCCCGGAGAGGCCTTCGCCTGGTACCTCGACCTCCGCCGCTACGGCACGGTGCCTCACGCGGGGTTTGGGATGGGGATCGAGCGAACCGTCGCCTGGATCTGCGGCCTGAAGCACGTCCGGGAGACGATCCCATTTCCGAGGATGTTGCAGCGCCTCTATCCATAGAGGAGAGGGTGAGGGATGGCGGATTTAGGGACCCACAGGCATTTTAGGAGGCGGGCGTTCAGGGAGACCTGGACGTTTTTTTTGACCACCCTTAAAAAAAGGAACTAAAATGGAAGAAAAAATTAATTATAACGACGATTTTACAATCGTTCAGGCGAGTAAATTTCTTAATTTATCGACCAAAACCATTCATAATTACATTAAAAAAGGGATATTAAAAGCCAATAAATGGAATGGAATGTGGTTTGTAGAGAATAGAAGTATTATGGAAATAAATATGAAATTAAATAGAAGTAAAATAGAATTTCAGGACCCCCGAAAGCCTCCAAAAGGCCCTCAGGAGACCAGCTTCTGGGTCGACAAAGGACACTACGAAGAGTTGCTCAGGCAGGTCGGCCAGCTCCGGGCTGCAGAGAACCTGCTGGTCGAATATAAATCCCAAAACCAACGGCTTTTAGATAGAATAAAAGAGCTGGAAAAAGAGGTGGATCGGCTCACGCTGGAGGGACAAAAGCGGGGATTCTGGAAGAGGCTGAGAAAGGGGACCAAAACGACCCGGCAGGAGGGCACAAAAAACCCCGGTTGAGAGATAAAATTTTTCTTTAGTTTACATAATATATCTTATACGAAATAGTAGAGTCTCAAAAAAGGCGGCTCCAGGCATCCGCCTGAAAACCTCCAGGGGCCACCTTCCTACCGCCGCTTCCGGACCATATAGATAATGTAATAGACCACAAACACCCCGGCAAGGCCGTACATGATCAGCCAGACCGTATCCGGCGACAGGGCGCTCTCTTGCTGTTGCTTGATTTTAGTAATGCGCTCCCGCTGGTTGATGTAGGTCTCGTTGTTCGGGTCCAGTTGAATGGCCTTATCCCATTCCTGGACAGCCATATCCTGGCGGTCCAGGGCATAATAGATGTTTCCCAGGTTGTAATGCGCCTGGGCCATGTCAGGTTTCAGCTCCAGCGCCCGGCGATACTGGCGGGCCGCATCATTGTACTTCTCCTTCCCCTGTTTGTGGTAGACCACCCCCAGGTCGTGGACGGCCTGCGCATCGTTGGGGTAAAATTGAAGATATTTTTTATACCCCAGCTCGGCCACATCGTAGCGGCGTATGTCGAACCCCACCTGCGCCAGGTTGTAATAGGCGTCGGCATAGTTGGGGTCTTTCAGGATGGCCTCGCGGTAGGCTTCGAGCGCGCGCCCGAGATCTCTCCGGATCCCCTGACCGGTCTGATACTGATACCCCCTGTCGAACGCCCGCTGGGCGGCCTCCCGGTCTCTTCTCTGCGCCTCCGCCGTGGCGAACGCCAGGAATATAATGAGAATTGTCAAAACAGGGATATGCAGGACAGGCAGGATCGCTTGAGAGCGTCTCTTATTTATCCTGTATCCTCTGCGCATCCCTGTCAAATCCCCCATATTCACCGGATAGGTCGAACCTCAAAATGGAAAGACCTCATCCATCCTCTCAATCAGCCGGGAACGGCTGATTTTCTCTTGCAGAACCACCTCTATGGCGGGCCGGTGCGACCAGGCCGTCAGGATGTCCTCCCACGTGATGGTGAGCTTCCGACACTCCAGCCGAATCACCAGAAAAGCGCTGACCATAGCCCTGATCACAGACCGTTCCTCCAGCCGGATCGCCCGCCTCCCCCCCCTCCCAGAGGCAGACACGAATTTTGCCAAAGATGATGAAATCGTGGCCCGGAGTCAAGACAAATTCAGAAAAAACGCGGCCCCGGAGGACGACCATCTCCGGGGCCAGAGGATAAACGATCAACGCGCAAATGTATCGGGGTCAAACCTTCTCAATGACCTGCGGACTTCCGGAGTTCCTCCTGGCGATGTCGCACGATGCGGGCCTGGACGACGTAGACCACGTCCTCCGCGATGTTGGAGGCATGGTCCCCGATCCGCTCCAGGTGGCGGGAGATGAGAATGAGGTGAATGGCGCGGTCGATGGTGGCGGGATCGACCATCATGTACGTGAGCAACTCCCGGAAGATCTGATCGCGCAGGTTGTCCAGCTCGTCGTCTCGCAATCGGACCGCGTCGGCCAGGGCCACGTCCCGGTTGACGAAGGCGTCGAGCGCGTTCTTCACCATCCACTGGGCGACGTCGGCCATCCTCGGGATGTCTATGAAGGGCTTGAGCAGAGGCAGCCGGTTCAGGATCAACGCCTCCTGGGCGATGTCGATGGCCTTGTCGTTGATCCGTTCGAGGTCGGTGTTGGCCTTGATCACCGCCGCGATGAACCGGAGGTCCGAGGCCACGGGCTGTCTCAGCGCGAAGAGGGTCAGCGCCTCCTCCTCGATCTCGATCTCCATCTGATCGATATCCTTCTCGTCCGAAATCACCTTCTGCGCAAGGGCGTCGTCCCGCGTCGTCAGAGAGCGCACCGCCTCCTGGATGGACTGCTCCACCGCCCCGGCCATCTTGAGCATCCGTTGCTTCAGGTCGCCCAGCTTTTGATCGAAGTGGCGCTCGCTCATTATCCGAACCTTCCGGTGATGTAGTCCTCCGTCATCCTCTCGTCCGGCTTCGTGAACATCTTTTTCGTGGGGCCGACCTCCACCAGCTTCCCAAGCCACATGAAGGCCGTCCGGTCCGAGACGCGTGCGGCCTGCTGCATGTTGTGCGTGACGATGACGATGGTGAAGTCCCGTTTCAGGTCGTCAATCAGGTCCTCGATCTTCTGCGTGGCGATCGGGTCGAGGGCGGAGCAGGGCTCGTCCATCAGGATGACCTCCGGCTGGACGGCCAGCGTCCGGGCGATGCAGAGGCGCTGCTGCTGTCCTCCGGAGATGCCCATGGCGCCCTGCTTGAGCCGGTCCTTCACCTCGTCCCACAGCGCGGCGGACCTCAGGCTCCACTCCACCCGCTCCTCGATCTCCTGTTCGCTCTGGCCCAGGAGCCGGAGGCCGAAGGCCACGTTGTCGTAGATCGACTTCGGGAACGGGTTGGGTTTCTGGAACACCATGCCCACCCGCCGGCGGAGGGCCGTCACGTCCACGTCCGGGGCGTAGACGCTCCTGCCGTCCAGGAGGACGTCCCCCTCCACGCGCACCTCGTTGGAGACCTCCGAGATGCGGTTGACGGCCTTGATGAGGGTCGACTTCCCGCACCCGGAAGGCCCGATGAGCGCCAGCACCTCGTTCCGGAGAATGCCGAGGCTGACCCCCTCCACGGCCCTGTGGTCCCCGTAATAGTAGGACAGGTCCTTGATCTCGATGACGCCCTTGCCGTTTCCGTTTCCGTTCATTTTGCTTAACTCACCGCCTCACCTGACGCCGGAAATGGGACCGGAACAGGATGGCGGTCAGGTTCAGGGCGAAGGTCAGGCCCAGGAGGACCAGTGCCGTGGCGTACTGGATGGGCCGGGTGGCCATGGTGTTGGTGGACTGCGTGGACATGATAAAGATGTGGTAAGAGAGTTCCATGAACTGGTCGAGGGGGTTGAGCATCGGGATGAGGCCGAACAGCTTCGTCACCGGCAGCCGGGGCAGAAAGTAGGCGCAGCCCGTGAACAGGATGGGAGCCGTCTCCCCCGCCCCCCGGCTGATCGAGAGGATCGCGCCCGTGAGGATGCCCGCCCGCGCCTGCGGCAGGACCACCCCGCTCACGACCTGCCACCGGGTGGCCCCCAGGGCGTAGGCCGCCTCCCGATGGCTCTGGGGCACGGCGTTCAGGGCCTCCTCCGTGGAGACGATGATGACCGGCAGCACCAGACACGAGAGCGTGGCCGAGGCCCAGAGCATGGCGGGCTGCCCGAACAGAAGGCCCGTGCCGAGCACGCCGTCGATGCCCCTGCCCACGAACAGGATGAAGAACCCCACCCCGAACAGCCCGAACACGATGGAGGGCACCCCGGCCAGGTTGTTGACCGCGGCCCGGATGACCCTGGCCAGGAGTCCTGGACCGGCGTACTCGACGAGATAAATGGCCGAGCAGACGCCGAGGGGCATGGCCATGAGGATCATCAGGAGCGTCACGAAGAGCGTCCCGAAGATCGCCGGAAACACCCCCCCCTCCGACATGCCCCCCCTGGGAATATCGGTCAGAAACTCCCACGAGATCACCCCGCCCCCGCCCACGGCGATATGGCCCAGGATCCAGAGGAGCGCACAGGCCACGAGGATCGTCACGGCCCTGCAGAGGCCGATGAAGAAGGCCCCGGCGATGTCCCTGATGGGAGCGGGTGGCGCGTTCGGCTGTTCCACGGGCAAAACTCACCTCACATCCTGAGCTTCTTCCGCATCCGGTGGATGATGACCTCGGCGATCAGGTTGAACACGAAGGTGATGCTGAAGAGGATCGTGCCGACCAGAAACAGGGCATAATAGTGCGCGCTCCCGTAGACCACCTCGCCCAGCTCGGCGGCGATGGTGGCCGTCATCGTGCGAACCGTGGAGAAGACATTCCCCGTCACAACGGCCCCGTTGCCGGTGGCCATCAACACGATCATCGTCTCCCCCAGGGCGCGGCCAAACCCCAGGATGACGGCCGCGGTCACCCCCGACACGGCGGCGGGGAGCACCGTCCGGGAGATCGTCTGCCACCGGGTGGCCCCCAGCCCGTAGGCCGCCTCCCTCAGCTCGCTGGGGACCGCCCGCAGGGCGTCCTCCGTCATCGAGGCGATCACCGGGACGATGACCAGGGAGACGCCGAGCGCCCCGACGAAGGCGTTCAGGCGGAACCGGGTTCCGAGGGCCCCCTGAAGGACCGAGGCCACGACCACGAGGAAGAAGAAGCCCAGGACGACCGTGGGGATGCCCGCCAGGAGTTCGATGAAGGGCTTGACAACCTCCCGGACCCGGACGCCGGCCACCTCCGACAGGTAGATGCCGATGCTGATGCCGAAAAGGGTGGAGATCAGGGTGGCCGGGAGCGCGACCAGAAAGCTGCCCAGGACCAGGGGCACGATGGAGTACTTCTCCGGCTCCGCCACCGGCTGCCACATATACTTGAACACCTGCTGGCCGGTGATCGCGTCCTCCCCGTAGTGGCCGATGAAGTCCCTCCAGGGGACCTCAACCATTGCCTTGATCCCCTCCTTGAACAGGAAGAGGAAGATGAGGACGATGATGACGATGGAGGCGATCCCGTTCAGGAGCAGGAACTTCTCGATCAGGCGTTCTTTGAGGCGAGATCGGTCCACTCTCCGGTTGTAGGAAAGGACGCGGGGCCTCTCCAGCGGACGGGAGTCGAAGGCCGAGGGGACCTCGGAGGTGACTTTGACGGTGGATTCCATGGGCAAAGTTAAATTAACTTTTCATAATCTTGTGCATGGAACGGTGTCGCTTGGCGCACAGGCCCTCTCCCCGCCTCGCTGACGCTCGGCTTCCCCTCTCCCACGTGTGGGAGAGGGGTGGCAGGCGCAGCCTGACGGGGTGAGGGCCAGAGCCGCAGCGATTTTTTAATCAGGCTCTCGATGAGGACTCTACTTCTTCCCCACCTCTTCCTTCTTCGTCGGCAGCGGGATATAGCCGTCTTCCCTGGCGACCTCCTGCCCCTCAGGCCCCAGGATCCAGTCCAGGTAGGCCTTCACCTCCCCCTTTGGCGCGCCGGGGGTGTAGCAGTAGAGGTAGCGGGAGATCGGGTACTCGTTGCTGTAGATGACCGCATAGTGAATGGATTTTCCGTCAGACGCGAGCGGGGAGACGGCGGGGCTGGCGGCGTCCTTCTTGATCTTCAGGACCTTGCAGTCGGAGCGGGTCAGAAAGTAGGCCACGCCCCCGAACCCGATGGCCTTCGCGTCGTGGCCCACCGCGTCGGCCACGGTCGCCGTGCCGGGCATCGTCTGGCAGTCCGCGGCAAAGTCCTTGTTCTTCAGGACGTGCTCCTTGAAGAAGACGTAGGTCCCGCTGTTGTTCTCGCGGCTGTAGCGGATGATGGGGCCGGAGGTCCCCCCCACGTCCTTCCAGTTGTTGATCGCCCCGATGTAGATGTTCATGACCTGTTCCATCGACAGCTCGCTGACCGGGTTGTCCTTGTGGACCACCACGCAGAGGCCGTCCAGGGCCACCTTGAACTCCTTCACGTCGATCCCGTTCGAGAGGGCCAGCTTCCGCTCCGAGCCTTTGATGTCCCGGCTGGAGTTGGCGATGTTGCAGGTCCCGTTGATCAGCGCCGCGATGCCCGTCCCGGACCCGCCGCCCGTGACCTGAATGGCCACGCCCTTGTGCTGGTTCTGGTAGACCTCCGCCCACTTCTGCGCGACCAGGACCATCGTGTCGGAGCCTTTGACGGTGATGTTCTGGGCGGACGCCGGGCCGGCGAAGAAAGACAGAAGGGCGCCCCCCCCGATGACCCGCCCCAGGCGTTTAAAAAGTCCGTTCTTGAGCATCTGTTCCTCCATAAATGACAAGGCGTTTACGGCTGTTCTCAATACCGCACCGTCCACTGGGCCACGAAGGTGGTGATGGTCTGTCGGGCGCTGTTCCGAGGCTTCTCGACCACCGCGTTGAGCTGCAGCCGGGCGTGCTCGTGGAAGTAGAACCCCACGTAGGGCGTGTAGAAGGTGGACCCGTCATTCGCGGCCTTCGTGTTGGGATCATACTTCTCAACGCGGAACCCCGGCTCCACGAACGGGAGGTCCTTCGATTTCGTGGGGGCCTTGTAGACCGCGGTGACGTAGACCCCCCGGACGGTGACGCCCCGGATGACCTGCCGCTTCCCCAGGATATTCGCCGACGCCCTCCCCCCGATCACACCCCCCCGCCAGTTGTCCCCGGATCGGAACTCCCCCTCCAGGATAAACCCTTTCTTCTGGACCTTCCAGTCCAGACCGTAGGCCCTGGCCTTGAAACTCCCCTCGTTTCCGGGATACCCCAGCGTGTCCGACACCCCCCGAGCCAGGCTCACCCCCAGGTCGTTTATGTTGAAGCTGGCCCCTATGGAGAACCCGGCCACGGGGATGGCCTCCACCCGCCCCACGACGCCCTTCCGGCTGTCCGTGTCCGTGGGCTGATTGGCCCCGTTCCCGTTAAAAATGCCGAACTGGTATTCAAAGGGGGCCTTCGCCTCGTAGAAGTCCCCCAGCACCGCCACCCCCATGTCCCGCTCCTGGTAGGCCAGGCGCGAAGGGCCGAACTCCTCGCTCATCCTTCCTCTGTCCACTGTCAGAATGGCCGAGGAGGACCGCAGCTCCTCCCGGCTGAAGGGCTTCTTCCAGTGGCCCATGCGAACCGTGAAATACCCCTTTGGAGAGACCAGGAAGTCCAGGAACACGTCTTTGAGGGAGAGAGCGGTGGGCACCACGTCCATGCCGATGGTGGATTTGATCCGGGGGGTCAGGGTCGGTTTGATGTAGACCTCGGCCCGCCGGATGCGGAAGGTATTGTTGGGGATGACGTCCCTCTCGCTGGTGTACTGCCATCGGGGCTGGATAAAGCCGTTAAATTCCAGCGCCTCCGCGATCTTGTTCACGAACTGCGGCGTCTGGGCGTCGGATACGCGGGGTGTCCAGGCCGGACCGAACATCAGCAGGCAAGAAAGCGTTAGAACGACGGCGCTTTTGCGCATGAGTTCCTCCTCCATTCTTTTATAACAGCCATGATAAGGGGGCGACGTTACGCGGAAGTTACTGTCATGTTACAATTGCGTGACAATCCAATTTTGGGGGACATAGGCAATCTACCGGTTACAGGTCACAGAACGGTTACAGGATTGTTATGATTTGGTGACATCTTCAGCCCATTTTTTCCCTTGCGCCCCGGGTCAAATTTTTATATATTTGAATAACCGAATATAGTAATGTAATAGACATATAAAAAAGGAGACTCCCTTGAAAGAGGCCGTGACCCTGTTCAGCGCCCTGTCCGACGAGACCCGGCTGCGCATCCTGGCCCTGCTGGCGCACAGGGCGGGGAGACGATCCGGTGAATCGTCCGGGGCGGGGGAACTCTGCGTCTGCCAAATCGAGGAGGTCCTCCGGATACCCCAGTCCAAGGTCTCCCGGCACCTGACGGCCCTGCGGCACGCCGGGCTGGTCTCCTGGCGGCGGGAGGGGACCTGGATCTACTACTCCCTCCCTGAGCCGAAGAACGACCTGGAGGCCCGCCTCCTGGACTGCCTGAGGACGTGTCTCCAGGAGGCCCCCCAGGTCCGGGAAGACGTCCGGCGGATCGCCGAGTGCCCCCCCCTTGCGGCGAAATGCTGCGAAGACGGCAAGGAGGGATCGCCTCCGGCGAAACGCCCCGCAAGGAGGCTGCGCCATGAAGCTCAAAAAGGAAAAAGAATAGCATGAACCGACAACGACGCGTGCTGTTTCTGTGCACCGGCAACTCCTGCCGGAGCCAGATGGCAGAGGGGCTGCTCCGACATCTGGGCGGGAGCCGCTTCGAGGTCTTTAGCGCAGGGACCGCCCCTAAACCGGTCCACTCGCTGGCCGTCCGGGCCATGCAGGAGGTCGGCGTGGACATCTCCGGGCAGACCTCCAAATCGTTGGACCGTTTCCTGAAGGACCGGTTCGACGCGGTCATCACCGTCTGCGACCGGGCCAAGGAGAGCTGCCCGATCTTCCCCGGAGGCGGGGAGCGGATTCACTGGGGGTTCGACGACCCGGCGGAGGCCATCGGGACCGAGGAGGAGCGGATGCGGGTCTTCCGCCGGGTGCGGGATGAAATCCGGGCCAGGATCGAAGGGTTTCTTTTCAACGCGATCCTGTAGAGGAGGGTTTTATGGAAGAAGGCAACGACAAGCGGCTCTCTTTTCTGGACCGGTACCTCACGCTCTGGATCTTCCTGGGCATGGCCTCTGGCGTGGGGCTCGGTTACATCTCCCCGGAGGTCGTGCAGGTCATCACCCGGTTCCAGGTGGACACCACCTCCATCCCCATCGCCCTCGGCCTGATCCTGATGATGTACCCGCCCCTGGCCAAGGTCAAATACGAGGAACTGGGGGACGTATTCCGAAACGTCCGCGTCCTGGCCCTCTCCCTGGTCCAGAACTGGGTCATCGGCCCCATCCTGATGTTCTTCCTGGCGATCCTGTTCCTGCAGGACTACCCGGAATACACAGTCGGCCTGATCATGATCGGCCTGGCCCGCTGCATCGCCATGGTCATCGTCTGGAACGAGCTTGCAAAAGGAGACACGGAGTACGCGGCGGGCCTGGTGGCCTTCAACTCCGTGTTCCAGGTCCTGTTCTACTCCGTCTACGCCTACGTCTTCATCACCGTCCTGCCGGAGTGGATCGGGCTGAAGGGCGTGGAGGTTCACGTCACCATCGGACAGATCGCGGAGAGCGTTTTCATCTATCTCGGCATCCCCTTCATCGCCGGGATCATCACCCGATTCAGCCTCATCAAGCTCAAAGACCGTGTCTGGTACGAGCAGAAGTTCATCCCAAAGATCAGCCCCATCACGCTGATCGCCCTGCTCTTCACCATCGTGGTGATGTTCTCCCTCAAGGGGGAATACATCGTCAGAATCCCGATGGACGTGGTCCGCATCGCGATCCCCCTGCTCATCTACTTCGTGGTCATGTTCCTCGTGTCCTTCTACATGGGCAGGAAGGTCGGGGCGGACTACTCGAAGACCGCCACGCTCTCCTTCACGGCGGCGAGCAACAACTTTGAGCTGGCCATCGCCGTGGCCGTGGCCGTGTTCGGGATCGAGTCCGGCGCGGCGTTCGCGGCGGTGATCGGGCCGCTCGTGGAGGTGCCGGTGCTCATCGGCCTGGTCAACGTGGCGCTCTGGTTCCAGAGAAAATATTTCGAGGTGGCGCTGAAGCCTGCGGCGCAGGAAGGCTGATAGACTTACGAGAGTTTCGGCCCTCACCCCGCCTCGCTTCGCTCGGCTTCCCCTCTCCCACATGTGGGAGAGGGGTGGTGAACGCAGTGAACCGGGGTGAGGGCTGCTTCCCATAACGTTTATACAAGGAGATCAATACCATGAACGATCAGACCATCAAAGAGGCCGTGCGCGAGCGCTATGGGCGCATTGCGAAAGGGGAATTGAAAGGGTGCTGCTCGGAGACGGCAGTGGCGACTGAGGGCTATAACACGGCGACCTCCCCGTCGGAGTCGAGCTGCGGCTGTGGCAGCCAGGCAACCGACGCGGGGGACCTGGGCCTGGGGTGCGGGAGGCCCACGGATCTGGCGGGCATAGAACCCGGCATGACCGTGGTGGACCTGGGGAGCGGGGCGGGCGTGGACGTCTTCCGGGCGGTGGAGAAGGTCGGGCCGGTGGGCCGGGTCATCGGCGTGGACATGACGCCGGAGATGATCCACAGGGCGTGGGCGAACGCCCTGGATCGGGGGGTTCGGAACGTGGAGTTCCGGCTCGGAGAGATCGAGGCCCTGCCCCTCCCGGACGCCTCCGCCGACCTGGTCATCAGCAACTGCGTGATCAACCTGGTCCCCGACAAGGGGAAGGCCTTCGACGAAATCCTGAGAATCCTGAAGCCGGGGGGCCGGATGGTGGTGTCGGACATCGTGACCCGGGGCGAGATGCCGGAGGAGGCCCGGAAAGACATGGCCCTGTGGGCCGGGTGCGTCTCCGGCGCGATGGACCGGGACGCCTATCTGGGCCTGATGCGCCAGAGGGGTTTCCGGGAGGCGCGGGTCCTGACGGAGCAGGAGTACAGCTATGGGAGGACGGATGAGTACGCCCTCCTGAGCGCGACCGTGGAAGGGAAGAAATAATTTTTGAATGCTATCCCCATCCGGCGGGGCGCGCGACCAAATAAACAGGCGTCTCATCTGGGCGGGAGATCTGATGCCCAGACGAGACGCCTGTATGGAAAATCAGTAGATCACGAAATGGCGTAAATGGCCCAAATCAGGCGATTTATCGTTCAGGTGTAGGGGCGACTCTCGCGAGTCGCCCGTCGGCCTTGTGGAATCGGATCGCCGGGCGGGTCCAA
>Ga0114945_10000587_pt1 | contig 23486 bp, 20 predicted proteins | sample OV2TP3_FD_87194 | JGI IMG/M metagenome (GOLD analysis project Ga0114945, IMG submission 87194) | Hot spring microbial communities from Beatty, Nevada to study Microbial Dark Matter (Phase II) - OV2 TP3 | ecosystem: Environmental > Aquatic > Thermal springs > Hot (42-90C) | place: USA: Beatty...
AACCCTGCTGGTCTACGACCTGGGCGGTGGGACGTTCGACGTGTCGATCATCGAGGTGGTGTCGGGCGTCTTCCGCGTGCTGGCGATCCAGGGGGATACTCACCTGGGCGGGGACGATTTTGATCGTCTCATTGTCGAGCGGCTGGCGGCGGACTTTCAGGCGGCCACGGGGATCGACCTGCGGGAGGACCCGGTGGCGATGGCGCGGCTGCGCGACGCGGCCGAGGAGGCGAAGATTGAACTGTCGGAGGTTCGCGAAACCACGGTCACGGTCGAGGCGATCGCCCTCGGCCCCAAGGGCCCGGTTTCGCTCGAATCGCGGCTGACGCGCGAGGACCTCGAATCCCTCATCGAGCCGTTGGTCACGAAGACGGTGGTGCCGATGCGGCGAGCCCTCGCCGACGCGGGCCTCGAACGGACGGGGATCGACACGATCCTCCTGGTCGGCGGCTCGACGCGCATCCCGCTGGTCCAGCGCGTCGTGAAGGAGACGCTGGGACGGACGCCGACGCGGGATATTTCGCCTGAAGAGGTCGTGGCTCTGGGGGCCGCCGTGCAGACGATGGTGCTGGCCCCGCTGACGGCCGAGCTCGAAGGCACATTGGCGACGCGCTACGGCAAGGAGAAGCCGGTCATCATTCACATGACGCCGTTTTCCCTCGGCGTCGGGCTTCAGAACGATCAGTTCGCCCCGATCATCGAGCGCAACTCGACGTACCCGACGGAGGCGAAGGATATCTTCACGACGACGCGCGACTTTCAGGAAACGATTTCGTTCCCGATTTATGAGGGGGAAGAGCCGATCGCCTCGGAAAACACGTTTCTGGACCTCTTGCGGATCGAGGGGATCACGCCGGCCCCGCGTGGCGTGCCGCGCATCGAGGTGACGTTCCGGGTGAACCCGGATCGGATTCTGGAGGTGCGGGGGGAGGATCTGGCCACCGGCGTGCAGAAGCGGATCACGATCGGCTCAACGTCCAATCGTCTGACGGATGCCGAAAAGTTGCGGATGGTGCGCGAGGCGCGCGAGCGCGTGGCCCGCGAGCTGCGGGAGAAAATCAAACGCAACGTTCAGGACGAAGCCCAGGAACTCGTCGAGCGGGCCGAACAGTTGTTGCGGACGCTGAACAATCATCCCCGCCAGAAGGAATTGAAGGCCAAGCTGGGCGAGGTCCGGGCGAATCTGGGGACGGCCAACGCCAACGTGCTTGAAGACAAAGTTTTTGAGCTGATGGCGGTGGTCAACGAGCTGGAATCATCGGCGATGTGAGCAGGGTGGGAGCGGCTTGAGGGCTCGGGCCCGACGTGTTGGGGTCCCGGGGAGGGGCCGGAGTCTTCCGCGGTCGAGGGCAGAGCGGGAGCGGCGGCGGCGAGGTGGCCCGGGCGCGGGGATGTTGCGAGCCAGGCAGAAGCTGGGGAAATTCCGGATCGAGCGGCGTCTGGCCGAGGGGGGCTTCGCGACGGTTTACAAAGCCTATGACACGGTGGAGGGGATCCACGTCGCGCTCAAGGTGCCGCATCTGCTTTCACGCATCCGGATGGAGGATTTTCGCCGCGAGGCCCGTCTGACCGCGGGGCTCGATCATCCGAACATCCTGCCGATCAAGTACGCCGGGGAGATCGAGGGGACCTTTGTGATCGTGTATCCGCTGGGGGAGGAGTCGCTCGATGAGCGCCTGAAGCGTCGGATGTCGGTCAGGAGGGCGCTGGATTACGGCGAGCAAATGCTGCAGGCGTTGGCCCACGCTCACGCGCAGAGGGTCATTCACTGTGACGTGAAGCCGGAGAACCTGGTGATCTTTTCGGGTGATCGGCTGCGGTTGACCGATTTCGGCATCGCGCGGGTCGCGCTTCGGACCGTGAGCGCCTCTGGGGCGGGGACGGTCGGCTACGTGGCCCCGGAACAGGCGATGGGGAAGCCCTCGCTGCGGTCGGACGTCTTCTCGGCGGGGCTGATCATGTACGAGATGCTGACGCGCGAGTTGCCGGAGTGGCCCTTCGACTGGCCGCCGCCGGGGATCGAGCGTCTGCGGCGGAAGGTCCATCCGTCGCTGGCGGCCTGGCTGCGCCGGGCGCTTGATCCCGACGAGCGCAAGCGATTTGAGAGCGCCGTTCAGATGCTTCAGGCCTTCAGGAAGGCCAAGCCTCGGACGATCAAATTGGCGCGGGCGCGGCGGCGGGCGCGGCGGGAAGAACCGGCCGAGCCCCCCTGGCGGCAGATTCGGCACCGGGACTTTCAACGGGCGTTCGGCCGGGAACTGGCCACGGGCGCGGTCTGTCCGAAGTGCGCGGGCCCGATCGCCGAAACGATGAGTTTCTGCCCCTGGTGCGGGTCCGAATGGAAGGTGTTTCGCGGGCCGAGCCGGTTCCCGCGCCGCTGCCCCCGGTGCCGGCGCGGGCGGAAGCTGGATTGGCGTTTCTGCGCCTGGTGCTTCGGGCCGGGCCTGGCGCGCGACGCGGCGCGCGAGTATGGGGACGTGCGCTATGTGGCCCGCTGCCCCAATCCGCAATGTGAGCGAAAGGACCTGATGGCGTTCATGCGGTATTGTCCCTGGTGCCGGACGAAGGTGCGCCGGGCCTGGAAAGTGCCCGGGTCGGAGGAACGTTGTGGCCGGTGCGGCTGGGGAATCGTCGGCGATTATTGGGACTTTTGCCCCTGGTGCGGAAGGGGGAAACTCAGCCCATGAGGGGCGGTTGGGCGTCGGCTGGGGGATGAGACGGCGAGAAGAGAATTTGCCTGTCCGAAACAGGCGTTCGCCGGAGACGGCGGCGTCGATCCCGGAGCGCCGGGCCGAGGCGAGCGAGGGCCGCCACGAAGGCGCGCGCCCACGTCGCGCTCGAAGGTTCGGGGGAGGGTTCAGGTCTGAGGATCAAGCGTGGGAGCCCCAGCAGATGGCGTGCGAGGAGGGTGGGGTCGTCCAGGTTGACCCAATTGAAGAGGAGTTGATTGCGGCGGATGAGGAGGGCGACGCGCTCGGCCCCGAGCCGGGCGACCATGGAGCGCTTTCCCCAGTGGAAGGCGATCGCCTGGGGGACGTGAAAGCACCGCCAGCCGCGACGGCGGGCCCGATAGGCGAGGTCGTAATCCTCCCAATAGCCCGGGTGAAAAAGGGGGTCGAAGCCGCCGAGTTCAAGAAACTTCTCGCGGGAAACGAGACAGGCCCCCGCCTGAAAGAAATCGGCCGGGACGGTGCAGGTGGCCTCAAAGGGCTCCTGGACGATCATGCCGCGGGCCCACCGGGCTCGCATGGCGCCGTGGTTGGGGCGGCCGTCGTCCCAGGCCAGCGTCAACGCTCCCAAGGCGAAGAGGTCCTCTTCGGGCAGACCACGCCGGACCTCGAGCAAGATGGAAAGAAAATCGGGCGGCAGGACCAGGTCGTTGTTAAGCAGGAAGACCCAGGGAGCATCGGCGGCGCCGATGCCCTGATTGACGGCCTGGGCAAAGCCGACGTTCCGGGGCAGCCGGAGCAGCCGGACCGACGGGAAGCGGCGCTCGGCGACGTCAGCCGACCCATCCTCACTGGCGTCGTCGACCAGAAGGACGGGGATCTCGCACCCGGCGCGGCGGACGGCGGCCGCGACCGAGCTGAGGCAACGCGTCAGGAGAGGCCCCCCGTTCCAGTTGGCGATGACGACGGCGGCTGAGGGGGACGTGGGCACGCGGGAAAGGGGGCGGCGGGAAGCGCGCGCGAGGGGGAAAGGCCCGCGAGCGAGGGCCGCACGATGATAGATGATAGACGAGACGAGGGGGTTAGTTTAAGATCAAACCCCCTGGTTTGAATGCCGCCCCGCGATGCGGGAGAGGATCGGGCGTCGCCGGGGTCGAGCGTGATGAGCGACGTGACGCAGCGGCTGGTCCTGGTCCTGAACCGTCACTGGTTGGCCGTGCACATCTGCACGGTCCGGCGGGCGCTGTCGTTGCTGTACCGAGGGTGGGCGAAAGTCGTGACGTCGGACTATCAGACCTATGATTTCGACGGCTGGCGATTGCTGGCGGAGATCGAGGATGAGCCGGGGGAGCTGCTGATCCGGACGCCGAATTTCAACATCCGCGCGCCGCGCGTGATCGTGCTGCATCAATATCAGAATCTGCCGCCGCGGACGATTCGGTTCAATCGCCGGAACATCTATCTTCGCGATCGACATCGGTGCCAGTACTGCGGCGGGCGCCCGCCGCGGGATGAGCTGACGGTGGACCACGTCGTCCCGCGCAGCCGGGGGGGGAGCTCCGTCTGGGAGAACGTCGTCGTGGCCTGCATCCGCTGCAATGCGATCAAGGGGGATCGGCTGCCGCGCGAGTGCGGCATGCAGCCATTGGCCCCGCCGAAGCGCCCTTCCTGGATGTCGGCGATCCGGGTGATCCCGGATGAGGCCGAGCGTCTGGCCTGGGAACCCTTCGTTCGCGCCAGCCTAGCTCAGGCGGCGCTGGCGGAATGAAACGCCGGCCCCGCCGGTGGAGGCGAGGGCTGGCGGCGGCTGCCCTCCTGGTCGTGATCGGGGGGGGGCTCTGGATCAGGGCGAGTCGGCGGCGGCCGGCGCCGATCGAGGCGCTGTTGCCGGACGCCTACTCGCTGGCCGTCCGGGTTTCCGGCTTCGAGCGGGGGTTTTTGCGTCATTGGGCGCTGCGCGGCCGGGATCAGACGACTGAGGCCGTCATCGAAGTCCTCAGGAGCCTGGAGCTCTGGCCGCAGTGGGAGCTCAAGTACGGGCCGGACGGGGCGCGGACGCGGATCGAGGCCTATCGACGGGCGCTCTTTGAGCTGGCCGGCGAGGAGACCTGGCTCGTCTTCGGGGCGTGGCCGGGGCCGGAGGGCTCCGAGGAGCCGGCCTTGATGCTCTATAGCCGGGAGGATTCGTTCCTCAAGGCGCGGCTGGGGCCGTTGGCCGAGCTGTGGTTTCCGGGGCACAAGGTCCGGTCGTCGACCTATCGGGGCCGTCGCGTCTACGAGTACCTGGATGAGCGGGACAGTCGGGCGATCACCGCAGCCAGCGTCGATGGGTGGATTTGCGCCTCGTTGAGGAATCCGAGGACGACGGCCGTCTGGCAGGTGATCGACCAGGTCGAGGCGGCCGGGGCTTCGGAGCCGACGAGGGCTGTGCCGGCGGACTGGGAAACCGGGTCGAGCGTGATCACGGGGGTTTTCCATCCGGCCCGGTTCTGGGAGGACCTTGAGCGATTTGACGCGGCCCGGGGCAAGTCCCCGTCCGAGGATCGGGAGCGGCGTCTGGCCAAGTGGTCGGAGCGTCTGGGCGGGATCGAATCGGTGCATTTACGTCAGACAGGGGGCTCGCTGCTCAATTTCGATCTGACGTTGCGAGGCGATCGCGTGGCCGAGCTGACCGAGGCGTTTCAAGTGGCATTCCGTGACGAACCGGCTCAAGGATTCGGAGACACCCCGGCGGGCCTGCCGGCCCCCCTGGTCCAATTCGATTTTTATCATCCCTTCGCCATCGACGGGATGCCGGTCCTCGGCCTGCGGTGGGAAGGATTGCTGGCGGATCTGGACAAGGCGCGCTGGTTCAATGCCCCGCTGGTCAATGACCTGGAGCGGATGTTCCTGGCGAAAGCGGCCTCCGAACCCAGTCGCGTTGGGGTGGCGCTGTTTCGCGAGGCGCGCTTGCCGATCCCCGCCGCGGCCACGTGGCAGGACCGCGCCGAGCCCTTCCGGACGAACCTGGCTCCAGCCGACGCCTGGCGGCTCGCGACGCCCGCCAGCGTCGAGGCGATGGGGGATACGTTTCGGCTTTACGGGATTCCCCGCGACACGCAGCCGACGACCGACACCTTGGCGGCGGCCAAACGGCAGCTCGGCGACGGGCTCTGGTCGGCGCGAGAGACGCCCCCCTTGGGTTTCGTCGTGGCGCACTTCGACGAACTGGCCGGCTGGATGCGGTCGATGCCGCTGATTTTCCTCTCCAGCAAGTCGCGCGATCGATGGGTGCGGTATCGTTCGCTGATGGAAGGTTTGAACCTGGCGCTGGGCTCGGTGGCGGCGCGCCTGGACCGTCGAGACCGCGAGCTCACGCTTTCGATCCGCACGCTGGAACTGTCATCCTAGGCCGGCTTCAGCTTCGAGAATCCGAGCGGCGACCCACTGGGCGGCCTCGCGCGGGCGCGAGTGAAAGACGGCGTGAGTGGCCCCGGGCACGATGTGGCTGCGAAAGCGGCAGGCGGGCGGCAGGCGTCGGAGCAGCCGACCGATCTCTTGCCGGACGGGAACGACCTGATCCCGCGAGCCGCCGAGGTAGCTCACCGGCGAGCGCAAGTGCCTCAGCCAGGGCTTGAGGTCCGTGGTCTCGATGATCCTGAGGCGGGCCGCGGCCGCTAGGCGCCCGCGTCGGGAGCGACGCGTCAAATCGAGGAAGGCGCTCTCCTCCAACTGGGCCAGCGGGGAACGCCGCCCACGGGCATAGGCCGAGACCAGACCCAGGCCGCGCTCCAGGACGGTTCCCGGCAGCAGACGCAAGGCCCGGTGGGCGAGCCCGATCGTGTCCGGCTGAGGCGAGCGGGTCAGGCCGGCCACGAGGGCGATCGATCGGACGCGCTCCGGGCGGCGCGCCGCGTAAACCACCGTCGGCAGCGACCCGAACGACTCGGCGATCAAATGGGCCGAGCGGAGTTCGAGCACGTCCAACAGGTCGTCGAGCGCCTCAACGTATTGGTCGAGGTTCCAATGCTCGGCCCGCGGGTAGGTCACCTCGAAGAGGCGGAGTTGATCGGTGAGGATCGCCCGCGCCCGTTCCAGCCGCGAGGGGTCGCCATGAACGCCGGGGAGATAGACGACCGGCGGGCCCTCGATGGGGCCGTGCGCATCGTGGATGAGCCCCTGGAAGGCCTCGATGCCGCGCCATTCGGGGAGAGAAGCTCTCATGGTCCCTCCGCAGATTTGGACCCGGCCGGGGCCGTCAAAGATTGGCCGCAGGGCCGCCGGGGGAAACGTCAGGCCTGGGCCGCCAGGGCGGTCAGGCGAATGAGCGGCCCGCCCGGCGGGAGGACCCGCCCGATGCGCCGTGAGACTTCCGACCCTTCGCCGAGTCGCTCAAGGGCTTGGGCGAAGGCCGGCAGAGCCGCCTCCGGCAGAGCGATCAGCAGCCCGCCGGAAGTCTGGGCATCCAGAAGCAGTCGCAAGAGGGCCGGTTCGAGGTTCGGGGCGGTTTCCAAGCGCCCGGCGAGGTAGTCCTGATTGGTTGAGGCGGCGCGCGTAATGAAGTTGCGGCGCGAAAGATCGAGGGCGCCATCGAGCAGAGGGACGGCTGCCGGGTCGATCTCCAGCGTCACGCCCGAGGCTTCGGCCATTTCAGCGGCATGGCCGAGGAGGCCGAACCCCGTGATATCGGTCGCCGCATGGGCACCGACCTCGACCATGGCTTCGGAGGCGGCCCGGTTCAGTCGACGCATCATCGCGCAACAGGCGTCCCAAACCTGGGCTTCGATCCGGTCCTTTTGATAGGCGGCCGTCATGGCCCCCGTGCCGATGGGTTTGGTCAACACGAGGGCGTCGCCGGGCCGGGCGTCGGCGTTGGTTATCAGACGATGGGAATCCACGACGCCGGTCACCGCCAGGCCGTATTTGATCTCGGCGTCACGCACCGAATGGCCGCCGACGATGACGGCCCCCGCCTCGGTCGTTTTATCGGCTCCGCCGCGCAGGATTTCGTTGAGGACGGCCAGGGGGAGCTCGTCATCGGGGAAGCCGACGATATTCAGGGCCGTCAGCGGCCGGCCGCCCATGGCATAGATGTCGCTCAGGCTGTTGGCGGCGGCGATCTGGCCGTAAAGATAAGGGTCATCGACGAGCGGCGGAAAGAAGTCGACCGTTTGCAGGAGGACGAGGTCCTCCCGGAGGCGGTAAGCCCCGGCGTCGCCGTGACGGTCGGGGCCGACCAGCAAGTTCGGGTCGTGCATGGCCGGCAACGCTCGCAGCACCTGCGAGATCTCCCCAAGGGGGAGCTTGCCGGCTCAACCGGCGCAGGAGGCGTAGTCAATGAGCCGCTTCTTGCGGCCGAACAACGCCACGGCTGAGTTCCCTCCGGGGGAAACGCGTTTCGGCGGGGCGGACAACGGCGAGGGCACGATCGAGTTTCCCGAACGGTGGATGGGGAGGCGGTGAGCCAAACCGCCGAGCGATTGTAGCGGAAAGGCGCCGGCGGGGCGCACGGGTTTTTGCCGGCTGAATTTCCTGTTGGAACTTGTAAATTCGGATGATAAGATCGATGCGTTTTGCGTGGGCGCGGCCTTGGAAGAGTCGCCCGCGATTGTTCCGGCGGCATGACGCCGCGCGTTGCCTGATGAAAGGCTTCCCTAGTCTCTCCTCGGCCCGGTCCAGACACACGATACTGAATTTGTTGGGGTTAGTGATGAGCCGCGCGGACCGACCGGGCGGTCGAAGCCGCTCGGCGCCGGTCCGCGCCCCGGCCCCGGGGTCGGGGTTGGATTCGCGGATCGCGCGGGAGATTGCGCCGGAAGTTCCCGGCGGTTGAGGGTCGTTTTTCCCGCTCAGGCCGGGCTGATCCGCCATCGGGGCCGGTCCGCCGACGCGCCGAAGCGGGAGGTTGAAGACGGAGGCAAAGGATGAGTCTGGCCGTCACCGCACCAGAGCGAGAACCGCGGGCCAAGGCCCCGCAGCCGATCCTCAACGACGTCGTTATCAAGGTCGCCACGGTCAATGGGTCGGGGAGCCAATCGGCCAACCTGATTCTGATGCGGTCGATTTTTTACATGGGAGTCCCGGTGAGCGGGAAGAACATGTTCCCGTCCAATATCGCGGGGCTGCCGACCTGGTTCACGATCCGGGCCAATCAGGAGGGCTGGCTCGCCCGCCGGCCGGACACGGACATCATGATCGCCATGAACGCGCAGACGGCCGCCGAAGACATCGCCGAACTGCGTCCGGGGGCCATCCTCCTCCTGAACGAGTCGCTCAAGGGCTTTCTGCAACGGGAGGACCTGACGACCTACGTGGTTCCCTTCGATGAGATGGTCAAGGAGGCCTGTTCGGAAGGGCGCCTGCGCAAGATGGTCGTCAATATCCTCTACGTCGGGGTCATGGCGCATCTGCTCGGCATCGAGATGACGTGCGTCGAGAAGGCCATCCAGCGCCAGTTCCGGGGCAAGGCCAAGGCGGCGGAGTTGAACCTTTCGGCGGCCCGCTACGGGTTCGAGTGGGCTCAGAATCACCTGAAAAAGCAGGAACGGTTCCGGTTGGAGCCTTCGCGCGCTACCGAAGGCAAGTTGATCATCGAGGGCAACCAGGCGGCGGCGATCGGGGCCGTTTTCGGCGGGGCGATGCTCTGCGCCTGGTATCCCATCACCCCTTCCAGCAGCCTGTGCGAAGCTTTTATCGACTACGCGCGACGCTATCGCCACGACGCCCAGACCGGCCAGGCCACCTATGCCGTCGTGCAGGCCGAGGACGAGCTGGCCTCGATGGCGCTGGTCGTCGGGGCCGGCTGGGCGGGGGCGCGGGCCTTCACGGCCACCGCCGGCCCGGGCATCTCGCTCATGGCCGAACTGGCGGGGCTGGCCTATTTCGCCGAGATTCCGGCGGTCATCATCGACGTCCAGAGGATGGGGCCGAGCACCGGCCTGCCGACCCGAACCTCTCAGGGAGATATGCTCAAGGCTTATCACCTCTCCCACGGGGATTGCCGGCACGTGCTGCTGATCCCGGCTTCGATGAGCGAATGCTATGAGTTCACAATGGCGGCGCTTAATCTGGCCGAACGGCTGCAGACGCTCGTCTTCGTGATGACGGACCTGGACCTGGGGATGAACAGTTGGATGTGCGACCCGCTACCGGAGCCGTCGATCCCGATCGAACGGGGCAAGGTCCTGAGCGTGGAGGCTCTGGAGCGGCTCGGGGGTCGATTCATGCGCTACAAAGACGTCGATGGGGACGGGATCGCCTGGCGAACGCTGCCGGGGACGGCGCACCCCGGGGCGGCGTATTTCACGCGCGGGACGGGCCATACCGAGGCCGCCACGTACTCCGAGAAGAACACCGATTGGAAGGAGAACATGGACCGGCTGGCCCGGAAGTTTGAAACGGCCCGGCAGTTGGTTCCACCGCCGATCATCGAAACCGAGCCCGGGGCGGAGATCGGGCTCCTGGCTTTCGGTTCGACGGACGGGGCGTTGAGGGAGGCCCGGCATCTGCTGGAGAGCCTCCAGGGCCTCCCGACCGATTACCTTCGGCTGAGAGGGCTGCCGGTGAATGAGGCGGTGCGGGGTTTCATCGAGAGGCACCGGGTGACCTACGTGGTCGAGCAGAACCGTGACGGCCAGGTGGCGGCCCTGCTCCACGACGAGTTCCCGGACCTGGCCGATCGTATCCAGAGCATCCTGCACTATGACGGGCTGCCGATTTATGCGCAGACGATCATCGACCAACTCCTGATTCAGGAGAAGGAGAACGGACGATCATGACGACGACGGCCCCGGCCCCGGCGCGCCCGGCTCCTCGCGAGCCGGAGGTCAATCGGATCGGGCTCGGTCGCGATTACTATAAGGGGCTGGAATCGACGCTCTGCCCCGGCTGCGGTCACGATTCGATCACCAAGTCCATCATCGACGCGTTTTTCGATATGGGCGTGGAGCCGCACGTGGTGGCCAAACTGAGCGGCATCGGCTGCTCCAGCAAGACCAACGCCTACTTTCTCGGTCAGTCCCACGGGTTCAACGCCGTCCACGGCCGGATGGCCGCCATCGCCACGGGGGTCTCCGTGGCCAACCGCAAGCTCCTGAACATCGGCGTCAGCGGAGATGGGGACACCGTCTCGATCGGCCTGGGCAATTTTCTGCACATGGTCCGGCGCAACGTTCCCCTCCTTTACATCATCGAGAATAACGGCTGCTACGGCCTGACGAAGGGACAATTCTCGGCGACGGCGGATAAGGGGTCCACGCTCAAGACCGGCGTGCCCAACGAGATGCCCCCGATCGACTGCTGCGCACTGGCCATCCAGATGGGCTGCGGCTACGTCGCGCGTTCCTTCTCGGGGGATTTCAAGCAGGTCAAGGCGTTGATCGAGGGAGCCCTCGCGCATCCGGGGACCTCGATCCTCGACATCGTTTCCCCGTGCATCACCTTCAACAATCATGAGGGTTCAACGAAGAGCTATCGGTATGCCAAGACGCACGAGGACCCGCTGCACGAGATCGGCTTTATCCCCTTCTTCGAGCCAATCCGGGTGGAGTACGACCCCGGCGAGGTCCGCGTCATCGATCTGCCCGACGGCTCCAGGATCACGCTCAAAAAGCTCTCCCATGACTATGATCCGACCAACCGGACGCAGGCCCTTGAACTTCTGCACAAGGCCGAGAAGGAAATGCTCTTCTATACGGGCCTCATCTATTACGAGCGCGAAAGCCGCCCGATGCCGGATCAGGTCAACCTGATCGACGAGCCGCTCGCCACGCTCCCCGCCGAGCGCCTCCGCCCCTCCAACGCCGATTTCGCCGAGATCATGGAGACGTTTCAGTGAGGGCAGCCGGCCGGCGAGCCGGCTCACTTGCCCGGGAGCGATCGGGACTCTTCATCGTCCTCATCATTTGGGTCGTCACGGATTGAAGCCGGGGACCTCAGCTCGTCGGCCTGAGGGGGTCGCGGGGCCTGATCGAGCGGCTCGATGACCTCGATCCCCGTCAGGGCGGGGCCGGAAAGGCCGAGGTCCTTGAATTTACGGGCCGTCACCAGGACGCGCGTTTCGAGGGAAGCAATCAAGGAATTATAGGCATCGACGGCCCCGCCGAGTTTCTTGCCGAGGCCCCCGGCCAACTCGCCGAGCTTGGCGATCCGGCCGTGGAGTTCCCGGCCCAGCTCGCCGATGCGAAGGGCGTTCTCCGTCAGTTCTCTTTCGCGCCAACCGACGGCGATTGCGCGCAGGAGCGCGATGAGCGTCGTCGGCGTGGCGATGATGACGTTCTTATCCACGCCGGCCTCGATGAGGGAGGGGTCCTGTTGGAGGGCGGCGCTGAAGAAATGCTCCCCGGGCAGGAACAGCAGAACAAAATCGGGCGAGGACTTGAATTGGTCCATGTAAGCCCGGCTGCTGAGGGTGGCCATATGACTGCGGATACTGCGAGCCAGCTCGGCCAGCTTGCGCCGCCGATCGTCTTCGCTCGCAGCTTCGTGGGCTTCGACGTAGGGGTGGACCGGCGCCTTGGCGTCCACGACGATCTGGCGATCGCCCGGCAGCCGCACGACGAGGTCCGGCCGCAGGCGTCCGGCTTCGCCCGCTCCGCTCTTCTGCTCGAGGAAGTCGCAATGGCTGAGCATACCCGCCAGTTCGACGACGCGGCGAAGCTGGATTTCTCCCCAACGGCCTCGGATGGCAGGGTTCTTGAGCGCTTCAACGAGCCGGGCCGTCTCCCGGCCCAAGGTGTCGCCGCGTTGTCTGAGGTCCTCCAGGGTCTGACGCAGCGCTCCCTCGGCCTGGCCGCGCACTCGATCGAAGGCCACTAGCCGGTCATCCATCTCCTTGAGACGCGTCGCGATATCCTGGGCCGAATGATCAAATTTTTCCTGGCGTTGTTGGAGATCGCCGCGGGCACCCTCCTGAAACGTCTCAAGCGTCTGGCGCGCGAGCGTGAGGAACGCCTCGGCGTTCTTCTGAAGCGCCTCGTGAGACAGCGCCTGAAAGGCCTCTCGCAGGTGCGCTTGATCCTGTCGAACGCGCTCGCGCTCCTCGGCAAGGCCCCGGCGTTCGGCTTCGAGCGTGGCTTCCAGAGTTGCGGCCCGCTCAACCTGTTCGGTCAGGGACTGGTTGAGACGATGGATCTCCTGATCCCGATCCGCCACGGAGTTCTGAAGGCTCCGGACTTGCTCCTCTGAGGCTCGGGCCCGGGCGCGTTCCTCCGCCAGGCGTTGGATGTCGCCCATCCTCCGGCGCGTCGCCAGCGCCCAGGCCAGGGTCCCGCCGGCGGCTCCCCCCGCGACCAGGGCTAACGCAATCAACAAGGCATTCATCCGCGGATTCCTCCCTGAAGGGGCCGAAGCCTAACCGATAGGCGTAAACGGCAACGAGGCCGAGGGGTTGAGCCCCAGGGCCGCAGCGGGCTCCAACGGGCGCAGATGCCAGGCGAGGCCGGCGATCATCGCCGCGTTATCCGTGCAGAGCGACAGATGTGGGAACCAGACCCGAAGCCCCGGCGGGGAGCCGGCGGCCGCCGCCCGCCGCAACCCTTGATTGGCGGCCACGCCTCCGACGATGACCAGGTCCCGAACGCTGGCGCTCTCCGCCTCCCGGAAGGCCTTGCCCAGAAGGGTGTTTACAGCCACGCGCTGGAAGGAGGCGCAGAGGTCCCGCACGGCGGCCGTGTCCGGCGCCGCGGCCGGCTCGGCGTTTCCGTTGCCGCCGGTCAGAGCGTCGACCGCGCGGGCCACGGCGGTTTTGAGCCCGCTGAAGGAAAAGTCGCGCGTATCGCGCCGCCAGAGGGGCGCCGTAAAGGCGAACCTCGAGGCGTCCCCCTCGGCCGCCAGCCGATCGATGACGGGTCCGCCGGGGTAGCCCAAGCCAAGCAGCCGAGCGACCTTGTCGTAGGCCTCTCCCACGGCGTCGTCGCGCGTCTGCGCCAGGGGGCGGCAGCGGCCCGGCGCCTCGACGCGCACGAGCGACGTATGCCCGCCGGAGATGATCAGGCCGACATGCGGGAAATCGGGCTGGGCGCCGACGGCGTCGTCGGTTGGCCGGTCGTCGGCGAATGGAATCGCCGGGCCTGCTCGGCCGTCCTCGATGAGCAAGTGAGCCGCGTCGGCCGCCTCGGGCAGAAGAAACGGCGCCTGGAGATGGGCTTCCAGATGGTGGACCGCGATGAGGGGTTTCTCGTGTCGCCAGGCCAGCGCCTTGGCCGTCTCGACGCCGATCAGGAGGCAGCCGACCAGACCGGGTCCCTGCGTGACGGCGAGCGCCTCAATGTCCTCCCAACCGACGGGTCCGGAGTCGATCAGGACCGAATCGACGAGCGGCAGGCAAACCTCCAGGTGACGGCGAGAGGCGACCTCCGGGACGACGCCCCCAAAGCGCGCGTGAAGCGAAGCCTGCGAAGCCACGACGTTGGCGCGGACGGCCCCGTGGGCGTCCACGAGCGCCACGGCCGTTTCATCGCAGGAGGTCTCGATCCCCAGGATATAAGGCGGCTTGGGCATGGGGTTCGGGGGAGGTTGCGTTCTGTCGCGGCTTCGGCGGCGGCGCCGCCGGGCCGCTGCCCCCAGGCGAATGTTACCGGTCTTGTCACCCCCCCGGCAATGTCGGATAATCCCGGGCAAGGGAGCCGTCGTCTCGGACCCCCCGGCCGGGGGTCGGCGGCGACCCTGGGGGCGGGAGGTCAGTTGCCCATGGCCGAAGGCATCGATCCGTTGAGAGCGTTTCGCCGGTCGCGGGCCGAGCGGGGATTTTACCTGATCGGCTTGCTGATCGTGCTGATCATCATCGCCGTGGTCCTGGGGAAGGGATATTTTCGCCAGGACCCGACGACGGGAGCCACGCAGGCTCAGATGTACATCGAGCGGTCGAAGGACACTGCTTGCACCGCCGATCGGTTGGCCATGCAGGCCGACATCACCCAGATCGGGCTTTTGAGCGGGGGGGGCCCCCCTTCCATTCAAGCGCTGCGGGCGAGGTTGGGGCCGCGACGGTGCCAGGCCGGGGGAGAGTTTCTTCTGGACGCCAAGGGGAACGTTTACTGCACGGTTCATGCCCCGCCGCCGGAGGGGCTCGAAGTTTTCAAGCTCATCGAATGAGCGGCGATCGCGGGTCGGACGGGCGGCCGAGGCGAAAAATCAACCCGCTTGGGCGTGGGCGGGAGCCGTCCGGATTTGCAAGGCCGATGCGCGTGGAGCGGTCGTGATGAACTCCGGCAAATCTTCCGCCCCTGAAGGGGCGCGCTGGGTCATGAGCGCGGCTGGGCGCGGGGTCGTGGCGCTCGCCCTGGTCGCGTCCTTCGGAGCCGGCCTGAGCTTGGGCCACGTCCGGTTGACCCCGACGGCTCGGCCCAGGACGCCCGTCGCCGGGGAAGCCCAGGCGGCGGCGCCGGCCGGGTCGGTCCGTCGCAGCGCGGTCGTGGATATCGCCGAGCGGGTCAGCCCGGCGGTGGTGACGATCGGGCTCACGGTCCGGCGTCCGGCCCGATCCCCGCGGGACCCCTTCGGGCTGTTCAGTCCTTTACTGGAGGAGTTCTGGGGCTTGCAGGGTCCCGGTCGAGCGCGTGATGAGGACGTGCCTTACGTGGGCTCGGGTTTCATCGTGGCTCAGAGCAGCGTGCTCGGCGCCGGTCAGCGGGCGAGGATCGGCAACCCGCGGGCGCGCTACGTCGTGACGAACTATCACGTTGTCCAGGGGGCGCGCGAGGTTTTCGTGACGTTGACCAATGGGGATCGCTATGCGGCGGAGTTCCTGGACGCTGATCCGGTCGTGGACGTGGCGCTTCTGAGGATCGACGTTCCCGACGGGCGGGAGATCCCGACGGTGCGGCTGGGGGACTCCGACGACATCATGATCGGGGAAACGGTCGTGGCCCTCGGTAATCCTTTCGGGCCGCTGATCGAGGACCCGCACCCGACGGTGACCGTCGGCGTGGTGAGCGCCGTCGATCGGTCCTTTCAGCTTGAGGTGGACGAGCGCAGCCGATCGTATCGAGTTTACCGGAACATGATCCAGACCGACGCTTCGGTCAATCCGGGCAACAGCGGCGGGCCGCTGGTCAATCTGGACGGGGAGGTCATCGGCATCAACACGTTCATCATCTCGCCGGGGCGGGGGGGGTCGGCCGGGGTCAATTTCGCCATTCCGATCAATCGGGCCGTTCGGGTCGCTCAAGAGATCCTCCAGTACGGGGAGATTCGTTCGATCTATCTGGATTTCGACGTGCGCGAGCTGGGGCGTTATCGGCGTGAACTTCTTCTCCAGTATGGCATTCAGGACGCCCAGGGGCTGCTGGTCGCGAGCCTTCTGGAGACGGAGGGGCCGGCAGTGCGGGCGGGGCTCGAGGTCGGCGACGTGATCGTGGCCATCGAGGGGAGGCCGGTGACGAAAAAGGAAGATCTCTTCGCGCAATTCATCTCGCGGACGGCGGGAGAAAAGCTGCGGTTTACCGTCTCGCGGGAGGGCCGGCGCCTCGAGGTCGAATATGAAATCCCCGCCGGTCCGGCCCCATGAAGGCTCGCCCGGGCTCGGCCGAGCGCGCCGAGGGGCGGCGGCGGCTGCGTCGGCTTCAGGCCGGGCTCCGGCGGCGCCGGTTGGACGCGACGATCGTGTTCGACCGGACCAACGTCGTCTATCTGACCGGGTTCCGCAGTTCGCTTTCCTATCTGATCGTGACGCCGCGCGAGGCGGTCCTCTTCGTCGACGGGCGCTACATTGAGGCGGCCCGCGCGACGGTGCGTCATTGCGAGGTCGAGCTGTTCAAAAAAATCGGGGAGACGCTGGCGCGCTGGCGGCGGCGCATCCGACCCTCGCGCGTCGGGTTGGAAGGCTCGATCCCGTGGAGCCAATGGCGAGAATTCGGCTCGCATCTGCCGGGCGTAGAGCTGGTCGAGGCCGAAGAGCTGATTCTCCGGGCGCGGCTGATCAAATCGTCGAGCGAGATCAGGTCCATCCAGGCGAGCGCCCGGCTCAACGACGCCGTCTATGAATCAACGCTCCAGGCGCTGCGACCGGGGATGACCGAACTGGACGTGCGTCGTCACCTTCGGGCCGAGGTTGACCGCCTCGGGGTCGAGGGCCAATCCTTTGATTGCATCATCGCCTCGGGCCCGGCCGCCTCTCGGCCGCATTATGTCCCGTCAGCCAATCGACTTCGGCGGGGCGACCTGCTCCTCATCGACATGGGGATGCTGGTCGATGGCTATTGTTCGGACATGACGCGGGTCGTCGCCTTGGGGTCGCCGCCGAAGGCCCGCTTGCGGCGGGCCTTCGACGCCGTGCTGGAAGCCGAGGAAGCAGCCTTGCGCGAGGTCGGCCCGGGCGTCAAAGCCGCCGATCTGCATCGGCTGGCCGTGGAGAAGCTGCGGCGCCGCGGCCTGGCCGGGCGGTTCACCCACGGGCTCGGGCACGGCGTCGGGCTCCAGATCCACGAAGCCCCGGTGCTCAACGCTTACTCGACCGACGTGTTGCGCGCCGGGATGGTAATCACGATCGAACCCGGCGTTTATTTGCCGGGCCAGGGGGGAGTCCGGATCGAGGACCTGGTGCTGGTCACCTCCACCGGCCACCGGGTGCTGTCCGGCGCGACGAAGACGTTCCGGATCGTCCCGTTCGAGGCATGATCTTTCTCATCCAATCGCCTCACGGATGGCGAGGCGTCTGGCAACGGCCGCACCACCTGGCCCGGCGATTCGCCGAGGCCGGGCACGAGGTTCGCTGGGTGGAGCCGCGTTACCTTCGGTGGGTTCTGCAGGAGCCGGTCCGGTTCTTCCGTCCGCGACGCGAGCGTCCGTGCGATCGATTGGAGGTTCTCCCCGTGACTCTCCTCAACGGTGAACGGCTGCCACTGGTGCGACGGTTCAATCAGGGGCGGCTGGCCGCCGCGCTCAATTTTCCGTTGGCCGAGACGGGCGCGAGCCCCCGCGTCCTCTGGCTCTACAATCCTCACGAGGCGCATCTGGCCGATTCGGTGGCCCACGAGCTGCTCGTTTACGACGTGATGGACGAATACGCCGCATTTCCGTGGTTCGGCCCCGCCGTTCGAGCGTCGGAAGTCCGACTTCTCAAGCGGGCCGACTGGGTTTTCGCCGGAACGCAAGCCCTCTTTGCGGCCAAAGCTCCGCAGGCGGAGGGACGGATCGAGTTGGTCCTTTCCGGCGCGGATGAGGCGCATTTCCGACCCCGGGCGGCCTCCAGCCCGCCGGAGGACCTGGCGCCGTTGCGCGCCCGGTATCGCCGCCTCATCGGCTACGCGGGCATGATCGACATGCGCATCGATACGGGGCTCATCATCGACGGCGCGCGAAGGCATCCCGAATGGGGGTGGGTTCTGCTGGGGCCGACGCTCGGAAGCCTCGGCGAACTGCGCGCCGCGGCCAACGTGCATCTCCTCGGACAGAAAGCCTATGCCGAGCTGCCCGCCTATTATCAGGCCTGGGACTGCGCCCTCGTTCCCTTCGTCGATAGCCCGCTGACCCGACACGTCAACCCGACGAAGATGCTCGAATACGCCGCGGCCGGGCTGCCGATCCTCGCCCGGGCCCTGCCCGACGTCGCCCGATTCTACGCCGAGGGGGCGTTTCTTTACCGGACGGCCGAGGAGTTCGAGGCTCACCTGCGCCAAATCCTCGACGGGCCGGAGGAAGTCCCCGGCCGCCGCGTCGTCGCCGATGCCGTCGCCGCGAGTCGGCGCTGGCTCGACGGACGCAGTTGGGATTCGATCGCCTCGGCCATGATCCAGCGGCTCGGGACGCTCGCGGCCGGCCGGACGATGGCCGTCGCGGCGGGCCGGTCATGAATCCTCAGCCCGCGCCGGCTCGCCCGCGCGAAGTCCGCCTCGCGCTCCAACTCTATACACTGCGGCGGGCCTGCCGGGCCGATCTGACGGGGACTCTGCGCGCCGTCGCCGAGATCGGCTATCGGTGGGTCGAGCCCTATGAATTTTTCGGCCTCACGGCCCGGGCCTTTGCCCGGCTGCTCGAACGGTCCGGCCTGCGGGTCGCCTCCTGTCACGTGGGCCTCGACCGGCTGGAAGGCGACCTTGAGGGCGTGCTACGGGAGCAGGCGGCGATCGGATGCCGAGCGATCGTCTGCCCCTGGGTCGAACCTTCGCGCCGAAGGGGACCCGGAGCTTTCGAGCGATTGGGCCGTGAGCTTAATGCCGTTGGTCGGCGCTTGCGCGGCCGTGGGTTCCGGCTCTTGTATCACAATCATGATTTTGAGTTCCTGGCCGCGCGGCGGCCCGACGGGTTGAAGCGACTTCTCCAGGCCGCCGCCGCCGCCAACTTGGCGGCGCAGCTCGACACGTACTGGCTGGCTCATGCCGGGCTCGATCCGGTCGGCTACCTTCGGCGGCTGGGGGGTCGCGTTCGCTCGGTTCATTTGAAGGATCGAGCCCGTGGGGGCCGAGGATTCGCCCCGGTGGGCCAGGGCGACCTCGATATGCCGGGGATCATCGCCGCGGCGCGTCGGGCCGGCGTGCGGGATTTCGTCGTCGAACAGGATGAATGCCGCGGCGATCCGCTGCGGGCCGTCGCGGCCAGCCTGGCCTATTTGAGACGCCTCGGTTTGGCGAGCTGAGGGACTTATCCGCCGAGACTCCCGGACGCCAGGCCCGGGCCCCCTTGGGGCATGGGAGAGAATCGAGGTCGTGGTCGTCTTCTTCAACCGCCCCGCGTCTTCTGGCGGATCAGTTCGTTGACGGTCTGGGGATTGGCCTTCCCCTGCATGGCCTTCATGACCTGGCCGACGAGGAAGCCGAGCGCGCGTTCCTTGCCCTGGCGGTAATCCTCGGCGGGGCCCGGATGCTCCCGGAGGACGGCGTCGACGACGGCCTCGATCTGGCCGGCGTCGGTGATCTGCGCCAGCCCCTGAGCGCGGACGATGACCTCGGGGTCCCCCTCGCCGGCGAGCATGCGTCGGAAGACCGTCTTGGCGATCTTGCCGCTGATCGTGCCGGCGTCGATGAGGCGGACGAGCCGGCCCAGGCCCGAGGGGGAGATCGGGAAAGCGGCCACGTCAATCTCCTCCTCGCGGTTCAGAATGCCGAGCACCTCGGTCATGATCCAATTGGCGATGGCCTTGGCGTTGCCGTGTTCGGCGACGGCAGTCTCATAGTAGTCGGCGAGGGCCTTGTCGGCGGTGATCACGTGGGCGTCGTACTCGGGCAGGCCGTAGTGCTCGATGAAGCGTCGGCGGCGGGCGAGCGGCAGCTCGGGCATTTCCGCCCTCACGCGCTCGATCCAGGCGTCGTCCAGGACGACCTCGACGAGGTCCGGATCGGGGAAGTAACGGTAATCCTGAGCTTCCTCCTTGGAGCGCATGGCGACCGTAACGTTACGGGCCTCGTCCCAGAGTCGCGTTTCCTGAACGACCTGCCCGCCCGAGGCCAACGCGTCGGCCTGACGGATGGCTTCGTGATCGATGCAGCGGGCGACGATCTTCGTCGAGGCCAGGTTCTTGATCTCAACCTTCGTCCCCAGGCGGTCGCTGCCGGCCGGCCGCACCGAGACGTTGGCTTCGAACCGAAGCCGTCCCTCGTGCATGTTGCAGTCGCTGACCTCGATGTACTGGAGAAGGCTTTTGAGGCCGTTCATGAAGGCGAGGGCTTCCTCTGAGGAGCGGAGGTCAGGGCGGGTGACGATCTCGATTAACGGGGTGCCGGCGCGATTCAGGTCCACCAGGCTATAGGCCGCCCCGGGCGTCTCCGGATGGATGTTCTTGCCGGCGTCTTCTTCCAGGTGCAGGTTTTCGATGCCGACGCGCTTGGGCCGGCCGTTGAGCTCGATTTCGAGCCAACCATCGGTCGCCAGATGCTTGCGGAGCTGGGAGATCTGATAGTTCTTCGGCAGATCGGGGTAATAGTAATTCTTGCGTTCGAACTCGGTCCGACGCGCGAGCCGGCAGTTGAGCGCGAGGGCCGCCCGCATGGCCAGCTCGAGGGCCCGCCGGTTGAGCACGGGCAGCGCCCCCGGCAGCCCGAGGCAGACGGGGCAGACCTGACTGTTGGGCGGCTGACCGAATCGCGTGGAGCAGCCACACCAGACTTTGGTCCGCGTGGCCAGCTCCACGTGGACTTCCATGCCGACGACGGTTTCATAGGGACCGGTCATGATCGCCTCGGAAGGCGCGGCCTCTAAAGCGGCGGGCGAAGCCGGTGATGGTCGGTGGCCTGCTCGTAGGCGTGGGCGGCCCGCAGCAGGGTGGCCTCGGCGAAGGGGCGAGCGAGCAATTGAAGCCCGATCGGGAGCCGATGCTCGCGGGTCAAGCCGCACGGCAGGCTGATCCCCGGCAGCCCGACCAGGTTGCACGGGATCGTGAACACGTCGCAGAGATACATCTGGAGGGGATCGTCGATCTTATCGCCCAGCCGGAAGGCGGGCATGGGCGAAGTCGGCGTGACGACCAGATCGACGTGGCGAAAGGCCTCCTCGAAATCGCGCCGCATCAACGTGCGTACCTTGAGCGCCTTGAGATAATAAGCGTCGTAAAACCCCGCCGAGAGAGCGTACGTCCCGAGCATGATCCGACGCTTGACCTCCGCGCCGAAGCCTTCGGTGCGCGTCCGCGTGAACATGTCGATGATGTTGGTCGTGCCGCGCGCTCGATACCCGTATTGGGCCCCGTCGTATCGGGCGAGGTTAGAGGAGGCTTCGGCCGTGGCGCAGAGATAATACGTCGCCACGGCGTACTCGGTGTGCGGGAGCGAGATCTCGGCCGGTTCGGCCCCCAGGTCGGCCAGCGTCCCGGCCGCGGCCCTGACCGCCGCCTCGACCTCCGGGTCGATGCCTTCGATGAAGTATTCCTTTGGCAGGCCGAACCGCAGGCCCCGGAGATCGCCGTCGAACGAAGCGGCAAAATCCGGCGCCGGCTCCGGCGCGGAGGTCGTATCCAACGGATCGTGCCCGCAGATCGTCTGAAGGATCGGCGCGCAATCGGCGACGGCGCGGGCGAAACACCCGATCTGATCCAGCGAGGAGGCGAACGCCACCAGCCCATAGCGCGAAACCCGGCCGTAAGTCGGCTTGACGCCGACCACGCCGCACATCGCCGCCGGCTGTCGGATGGAACCGCCCGTGTCGGTCCCGAGCGCCGCCGTACACATGCCGGCGGCGACGGCCGCGGCCGAGCCGCCGGAGGAGCCGCCGGGAATGCGTTCCAGGTCCCAAGGGTTCCGCGTGACCTGAAAGGCCGAGTTCTCGGTCGAGGAGCCCATGGCAAACTCGTCCATGTTGAGCTTGCCGAGGAAAACCGCCCCAGCCTCCCGCAATCGGGCCACGGCCGTGGCCTCGTAGGGGGGAATGAAATGCTCCAGGATGCGGGAGCCGCAAGTCGTTCGGAGCCCCTGGGTGCAGAGAACGTCCTTGAGGCCGATCGGCACGCCCAGGAGCGGCCCACGTTCCCCCGCGCGTCTGCGGGCGTCGGCCGCTTCGGCCATGGCGAGAGCCGCCTCCGGCGTCAAGGTGATGAAGGCCCGGACGCGCGCCTCAACCGCTTCGATTCGCTCGAGGCTGGCGCGCGTCACTTCGACGCTCGTGGTCTCGGCGCGATCCAACGCCTCGCCGAGCTGGCCGATCGTCCGATCGTAAAGCGGAATGGGGGGTGGCGGCGTCATGGGTCGCGGCCGGGCGGGCTCGATTGCCGACGGCCCAGGGGAGCCGCCAGTCTCGAGCAGCCCGAGCCTCGTCGGCTCAGCCCATCTCCTGAATAATGGGCGGGACCTTAAAACACTGGGCTTCGGTCTCGGGAGCGTTGGCCAGGGCCTCGTCGGGGGTCAGCCCCGGTCGAGGTTCGTCGGGGCGAAAGACATTGGCCAGGGTCAGGCCGTGAGCGGTCGGTTCGATATCGTCGGTCGGCAGGGCGTTGATTTTGTCGGCGTATTCGAGAATGGAGTTAAGCTGGGCGGCGAAACGCTCGGATTCCTCGGGGGAGAACGCCAGGCGCGAGAGTCGGGCCACCTTCTCGATGTCCTGCCGCGAGACCTTACTCATCACTCTCCTCCTCAAGCGATTCCTCGTAATCCTTCTTCTCCTCCTCCTCCTCCTCTTCCGCCTCGTAGTTTTCGGAATCCAGATCCTGAGCCTCCGGGTCCTTCCCCGTCTCGGGTTCCTCCGATACGAAGCCTTCGTCTTCGACCGGCTCGACCTCCTGGATTGGGGGGGCGATCTGCGGCCGGGCCGGCGGACGGAGGGCGGCTTTGGCCTTGGCCAACTCGCTCTTCGGGGCGGCGCCGATCCGTTTGAGCTTGGCGTACTTGAGCATCAGCTTCACCTGGCCTTGTTCGGGGAAGACGACGACGGCCTTGGCGGTCTCGCCGGCGCCGGAGCGGAAAAGCACCGTTCCCAGGCCCCACTTCGGGTGCTCCACTTGATCTCCGATCCCCACCTCTTCCCATTCAAAGGCCGGCTCAGTCTTGGATTTGGCCATCGTTAAAGGTCCTCCGCCGCCTCAATGAGTCTGCGGCTGCCGGCGACGAAAGCCGGAGCTTCAGGTTTTGTTCCCCAGGCCTTGATTCGGCAGGGGTTATCGTGTTCACTTCGCCCGTTGTCTCTATACGGGCGGGCGCGCTGAAACCGAGAGTCTCTCAGAGCCGGGTTGATCGGCGCAATCCAAAAATCAGTCGATTCGACCCTCGACCGTCCGCCGGGAGGCGGGACGATCGCAGAAGCCCGTATATCGTTGTCACGATTTGGCTTGCGGGTTGGTCGGCCTTGGGCTACAGTTTGCCCGCGTTCGTTGGGCTGGGCAGAGCCCGCCCAGGGAGCAGTGGTTCTTTGACAACTCGCCGTTAGATCGCCCCAGGGGCGATCGGCTCCGTCGCCGAGATTCCATCGTTCAGTATCGGC
>Ga0114945_10000590_pt1 | contig 23455 bp, 21 predicted proteins | sample OV2TP3_FD_87194 | JGI IMG/M metagenome (GOLD analysis project Ga0114945, IMG submission 87194) | Hot spring microbial communities from Beatty, Nevada to study Microbial Dark Matter (Phase II) - OV2 TP3 | ecosystem: Environmental > Aquatic > Thermal springs > Hot (42-90C) | place: USA: Beatty...
AGGTCGATCCGGATCACCTTCTCCCACTCCTCGACCGTGTAGTCGACCACGGGCTTCGTTGCCCCGGCGATTCCTGCATTGTTGATGAACGCGTCGATCCGGCCGAGCGCCTCGAGTGCCGACTTGATTCCGCGCTCGACCGCAGGCGCGTCCGCGACGTCGATCGCATCGCCCGTGACCGCCGAGCCGAGCGCGGCAAGGGTTTTGGCAAGAAGCCGGTCGTCCACGTCCCAGATGCGCACCTTGGCCCCGGAAGCGACCAGGCGCTTCACGATCGCCAGGCCGATTCCCTGCGCGCCGCCGGTCACGATCGCGGCGCGGCCCTTGAAGTCGAGCTGGTTCATTTCACTCCTTGACCGCGCCGGTCATGCCGGACACGTAGTATTCGACGAAAAACGAGTAGAGGACCGCCACCGGCAGCGAGCCGAGCAGCGCGCCCGCCATCAGTGCGCCCCAGTGGTACACATCGCCTTCGACGAGTTCCGTGACCACGCCCACCGGTACGGTCTTGGTCTCCGAGGAGGAAATGAAGGTGAGCGCGTAGATGAATTCGTTCCACGAAAGCGTGAAGGCGAAGATGCCGGCCGAGATCAGGCCCGGGACCGCGAGCGGCAGGATGATTTTCACCAGGATCTGCCAGCGCGTCGCGCCGTCGATCAGCGCGCATTCCTCCAGTTCGTACGGGATGGTGCGGAAGTAGCCCATCAGCAGCCAGGTGCAGAACGGGATCAGGAACGTCGGGTACGTGAGGATGAGCGCAAAGCGCGTATCGAACAGCCCGAGCTGGAACACGATCGCCGCGAGCGGGATGAAAAGGATCGACGGCGGGACCAGGTAGGCGAGAAAGATCGCGAGGCCGACCTGTTTCGAGCCGCTGAAGCGCAGCCGCTCGATGGCGTATGCCGCAAACACGCTCGCGGCGAGCGACGCGAAGGTGGAGACGACCGAGATCAGGATGGTGTTCCACATCCACTGCGGATACTCGGTCTTGAACAGCAGGCGCTCGAAATGGGCAAGGGTCGGGCTGACGATCCAGAACGGGTTGGCGGCCTTCGACACCAGCTCTTCGTTCGGCTTGAACGAAGTCATGGCCATCCAGTAGAACGGGAACAGCAGTACGACCAGGAAGACGATCAGCGGGATGTAGAGCGTCACCCAGCGCCGCGGCAGCGACTCGAGGTACGCCATCCCGCGGCTGTCCTGCGCGGCTTCGCTCATCGGATCACCGGTCAGCGCCGCCCTGCTGCCAGGCGCGCCGCTGCAGGCCGAAATACGAAAACAGGATCGCCGCGAGCAGGAACGGCACCATCGCGGTGGCGAGCGCGGCGCCCTCGCCGAGCGCGCCGCCCGGGATCGCGCGCTGGAAAGAAAGCGTCGCCATCAGGTGCGTCGCGTTGAGCGGCCCGCCGCGCGTCAGGACGTAGATCAACTGGAAATCGGTGAACGTGAACAGCACCGAGAAGGTCATCACCACCGCGATGATCGGGGTAAGCATCGGCAGCGTCACGTGCCAGAACTTCTGCCAATCGGTGGCCCCATCGAGCGCGGCGGCTTCGTAGAGCGACGGCGAAATCGTCTGCAGGCCGGCGAGCAGGCAGATGGCCACGAAGGGCACCCCGCGCCAGATGTTGGCGGCGATGGTCGAGAATCGCGCCGCCCACGGCTGGCCGAGGAAATCGATGTAGCTGTCGATCAGTCCCGCCTTGGCGAGCGCCCAGGACAGGACCGAGAACTGCGAGTCATAGAGCCACCAGAAGGCGATCGCCGAGAGCGCGGTCGGGACGATGAAGGGCAGCAGCACGATCGCGCGCAGGAACGCCTTGAACGGCAGGTGCCGGTTGAGAAGCAGCGCCAGCCACAGGCCGAGCGCGAACTTCAGCGTGCTTGCCACCACCGTGTAAAAGAGCGTGTTGAACAGCGACAACCGCGCGACCGAATCGCCCAGCAGGAACGCGAAGTTGTCCAGCCCGACCCACTCGCCCGAGCGCCCGATCTTGGCGTCGGTGAAGCCGAGCCAGGTCCCCAGGCCGAGCGGGTAGGTGAGAAAAACGAGCAGCAGAACGCCCGCGGGCAGCATGAACGCGAGCCCGAGGGCGTTCCGGTTGTCGAGCAGCCGGGTCAAACCTTGTAGTACCGGTTTGCTCTAGCCGCGGCGCGCTCGGCCGCCTCTTTGGGCGTCTTCGAGCCGCTCGCCGCCTCGGCGACCATGTTGACGATGATGAAGTCGGCCATCGCCGCAGCCGAGGCGTAGCCCAGGGGCCCGGCGTAGCTGTGGGGGGTCATCTTCGCCACGCAGTCGCGGTACGGCGTGTGCTTGGGGTCCACCGTCCAGATCGGGTTCGCGTCGTATGCCTTGAGCGGGTGCGTGACATAGCCGATCGCCGCCTGCTGCCACGGCTCGTACTGCTCCTTCTCCATCATGAACGCGATGAACGCCTTGGCCGCGTTCGGCGCCTTGCTGTACTTGAACACCATCGCCTGCGACATGAGATGCAGCTCGGTCGGCCGGCCGGCCGGTCCGATCGGGTAGTTGGCGTGCCCGATGTCGGGAACCATGTCCTTCACCTTCGCGTCGGCCGAATTCTTGGCCGCGTAGTAGATCGAGATGCCGTTGTTCGTGATCGAGATCTGGCCGTCGAGGAACGCCTTGTTGTTGTTCGGGTCGAGCCAGGAAAGCGTTCCCGGTACAAAGGTGGCGTAAAGCTCTTTTGCGTACTCCAGCGCCCTGATCGTCTCCGGGCTGTTGATTGCGACGTTGCCCTTCTCGTCGACCAGCTTTCCGCCGAAGGCCCACACCAGCCAATGGGTCCAGGAGTTGCCGTCGCCCACCGCATTGCCGAGCGCGAAGCCCGGCGGCGTGCCCTTCGCCTTCATCGCCTTGCACAACTCGAGAAAGCCCGCCGTCTCCTTCGGGAACTCCTTGAAGCCCGCTGCCTGCACATGGCTGATCCGGTGCGTGAATGTGGCGCCTGCTGCGCCGAGCGGGATCGCGATCCAGCGTCCTGCCCGCTTGCCATAGATTTCGGCCACCGGGAACCAGCCGCCGTATTTCGCGCCGAGGTAGTTTCCGATGTCGCTGAGATCCAGCAGCTTGTCCGGATATTGATGCGGGTCGTCGAACCAGCCATAGATGATGTCCGGGCCCGAGCCGACATTCGCCGCGACCGCGGCCTTCGGCCTGACGTCCTCCCAGCCTTCGTTGTCGACGCGGACTTCGACGCCGAACTTGTCGCTGAAGCGCTTCGCGTGCGCCATGAACGCGTCCTCGTCGCCCTGCACGAAGCGCTTCCAGCGCAGCACGCGCAACTTGGCGCCTTTTTCCGGCCGGTAGGTGAAGCTGGCGGGCTTGCCCTGGGCATGCGCAAGCAGCGGGGCGCCGGCGGCAAGGCCGGCGGTGATCTTCAGAAAATCCCTGCGTTTCATCTCGCTCATGGTTTTCTCCTCTGGAAAAGCGGTTTAGGCGAGCCTTGCTCCGCTCGCCGGATCGAAAAGGTAGGTGAGTTGCGGTTGCAGCCGGATCGACTCGCCGGGGTGGAACTCGTGGCGCTCTCGCACCACCGCCGTCACGTCCGTACCGGCAACCTTGCAGAAAATCTGCGTGTCGGCGCCCGTCGGCTCGACCACCACGACCTCTGCCGGCACGCCTTCGGCGGCGACCGAAAGGTGCTCGGGCCGCACGCCGAGGACGACCTCGCGGCCCGAATCGAGTTTCGCCCGTGGCGGAACCGGGAAGGCGACACCCTCCGCGACCGCGATGCTTGCGCCGTTCACCCTGCCGGCGACGAAATTCATCGCCGGCGAGCCGATGAAACCGGCGACGAACAGGTTGGCCGGGTTGTCGTAGAGTTCCAGCGGCGAGCCGATCTGCTCGACGCGGCCGCCGTTCATGACCACGATCTTGTCGGCCATGGTCATGGCTTCGATCTGATCGTGCGTGACGTACACCGAGGTGGTCGTCAGCCGCTGGTGCAGCGCCTTGATCTCGGTGCGCATCGCCACGCGCAGCTTCGCATCGAGGTTGGAGAGCGGCTCGTCGAACAGGAACACCTGCGGTTTGCGGACGATCGCACGACCCATCGCCACGCGCTGGCGCTGGCCGCCGGAGAGCTGGCGTGGATAGCGGGCCAGATAATCCATCAGTCCCAGGATCTGCGCGGCGTCCTCGACCCGCCGGCGCAATTCTTCCTTCGCGACGCCGGCGAGCTTGAGGCTGAACGCCATGTTCTCGTGCACGGTCATGTGCGGGTAGAGCGCGTAGTTCTGGAACACCATGGCGATGTCGCGTTCCTTGGGCGCGACGTCGTTCACCACGCGGTCGCCGATGGCGATCGTGCCGGAGCTGATCTGTTCCAGCCCCGCGATCATGCGCAGGAGCGTCGATTTGCCGCAGCCGGAAGGACCGACCAGCACGCAAAACTCGCCGTCCTCGATCGCGACGTCCACGCCGTGCACCACCTCGGTCGAGCCGAATGCCTTGCGGACTTGCGAGAGCGTGACGCCGGCCATGCGGAAGATCTGCGTGCGGGATGCTTCTCTTGAAAGAGCGCCGAGTGTGGGTTTCGACGGGCGATTGGTCAAGTGGTCGGACCGAAACCGTGCGCCGGCGGGCCAGGGTGCCGAACATGCCTCCGCTATAATTTGTGCTCCTCGGGAGAATTCATTGGCAGGCAGGCTCGCAGGCAAGGTGGCGCTCGTCACCGCGGCCGGGCAGGGGATCGGGCGCGGCGCGGCGCTCGCCTTCGCCGCCGAAGGCGCCCGGGTCTGGGCGACCGACATCAATGCCGGCGCGCTGGAAGGTCTCGCGCGCGGCAGCGGGATCCGCACGCGCGTACTCGACGTCACGGATGCGGCGGCAATCGAAGCGACGGCCGCGGAAGTCGGTACGATCGACGTGCTCTTCAACTGCGCAGGCTACGTGCATCACGGCACGATCCTCGATTGCGCGCCGCAGGACTGGGACTTCAGTTTCGACCTCAACGTCAAGTCGATGTACCTGGTGACGCGGGCGTTTCTGCCCGGCATGCTCAAGCAGGGCCGCGGCTCCATCATCAACATGTCCTCGGCCGCCTCGAGCGTGAAGGGGGTCCCGAACCGCTTCGTTTACGGAGCCACCAAGGCGGCGGTCATCGGGCTCACCAAGGCGATCGCCGCGGATTACGTGAAGCGGGGCATCCGTTGCAATGCGATCGGCCCGGGCACCGTGGATACGCCATCGTTGCGCCAGCGCATGGCGGCGTTTTCGGATCCCGTGCAGGCAGAAAAGGATTTCGTGGCGCGCCAGCCGATGGGTCGGCTCGGCACGGTGGAGGACATCACCGGAATCCTGGTGTTTCTTGCGTCCGACGAATCCAGGTTCGCAACAGGAAGCATCTATCTGATCGACGGGGGGATGACGATATGAAGCTGTGCCGGTACGGCAAGAACGGTTATGAAAAACCGGGGATGATCGACGCCGAAGGCCGCCTGCGCGATCTGTCGAAGGTCGTGTCCGGAATCGGGCCGAACGAAATTTCGCCGCGGGGGCTGAAGGTGCTCACCAAGGTCAAGCCCGAGACCCTGCCGGTCGTCACCAACAACCCCCGGCTCGGCGTGCCCCACGTGGGAATCGGCAAGTTCATCGGCATCGGGCTCAACTACAGCGACCACGCCAAGGAAGCCGGCATGCCGATACCCTCCGAGCCGGTGGTCTTCATGAAGGCGACGACCTGCATCAGCGGGCCGAACGACGACATCCTGCAGCCGAAGAATTCGACGCGGCTCGACTGGGAGGTCGAGCTCGGCGTCGTGATCGGCACCAAGGCCCGCTACGTGCCGGAGGAAAAGGCGCTCGAGCTCGTTGCGGGGTATTGCGTCGTGAACGACGTATCCGAGCGCAGCTTCCAGCTCGCGACCAGCCAGTGGGACAAGGGCAAGGGGTTCGACACTGCGGGGCCGGTGGGACCGTGGCTCGTGACCGCCGACGAGATCAAGGATCCGCAGTCGCTCGACCTGTGGCTCGACGTCAACGGCAAGCGCATGCAGACCGGCAACACGCGCACCATGATCTTCGGCGTGGCCCAGATCATCTCTCACGTCAGCCAGTACATGACGCTGATGCCGGGGGACATCATCACCACCGGGACGCCGCCCGGAGTCGGCCTGGGGATCAAGCCCAACCCGGTCTTTCTGAAGCCCGGAGATATGGTGAGCCTGGGGATCCGCGGCCTGGGCGAACAGAAGCAGAAGGTCGTTCCCTGGCCGGGTTAGAGCGCGCGGAGCGCGCTCCTGCGCGAGCCCGAAGGAGTAAGCTTGGCGATCTCCGATGAAAAGCCTGCGCGTCGACGGCGAGCGCCTGTGGCGCTCGCTCATGGAGCTTGCCCGCATCGGCGCGACCCCGAAGGGCGGCGTGCGGCGGGTGACCCTCACCGACGCCGATCGCGCGGGGCGCGACCGGTTCCGTTCCTGGGCGCGCGAGGCCGGCCTGGCCGTGCGCGTCGACGCCATCGGCAACATCTTCTGCCGCCGCAGCGGAACCGACCCGGCGGCGGATCCCGTCGTCATGGGAAGCCATCTCGATTCGCAACCCTGCGGCGGCAAATTCGACGGCGCGTACGGCGTGCTGGCCGGGCTCGAGGTCATGCGCACGTTGAATGACGCCGGCCTCGCGACGCGCGCGCCGCTCGAAGTCGCGGCGTGGACGAACGAAGAGGGCTCGCGCTTCGTTCCCACCATGATGGGCTCGGGGGTGTTTGCCGGCGTGCATACGCTCGCGCATGCGCTCGCGCAGCGCGATCGGGACGGCGTGACGGTCGGCGAAGCGTTGCAGCGGATCGGATACGCCGGAGACGCACCCGCGCACCCGATTGCGGCCTATTTCGAGGCGCACATCGAGCAGGGCCCGGTGCTCGAGGCGACGCGAACGACGATCGGCGTGGTGCGCGGTGCGCTCGGGCAGCGCTGGTTCGATGTCCTCGTGACCGGGCAGGACGCGCACGCCGGGCCCACGCCCATGGAAACCCGCCAGGACGCCCTGCTGGCGGCGTGTCGCCTGGCGCTCGACGTGAACCGCATCGCGACCACGTTCCCGGATTACGCCCGCGGCACCGTCGGGTTCATGCAGGTGAAACCGAACTCGCGCAACGTGGTGCCCGGCGAAGTGTGCCTGACAGTGGATTTTCGCAACGCGAGGGACGCAACGCTGAGCGGCATGGTCGAGGAGCTGGGGCGTTCGATCGAGCGCATCGAGCGCGAGTGCCGGGTCGCCGTCGAATCGAACGAAGTCGTGTATTTCCCGCCTTCGGAATTCGCGTCCGATCTCGTCGCCAGCGTGCGCGAGGCGGCCGAGCAGCTGGGGTATACGCACCGCGACATCGTGAGCGGTGCCGCGCACGATGCGGTGTATCTCGCCCGCGTCGCGCCGGCGGCGATGGTGTTCGTGCCCTGCGAGGGCGGAATCAGCCACAACGAAACCGAGGCGGCTGCCCCGGAGGATGTGGCGGCCGGATGCAACGTGCTGCTGCACGCCGTTCTCGCCCGCGCCGGGGTCGACCGCAAACAGGAGGTCCTGTCATGAACGTTCGCGCACCCATTTCCGCCACGCTCGAGAACTCGGCTTTCTTCATGCCGTTCTCGATGAACCGCCAGTTCAAGAAGGCGCCGCGGCTGTTTTCCCGCGCCGAGGGCATGTACTACTACACTCCGGAAGGGCGCAAGGTGCTGGATGGCACCGCGGGCCTGTGGTGCGTCAACGCCGGCCATTGCCGCAAGAAGATCGTCGAAGCGGTGGCGAGAGGCGTTGCCACGCTGGACTTCGCCCCGCCGTTTCAGATGGGGCATCCGCTCGCCTTCGAATTTGCCGACCGCCTGGTGCCGCTGCTTCCCAAGGGCATGACGCGGGTGTTCTTCACCAATTCGGGCTCCGAATCGGTGGACACGGCGCTCAAGCTCGCGCTCGCCTACCACCGCGTGCGCGGCGAAGGCCACCGGGTGCGCCTGATCGGCCGCGAGAAGGGCTATCACGGAGTGAACTTCGGCGGCACCGCGGTCGGCGGCATCGTCGCCAACCGCAAGATTTTCGGCGCGCTGGTGGCGGGCGTGGACCACATGCGCCATACGCACGATCCGGCGCGCAACGCGTTTTCGCGCGGCCAGCCGAAGCACGGCGTGGAACTCGCCGATGACCTCGAGCGCCTCGCGCAGCTGCACGACCCCTCCACGATCGCCGCCGTGATCGTCGAGCCGGTCGCCTGTTCCGCAGGGGTCTATGTTCCGCCGCAGGGGTACCTGCAGCGACTGCGCGAAATCTGCGACAGGCACGGCATCCTGCTCATCTTCGACGAAGTGATCAACGCTTGGGGGCGTCTCGGCCGGCCCTTCGCGACCGACTATTTCGGCGTCATGCCCGACCTGATCACGACCGCCAAGGGGATCACCAACGGCACGGTGCCGATGGGCGCGGTGTTCCTGCAGGAGAGGCTCTACGAAGCCTTCATGACCGGGCCGGAAAACACGATCGAGATGCCGCATGGCTACACCTATTCGGCGCACCCGGTCGCGTGCGCCGCGGGGCTTGCCACGATGGAGGTCTACGAAGAGGAGGGGCTGCTCACGCGGGTCGGCGAAATCGGCCAGTACTGGGAGGATGCGGCGCACTCGCTCCGCGACCTGCCCAACGTGGTCGACATCCGCACCATCGGCCTGATCGCGGCGGTCGAGCTTGCGGCCCGGCCCGGCGCGGCCGGCGCGCGCGGGCTCGAGGCGCACATCAAGGCGTTCGAAAAGGGAACCTACATCCGCACGACCGCCGACGTGCTGGCGTTCGCCCCGCCGCTCGTCATCCAGAAGTCGGAGATCGACCAGCTCTTCGGAACCGCCCGCGAGGTGCTGAAAACCGTCGCCTGACGCGCCGCAGCGCGTCGCAGTTCCTACTTCGCCGCGGCGCGCACCACGCCCAGACGCCGGCCGCGCGTCTGCTGCTTCAGCCGCGGCGGGTTGACCAGATCGCGGATGAAGTTGGGCAGCGCGAACACGCCCTCGTGCGTCTCGCCGTTGTAGAACCGCAGGTCCTGCATGCGGCGCTGCTCGATGCGGCGGTCGATTTCGTCCGCCGTGAATGCCTTGGGGTCGAGCTTGTCCGAGCAGACCGCCATCGCCCACTGCGCGCCGTAAAGCGGAATGTACATGGTGTACGGGCGCACGATCCGGAACACGCCGTTCAGCCGCTGCGCGAGCTCGGCCACGCGCTCGGGCCGCGCCACCGGCGCGCCGATGTGAAGCACCAGTGCCCCGCCGGGGGCGAGCGCCGCGCGGCACTGCTGGAAGAATTCGGCCGAGTAAAGCGCCTCGGCCGGCCCCATCGGGTCGTTCAGATCGAGCGCGATCAGGTCGAAACGCTCGTGCGTGTCGCGGATGAACTTCATCCCGTCGCCGATCAGCACCCGCAGCCGCGGATTATCGAAGGCGCCGCGGTGTACCGCGAAGAAATGCTCCTTGGCGACCCGGATCACGTCCTCGTCGATCTCGCACATCGTGACCTGCTCCACCGAGGGGTGCTTGAGCGCTTCCTCCGAGGAACCGCCGTCGCCGCCGCCGATGATCAGCACCTTCTTCGGCGCCGCGTGCGCGGTGAGCGCGGGATGGATCAGGTTCTCGTGGTAGACGAACTCCTCGCGCTCCGAGGTCATGTTGTAGCCGTCGAGGCGGAAGATCCGGCCGTAATGCGGCGTCTCGTAGATCTCCATCTTCTGGAACCGGGTCTGCCATTCGCCGAGCTTGCGCGTCGCCTGGATGTGAAAGCCCGTGGATTCGTTCAACGGCTCCATGATCAGGTGCCCGCCGCGCTCGACTTCGTGGCGTGCGGTCTCCGCGGGATCGAAGCAGGCCACGATCGAGTCGAACAGCGTGCGCGCCTTGGCCGAGTTGTCGGCGCTGTAGTTGCAGACGTAGACGTCGAGCGTCAGTCCCTGGCGCTCCGGCCAGGTATGGATCGCCAGGTGCGATTCGGCGAGCACCACGGTCCCGGTAAAGCCCAAGCCCTCGAACTGGTGGAAGCTCACGCCCACGATGGTCAGCCCCGAAGCGCGCACGAGCTCGACGCATTTCTCCTCGAAGCGCCTGCCGTCGAGCAGGAGCTGCGGATCGCAGCGACAGCCCGTCAGGTCACCGATGAGATGCAGTCCGTTCATGTCCGTGTCTCCCCGGAAAAACGAGAAGGCGCAACCCAGCACGATTTCCAGGCTGCGCCCTCAGTCCCGCCTCGCGGCGTAAAACTGTGTTCGTCGATCTCGCTCAATTCGTTCAAAGCCCCCGTTTCACGCGAGTCCGGCTCGCATCTCGCCGGCTACCGCGTCGATCAGCCGGCGAGCGATGGAGATTTTGCTTGGAAGTTTCGGCAATTGCAATACGTCGAACCAGTCCGCGGCCTCGATTTCTCCGGCGCGCGGCCGGATCTCGCCGCTCGCCCACTCGCACACGAACGCGATCATGAGCGAGTGCGGGAACGGCCAGGGCTGGCTGGCAAAGTAGCGCGCCTGCGACACCCCGATGCCGACCTCTTCCGCAATTTCCCGCGCGAGGCACTGCTCCAGCGTCTCGCCGGGCTCGACGAAGCCGGCGAGCGCGCTGTACATGCCGGGCGGAAAATGGGGGCTGCGCCCGAGCAGGAGCTCGCGTCCGCGACGCACCAGCGCCATCACCGCGGGCGCGATCCTCGGGTACGCCGCCAGCTGGCACGCCGGGCACACGCGCGCCCGCTCGCCGGCTTTGGGTTCGGTCGGCGTGCCGCAGCGGCCGCAAAACCGGTGCGAGCGGTCCCACTCCAGGAGCTGCAGCGCGCGCCCGGCCAGCGCGAAATGGGCGTCGTCGAGCACCGAGAACAAGGCGCGCAGGCCGACCCAACTCGCCCCCGCAGGCGCCGGGCTCGTTGCCGGGACCTCTGCCGCCCAGCTGGCGCGCTCGCCGAGGCACCCTAGATATAGTGTGCTTGTTGCTTCGACCCACAAGGGATCGTTGTTTTCCTGCAACGCCAGGCGTGCCCAGGCAGGCCGCGCCGCCACCCGCGGGTCGTCCGGCGGAACGCTGCTGGGCGGCCCGACCTCGACCAGCAGCCGGTCGCCGCAGAACACGAACCAGTGCGCGAGGCCTCTCTCCTCGGCGGGCGTCAGACCGTGTTCGAATCCCTGCGGCGTGCCAAACGGCATCTGGGTCATGGCGCGGGAGTTTACGTCGGCGCCGCGGATCAGCCGATCGCGCGCTCGATCAGTGCCGCGCCGCGCTCGGTGAGGAACGATTTGAACGCATGCGCCGCCTGCGAGAGGCGTTTCTTCTGGCGGTGGATCACGTACCAGTCGCGCATCACGGGCGTGCCGGCGACCCGCAGCACACGTAGACGTCCGGCGGCTACTTCCAGGCCCACCGTATGCAGGGACAGGAAGCTCACGCCCATGCCGGCCATTACCGCCTGCTTGATCGTCTCGTTGGAGCTCATTTCGATCGTCTCGGCGGGCCTGAAGTGGCGGTCGGCGAACACCCGCTCCATCGCCGCACGCGTGCCCGAGCCGCGTTCCCGGATGAGAAAGGTCTCGGCAGCGAGCTGCGAAAGCCGCAGCCGCGGACGGCCCGCAAGCGGATGGTCGGGTGCGGCAATCACCGCGAGCGGGTGTCTGGCGATGGGGGTCGCGGCCGTGTCGAGGCCGCGCGGAGCGCGACCCATCAGCACGAGGTCCGCGGTATTGTCCGCAAGTTCCCGCACCACCGCCTCGCGGTTGCTGACCGTGAGCCGCACGCGCACCGCCGGGTGTTCGCGCCGGAATTCCGCAAGCACCTTTGGCGCGAAGTACTTGGCCGTGCTCGTCACCGCGATGTGCAGCTCGCCGCCGCCGGCGCCCTGGAGCGCCTTCATCGCGTCGTCGGCCTCGCGGATCAGGTCCGCCACTCCAGTGGCGTAGCGCAGCAACTCGCGGCCGGCCTCGGTCAGCTGAACCCGCTTGCCGACATGCTCGAAAAGCGGCAACCCCGCTGCGGCCTCGAGCTGGCGCACCTGCATCGAGACCGCCGGTTGCGTGAGGTGCAACGCCTTCGCCGCAGCGGTGAAGGAAAGGCGCCGCGCGACCTCGGCGAACGTGCGCAGTTGGCGCAAGGTAATGCTTCTCATCCGCGGCAGGCCGCTTCTTCCATAAGGTAAATGTTATCGCTACCACAATAAGATGTGAATTGTGTTTATTTTATCGCTCGCCTATCGTTGCTCCTCGGACGCCGGGAGCCGACAAGAGACGCAGGGAGCAAGCGATGGGCACGATCCGCGACGCACGCACGCGTTACCGCGCAGGTGTCATGAAGTACGCGCAGATGGGCTATTGGGAGCCCGACTACCAGCCGAAGGACACCGACGTGCTGGCGCTCTTTCGGATCACGCCGCAGGACGGCGTCGACCCGCAGGAGGCGGCTGCGGCAGTCGCGGGAGAGTCCTCCACCGCCACGTGGACCGTGGTCTGGACCGACCGGTTGACGGCCTGCGAGTGGTACCGCGCCAAGGCCTACCGTGTCGATCCGGTTCCCGGCGCGCCGGGCCAGTTTTTTGCCTACATCGCCTACGACCTCGACCTGTTCGAGCCGGGCTCGATCGCCAACCTTACGGCCTCGATCATCGGCAACGTGTTCGGCTTCAAGCCGCTCAAGGCGCTGCGGCTGGAAGACATGCGCCTGCCGGTCGCGTACGTAAAGACCTTCGACGGACCGCCGACCGGAATCGTCGTGGAGCGCGAACGCCTGGACAAGTTCGGCAGGCCGCTCCTGGGCGCAACCGTCAAACCCAAACTCGGGCTTTCGGGAAAGAACTACGGTCGCGTGGTGTACGAGGCGCTCAAGGGCGGGTTGGACTTCACCAAGGACGACGAAAACATCAACTCGCAGCCCTTCATGCACTGGCGCGACCGGTTCGGGTTCGCGATGGAGGCGGTCAACCGCGCGCAGGCCGCCAGTGGCGAGCTGAAAGGCCACTACCTGAACGTCACCGCGGCGACCATGGAAGACATGTACGAGCGCGCCGAGTTTGCACGCGAACTGGGAAGCGTCATCGTGATGATCGACCTCGTCATCGGCTACACCGCGATCCAGTCGATGTCGAAATGGTGCCGCAGGAACGACATGATCCTGCATCTGCACCGGGCAGGGCACTCCACCTATACGCGGCAAAAGTCGCACGGCGTGTCGTTCCGCGTGATCTCCAAATGGATGCGGCTTGCCGGCGTGGATCACATTCACGCCGGCACGGTGGTGGGCAAGCTCGAGGGCGACCCCAATTCGGTGCAGGGGTTCTACAACGTGCTGCGCGAGCCGCGGAACGAGGTCGATCTGCCGCGCGGGCTGTTCTTTGCCCAGGACTGGGCGGGACTGAGGAAGGTAATGCCGGTGGCCTCGGGCGGCATCCACGCCGGCCAGATGCACCAGCTGCTCACCTATCTGGGCGAAGACGTGGTGCTGCAGTTCGGCGGCGGCACGATCGGCCACCCGATGGGCATCGCGGCCGGTGCGACCGCGAACCGCGTGGCGCTCGAAGCGATGGTGCTGGCACGAAACGAAGGGCGCGACATCTGGAACGAGGGCCCACAGATTCTTGCCGCCGCGGCCCGCACCTGCCCACCGCTCAAGGCCGCGCTCGACACCTGGGGCGAGGTGACGTTCGATTACGCCAGCACCGACACGCCCGATTTCGTTCCCACCGCCACGCCCGCCTGAAGGAGGCAACGATGCGATTGACGCAAGGCACCTTTTCGTTTCTTCCCGACCTGACCGAGGCGCAAGTCCGGGCGCAGGTCGAATACGCGCTCGGCAAGGGCTGGGCGATCTCGGTCGAATACACCGACGACCCCCACCCGCGGAACACCTACTGGGAAATGTTCGGCCAGCCGATGTTCGATCTGAAGGACGCCGCCGGCGTACTGCAGGAAATCGATTCCTGCCGGCAAACCTTCCCGAACCACTACGCGAAGGTGAACGCGTTTGACTCGACCCACGGCTTCGAGACGGTGCGGCTCTCGTTCATCGTCCACCGGCCGAAGGACGAGCCCGGCTTCGGGCTCGTGCGCGAAGAGCGCGCCGGGCGCGCGATCGGCTACACCACGCGCAGCTACGCCGCGGAACGCCCCGAGGGGCAGCGCTACTAGCGTGCGGTGCAGGCAGCCATGACAGCGCGGCTCGAAGCTCCCCTCGACACGGCACCCGCGCCCGCCGATCTCGAGGCGCTCTACCGGGATTCGCGCGTCGGCGAGGTGCTCGATTCGCTCGAGCGCGAGCTCGTTGGCCTCGTCCCGGTGAAGACCCGCATCCGGCAGATCGCGGCATTGCTGCTCGTCGATCGGCTGCGCGCCGGCCACGGCTTGAGCGCGGGCGCGCCGACCCTGCACATGTGCTTCACCGGCAATCCGGGCACCGGCAAGACCACCCTCGCGTTGCGCATGGCGGAGATCCTTCACCACCTGGGCTACCTCCGGAAGGGGCATCTGGTCGCGGTGACGCGCGACGATCTGGTCGGGCAGTTCATCGGCCACACCGCGCCCAAGACCAAGGAGGTCCTCAAGCGCGCCATGGGCGGGGTGCTGTTCATCGACGAGGCCTACTACCTCTATCGCCCCGAAAACGAGCGCGACTACGGCCAGGAGACGATCGAAATCCTGCTGCAGGTGATGGAGAACCAGAGGGACGACCTGGTGGTGATTCTCGCCGGCTACAAGGACCGCATGGAGCGCTTTTTCCAGTGCAACCCCGGCATGGCCTCGCGGATCGCGCACCACATCGATTTCCCGGACTACGCCGATGCCGAGCTGCTCGCGATCGCGCGCCTGATGCTTGCGCGCATGCAGTACGCGCTGAGCCCCGCGGCGGAACAGGCGCTCGCCGAGTATGTCGCGCTGCGCCGCCAGCGACCGCATTTCGCCAACGCGCGCTCGATCCGCAACGCGCTCGATCGCGCGCGCCTGCGGCAGGCCAACCGCCTGTTCGAGCGGCGCGCGGCCCTGCTTTCCCGGGAGGACCTGATGACGATCGAGGCGGAGGATCTGCGCGCGAGCAGCGTATTCGGCGCGGCGTCCGGCGGGGACGGAACATGAACCTGCAGGCGTTGATTTTCGATCTCGACGGCACGCTCGCCGACACCGAGGAGACGCACCGCCAGGCGTTCAATGCCGCGTTCATCGAGTTCGAGCTGTGGTGGGACTGGAGCCCGCCGCGCTACGCCGAACTGCTTCGCATCTCGGGCGGCAAGGAGCGGATCCGGCACTACATCGACGCGCAGAACCTGCCGGCGACGGAGCGCGCGCGCCTGCTCCAGATCGTTCCGGCGCTGCATGAGACGAAAACCCGCCTGTACACCGGGCTCATCGCGTCCGGGCAGCGCCCGTTCCGCCCCGGCGTCATGGCGCTTCTGCGTGCCGCGCGCGAGGCGGGGCTGAAGCTCGCGATCGCCTCGACCACCAGTTCAGTAAACGTGGACGCGCTGCTGCATTCCAATCTTCGCGCCGAGCCGCGCGTCGTGTTCGAAGTCATCGCCTGCGGCGACCAAGTCCCGCACAAGAAGCCCGCGCCCGACATCTACCGGCTGGCGCTCGCGAGCCTGCACCTGCCCGCCGAGGCGTGCATCGCATTGGAGGATTCGGTGAACGGCCTGCGGGCCGCCAAGGCGGCGGGCCTCGCGACCGTCGTCACGCCCTCGCGCTGGAATGCGGGAGAGGATTTTTCCGCCGCCGACCTTGTGCTTCCCACGCTCGAGGGCTTGAGCGTGTCCCGGCTCGAGCGGCTGCTCGGAGGCGAACGTGCCGCTGCTTAGGAAAACCCTTACCGAGTTCATCATCGGCGAGCAGCGCCGCTCGCCCGGCGCCACCGGCGGATTCACCGCGCTCGTGAACGATATCCGGCTCGCCTGCAAGCGCATCGCGTACCTCGTCGGAAAAGGCGCGCTCGCCGGCGCGCTGGGCGAAGCGGGCAGCGCCAACACGCAGGGCGAGCGACAGATGAAGCTCGATGTCCTGGCGAACGACATCTTCCTGCGCACCAACGAATGGGGCGGGCACCTCGCCGGAATGGCCTCCGAGGAGCTCGAGCATCCCTGCCGCATTCCCGAGGAATATCCGCGCGGCCGCTACCTGCTGATCTTCGATCCGCTGGACGGGTCCTCGAACATCGACGTGAACGTATCGGTCGGCTCGATCTTCTCGGTGCTGCGCTGCCCGGAGGGGGCCGAGGGCGACGAGGAGCGGGCGTTCCTGCAGCCGGGCACGCGCCAGGTGTGCGCGGGCTACGCGATCTACGGACCCACCACCATGCTGGTGCTCACGTTCGGCCGCGGCACGCACGGCTTCACGCTGGACCGCGAGATCGGCGAATTCATCGACACGCATCCGGACCTCCGCGTGCCGGAAGAAACCGGCGAATTCGCGATCAACACGTCGAATGCGCGCTTCTGGGAACCGGCGGTGAAACGCTACGTCGACGAGTGCCTCGCCGGAAAGAGCGGGCCGCGCGGCAAGGACTTCAACATGCGCTGGATCGCGTCGCTGGTGGCCGAGGCGCACCGCATCCTGATGCGCGGCGGGGTGTTCCTCTACCCGCGCGACGAGCGCGCAACGAGCCGCTCCGGGCGGCTGCGCCTGCTCTACGAAGCAAATCCGATCGGCATGGTCATCGAGCAGGCCGGCGGGCGCGCGAGCACCGGCTACGGCCCGGTGCTGGAAATCCAGCCCGCGGACCTGCACCAGAAGACCGGATTCGTTTTCGGCGCGCGGCGCGAAGTCGAGCGGATCGAGCAGTATCACCGCGACTACAACGAGCGCCCGTACGACGCGCCGCTCTTCGGCGTGCGCGGACTGTTCCGCGCCGCGAACGGCGTCTAGGCGGAGGCCGCAAGCCATGTCCGCGAAGCATCCGGTCATCGCCATCACCGGGTCCTCGGGCGCGGGCACGACCTCGGTCATGCGCACGTTCGACCAGATCTTCCGCCGCGAGGGCGTCAAGGCGGCGTTCGTCGAGGGCGATGCCTTTCATCGCTACGACCGTGCCGAGATGAAGCAGCGAATGGCCGAGGAGCTCGCGCGGGGCAACCAGCACTTCAGCCATTTCGGCCCGGAGAACAACCTGTTCGAGGAGCTCGAGGCGCTGTTTCGCGACTACGGCGCCGCCGGCCGCGGCCGCACGCGCAAGTACCTGCACGACGACGAGGAAGCCGCGTCCTACGCGCAGCCGCCCGGCACGTTCACGGCCTGGGACGAGCTGCCGCCGGACACCGACATGCTGTTCTACGAGGGCCTGCATGGCGCGGTGGCGACCGAGAAGGTGGACGTCGCGCGGCACGTGGATCTGCTGATCGGCGTAGTGCCGGTCATCAACCTGGAGTGGATCCAGAAACTGCATCGCGACCGCGCCGCGCGCGGCTACACGACGGAGGCCGTGACCGACACCATCCTGCGGCGCATGCCGGACTACATCCATTACATCATTCCCCAGTTCGGCCGTACGCACATCAATTTCCAGCGCGTGCCGATCGTGGACACCTCGAACCCTTTCATCGCGCGCCACATTCCCAGCGCCGACGAGAGCTTCCTCGTCATCCGGTTCGCCAATCCGCGCGGCATCGACTTTCCGTACCTGCTCACCATGCTGCACGACTCGTTCATGTCGCGGCCGAACACGATCGTCGCCCCGGGCGGCAAGATGGACCTCGCCATGCAGCTCATCTTCACGCCGATGGTCTGGCGGCTCATGGAGCGGCGGCGGCAGGCGCTCGAGCGGGGATAAGTTTTTCTTTCGAGGAGGATGCGATGGCGATGATTTCGCTGCGCCAGTTGCTGGACCACGCCGCGGAGCGGAATTACGGCGTGCCGGCGTTCAACATCAACAATCTGGAGCAGATCCAGGCGATCATGCAGGCCGCCGAGACGTGCGCGAGCCCGGTGATCCTGCAGGCCTCCGCGGGGGCGAGGAAATACGCGGGCGAGGCATTCCTGCGCCGCATGGTCGAGGCGGCCGTCGAAGCCTATCCCGACGTCCCGGTTGTCCTGCACCAGGACCACGGTGCAAGCCCCGCGGTGTGCCAGAGTTCGATCCGCTCGGGCTTCACCAGCGTGATGATGGACGGCTCGCTCCAGGAAGACATGAAAACCGCCGCCTCTTATGAATATAACGTTGGCGTGACGCAAAAGGTGGTCGAGCTCGCCCACGCGGTGGGCGTCTCGGTGGAAGGCGAACTCGGCTGCCTCGGTTCGCTGGAAACCGGCGAAGCGGGCGAGGAAGACGGGGTCGGTGCGGCCGGCAAGCTCACGCGCGAGCAGTTGCTGACCGATCCGCGCCAGGCGGCCGACTTCGTCGCCAAGACCGGGGTGGATGCGCTCGCGGTGGCGATCGGGACCTCGCACGGGGCGTACAAGTTCACCAAGAAACCGAGCGGCGAAGTGCTCGCGATCGACCGCATCAAGGAAATCCATGCGCGGCTCCCGGACACGCACCTCGTGATGCACGGCTCCTCCAGCGTGCCGCAGGAATGGCTCGCCGTGATTCGCGCGCACGGCGGCGCGATCAAGGAAACGTACGGCGTTCCGGTCGAGGCGATCGTGGAAGGCATCCGGCATGGTGTACGCAAGGTCAACATCGACACCGACATCCGGTTGGCGATGACGGGCGCCATGCGCCGCGCGATGGCGCGCGATCCCGCGGAGTTCGATCCGCGCAAGTTCCTGAAGGAGGCGACCGTGGCCGCCCGGGACCTGTGCAAGGCGCGCTTCGAGGCGTTCGGCTGTGCGGGGCAGGCCCCGCGCATCCGGCCGGTGCCGCTCGAGGCGATGGCCGCGCGCTACGCGCGCGGCGAGAAATGAGCCTGCGGGCCCGCGCATCGGAAAACATGGCCGATCGTTCCGGAAAGCCAAAGCGACGCTTTCTCGCATGACGGGTTTAACGGATAATTGCGCCCTTTCCCGGAGCCGGGACGCGGCCACCGGAGCCTCGAAAATGAATCGCACGCCCGCCTCGGCCACGCTCTCGGAACTTGCCAACAGCCTGCGCGCGCTCGCGATGGACGCGGTGGAAGCCGCGAAGTCCGGACACCCGGGCATGCCGATGGGAATGGCCGAGATCGCGGTCGCGCTCTGGGGGCGGCATCTGCGCCACAACCCGTCGAATCCGCAGTGGGCGAACCGCGACCGGTTCGTGCTCTCGAACGGGCACGGCTCGATGCTGCTCTACGCGCTGCTCCACCTTACGGGTTACGCGCTGCCAATCGGGGAACTGAAACGATTCCGTCAGCTCGGCTCGATGACGCCGGGGCATCCGGAATATGGCTGCGCCCCGGGAGTCGAAACAACGACGGGCCCGCTCGGCCAGGGCATCTGCAACGCCGTGGGCATGGCGCTTGCCGAAAAGCTGCTGGCGGCGCATTTCAACCGGCCCGGATTCGAGGTTGTCGATCATCACACCTACGTGTTCATGGGCGATGGCTGCATGATGGAGGGCGTTTCCCACGAGGCGTGCTCGCTCGCCGGCACGCTCGGCCTCGGCAAGCTCGTCGCGCTGTACGACGACAACGGCATCTCGATCGATTCCGAGAAGGGCCACATCGAGCACTGGTACACCGACGACGTGCCGAAGCGCTTCGCGGGCTACGGCTGGCACATCGTCCCGGATGTCGATGGGCACGACGTCGAGGCGGTGCACCGGGCGATCCGCAAGGCGCGGCGCAAGAAGGATCGCCCCACCCTCATTTGCTGCAAGACCGTGATCGCCAAGGGCGCGCCGACCAAGGCCAATACCGGCGCGGCGCACGGCGCTCCGCTTGGCGAGGCCGAGGTGGCGGCGACGCGTGCCGCGATCGGCTGGCCGCATCCGCCGTTTGTCATTCCCGAACCGATCTACGCGGCGTGGGACGCGCGGCCCGCTGGAAAGCGCGTGGAGCGGCGCTGGACGAAGCTCTTCGCGGCCTACGAGGAGGCGCATCCGGAACTCGCGGCGGATTTCCGGCGCCGCATGGCGGGAGACCTGCCGCAGGACTTCGAGGCGCGCGTCGAGGCTCTGGTTCGCGAACTGAATGCCAAGGCCGACACCGTCGCGACACGCAAGGCTTCGCAGAACGTGATCGAATCGCTCAAGCCTGCGCTCCCCGAGTTGCTCGGCGGCTCGGCCGACCTCACCGGGTCGAACCTCACCATGGTCAAGGCCTCGAAGGTGATCGGGCGCAGCGACGGAGGCAACTACCTCTTCTACGGCGTGCGCGAGTTCGGCATGTGCGCGATCATGAACGGGATCGCGCTGCACGGCGGCTTCATTCCGTACGGCGGCACGTTCCTCGTCTTCTCCGACTACGCGCGCAACGCGCTGCGCATGGCGGCGCTCATGCGCAAGCGCGTGATCTACGTCTTCACGCACGATTCGATCGGGCTGGGCGAAGACGGGCCGACCCACCAGCCGATCGAGCACGCGGCGAGCCTGCGCTTCATTCCCAACCTGGATACCTGGCGGCCGTGCGACACCGTCGAAGCGGCGGTTGCCTGGGTATCGGCGCTCGAGCGCGCCGACGGGCCGACCGCACTGCTGCTGTCGCGCCAGAATGTGCCGTTCACGACGCGCGAATCGGTCGCCGCGATTCGCCGCGGCGGGTATGTGCTGTCGGATACGGCGTGGGCGCGCGCCGTGATCATCGCCACCGGCTCCGAGGTGCAGCTCGCGCTTGCGGCGCAGAAGCTGCTCGCCGATGCCGGAATACCGGTGCGCGTGGTTTCGATGCCTTCGACGAGCGTGTTCGATCGCCAGGACGGGGCCTACCGCGACTCGGTTCTGCCGCGCGGGCTGCCGCGTATCGCGGTCGAAGCCGGCGTGACCGATTTCTGGCGCAAGTACGTCGGGCTGGACGGCGCGGTGATCGGCATCGACCGCTTCGGCGAATCGGCGCCGGCCAGGGATCTATTCGAGCATTTCGGTTTCAAACCGGAGAACGTCGCCGCAGCGGTAAGAACGATTCTCGGCTAGGAAAGCAGCGTCTTTCGTCCCGCCCGGCGCAGCCGAGGGCGGCTGCGGCGCGACGTGCGTTCATTCATGGGGAGCCTGAACATGACCATCAAGGTAGCGATCAACGGCTTTGGCCGCATCGGGCGCAACATCCTGCGCGCGCACTACGAGGACGGCAGGAAACACGCGCTCGCCTTCGTCGCCATCAACGACCTGGGCGACGCGAAGACGAACGCGCACCTGCTGACGTACGACACCGCGCACGGCCGCTTCAAGGGTTCGGTCGAAGTGGACGGCGACTGCCTCGTGGTGAGCGGCAACCGCATCAAGGTCCTTGCCGAGCGCGACCCGTCGAAGCTGCCGTGGAAAGAGCTGGGCGTCGATGTCGTGCTCGAATGCACGGGGTTGTTCACCAGCAAGGCGAAGGCGGGCGCCCACATCGCCGCCGGGGCGAAGAAGGTCATCATTTCCGCGCCGGGCGAAAAGGACGTCGACAGGACCATCGTGTACGGCGTGAACCACCAGGCGCTCAAGGCGAGCGACACGGTGATCTCGAACGCATCGTGCACGACCAACTGCCTGGCGCCGCTCGTGAAGGCGCTCGACGACCGCATCGGCGTGGCGAGCGGGCTGATGACCACGATCCACGCCTACACCAACGACCAGGTGCTGACCGACGTCTATCACAAGGACCTGCGGCGCGCGCGCTCGGCCTCGCAGAACATGATTCCGACCAAGACCGGCGCGGCCGCCGCGGTCGGCCTGGTGCTGCCGCACCTGAACGGCAAGCTCGACGGCTTCGCGATTCGCGTGCCCACCATCAACGTCTCGATCGTGGATCTTTCGTTCGTCGCCAAGAAGGCGACCACGGTGCAGGAGGTGAACGACGCGGTGAAGCAGGCCGCCGACGGAGAGCTGAAGGGCGTGCTTGAATTCAACAAGGATCCGCTCGTCTCGTCGGACTTCAACCACAATCCGGCGAGCTCGGTCTTCGATTCGACGCTCACCAAGGTCGCCGACGGTACGCTCGTCAAGGTCACCGCCTGGTACGACAACGAGTGGGGCTTTTCCAACCGCATGCTCGACGCCGTGATCGCCCTGATGGGCGCGAAGTAGCATGCGCTTCAGGCGCATGGCGGACCTCGACCTCGACGGCAAGCGGGTGTTCATCCGCGCCGACCTCAACGTTCCGCAGGACGATTCGGGCCGCATCACCGACGACACGCGCATCCGCGCTTCCGTCCCCGGCATCCGGCTCGCGCTCGAAAAGGGCGCCGGCGTGATGGTCACCTCGCACCTGGGCCGGCCGAAGGAAGGCGCGCTCAGGCCCGAGGATTCGCTCGCGCCGGTCGCAAAGCGCCTCGGTGAGCTGCTGGGAAGGGACGTTCCGCTCCTGCGCGACTGGGTGAACGGCGTCGAACTGCAGCCCGGAGCGGTGGTGGTGCTGGAGAATTGCCGCACCAACAGGGGCGAGAAGGCGGACGATGAAGCGCTCGCGCGCCGGATGGCCGCGCTTTGCGACGTGTACGTGAACGACGCCTTCGGCACCGCGCACCGCGCCGAGGCGACCACGCACGCAATCGCGCGCTTTGCGCCGATCGCCTGCGCCGGGCCGCTGATGGCGGCGGAACTGGATGCCCTGGGCCGCGCGCTCGCCAACCCGGCGCGGCCGCTCGTGGCGATCGTCGCCGGCTCCAAGGTGTCTACGAAACTGACAATTCTCGCCGCGCTCGCGAAGAAGGTCGACCAGCTGATCGTCGGCGGCGGCATCGCGAACACGTTTCTCCTTGCTTCTGGCCTGCCGATCGGCAAGTCGCTTGCCGAGCCCGACCTCGCGGCGGAAGCGAAGCGGATCATGCAGGCGACCAAGGTGCCGCTGCCGGTCGATGTCGTCGTGGCCAAGGAATTGTCGGTCGCTGCACCGGCGAGCGTGAAAGCGGTGAAGGACGTGGCGGCCGATGAAATGATCCTCGATGTCGGGCCGAAGACCGCCGGCGCGCTCGCCGCCGCACTCGGCATGGCGGGCACGATCGTCTGGAACGGCCCGGTGGGCGTCTTCGAGATCGACGCGTTCGCCAGGGGCACGGAAACGATCGCGCGTGCGATCGCCGAATCGAAGGCCTTTTCCATCGCCGGCGGCGGCGACACGGTGGCCGCGATCAACAAGTTCGGCATCGCCGACAAGATCGGCTACATCTCCACGGCAGGCGGCGCGTTTCTCGAGTTTCTGGAAGGGAAGACGCTGCCGGCAGTGGCGGCGCTGGAGGCGCGGGCGGCGGGGTAGGTTTCCGCCACGAGTAGCGGCGCACCGAGGCGCCCTGGGCATGAGCGGCAAGGCTTTGCGTAAAGCGGGCTTTACGCAAAGCCCACTCTGCCGTTGGCAGGGGTTAGCGACGGATCCCTGGCGATCACCGATCAGGAACCCGGAACGGTTGCTCTGCAATCCGCGACCTTGGCGCCCTCGGGCGCACCGAGCCCAACATGCCGCAGCAGGGTA
>Ga0114945_10000591_pt1 | contig 23442 bp, 26 predicted proteins | sample OV2TP3_FD_87194 | JGI IMG/M metagenome (GOLD analysis project Ga0114945, IMG submission 87194) | Hot spring microbial communities from Beatty, Nevada to study Microbial Dark Matter (Phase II) - OV2 TP3 | ecosystem: Environmental > Aquatic > Thermal springs > Hot (42-90C) | place: USA: Beatty...
CCTCGATGACCGGCTGCAACGCGGTCAGGGCCAACGCCTGGTCCGCGATCGCCACCGCCGCGATCGTCCCCGCGCTCGCCTTCAAAAATTGCCGTCGTGTTAAAAACATTGCTGACCCTCCTCGATTGATATGAGAGAGACCCTGCTCACTCGGTCCACCCTCGCCGTGGCGACGGCAGACCTCACTCCCCGTCTCAACGCCTCCCACCCCCCTTCCATCAACCCCATCTGGGTTTGTTGATTTTGATAAATTTTTAGGGCTCATAGCATGACCTTCCCAGGAAACGAGAGAAGACAAAGTGCAAGGCAGGGGCCATTCAAAGTTTTAAATGCAGCAGATTTTTATCTTGTTGATTAAATAGGTTTTATTTGTGCCTGACGGCTATCCTAAATCCACTGGATCAAATCTGACGTTACCAAACATGCCCAGGTTGAAGACATGAAATGTATGAATTGATTGAAAACATTAAACAATTATAATTTGAAAGCGATAAATAAGAGTGCTACGAAACGGTAACTTGTGAAAAAAATGTCACTTGGCTCTTGCACAGTGAAAATTCCTTGAAATCAGAATGGTTATGCGTTGTGGAGCACGAGCGATGGTGCAGGGGAAGATGCAGCGGCTGTTCGCGTTCCTCAAAATAAACACAACGGGATGAAGCAGAAACATTGTGATTTTGTGGCGTTTGACAGGCATTGCCCCGGCCTCTATGCTACTTCCCCATGTGTGAGTTCGCTTTTCAGCGCCAGGTAGGCGATCTAATCCTGGAGAGAAAATGGGACGTGCTGCTGGAGACCGCCGAAGCCCGAACAAAGGTTGCGCCACACGAGCTGATAGCCCGGCTTACTCTCATCATCGGCTGTCTGTTGCAGGGGAATTACCCCGAGGCATACAAGCACCACGCGACGCTCTTTTCCTCAGACGATGGCGCCGACGACCCCGGCAATGACCTGGACATCAGAGAACACCTACATAGCTTTGCCGGACTTCTCGTAAAGGACCACCCGGACAACCCCGGCCCTCGGCTGTTCCTCGGTTTGACCTTGGCTCAAATCGGCGATCTGGAAGGGGCCATCCGGGAATACAAGGAAAGCGCGCGGCTCGATCCCGGCGATTCCCTCCCGCACTACTTCCATGGCCAAGCCCATCACGCGATGGGGCGGATCGAAATGGCGATTCGGGAGTACCGCGAGGCGGTGAAGCTGGCCCCGCATGACGTTCTCATGCGCCTCAACTTGGGGTCGGCTTACCACAACCAAGGCAATCTCGAATCCGCAATCGCCCAGTACCGCGAGGCCATCAAACTCAACCCGAACGATCATGTCCTCCACTACAATCTAGGACTCGCTCTGTGCGATCAGGGGCGGATGGCGCCGGCCATCGCCGCCTACAAGGAATCGGCGCGGCTTAATCCCGAAGATGCGCTCGTCCGCTATGCTCTCGGCGTCGCGCAGGAGACGAAGGGAAACCTCTCTCAAGCCATCGCCGAATATGAGGCCGCCATCCAATTAAACCCTGGGCTGGCTATCGCTTACACGCAGCTGGGGTGGATCCTCTATAACCTGCATAGAGTCCCTCAGGCGGCCGAGGTCTTTGAGAAGGCCGTCAAATGCGATGCGGAAGACCCTCAAGCCTTACACGGACTAGGCCTGGCGAAGTTAGGGATGGGGAAGGAAGAAGAAGCGATCAGGCTTTTAGCGCAGGCCTACCAGAAGGAAGAGCGCCCGGACAAAAAGCGCGTGATCCGAGCGGTTCTGGTGAAAGTGGGATTTATGAGCCCTTGATCGCGTTTGTTTAAACGCGACGCGGCGCGGCGCTTACAGATCTCTGACGATGCCTTGCAGCACGGTCGCCTGGGTGACGGGGTCGCCGGTTTTCTCGAGTTCAGCCCGAATGCGCGCCTTCAGATAATCCGAATATCCAACCTTCTCGATGAGGACATCAAGGAAGCGCTCCCCCGGCAATAACGCGCAGGTCTTGAGCTCACCCACCGTGCTCTCCGTCACGGGGACGTAGCTGCTGCCGATGTGAAGGATCACCGGGTAGTGGTGGCCTTCGCCCTTCAACCGCTCGAATCTCACGCCGTCCAAGGCGGGCTCCTCGTGAATGATTGCCCGTATTGTAAATAACCGCCCGATGAGAGACAAGGGCTGGTATAGATCGTCGCTCGACGCATTTCCTGGGGTGGCTCCCTGGCGCAATCGTATCGAGCCGGTTTGACTTCGCCGCTCCCTGATGCGTATGATCACACCAACCGACGTGGACACGATCACGGGAACGCTCCGGCGCATTCTGTAACCCGCCCGGTCACGCATCCGGCACGTTCGACGTCATGCCCGAGAAGATTCAAACGGTACCGGCCCTGGCGGCAATTCTCAGCGGGCGGCGCGCTCGCGGCGAGCGCCTCGTCTTCACAAACGGTTGCTTCGATCTCTTGCACATCGGCCACACGCGGTACCTCCAGGAAGCCAGAGCCTTGGGCGACTGTCTGATCGTCGGGCTCAACAGCGATGCCTCGGTCCGGGCGATCAAGCCGAACGGACGGCCGATTGTCCCTCAGGCCCAGCGGGCTGAAGTACTGGCGGCGCTTGCCTGCGTGGACCATGTGGTCCTCTTCGACGAACCCGACCCCCGTGCCCTGATCGAAAGCATCCAGCCCGACGTCCTGGTCAAGGGCGGGGACTGGCCGATGGAGCGAATCGTGGGAAGGGACATCGTCCAGGCCCGCGGAGGTCGCGTCGTCACCATCCCACTCACACCCGACGTGTCCACCACGACACTCATGCAGCGGATACTGAACCGCACCTGATGCCCTCAACTCCTCTTCCAGCCGGTTGGTCGGTCCTCGTCGCACCGATCCTCAAGGCCATCGAGGAGCACCGCAGCCCCACGGCAATCGCCGGCCTGTTCGGAGCGGCCAAGGGTCTCTTGCTCTCGATGCTGGCCGTGCGACTCACCGGGACCGGACCCTCCCTTCTGGTTGTGTCCCCGACGGACGATGCGGCGGAGCGACTCCACGCCGATGTGAGGTTCTTCTGCCGCCTGCTGGGCGCTTCCCCGGACGAAGTCGTGTTGTTCCCGGACTGGGGTGTACTGCCGTACGCCCCCAGCCCGCCCCCGATCGAAGTAATCGGACAGCGAATGCGGGCGCTGGAACAGCTCGAGCGAACCGACAAGATGACCGTGCTCGTCACGCCTGTGACGGCGTTCCTTCAACGGCTCCTCCCGCGAGCCCTCCTCGCGGACGCCTGCATTTCGCTGAAGCCGACCGGCGCCATCGAACGACCTCTTCTGATTGCCCGCTTGTTGCGACTAGGCTACCGCCAGGTGTCGGCAGTCGAGAACCCCGGGGAGTTCGCGGTGCGCGGGGGAATCATGGACCTTTTCTCGACCGCCCATGCCGAACCCCGACGCATCGAATTTCTGGGCGACACCATCGAGACCCTGCGTCTCGTTGATCCCGTTACGCAGAAATCAGCGGGGCGGGCCGCGGAAGTCCGCGTCTTACCCGCCCGCGAACTCCTCCGAGACGGTGAAGCCCCCGCCGCCCCCCTCGCTCCCGACGACGAATGGCGGGGGCCTGCAGTCTATTCAGTCATGGAAACCCTGCTCGACCACTTCTCGCGTCCCCCGGTGCTGGTCGCGGACGAACCGCTGGATTTGCGCCAACACGCCGCGGAATTTCTCGCAGAGGCGGAGGCGGCTTACGCCGATCGCGAGCCAACCGCGCAACCGCTGTCCCCGCCCGGCGATCTCTTTCTGCCCCTTAACCACCTCCTTGAGGCTGGTGGAGCAGGTTGCCTTGTGACTTTCGAGGCTATTCCACCGGGAGGAGACCCCGCAGGCGCTCCCTCCAGACCCACATCCACAGGCAAAGCCGTCGGCAAGTCATCGGACGCCGCGTCGGTCCTGAGATACGAGTCGCATCGCCCCCAAGAAGTCGGGATCGGCGTCAGGGGCCGCCCATTTACCGATACCATCGCGCATCTCGAAGCCCTGCGGGCGCAGGGCTCGGTCGTGATCGTGGCCCGCAGCCGAGGCCAGGTGGACCGCCTACGCTCGCTGTTCCTGGAGCACGACCTCCCGGCGGAACCGCTCCAAGGCAGGCCGATCACGGATCTCGGCGCGCACGCGCCCTATGCCCTGGTGCAGGGCGAGGTGTCCGGTGGGCTGGTGGGGTTGAGGGCAACCGGGGAAGGACCGCCGCCGCTTTTCTCGGTGATTGCCGAGGATGAGCTGTTTGCGAAGGCGGCCCGGCACAAGGTTTCCCCAAGCGCCAAAGGCGCCGCCTTCCTCAAATCCATCGAGGAGCTGAAGGTCGGCGACTGCGTCGTCCACGTGCAGCACGGCGTCGGCCGATACCTGGGGCTCCAGAGGCTGCCCGTCCAGGGCTTCGACAGCGATTACCTGATCATCGAGTATGCCGTCGCCGACAAGGTCTATGTCCCGCTGGACCGCCTCAACCAGGTGCAACGCTATGTCCCGATGGACGGGCACTCTCCGAAGCTCGACCGGCTGGGCGGCGCGGCTTGGGGGCGCACGAAGGCCCGCGTGCGTAAGAGCATTGAGGAGATGGCAAAAGACCTCATCGCCGTCCAGGCGGCCCGGGAGGTACGTCGCCGGCCCGCCTTCTCAGCCGACGGCATGCTCTCGCACGAGTTCGACGCCGCTTTCGAATATGAGGAGACGACGGACCAATTGCGGGCGATCGAGGACGTCAAGCGGGACATGGAGTCCGACAAGCCGATGGATCGGCTGGTCTGCGGAGACGTCGGTTACGGCAAGACCGAGGTGGCCATGCGCGCCGTTTTCAAGGCGGTGCTGGAGAACAAGCAGGCGGCGGTGTTGGTTCCCACGACGCTGCTGGCTCAGCAGCACTTCGAAACCTTTTCGGAGCGCTTCGCCCCGTTCCCCGTCAAAGTCGGCGTGCTGAGCCGGCTTCAATCGGTCAAGGACCAGAGGGCCACCGTGCGAGACGTGGCGGAGGGGGCGCTGGACATCCTCATCGGCACCCACCGCCTGCTTCAGAAGGACGTGCAGTTCCGGAACCTCGGGCTGGTCGTGATTGACGAGGAACAGTGGTTCGGGGTACGGCATAAGGAACGCCTCAAGCAGCTGCGCGCGCAGGTGGACGTCCTGACGCTCACCGCCACGCCGATCCCGCGAACGCTCCAGATGGCCATGTCTGGCCTTCGGGACCTCTCCGTGATCGAAACTCCGCCCGCCGACCGGCTGGCCATCCGTACCCAGGTCGTCCGTTTCGGCAAGGGGATCATCCGGGAAGCGATTGTCCGTGAACAGGCCCGCGGCGGGCAGGTTTTCTTCGTGCACAACCGGGTCCAGCACATCGAGCGGCTGGGCGCTTGGCTCAGAGAGCTGGTCCCCGAGGCCAAGATCGTCATCGCCCACGGGCAAATGGACTCCCGTCTCCTGGAGTCCGTGATGCTGCACTTCCATCGCCGTGAAGCGGACATCCTGTTGTCCACGTCCATCATTGAATCGGGGCTGGACATCCCCAACGCGAACACGATCCTGGTGGATCGCGCCGACACGTTCGGGTTGGCCCAGCTCTATCAACTCCGGGGCCGTGTGGGGCGCGGCAGCCACCAGGCCTACGCCTATCTTCTCGTCGCCGAAGACCAGACGCTGACCGCAGAGGCGCGAATGCGCATCCAGGCCATCCAGGAATTCACGGCACTCGGGTCTGGGTTCCGCATCGCCGCGGTCGATCTGGAAATCCGAGGAGGAGGAAATCTCTTGGGCAAGGAACAGTCCGGGCACATCGCCGCGATCGGCTTCGAACTGTACATGCAGATGCTGGAGCAGGCTGTCCGCGACCTCAAAGGGGAGGCCGTGGTCGAGGAAACGGAACCGACCTTACAATTACAAGTGTCGGCCTACATCCCGGATGAATACGTGAGTGACGCCGGTCAGCGCTTGACCCTCTATAAGCGATTCTACTCATGTGCGCGGACGGGCGACCTGGCGCACCTGCACGGCGAGCTCCTGGATCGTTACGGACCGGTCCCGGAGCCGGTCGAGCGTCTGTTGGAGGTCATGGAGCTTCGCCTCCTGGCGAAGGCTCTCCACATCACCGACATCCAAGTCCGCCCGGAGGCCGTGTCGTTCAGTTTCGACAAAGGACGCGCCCCCGCCCCGGCGGCCGTGCACGCGCTCATGGACCAGTACCATGCCAGGCTCCGGTTCACCGCGCCGTATGCCTTCCAGGTTACGGGCACCGAGCACGAATGGACGGGGGTGTTCCCGGAAGTGAAAAGAGCCTTGCAGGTCCTTTCGTCGTATGATAAAAGTCAGCCGCTAGCGGTTGTGTAGTCGCTGTCGTTGGGGCGCGTTGACACGGGGCGGATGAGCTGTTTGGGCAAGAGCAGGCGATTCTCCATAGGGGCCTTAGGAGTCGCGGTTCTCTTGTCCGTCGGCGTCGCGTGCAGCGAAAAGCCGGACGATACCTCCAAGGCCCTCGCCGTCATCAATGGAAAAGAAATCACGACCAGCGAGTTTGATCTCCGCTGGTCTCAGATTCCGGATTTCGCCCGGAAGACCTATGCGGGCGCCGACGGCCGGAAGCGCTTTCTGGACGAGCTCATCACCCGCGAACTCCTGCTCCAAGAAGCCAAAAAGAGAGGAATTGACCGCGAACGCGCGCTCCTTGAACGCATCGAGCGATTCAAGGAGCGGAGCATCCTGGACGGCCTGATGCGCGAGGAAGTGGACGCCCGGATCACGGTCACTCAGGAGGAGATCAAGGCTTACTACGACGCCAACCAAGGCACCTTCAACGCTCCCGACGAGCTTCGAGCCAGCCACATCCTCGTCAGGAGCGAAGCCGAGTCCGCCGAGTTCAAGAAACGTCTGGACAAGGGAGAGGATTTCGCCGCCTTGGCCCGGAAAGTCTCGCTCGACGTGGCCACCAAGAGCAAGGGCGGCGATCTCGGAGTCATCAGAAAAGGGCAGACGGTTCCGGAGTTCGAGAAGGCCCTCCTCAACCTCAAGGTGGGAGAAACCAGTGGCCCGGTCCCCACTCAGTTCGGCTACCATCTCATCAAACTGACCGATCGCGCCCCCGGCCTCCCCCTCTCGCTTGAGGATGCCAAAGACCAGGTCAAGGAACAGGTCCTGGTCGAGAAGAAACGCAAGCGATTTGACGAACTGGTCGCATCGCTTCGCGCAAAGGCCAAGATCCGGGTCGCGGACGTCCCGATTCCGGTGTCGGAGCATCCTGCCGCCAATTCGGCGGCCGATGGTCGGTAACTCGTCCATTCTTCCTATGGTCGGTCCTGGGTTGCAGAGGGCTGTCGCGGCCATGTCCTTAGGGTTAGGACTGGGGGTCGGCCCCGGCGCCCTAGGTGCCGACATCCGCGACCGGATCGTGGCCGTGGTCAACACCGAGGTCATCACCCTGAGCGAGTTGGAGGAGGAACTGACCGACGTGAAAGTCCAAGCCCGCCAGCGGTTCAGCGGAGCCGAGCTCGATCGGCGGCTCCGCCAGATCGACTACATGGGCCTGAACCGGATGATCGAACGCAGGCTCCAGCTTCAGATCGCCAAGCGGCGTGGGATCAAAGTAACCGACGACGAGGTCAAGGAGGCGGTCGGCCGGTTGCGGCGCCTCGGGGAAGCGCTCAACGAGAGCGACCCCAAGGAGATGGCCAGTATCAAGGACCAGTTGACGGCCATGCGGCTCGTCAATCAGCAGGTTCGGTCGGGATTGCTGGTCTCCGACGAAGAGCTGCTCCGGTTCTACAAGCAGCACCAGGAGCGCTTCGTGCTGCCTCCGGAAGTCCGCATCAGTCAGATTTTGATCGCCCTGGGCCCGTCAAGCGAGTTGTTGCGGGTGCGAGAGAAGGCCCAACAAGTTTACGACCGAGTCAAGAAAGGAGAGCGATTCGAAGAGCTTGCCGCCCGGTATTCCGATGGCCCGGAAGCCCGGCGGGGAGGGAGCCTCGGCGTTGTACGCCTAGGGGACATTCTCCCGCAGATCCAACGGGCCATCGAAGGGATCGCGGTGGGCCAGGTCACCGAACCCATCGCCTCGCCGATCGGCATGCACATCATCCGGGTTGAGGAACGCAAGCCCTTGCAGTACCGCCCCTTCGAGGAGGTGAAGGAAGACCTCCGGAACATCGTCTTCCAGTTGAAGTCCGAAGAAGCCTACATTGAGTGGATCAAGGACCTGAAAGACAAAAGCTACATCGAGGTGCGCCTGTAACCTCGGCCGATCATCGACAGGTGCTCTGCTCCTTCTTGAGCACATGGGCCAAGAGGTAAGGCGTATGCTGCGCCGCAGGGGAACCGGCGGTCAACGGCGTCTCAAATTTCAGACCCGCGCTATCGCCGCAATGCCAGATGACCTTGGCGGAAAGGGTTTCCGTGACCTCCCTCCCGTCATCGCTCTGGAAGCGTAGGCGCAACGTGACCTTGGTGTTCGGCTTCAGGCGCTGCCGGATGGAGAGGGCGACGCCGGTCTGGCTGATATTGGCCAGTCCTCCCCAATAGGTATCGTCGCATCCTGGAATCGAGACGTCCACGCGCGACAGAAGAAAGAACCGCGGCGCCCCCCGTCGTTCGCCGATGAACTGCGTTGCGGCTTCCTGAGTGTGTGCTTTGTCCATGTGAGCGTTCCCCCTTTACCTCGAACAGACATGCCCGGGGCAAACGTTCGGCGCACCTTACCTTGGCGTGGCCGCCCATCGGTCACGCACCAAGCGCCGGCGTTGCGCTCGTATCCCTATGGCACAACCTACATGCAAGGTAGAGGCCAGGAATCAGGGAGGGTTTAAGGGATGAGCATTTGTACAGAAATCACACGGAATTCGTTGATGTCGGGTTGTCATGGTCCGGCCTGCATTCTCCTGGTAAAGAAGGCCCCTCCACACCCCGTACAATTTTGTCACTTGACGTCTTTGCGGGAAGACCATGCCGACGAACGGCGTCACCCTGAACCCGGCGGTAGGTCATACGAGAGAGAAGAATGCGTGGTCAGCTCCGGGGCTTGGCCAGCATCGCCCGGATCGCCTTCCAGACCGCATCCCTCCCCTCGCCGGTCCTCGCGGAACAGCCAAGCACTGGGACGCCCAGCACGTGCTCCAGTTCACGGAGCGCCTGGGCACACTGGCTACGTGGAAGCTTGTCCGTCTTGGTCGCCACCGCCACCAGCCCAAGCCCCAGCTCGCCGGCCCACCTCACCAAGCTCGCCTCTTCTTCCTCGCCGCGCCGGATATCGGTCAGCAGGACCAGGCCGCGAAGAGAGGCCCGGTTCCGCAAGTAGTCTTCGATCATCGGACCCCATTGGTCTCGGACCGCCTTCGACACGTGCGCATAGCCGTACCCCGGCAGGTCCACGAACATAAATCCGGTGCCGCCGCCGACGCCCCCACGGCCCTCCCCGCGACCTTCGATGGTCACGCGAAAGAAATTCAGCAGACGGGTACGACCGGGAGTCCGACTCACCAGGGCAAGGCCCTTCGTTCCGAGCAAAGCATTGAGGAGAGACGATTTGCCGACGTTGGAGCGCCCCGCAAAGGCGATCTCCGGCAGGGCGCCCTCGGGGAACTGCGAGGGCTCAGCGGCACTGGTGACAAACGCTGCCGCTAGAATTTTCATGCGGGAGGACAGTCTTTGGAAAAAAATGAATCGTTAATTCAGAAGAAACCGCCGGGCTTGCTGATACCGCTTGTCCTGCATCCGGTCGAGGTCGCCCCGGATGTAACCCAGTCCCACTACACACAGTTCGAAGTTCTCCGAGAGCTTGCGGAACAGGGGCGGCGAGGGCTTGGCCTCGCTTGTGGAATCGCTCCAGGCACCGAACTCGGCTACGATCCGGTAGGAACGCTTCCCGGTCTTGATGTAGTCCACGAGAAAATCCTTGTGGTAAATGAGGCCCGTGGTTTTGATCCGCTTGAGGTATTCAGGGAAGAGGCCCGTCATGAAGAGCGTGAAGTCGCCGATATGCCGGTGGACCTCGCGTTCCCGCTCAACCGATCCAGCTCCGCGCGTGACCTCCGATTCGTAGAGCAATTCAACGACCGCCTCGACCCGCTCACCTTTGGCATTCTTGATCCGGTAGAGCTGGTCGGTGCGGGTAAAGTCCACGAGAAGCCTCGAGACATACTCACTCACGTTGAAGTCGGGCCATCCCAGCTTTTCCGTGAAGGCCTTTTCCGCGAGAGTCCCGAACAACCGCCGCAAGGGATGATGCTCCGGAATACGCGTCTCCATAAGGCCCCCGTATGGATAATATTGAGTATATACAGGCTAGCCGCGGCTGTCGAGCACAAAGGTGACCGGGCCGTCGTTCACGAGCTCGATCTTCATGTGGGCGCCGAAGGCGCCGGTTTCGATCGTGAGGTCCGTGCGCTTGCGCAGGGTCTCGACGAACTGTTCGAAAAATCGCCTGGCGATCACCGGGTCGGCCGCCTGATCGAAGCCGGGACGCCGCCCTTTGCGGGTGTCTCCCAACAAGGTGAACTGCGAGATGGCAAGGAGACCGCCGCCGATCTCAGCGAGGGAGCGGTTCATCTTGCCGGCTGCGTCGCTGAAGATTCGAAGAGCCGGGATCTTGTCCACAAGATACTGCAGGTCGGCCTCGGTGTCGCCCCTGGCTACGCCGAGCAGAACCACCAAGCCATTGCGGATCTGCCCTAATACCTTCCCGTCCACCTCGACCGAGGCGCGGCTGACGCGCTGGATGACCGCTCTCACTTCGGAATGATTCCTTCAAGTTTGAGCAAGCGTTTTTTCACGCCTAGCCCGGCCGAGAAACCGCCGAGCGAGCCGTCGCCGGCGACCACACGGTGGCACGGTACAAGCAACGGCACGGGATTGGCCCCGCACGCTCCGCCCACTGCCCGGGCCGCCTTCGGCTTGCCGACCTTCCGAGCGACCCAGCCATAGGACCGCACGCGCCCGTACGGGATGGTTTGGAGCACCTTCCAGACCTTGATGCGGAAGGACGGCGGTCCGTCGAGATCAAGAGGTAAATCAAAGCTACGCGCCTTGCCGCTGAGGTACAGGAGGATAGCAGCCTGGGCCGCTTTAAGGTGGATTCCGGGGGTATCGCCTCCCGCTCCGTTGAAAGACATGCCGCCGACGATTCTGGCTTCTCGCAGATCGCGCTCCGCAGCATGCCTGGTGGATTTCGGCAGCACGACACTTCTTACGCCCTTTTCTGTCGCGGCGAGGCCCACCCATCCCCAGTCGGTCTGGAAAATCGTCTCGCGCATCGCTTCTCCTCCTCTACTTCTGCTTGATGCATTCGATCTCGAGTCGGATGCCCACCTCGTCGGCGACCACGAGCCCGCCGTTGTCGAGGACCTTGCTCCAGTTCATCCCGAAGTCCTTCCGGTTGATCTTCCCCTCGGCCGTGAACCCCGCTCGCGTGTTTCCCCAGGGATCTTTCGGGACCACTCCGTTGAAGTTCCCTGTCAGGACGATCTCCTTCGTGATGCCATGCAGGGTGAGATCGCCTTTGGCCTCATACCTGTCGCCTTTCTTTTCGAAGGACTTCATCTTATAGGTCATCGTCGGAAATTTCTCGACATCGAAAAAGTCGGGGCTGCGCAGGTGGGTGTCCCGCTTCTCGTGATTCGTGTTGACCGAGGCGGTCTTGATGACGGCCTCGATGGCCTTGACGGTCTTGGCGTCCGGGTCCATCTCGATGAAGCCCGTATAGTCCGTAAATCGGCCGGTGGTCTTGGAGACCACCATGTGCGCGACGCTGAAGCCGATGATCGTGTGATCCAGGTCCACGTTATACCGCTCGGTTGCGGCCGGGGCGTCTACAGCCGCAAAGATGACCACTGCAGTTATGGCGAATAGGGTGCGTGCAACAATTCGGCTCATGCTTCCCTCCTGTGTTAACAATCTGCGGCAGGCCTGCGTCCCCCTCCTTCGTAAGGACGGGCTTGGGGAAGGTAGAGGGGTGTTCGGTTCTACCCCCACTTAACCTCTAACCTCCTCTTACAAAGGGGGGATGGATTTTCACCAGAGTACCGGCAGGGCCGGCGGTGGGTCAAGATGCCGACGTCACCTTGTGCCTGACGAGCACCCACAAAAAGTCCATCTCGTCGGAACGCAGCACGGCATGGATCGTCACGTACCCGACGACGCTGATGCCGATGCCCACGGCGAGCACGATCGTCTTCGCCACCCAGGCCTCCGGTTGTCCCCAAACCGCCAGACCGGCCACCCAGAGGCAGACGGCGATTATCGGGCAGGAGGCCAGAAAGACCCGCAGGTGGCTCTCAAGGATCGTTTTCCAGCCGAGGGCGCCGAGGCGACGAGCAAGGAAGACTAACAGCAAGGCCATGTTCAGGATGGCGGAGAGGGCGTTGGCCAGCGCCAGGCCGGCGTGAGCGAGCGGACCCATCAGCAGAAACGAAAGCGCGATGTTGGCGCCGAGGGCGATTACCGCCACCTTGACGGGCGTGCGCGTGTCCTGCAGCGCGTAAAAAGCCGAGACGACGATCCGCACGCCGGCGAAGGCCCAGAGGCCGACCGCATAGGCGAAGACCGCCGCGGCCGTCCCGGCCGTATCGGCCGCCGTGAAGCGGCCGTGCTCGAAAAAGAGGTGCACGATCGGCGTGCGCAGAAGAATCAGGCCGACCATCGCGGGAAAGATGATGAAGAAGATCAGCCGGAGGCCGAATCCCAGGGTTCCGCGCAGGGCGTCCAGATCCCCGTTCGCCGCCTGGGTCGCCAGCGACGGCAAGACGGCTGTGGCCAGGGCGACGCCGAACACCCCGAGGGGAAACTGGATCAGCCGCATCCCATAGAAGAGATAGGTCGGCCCGCCGGGGAAGAACGAGGCCAGGATCGTGCTCACCAGGATGTTGAGTTGCGTGACCGAGAGGCCGATAAGGGCGGGGGCCATGAGCCATCCGATGCGGCGCACGCCCTCGTGGCCGAAGTCGAGCCGCCAGCCGAAAAGGAGTTCCGTGTTGCGCAAGGCCGGCAACTGGATGAGAAACTGCAGGAGCCCGCCCGCCACGACGCCCACGGCGACGGCGAGGATCGGCTCCTCGAACGCCGGCGCGAGGAGGAGGGCCGACGTGATGATCGCGACATTGAACAGCACCGGCGAGAACGCGGGCGCCGCAAAGCTCCGGATCGAATTCAGCACACCCATGGCGAGCGCCGAGAGCCCGATGAACAAGAGGTACGGGAACATAATGCGGGTCAGTAAGGTCGTGAGTGCCTGCTTGTCTGGATTGTCGCTGAATCCCGGCGCGATCAACGAGACGATCCAGGGAGAGGCGAGGATACCGAGGATGCAGACGCCGGTCAGGATCGTCAGCAGGGTCGTGAAGGCCGCGCTGGCCAGTTCCCAGGCGTCGCGTCGGGGCTTCTTGGCCAGGTACTCGCTGAAGACCGGGATGAAGGCCGCCGACATCGAGCCTTCGGCGAACAGCTCGCGCAGGAGGTTCGGGATGCGGTAGGCGACGAAGAAGGCGTCGGCGGCGGCCCCGGCCCCGAACAAGCGGGCCAGCACCATATCACGAATAAAGCCGAGAATGCGGCTTGCGAAAGTGGCCAGCCCGATGATCCCGGCGGCCTTGACGACCTGAGTACGTTCTTGATGGATCGTCGCTGAAACGTCTCCGTCCGCCATCAGCGCTTGGACCGGCGCGCCTGCAATTTCTCCAAAACGTAAGCAGCCAGGAGGGGAACCATGATCTCGTGATGGCCGATGAGGGTATAGCCCTTGCCGCCCTTCTGGGTCGGACGGCGGACGACGTTGGTGAACGGGCGATAGTGCGGGAGGAAGTCCATGTTCACGGTCGTGATCCGGTTGACGGTGTGCCCCAGGTTCCGGGCCAGGGTGAGGACTTTCAGAAAGACCTCGGGCATGATCACGGCGGAGCCAAGGTTCAGAAAGACGCCGCCCTCGAGGCCGGCCACGACCGCGGCAAACAACCGAAAGTCTCGGAGCGAGCCCTCGCCGATGGCCGCCCCGTCCACCGCGGGGTGCATATGGATGATGTCCGTGCCGACCGCGACATGCACCGTCACGGGGATGCCGAGCCGGACGCCCGTCGCCAGGAGGCTCGTCTTCCGGTTCGGGAAGCGCCGCTCTTCGATCCAAGTCCCCACGGCCTCTCCGATGCCCATGCCCTTCTGCACGCCGCGCGCGATCGCTTGGTTCAGCATGCGCCCCGTCTCCTCCGCCATCCCGAAGCGGCCGGTGTTGATCTCAGTGTCCACTTCCTCAGAGGTGTGCCCCATGAGAGCCAGCTCGAAGTCGTGGATGATGACCGCGCCATTGAGCGCCAGCGCGGTGACCACTCCCCGCTCCATCAGGTCCACCAGCACCGGATTGAGGCCCACCTTCGTGGGATGCGCGCCCATGCCGACGACAACCGGCTTACCGGCCAGGCGAGCTCTGACGATCGCGTCCACTACTTCACGCAACGTTTTCGCGGCAAGGATGTCCGGGAGGCCTTTCAGGAAAGACTTGAGCGTGCCGCCGTTCCGCCAGGGCAGGGCGAACTCGCCGAGCTTGACCTTGCTGTGCCGCTTGGCCAAGGGATAGGTCTTGATCTTATGGAGAGCAAGCGGTTTGACGGCGGGAACGCGGAGATGCAGTGTCTCGCGAGGCTTATTCCTTGCCAAGCAGCGCCTCGTCAACGAGTTCGCAGAGGATGTGGCCGAGGGTGAGATGCGTCTCCTGGACGCGGGCGACGACTGTGGAAGGGACGACGAAAGCATGGTCCACCAAAGCGACCAGCTTGTCGCCGGAGGCCCCGGTCCATCCCACCGTCACCAACCCCTTCTCGCGCGCAGTCTTCAGTCCCTTGAGGACGTTCGGGGAGTTGCCGCTTGTGCTGATGCCGATCACCACATCGCCGGGACGGCCCAGGGCCTGGATTTGCCGGGCAAAGACTTCGGAAAAATCGTAGTCGTTGGCGATGCAGGTCAGTTGGGCCTGATCAGCGGAGAGGGCGATAGCCGCCAGCGGAATCCGTTCACGGCGATACCGTCCCACAAACTCCGCCGCAATGTGCTGGGCATCCGTCGCGCTGCCGCCGTTCCCGAAGAGCAATACCTTATTGCCTTTGCGGAAGGTTTCGACGAGCAGGTCCGCCATCCGTTGGATGCGGTCGGCGTGCTCCGCGACGAACTTTAATTTCGTCTCGGCGCTTTCCTCAAACCATCGGCGGATTTGCTGGTTCACGAATGTCTCCGAGTCGTGGCGTGATTGTAGGAGAGGGCCTTCTGGGTGTCAAGAAACCGCTACACTGATCGGCCAGACCCGGCAAAAAGGCCTGACGAAACCCAGCGCAGGAAGGTCGTCTTAATTACGCTTATACGTTATTCGCTTGCTCCCACCATCACAGCTCCCGACAACCTTTTCATCCTGTTTGACCTTTTCAGCGTCTATTATTTCCAGCGTATAGGCTTTTACTCCTTTCGCCTCTAATTTCGCCGCTATCTCGGCTTTTAACTCTTCACACGGCTTCTTCGCAGCCAAGGCAGGCAAACAGAAAAGTGACAAGGCAACAGCGATCGCAGGGATATATCTTTTCATAGCTTCCTCCAATCACGATCAAAACCTAACTTTTACGTTGATGGTCAGCTTATCCCCACTAACGAGTTTAGAGTATCTTCCCGTTGGTCCACATCTCGGCGAACTCGGCCGGCAACTCGCCGAGCGCCATCTTGGCGCCGCATTTCATTCCATCGCACGAAAAAGCCCACCACTCGAATTCTCCCGTCGGCTTCAGATCACCAGCTTTCTCATCCTCTCCCAATAAAGCGAACCTTTGAAGAAGCCACGGGCCGTCTTTGGTCTGAGTCCGAGGAATCCTTGTTTCCACCTCAGCATCAATCGAATGTCCTCTACCAGGCAGTTCATATTCAATACCGAGCTTGAAACGCCCTTTCCCGCCGGAGTAGTCGAAGAAAAACGGCATGCCCATCTCTGTAGTCCGAAAGTCAACTGCATCCAAATACACCCCCGGTTCGCATTCGGTGCAGCTCTGGTACCGTACAAAGACCACCTTCCCCTGTGGGTCTGATCCGAACCTCCCGACGGCATGCCATCTGCCGACAAGGTAGGGGCCTTTAAAATGCATCTGGATCGGGTCCTGTTTGAAATTGATATAGTAAAACCCAAAATACGGATCACCCTGCTTATCCCTTGATACAAGACCGAGCAGCAAGTCGGGCATCCCGTCCGAATCCAGATCATCCTTGTAGAAAGCAAGCTTTTTCGGATCCAGAAACGGCGCGGCTTTGGTGAACAGGCTTCTCAACGTCGAGAGGTCACCCTCCTGGCAGATGTTGCTCCTCAGGTCCTTATAGAAGTCTCCATAAAACTGTTTAAAATTCGCCTCCTCACCTTCAAGCGAGACCGTCGAGCACCCTTCGGCACTGACAGAGGCCGTGCGGGCCGCGTCGGCAAGTTCCTTCTGGAAGGGTATTGGCGCATTGATGATGCCGAAAAGTTTGCCGTAGGGTGGAAGGTCACTGAAATAGGCCTTCATATACACCCCGGGAACGATTTCCCTGGCGGGTTGGCCGAATTGCCGTGAGAAAAGCAAGACCCCATTGTCGTAGATTTCAAGTAACTGTAAGGTTCCGTCAGGGTTAAACCACTGATCCACTCCGTGCCGGGCACCGTCTTTGGCGGACGCCTGTTGTTCGACTGAGCCATCGTCTCGAAAGAGGGTGCGGCTCCCATCATAGTTCCCGTTTTTCCAGCGAAAAGCGCTGTAAGGTTTTCCGTTGGCCCAGAAATAGCGTGCGGTACCATGAAAGCGACCGTTCACGACCGGTTCTTCGGACTTCAGTTGTCCGTTGGGCCAGTAGTCCTTTTTTATGCCATTTCGAGGCACAATGGGCTGAGGAACCGAGGCGATGGGCTGCCAGAAAGGAGGATAGAAGGATGCGAGCAGGACACCGGTACAGAGCAGGGTACTGAGAATGGATTTTTGAATAGGCTCGCCTTTTCGATTATTCAGGAAAGCTAAAGCAATCCCGTAGAGCACTCCGAACGCTGCGAGGAGCAGCGGCAGTACCATCACCGCCGAAGGCAAAATGTCCAAGGGATCTGTGCTGAAGAGATCTTGAAATCGGGCCGAGAGTTGGCCTGCCTGCCCGATGGTCACAGTGTATCCGTACCAGACCACTAGCAGGAAAGAGAGAATCAAAAGCGTATTTTGTTTGTCTTTAGTCATCCACGCTAGGGCTCTTTATCCTACAGAGGGTGGATTGACTAATACAACTACGGTTGGGACTGACCCAGTTCCTCATAAATCAGCCACGCGCCGGATGCCGTCGGCTTCACCAGGATGGACAGAGGGCTGTGGTACTTCTTCAGTTCAGAGAACCGATCCGCCTTGATCCTGACTCCCTCTCCCTCGAGCGCATACATAACCTGTGTGTAGGTGCTGACGTCGCCTCGCGCCCTCGCCACCGGCATGGCTTGGCGTAGCATCTCTTTGTACCGAGGGGCTGGGATGGTGATCTCTCGAACCTGGCCGGTCGGATATGTTCGCTTGTTGCGGATGATGGCTTTATCAGAATAGAGGTCGGCGGCCCCGCCCAAGGTCCACGCCATCAACACAAAAAGCAGCGTGACCCGTCTCTTCATCGAGACGTCCAAGTGTCCGCCTAGCGACCCCAAATCACCTGCGAGGGACAGGTCCCGCGACCATTGCGTGGTTCTTGGTGACGACCTCCACGATCTTCGCTCTGGTAAGAACCTGCGTGTCGGCTCATGCGCTCATCGTCTCACGAACACCAACCGGTCCGTGTGGGACGACGCGCGGCCGCTCTCGTCGGCGCCCTCGACGGAGAGCACCAGCGTGCTCGTCCCCGTGCGGAGCGGCAGCGTGACCGCCTCGTGGCCGCCAGACATGGGCTTGAACCGCGCGGCGACGTCCGCGTCACCGAGCGTCGCGCGGAAGCTCCCGGGCGTGATCCCCGCCGCGTAGAAGATCACCAGCGTCACACTCGACCAGCCCTTCGGCAGCTCGGTGCGAGCCGCCAGTGGATGCGCATAAGAGAGGAGCCTCGCCCCCTCCCCGAACGCGCCGGCCACACGCAGCGGGCGCCCGGGCGCGCTCGCGTACTCGACCCTGTAGCGATGGGCCGCCCCGCGCGTCGTGGGGACCCCCTCCAGCCCCGCGACGCCGCCCGGCTCTCCTTGCCGGTCATACGCGTGGACTTCGAAGTCGTAACGCCCTCGGCGCGTGCCGATGACCTCGAGTGAGTAGGTACCGTCAGGCGGCGGCGCGACGTAGAGCTCCTTCATCGCGCTGACGGAGGAGTCCTCTTCGTAATACGCCCGCGGGATCTCGCGGTGCACGGCTCGGGCGCGCGGGTCGAACCCCAGCCTGCTCCCGCGCGGATCGGTCAGGACTAGCTCGCTCACGAGGCGCTGGCTGCCGTCCGGGGGCGCCCCGTGCACCCGCACCGTCAGGCTTGATAGCTCGGGCTTCTCGTCGAGCGTCACGGGCGGCGTCGCGGTGGCGGAGTACGTGACCTCGTAGTGGTCCACGGCGGCGGGCTCCGTCGCTCCTCGCGAGAAGTGCAGCCAGCGCCGCCGCCCCGTGCGATCCCACACCTCCGCCGCCAGCTCGTACGCCACCCGCTCGGTGCCGATTACATCCAGGACGTAGCGGCCGTCCGGCGGATCATCGAGCGCGATCTCGCTTCCCGCCTTGCTGCGCGGCCCCACGGGCGCGTTCGGCTGCGGGTTGACCACGCGCGCGTAGGTGGCATTGGGGATCTCCTTGACGAACGCGCCGGAAACGGGGTCCATCCCGATCCGCCGACCGTTTGCGTCCGTGAGGCGGAGGTTCGCGCCCTTCCCGGGGGCGAGAATGCGGCCCTCGGCGGTGACGTACACGCGTATCGTCAACCGGTACGGCGGCTCGAAGGTCGGCGTGATCACGGTCGCGCCGGAGGGTGGGCGCGGCAAGACCTGGGCCGCCGCCGGCGCCCCCGCTGCCAGCCCCGCGATGAGCACGGCGGCCCACCGCCACGTCATGTCGAGAGCAGTCCCTGCGCACACATGTTGTCCAACGCCCAGGTCGGCCGCAAGCACGATGTTAGAACACCATTCGACGAAAGATGAGCCACGACAGATAAATGACCAGGACGAGGACAACCGGCAGAACAAAGGCAATGGCCCTGCACGCGCCACCGACAAGCTGAGCGCTTGCGGCTTGGATTTGTTCCGCCCGATCTCGGATGCGCTCCGTACGCTCGGCTTGCTTCTGAACCATTGCGAGCCGCTCGCGATGAAGAGCCAACGCCTCCGCCTGCAGCTCCAGTGGAAGCTTTTGGTTCTCGCGAATGTCCTCCAGCACGCGAACAAGCTTTTCAATGTCGTCCTTCATGAGTCCTCACGCTCCCCAGTGCTCCTCGTCCATATGCAACTTATGCAACAGCCGATGTACCAGCGGCGCCAACACAACTCCCACCGCGAAGATGAATATTAGCCCGCTAAAGAGCGCATACATCGCTGCGAAGATCTTTGCTTCCGTTGTCGGCAAACGATCAACAGGCCCCATCCCTCCCAGGATCATTGACGCATTCAATAGTGAATCCACCCAGTCAAATCAGCCTATCCAATGATACCCTCCGATCCCGATTAATAACCCGACAATGATGAACAAAGATGAGAACCCAAGATAGAGGAGGAAACGACGGATAAAGACTGAGATGGGAGCTAGCTTCTCGCTTTTATGCTCGAACATTTCTCAGAACACCAGCAGCAATATCCGTCAGTGATCAGGAGTTTATCAGGCCTCTTCTGACCGATCAAACACTGCCGATTTCGATGGAAGGGGCTATGAAAGGATCGAGAGGAAAGAAGCAGCGCAGCTCACCGATCTCCTCGCGACTAGCCATTGCACTCTCGTTGAGAAATGCCACCCCGCTGACAACGTTCAGCTGCAACGCTCAACCTTACACCCGGCACCAGCGGCTGCAGCGGCGTGTCGGGCCGCCAAGAGGCGCGCCCACTCAGAGAGAAGCGAGGGGTTCACGCACTTCCTCGGCTTCGAGTACGCCCCTGGAAACGAGCTCGGTGAAGAACGCGCGGACGGCGTCCCGTTGATCGGATGAAAGCAGCACCAGACGCTCCCGAACCCACGCGGGATCCGAGTTCGACCCGGCAGCCAGATGAAACGCGATGCTATCCGGGATGACATCGGCACGGTCGGGATCCTGAAGCGTCGCCAACATGAAGGCCGGAAGGAAATAACGGAACGCTTCCGGCGTGAAGAGCGAGAGCGCCGCCGCGTGGAGCCGCAGTTCTTCCACGGAATGGCTGGGCCACGTTGTGCCACGGAAGTACTGATCGATCTCGTCGCACTCCAAGCAGCGGTGGGTCGTGAGTCGTTCGCTGCTGGGATAGGGCACCAATGCGAAGGCTTGTTCGATCAGTGCCTCGGAGGTCATGCTCTCCTCGTGGTGCCCATGCCGTTTGCCTACCTATTAGGTCTACTGCAACAGCCTCATGCAGGGTATTTCGCAGGCCGGACTGTGTCAAGCCGCTCCGGACTGACAGCAGTTTGGACAGCAGTTGGGACAGATTTATTTCTCCTTTTTCAGTGGGGTAAGCGACCCTTCCCGGGAAATAAATCTGTCCCCTTTTATTCCCTTTTTTCCAGGAACCTGCCCGAAGGGACACAGATCCCATCCTCGCCGCCGAGCATCTCTCCTCGACCCAACAGAGCCCACCGGCCCACCAGAGCCGCCGTCGCGGCGTCCAGTTCGTCGCTTGTTGCCGAGTTGGTCAATCCTCTCACGCCGAGTTTCTTCAGGCCGGCTAAAAGCTCCTTCCTGTTCTGGTGCTGCCGGGGAATGCCCCACACGTCTTGCGCCGCGCCGGGATAACACTCGATGACACGATAGCCCATGGCCCGTATCTTCGCTTGTAACTCCAGACCGCGCTCGGTTAACATTCGCATCGGACCAAGCGTGATGGGGAAGAATCGAATGCCGCGTCGCAGCAATTCCCGGTCGCAGTCGCGAAAATGCTCGCCTGTTCGGTCATGGATCGTCCTTCGTCCTTTGGGCAAGCTAAGCGGAGCGTCAATGGGAACGAGGTCAGGCCGGGCTTGCTGCACTGCGTTCAGGATGTCTTCATCGCTGAACGCCACCTGCGTGTGCGCCCGCAAGCCACGCAGGAGACACACGCCCGTCGGACGGCGTGATGAACCTGCGAGGTCTATGCCGACCACAACCAACGGTTTGCGCTTCGACACGGCGACCCTCTCGCCCCGCCGGCTTGCGGCTAACGCGAGCACTTTTCTTCAGCCTGCTTTTTTCAAAGGTGTTTGGCTTCCCAGGCTTCCAATGCACGCAAGGTTTCCTGCATGAACCGTTGGGGGTGGCGCTTGACATACTCAAAGCGCGCCTTGGGCATGTCCGGAGACGCACGATAGGTCCCGCCCCAGAGAATCATCTCGACCATCAGCGGCAGCAGGTCTTTTCCCTCTTGAGTCAGATAGTAAAACTTTTTGGTTTTATGGGAGGGATGCGGCCCGCTGTCTATCAATCCCGTGCGCACCAGGCGTTTGAGCCGGTCCGAGAGGATATTCGTGGCGATGCCTTCCGGGCCGCCGATGAATTCGCGGTACTCGTGCTTGTTCAGGAACATCAAGTCGCGGATCACGAGCAACGTCCACCGGTCCCCCAGCACGTCCAGGGCATTGGCAATCGGGCAGACGGATCGGCATTCGGATTTTTTAAGGGTTTGCATGGAAGGCATTATAGTCGAAATCGGCAATAAAAAATAGCTTGCATTTTGCAAGTGTCATGGGTAGAGTACGATACACTTGCATTGTGCAAGTAATTAACCCATTCACTGAAAGGAGATTTTCTTATGCCGGACGCCATTGACATCGTCAAAAGACTCGCCAACGCCTTTGAAACCAAAGACCAGGCGGCCTTCCGGTCGCTGTTACATCCGAAGTACACCTTCAAGGGGCCGCTCATGGCGCTTCAGAGCCGGGACGAGGCGGTTGAATTTTTGGCAAACTGCCCGTTTAAGGCCAAAAGCGAAAACGTCCAGCTCTTCGTCGCGGGCAATACGGTGACTCAGCTCTTCGACTGGGTAGTCAAAGAGCCCTTTCAAGGCAGGATCCGCATGTGTGATGTGATTACGTTGAAGGACGGGCAAGTCTTCTCGGAAGAGCTGTTCTACGATTCAGCCAAATTCCCCAAGGAAGTGCTGGAGAGCCTGAAGGCCCATGCCTAAGACCATTCAGCAAACCGTCACTCTCAATGCCTCGCCGGAGGCGCTGTTCGACACCTACCTCGATTCCAAGAGACACGCGGCGGTCATTGGTTCCAAGGTTTCAATCAGCCGGGACGTCGGCAGGAGCTTCACGGCCTTCGACGGCGGCCTGACTGGCAGGAATCTAATGATCGTCCCCAAGCAGCTGATCGTCCAAGCATGGCGCGGGGAACAGTGGAAGGCCACCGACGCCGATTCGATCCTGATTCTGATCTTCAACAAAGCGACGGGAGGGGCGCGGATCAATTTGATCCACGCCAACGTACCCGATCATCAATACACGATCATCCACGGAGGGTGGCGGCAGCACTACTGGAACCCATGGAAGGCGTACCTGAAACGGGCGAGAAGCAGATAACAGCGGCCTGCGGATGGTGGAATATCAGTCGCGCTGGGCCGCATCGTGCGCCAAGGCCCGGCGGATCGCTTTTTTCGCGCCGGTCGTGACCGTGGCCCCGTGGTTGGGGCACAGCGCTCTGAACCGCAGGGCCAGGAGACGCCGCACGCTGACGCGCGTGCGCTTCGGCTCATCTTGATATTCGCCGGACACGAAGGCCAGGCCGCGGCTGCCGACATTCGTGAGGAGATCGGCGCAGAACACCACGCCTCCGCCTCGTTTGAGGTAAAGGGAGTAGTGCGCGTCGGTTGGACCGGGCGAGTGCACGGCCTTCAAGCCGCCGGGCAGGCGCGCGCCGGGGCCGTACCGTCGGTCCGGGGTCGTCTCTACGAAATCAACCGCGCGCTGAGGGGCATAGACCGGGACCTTGAAGGTGTCCTGATAGCGCCTAGCGGCGCGCTCATGGCACGAGGCAGTCAGGCAGATCGCTTCCACCGTGCCCAGCTTCTTCAGGTCACGTGGGCGCATCGGCAGCGGATCGATCAGGACCGCCCGACCCTTCTCCACCACCACATAGCCGTCGCTCTTAAAATCGATCCGGTCATCGTGCATGGTAAAGCGATAGACGCCCGGCGCCACCTCTCCGACCAGCTTTGCGACCCCCTTCGGCTCCGGCATTAGGTCTTAGGCTCTCATTGCACCGCAATTAAAGTAGCCTGTCCCACTCTTGTCCAAAACAGCTTCCGAAAAAACCTCCGTCTTGGAGTAGGCTGGTGGGATGCAACCACCAACCGACGGCGTATCCGCGCCGTCCCCACTCACAAGCCGGAG
>Ga0114945_10000592_pt1 | contig 23394 bp, 21 predicted proteins | sample OV2TP3_FD_87194 | JGI IMG/M metagenome (GOLD analysis project Ga0114945, IMG submission 87194) | Hot spring microbial communities from Beatty, Nevada to study Microbial Dark Matter (Phase II) - OV2 TP3 | ecosystem: Environmental > Aquatic > Thermal springs > Hot (42-90C) | place: USA: Beatty...
CACCATCTTCGCCGCCGTCTCGCGCATGATGCGCGCGAGTCCCCGCGCCAGCCGGTCCCGCAGCGGCGCGAGCAGCGCGGGCAGCCGCACCGAATGGCTGAGCGCCTGCGTCTCCTGCGCGTAGAGATCGAGCATTTCGTTCAGCCGGCGCTCGAATTCCTCCCTTGCAAATGCGTCTCTCAGCCTGCTGCCCCGCTGCCAGGCGCCGAGGATGGCGTAGGCGGTATCCAGCCCGCGCTCGATGCGCCGCAGCCGCAGCGGGCCGATGCGCTCGTAGGGGATCTCGATCCGGACCGGGAAGCGGCCCACCTGGCGCAGGAATTCGCGGTCGATCTGCCTGGTGGCGTCGAGAATTTCGCGCGCCGCCTGCGGGCCCGGAGCCGCGCCCGCGGCAAGGCACTCGCCCGCGCGCCGGATGACGAGCGCGTCCTTGCGCACTTCCTTCGCCACGTTGAGGGCGAGAAACGGCCCGAGATGGGGCAGCGCCACCCGCAGCGGCAGCGCCTCGCGCAAGGCATCCGTGGTGCGCCGGCTGAAGGCTTCCAGCATCCGGCGGTCGAGCGCCGCAAGCGCCGCCACCCGGTCCATGCGCGGCGGCGTCGGCGATCAGCTCGGCTGCGGCTTCACGGCACGGTGAAAGCCGAGCATGCCGGCAAAGACGGTCTTTGCGGTGACGTCGCGGTAGCCCAGGTCCTCGAGCACGTCGCAAAGCTCCTGCGCCGAGTAGAACATCTGCAGCGCATTGATGAAATACTCCTTGCAGTTGAGCGCCGCCGGGCCGCTGCGGAACAGGAACCCGGTGAACCACAGACAGAACCGCAGATAGGTGTAATACATCGATTCCACGGTGCGGTTCGTCGGGCGCAGCATGTCGCAGTGGTAGAACCGGCCGCCCGGCCGGAGCACGCGGCGAACCTCGGCGAAGACCCGCCGCACGCGCAGGTGCCGCGAGGCGAACTGGATCGTCACGGCGTCGAAATGGTTGTCGGGAAAGGGCAGCGTGTGGACGTCGCCGATCACGCTGCGGATGCGGAAGCCGAGCGCCGCGGCGCGCTGCCGGCCGACCTCCTGCATCGCCGGGCTGCGGTCGATGGCGTGAACCTCGAGTGTCGGCTCGCGACCGAGGAGCGCGATGCCGATGGCGTTCGTTCCGGCGCACACGTCGAGCACCCGTTCGCCGGGCGCGACGTCGACGGTCGCCATGAATTCCTGCAGGAACCGGTTCCACAGTCCGAGGCTCGCGACGTAATTGGCGCGGTCGTAGTAGGGGGCGACGTCGGCGAAGACGTCGTTCAGATCCCTGGTCCAGACTTCGCGGAACAGTTCCTCGCGCGCGATCTCACGCGTGGCGACGGGGGGCGGATTCATGCGAGGGTCCTCCCTTGCTTCAGATTCGCGTCAAGTAAAGCACCGACGCCGCGGTGCCCGCAAGGGCGCCCGCGTAAACGACCGTCGCCACCAGGGTGTCGGCACGGATCCCCAGGTCGTAGCAGGTGATGCGCAGGCGGTGTGCGGTGCTCCAGAGCGACAGAAAAACGGTTGCCGCGATCGCCAGCTTGGCGAGCCAGTGGCCGGCGAAGGCATGCATGCGCTCGTAGGCGAACAGCTCGGGCGCGTGACCGAGCGCGACGAGCAGGGTAAGCAGGACGAGCACCGGCGTCAGAAACGCGGTCAGCGTGCCCCCCGCGGCGAAGGGCCCCCAGACGATCGGCTTGTTCGAGCGCGCCATGGTCAGAAGGCTCCGGCGAGGGCGAGGAGCGCGAGCGAAAGCAGTCCCCAGCCGGCATAGTGCGCGCCGGCAATCACGCCGTCGGGAACGAATCCCTCCCCGACCTGCAGCGGCAGCGCCTTGGGGGTGAGGTTGAACCAGGTGACGCTGTGGTAGGCGGCGAACCCGAGCGCAAGGACATGAAACAGGATGCTCGCGGGGCTGGCGAGCGATTCCAGGAACCCCTGGTAGGCGGCCGGGCCTTGCGACAGGGCCCCCAGCCCCGCGACCAGCACGAGCGTGTAGGCGCCGATGAACAGGCACGTCACTTCGCGAAACATGTAGCGCACGTAGCGCGGGTGGCGCAGGAACCAGCGCACCCGCGGCACCTCGCGTTGATACGGTCTGCGGCTCACTTCTTCAGCCATGGCATCAGGTGCTCCTTGTACCAGTCCACGGTGCTCGCGATCTTCACCTGCTGCAGCGCGCTCGCCGGATCGACGTGCTCGGGACAGACCTCCGAACAGGCGCCGGCGAACGAGCACTCCCACACGCCCTCGGCGGCAGCGATCTCCTCCTCGCGCTCGCGGCGGCCGCCGTCGCGCGAATCCTGGTTGTAGCGGTGCGCGAGCGAAATTGCCGCCGGTCCGATGAATTTCGGAATCAGGCCGTATTCCGGGCAGGCGGCGTAGCACAGCATGCAGTTGATGCACAGGGTGTACTGCTTGAATTTCTTCAGCTCGGCCGGCGTCTGGCGGTATTCGCCTTCGCCGAGCGCCCTTTCCTGCTTCGGGATCAGGTAGGGCTTGACCCGCGCGAGCTTCGCCATGAAGTCGTCGATCACGGTCACGAGGTCGCGTTCGATCGGGAAGTGCGCGAGCGGCTCGATGCGGATGACGCCCGGGTAGTCGCGCAGGAACGACTTGCACGCGAGTTTCGGCTCGCCGTCGATCATCATGCCGCAGCTCCCGCACACCGCCATGTGGCACGACCAGCGGTACGAAAGCGTCGGATCGGCCGTCTCCTTGACGTGATTCAGGGCATCGAGCACCACCCACTCTTCCGGGCAGCGGATCGAGTAGCGCTGGAAGCGCGGCTCGCGGTCGGTCTCCGGGTTGTAGCGCAGCACCTCCAGCTCGACCCGGCGCTCGCTCATTCATGGTTCCCCGAGTAATCGCGCACCCCGGGCTGCGACCTGGTGATCACCACGTCGAGGTAGTCGATGCGCGGCGCATCCGCGGCGCCGTAGTACGCCAGCGAATGGCGGAGGAAATTCGCGTCGTCCCGCTCCGCAAAGTCGAGGCGCTGGTGCGCGCCGCGCGATTCCCTGCGCGCCGCGGCGCTCGCCGCCACCGCTTCGGCGCAATCGAGCATCGAACCGAGCTCGAGCACCTGGATCAGGTCGGTGTTGTAGACGTTGGTCTTGTCGTGCAGCTCGATGCCCGCGTAGCGGCGCCGCAGCCCGGCGAGCCGGGTGCAGGCCTCGGCGAGGCCCTCGCCGCTGCGGTAAATGCCGGCGTGCTGCTCCATCGTCTGCATCATTTCCTTGCGCAAGCCGGCAACCGATTCGGTGCCGCCGGTTCGCTGGAAAAGCGCGCGGATCCGCTCCTGCGCCGCCTCGGCGAGCGCCTCGAGCGCGGTCTCGTTGCGCGCCGCGCGCCCGGCGAACAGATACTCCACCGCGCTCAGCGCCGCGCGCCGGCCGAACACCAGCAGCTCGGTGAGCGAGTTCGAACCGAGCCGGTTCGCGCCGTTGATGCTCACGCACGCGCACTCGCCCGCGGCGTACAGACCGGCGAGCGGGGTCGCGGCGCGGATGTCGGTGTGAATGCCGCCCATCATGTAATGCACCACCGGGCGCACCGGCACCGGGTCCTTGACCGGATCGACGCCCATGTAGCTGATCGACATGTCGCGCACCAGCGGCAGCCGCTCGTCGATCTTCTTTTCGCCCAGATGGCGCATGTCGAGCAGCATCGCGTCGCCCCACTGCGTGGACACGGCGTTGCCCTTTTTCTGCTCGTGCCAGAACGCCTGGCTGACGCGGTCGCGCGGGCCCAGTTCCATCGTCTTCAGCACCGGCTTGCCGAGCGGAGTCTCGGGGCCCATGCCGTAATCCTGGAGAAAGCGGCGGCCGTGGCGGTTGAGCAGCACGCCGCCCTCGCCGCGGCACGCTTCGGTGAGGAGCGTGCCGGTGCTGGGGAGACCGGTCGGGTGGTATTGCACGAACTCCATGTCCTTCAGCGGCACGCCGGCACGGTAGGCGAGCGCCATGCCGTCGCCGGTCTTGATCGCGCCGTTGGTGGTGAACGGGAACATGCGCCCGGCGCCGCCGCCGGCGATGATCACCGCCGGGGCTTCGAACCGGCGCATCCGGCCGCTTCGCATCTCGATCGCCGTGAATCCCCAGCAGCGCCCGTCATCGACGATCAGGTCGGTCGCGTAGTACTCGTCGAAGCGCTCGATCGTCGGATAGCGCAGCGACGTCTGGAACAGCGTGTGCAGGATGTGGAAGCCGGACTTGTCGGCGGCAAACCAGGTGCGCTGCTTCTTCATGCCGCCGAACGGCCGCACCGCCACCGATCCATCGGGCTCGCGGCTCCAGGGGCAGCCCCAGTGCTCGAGCTGCAGGAGTTCCCTGGGCGCCTCCTGCACCAGGTAATCGACCGCATCCTGGTCGCACAGCCAATCGCCGCCGCCGACCGTATCGTTGAAATGGTGATCCAGGCTGTCGTCCGCCTTGATCACGCCCGCCGCGCCGCCCTCGGCAGCGCAGGTGTGGCTGCGCATCGGATAGACCTTGGAGACGAGCGCGATCTTCAGTTCCGCGCCCGATGCCGCGAGAGCGATCGCGGCGCGCAATCCCGCGCCGCCCGCCCCGATGATCGCGACGTCCGCCTGGATGGTCTCCATCACCTGCGCATGGTGCACTGCATGAATTGCTTGAATTTGATCTCCATCAACCGCGCGGCAGTTCGGCGGCCGCGCGCCGAACCGCTTCCGCAATCGCGTGCGCGGCCGATTCGATCGCCTCGCGCGGCGCGCCTTCGACCATGACGCGAAGCACCGGCTCGGTGCCCGAAGGCCGCAGCAGCACGCGGCCGCGGCCGTCGAGCGAGCGCTCGGCGCTCGCCTGCGCGTCCGCGATCGCCCGGTGGGCGCGCCAATCGAATCCGCGCGGAACCGCGACGTTGACCAGCACCTGCGGAAACATGACGAGGTCCGCGGTCAGCTCGGCGAGCGTGCGTCCCGTCGTGCGCAGCGCCGACAAGACCTGCAGCGCCGAGATGATCCCGTCGCCGGTCGTGTGCTTGTCGAGGCAGATGATGTGGCCGGAATTCTCGCCGCCGTACAGCCACTTCTTCTCGCGCATCAGTTCCAGCACGTAGCGATCGCCGACCCGGGCGCGCGCGAACGGCACGCCCATGCGCGAAAACGCCTGCTCGAGCGCGAGGTTCGTCATGAGCGTGCCGGCGACGCCCGCGATCCGATCCTTCTTGGCGCGCTGCTGCACGATCGCGTAGAGGAGCTGATCGCCGTCGTAGACCTTGCCGGCCGCGTCCACCACCACCAGGCGGTCGCCGTCCCCATCGAGCGCGATGCCCAGATCGGCGCTGCGCAGGCGCACCTCCTCCGCCAGGCTCTGCGGCGCGGTCGCGCCGACCAGGTCGTTGATGTTGTAGCCGTCCGGCTGCACGCCGATCGGAACGACTTCGGCGCCGAGTTCGTGGAATACATGCGGCGCGACGTGGTAGGCGGCGCCGTGCGCGCAATCCACCACCAGCTTCAGTCCCTTGAGGTCGAGCTCGTTCGGAAAAGTCGACTTGCAGAACTCGACGTAGCGTCCCTGGGCGTCGTCGACGCGGCGCGCGCGGCCGAGCCTGGCCGCCTCGTTGCAGCCGATCGGCGCCTCCAGCGTGCGCTCGATCTCGGACTCGACCGCGTCGGGAAGCTTGAACCCGTCGCCGGAAAAGAACTTGATGCCGTTGTCGGCGAACGGGTTGTGCGAAGCGCTGATCACCACGCCCGCGGCGAGCCGCAGCGCGCGCGTGAGGTAGGCGACCCCGGGCGTCGGCAGCGGCCCGCAGAGCAGCACATCCGCGCCGGCAGCGGAAAACCCTGCTTCCAGCGCCGCTTCGATCATGTACCCGGAAATGCGCGTGTCCTTGCCGATCAGCACCGCGGGATTGTCGGCACGGCTGGCGAGGACCTTGCCCGCCGCATAACCGAGCCGCAGCACGAAATCCGGCGTCATCGGCTTTTGTCCGACCGTGCCGCGGATGCCGTCGGTGCCGAAATAGTTTCTGCTCATGGTTTTCGAAGCGCCTCCCAGACGGAAAGCGCGTCCCGGGTCTCCCTGACGTCGTGCACGCGCAGTATTTTCGCTCCATGCTGCGCCGCGAGCAAAGCGGCGGCGATGCTCGGGGCCAGCCGGTCGCGCGCCGGCTCGCCCGTGATCGCGCCCAGCATCGACTTGCGCGAGAGCCCCACGAGCAGCGGGATGCCCTGCGGAGCCAGTTCCGTCAGGCGCCGCAACAGCTCCAGGTTGTGCGCGAGCGTCTTGCCGAATCCGAAGCCCGGATCAATGGCGATCCGGTCGCGTCGGATTCCGGCGCGCTCGCAGTCAGCCACTCTTCGCGCGAGGAAGTCCCTCACCTCGGCCACCACGTCGGCGTATTGCGGATCGCGCTGCATCGTCGCCGGATCGCCCCGCATGTGCATCAGGCACACGGCGCAATCGCTCGCGGCGACCGTCTCCAGCGCGCCGGGCGACTGCAGCGCCTGTACGTCGTTGATCATCGAGGCGCCCGCGGCAAGCACCGCGCGCATGACGCGCACCCGCCGCGTGTCCACCGACACCGGAACCGGAAGGTCCACGACCGCTTCGATCACGGGGATCAGCCGCCGCAGTTCCTCTTCTTCGGAGATGGCCCCGGCGCCGGGCCGGGTCGATTCGGCACCCACGTCCACGATGTCGGCGCCCTCGGCTGCCATCCGGCGGGCATGCACCGCCGCCGCGTCGCGATCGGCGAATTTGCCGCCGTCGTAGAACGAGTCGGGCGTGACGTTGAGCACGCCCATGACCAGCGGACGTGCAAGCGGCAGGGAAAAGCGGCCGCAGCGCAGGAACATTCGGCGCTTTCCGAGACCCGGCGTTGCGTCGCGGCGCATCCCGCGCCGCTGCCGTCGCTCGCTAGGGCGTCGCCGGTGCGGTGGCGCCGTGCGCGCCGTCGCCTGCGGGCGGCGCCGCGCCCTGGGTGGCGGCCGGCTTGGGCGGGCGCGGCGGCTTTCCGGCCATGATGTCGTCGAGCTGGTCGGAATCCAGCGTCTCCATTTCGAGCAGCGCGTGCGCCATCGCCTCGACCTTGTCGCGGTGGTCCTCGATCAGCTTGCGGGCGATCCGGTACTGGGTGTCGATGACGCGGCGGATCTCCTGGTCCACCTTCTGCAGCGTGGCCTCGGAAACGTTCTTGTGCGTCGTGATCGAGCGGCCGAGGAAGATCTCTCCCTCGTTTTCCCCGTACACCATCGGCCCGAGTTCTTCCGACATGCCCCACTGCGTGACCATGCGCCGCGCGATCTCGGTCGCGCGCTCGAAGTCGTTGGCCGCACCGGTGGTCAGCTGGTGCATGAAGATTTCCTCGGCGATGCGGCCGCCGAAGAGCACCGCGATGGTGTTCTGCAGGCGCTCGCGGTCCTGGCTGTAGCGGTCGTGCTCCGGCAGCTGCATCGTGACGCCGAGCGCGCGGCCGCGCGGGATGATCGTGACCTTGTGCACCGGGTCGGTCTTGGGCAGCAGCTTCGCCACCACCGCATGGCCGGACTCGTGATACGCGGTGTTGCGACGCTCTTCCTCGGGCATCACCATCGAGCGCCGCTCGGCGCCCATGATGACCTTGTCCTTGGCCATCTCGAAGTCGTCCATGTCCACCAGCCGCTTGTTCTTGCGCGCCGCGAACAACGCTGCCTCGTTGACCAGGTTGGCAAGATCGGCACCGGAGAATCCCGGCGTGCCGCGCGCAATGATGTCCGGTTTTACGTCCGGCGCCAGCGGGACCTTCCGCATATGCACCTTGAGGATCTCTTCGCGCCCGCGGATGTCCGGCAGCGGAACCACGACCTGGCGGTCGAAGCGCCCGGGCCGCAGCAGCGCCGGGTCGAGCACGTCCGGGCGGTTCGTCGCGGCGATCACGATCACCCCCACCTGCGATTCGAAGCCGTCCATCTCCACCAGCAACTGGTTGAGCGTCTGCTCGCGCTCGTCGTTGCCGCCGCCCAGGCCCGCGCCGCGCTGACGCCCGACCGCGTCAATCTCGTCGATGAACACGATGCAGGGTGCGTGCTTTTTCGCCTGCTCGAACATGTCGCGCACGCGCGCCGCGCCCACGCCGACGAACATCTCGACGAAGTCCGAGCCCGAGATCGAGAAAAACGGCACCTTCGCTTCGCCCGCGATGGCGCGCGCGAGCAGCGTCTTTCCGGTGCCGGGATTGCCGACCATCAGCACCCCGCGCGGGATGCGGCCGCCGAGCTTCTGGAACTTGGACGGGTCGCGCAGGAAATCCACCAGCTCCGAAACTTCGTCCTTCGCCTCCTCGCACCCGGCGACATCCGCGAACGTGACGGTGTTGGTCGACTCGTCGAGCATGCGCGCGCGCGACTTGCCGAAGCTGAACGCGCCGCCGCGCCCGCCGCCCTGCATCTGGCGCATGAAGAAGATCCACACGCCGATCAGCAGCAGCATCGGGAACCAGGAAACGAAGATGTTCATCAGGAGCGAAGGCTCCTCCTCGGGCTTGGCCTCGATCTTGACCCCGTACTTGAGCAGGTCGGAGACCAGCCAGATGTCGCCGGGCGAATAGCTCGTCACGCGCTTGCCTTCGGTGGTCGTCGCCTTGAGCTGGCGGCCCTCGATCACGACCTTGGCGATGCGCCCTGCTTTGACTTCCTCGATGAACTGCGAATACTCCATCGGCGCCTGCGTCGCCTGGCGCGTATTGAACTGGTTGAACACGGTCATCAGCACCAGCCCGATCACGAGCCAGATGACCATGTTTTTCAGCATGTTGTTCAAGCACTTACTCCTTCATCGGCGAGCCGCTCCGGGTTTCCATCTTACGCGCTTTTCGCAGGGCACAAAAGCGATTTTCCGCGCCCTGCGATTGAAATTGCACATGGGGTCGCCCGCGCCGGAATCAATGACGTTGCTACCATGGCGCCAATGCCTTCCGCAGACGTTGCGGCCCCCACCCCCGTCGAGCGCGCCGCGCTTGTTTCCGAGTGGAATCGCCTGCAGGACGAACCGGCGCCTCCGGATCGCCGCACGATCGGCTGCATGACTGTGATTGTCGCGCGAGCAGGTAGGTTTCCCGGGACTCTCCGCGCGAAGCGGGCGGTTTGCGGATCTGGACGTCGACGAAAGCTCGCCGGATCTCCGCCAGCACTTCGCCGAACGATGCGCCGTGAAACGCCTTGGCGAGCAGCGTCCCGTCGGGCTTCAGGTGCTGGCCGCAAAACTCGATCGCCATCCGGATGAGCTCAGCGGCGCGCGCCTGGTCGGTCGAGGCGATGCCCGAGATATTCGGCGACAGATCGGAGAGCACGACATCGGCTTTCCGGCCGCGCATCGCTTCCGCGATTGCGTGCTGCACCTGCGGCTGGCGACAGTCGCCCCGCAGAATCGTCACTCCGGGGATTGGAACGATCTCGAGCAGATCGACCGCAACCACGGCGCCGCCCGGCTGCACCTTCCCCGCCGCCACCTGCGACCAGCCGCCGGGCGCGGCACCCAGATCCACCACCGTCATGCCGGGTTTGAACAGGCGGTCCTTGCGGACGATCTCCAGCAGCTTGAACGCGGCGCGCGAGCGGTAGCCGTGCGCCTGCGCGCGCTTCACGTACGGATCGGCGACGTGGCGGCGCAGCCATCGCTCGCTGGAGCCCGAGCGCGCCATCTACGTCACTGCGGTGAGCGCAACCCCCCCGAGGGCAAGCAACAAGCTCTTACCGAGGGGCCGGCGAAACACTGCGCTTTGCAGAGGGTGCCTTAACGCGAGTCTGCGTCTCCAGCCTTCTGCGCGCGCTCCTGCATCTGCTGCGTCGCCTGCTCGATCCTCTGCTGCGCGCGCTGCTGGGTCTTCTTCGCTTCCTCCAGCTCCTGCTTCTTGAGCTGGGCGCCGGTGGCGGCGGTGCCGACGGTCTCCACGCCGCACCCGGTGACCAGGACCGCCGCCATTGCCGCCGTTACGAGTCTCATGATCGTACTCCCCTCGTGCATGGGTGCCGATTCTACTCGTAGCGCACGTCGAGCACTTCGTAGCGGCGCACCCCGCCCGGGGTGCGCACTTCCACCGCATCGCCCGCATAGCGGCCGATCAGCGCGCGCGCGATCGGCGAGCCGATCGAGATCTTCCCCGCCTTGATGTCGGCCTCGTCCTCACCCACGATCTGCCACGTGACCGCCGCGCCTTCGGTCTGGTCCTCCAGGTCCACGGTAGCGCCGAACACGCAGCGGCCGTCGGCGTCGAGCAGCTTGGGATCGATGATCTGCGCATTGGCGAGCCTCGCCTCGAGCTCGGCGATGCGCGCTTCGATGAACCCCTGGCGCTCGCGCGCCGCGTCGTACTCCGCATTCTCCGAAAGGTCGCCGTGCGAGCGCGCGTCCGCGATCGCCTGGATGATCGCGGGACGCTCGACGCTCTTGAGCCGTTGCAGCTCGTCGCGCATCAGGCCGGCGCCCCGGATCGTGATCGGAAACTTCGCCATAGGGGGAATAGTAGTCGAGATCGCGCCGGAGGTTCAGCAACGCGGCAGGCGGCCGCTGTCGCGCCGCAGCGACGCCCTCGCTTCAGTGCAGCCTGGCGTGCAGTTCCTGCAGGCGGTACGGCTTGAGCTGCGCCAGCGCCCGCATCCCGGTGCAGGCGGCGCGGGCGCCGGCGATCGTCGTGTAATAGGTCACGCGCTGCGCGAGCGCGGTGACGCGGATCGAGCGCGAGTCCGAAACAGCGGTGCGCGAATCCTCCACCGTGTTGACGATGAAGCTGACTTCGCCGTTCTTGATCATGTCGACGATGTGCGGCCGGCCCTCGGCGACCTTGTTCACCGGCGCGGCGTCGATGCCGTGCGCGGCCAGCACGCGCGCGGTGCCGCGCGTCGCAAGCACCTGGAAACCGAGCTCGTGCAGATCCCGCGCCACCGACACGGCGGCGTGCTTGTCGCTGTCGCGCACGCTGACGAAGGCGCGCCCGCCGGTCGGCAGCTTCACCCCCGCCGCGATCTGCGACTTGACGAACGCCTCGCCAAACGATTCGCCCACCCCCATCACCTCGCCGGTGGATTTCATCTCCGGGCCGAGAATCGTATCGACGCCCGGGAACTTGATGAACGGGAACACGGCCTCCTTCACCGAGAAGTAGGGCGGCACGGTCTCGCGGGCCACCTCCTGCTTGCGGAGCGGAATTCCGGCCATGCAGCGCGCGGCGATCTTCGCCCACGGAATGCCCGTCGCCTTGGAGACGAAGGGCACGGTGCGCGAGGCGCGCGGATTGACTTCGAGCACGTACACCGTGTCGCGCTGGATCGCGTACTGCACGTTCATCAGGCCGACCACGTCGAGCGCCTTGGCGAGGAGCACCGTCTGGCGGTGCAGTTCCCGCTCCAGGTGGCTCGCAAGCGAATGCGGCGGCAGGCAGCAGGCCGAGTCGCCCGAATGCACGCCGGCCTGCTCGATGTGCTCCATGATGCCCCCGATCAGCACCTCGCGCCCGTCCGACACGGCGTCCACGTCCACTTCGGTCGCGTCCGACAGGTAGCGGTCGAGCAGCACCGGCGATTCGTTCGAGACCTTGACCGCGTTCTCGATGTAGCGCTCGAGCTCCGCGCGCTGGTGGACGATTTCCATCGCGCGGCCGCCGAGCACGTAGCTCGGGCGCACCACCACCGGGTAGCCGATCTCCTCGGCGAGCGCCACCGCCTGCGGCGCGGAGCGCGCGGTGCGGTTGGGCGGCTGGCGCAGGCCGAGCTTCTCGAGCAGTTTCTGGAAGCGTTCGCGGTCCTCCGCGACGTCGATCATGTCGGCGCTGGTGCCGATGATCGGGACCCCCGCCGCCGCCAGGTCGCGCGCGAGCTTGAGCGGCGTCTGCCCGCCGTACTGCACGATCACGCCGAACGGCTTCTCCCGCTCCACGATCTCGAGCACGTCCTCGAGCGTGAGCGGCTCGAAGTACAGGCGGTCGCTGGTGTCGTAATCGGTCGAAACGGTCTCCGGGTTGCAGTTCACCATGATGGTCTCGAAGCCGTTCTCGCGCAGGGCGAGCGCCGCGTGCACGCAACAGTAGTCGAATTCGATCCCCTGGCCGATGCGGTTCGGCCCGCCGCCCAGCACCATGACCTTGGTCGCCTGGCTGGGCGCCGCCTCGCATTCGTCCTCGTACGTGGAATACAGGTACGCGGTCGTGGTTCCGAATTCCGCAGCGCAGGTGTCGACGCGCTTGAAGACCGGCCGGATGCCGAGCGCGTGGCGCCTGGCGCGCACCTGCGCCTCGCCCGCGTTGAACAGGTAGGCGAGCCGACGGTCGGAGAAGCCCTTGCGCTTGAGCCCGCGCAGCGTGTCCGCGTCGATGTCTTCGAGCCTGCGGTCGTCGAGCTCCATCTCGAGGTGGACGATCTCCCGGATCTGCGCGAGAAACCACGGGTCGATGCCCGTGAGCCGGTACACCTCGTCGAGCTCGAAGCCGTTTTCGAACGCGTCGCCGACGTACCAGATGCGCTCCGGTCCCGGCTCGCCGAGCTCCTTTTCGATCGTCTCGCGGTCGGTGGTGCGCTGATTGAGCCCGTCGACGCCGACCTCGAGACCGCGCAGCGCCTTCTGGAACGATTCCTGGAAGGTGCGGCCGATCGCCATCACTTCGCCGACCGACTTCATCTGCGTCGTCAGGCGGTCGTTCGCCTGCGGGAACTTCTCGAACGCGAAGCGCGGCACCTTGGTCACCACGTAATCGATCGCCGGCTCGAACGAGGCCGGCGTGGCCCCGCCCGTCACCTCGTTCGCGATCTCGTCGAGCGTGTAGCCGACCGCGAGCCTGGCGGCGACCTTGGCGATCGGAAATCCGGTCGCCTTGGAGGCGAGCGCCGAGGAGCGCGAAACGCGCGGGTTCATCTCGATCACCAGCATCCGGCCGTCCTTCGGATGAATGGCGAACTGCACGTTCGAGCCGCCGGTGTCGACCCCGATCTCGCGCAACACCGCGATCGCGGCATCGCGCATGATCTGGTATTCCTTGTCGGTCAGGGTTTGCGCCGGCGCGACGGTAATCGAATCGCCGGTGTGCACGCCCATGGGATCCAGGTTCTCGATCGAGCAGACGATGATGCAGTTGTCCTTGCGGTCGCGCACCACCTCCATCTCGAACTCCTTCCAGCCGATCACCGACTCCTCGATCAGCAGCTCGCGCGTGGGCGAGGCGTCGAGGCCGCGCTCGCAGATGGCAACGAACTCCTCGCGGTTGTAGGCGATCCCGCCGCCGGCGCCGCCGAGCGTGAACGAGGGCCGGATCACCACCGGAAAGCCGATTCCGGCCTGCACCTGGAGCGCCTCCTCCAGGGAATGCGCAAGCGCCGAGCGCGGGCATCCGAGCCCGATGCGCTGCATCGCCTTCTTGAATTTCTCGCGGTCCTCGGCCTTGTCGATCGCCTCGCGCGAAGCGCCGATCATCTCGACGCCGAATCGCTCCAGCACGCCCTCGCGCGCCAGATCGAGCGCGCAGTTGAGCGCGGTCTGCCCCCCCATGGTCGGCAGCAGCGCCTGCGGCCGCTCGCGCTCGATGATGCGTGCCACCGTCTGCCACGTGATCGGCTCGATGTAGGTGGCGTCGGACATCTCCGGGTCGGTCATGATCGTCGCCGGGTTCGAATTCACCAGCACCACCCGGTAGCCCTCGGCCCGCAGCGCCTTGCACGCCTGCGCGCCGGAGTAGTCGAATTCGCAGGCCTGCCCGATCACGATCGGCCCGGCGCCGATGATCAGGATCGACTCGATGTCAGTTCTTCTTGGCATCGGTCATCAGCGCGGCGAAGCGGTCGAACAGGTAGCCGATGTCGTGCGGGCCGGGACTCGCCTCCGGGTGGCCCTGAAAGCAGAACGCCGGGCGGTCGGTCCGCGCCAGCCCCTGCAGCGAGCCGTCGAAAAGCGAAACGTGGGTCGCGCGCAGGTGCGACGGCAGGCTCGCCGGATCGACCGCAAAGCCGTGGTTCTGGCTCGTGATCACCACCTGCCCCGTGTCGAGGTCCTTGACCGGGTGGTTCGCGCCGTGGTGCCCGAACTTCATCTTCACCGTCTTCGCGCCCGAGGCGAGCCCCATCAGCTGGTGCCCCAGGCAGATGCCGAAGACCGGAATCGGGGTGGTGTCGAGAATCTGGCCGATCGACTCGATCGCGTAGTCGCAGGGCTCGGGATCACCGGGGCCGTTGGACAGAAACACCCCGTCGGGCTGCAGCCGGAGCACGTCGCGCGCGGGCGTCTGCGCCGGAACCACCGTGAGGCGAGCGCCCCGCTCGGCGAGCAGGCGCAGGATGTTGCGCTTGATGCCGTAGTCGTAGGCGACGACGTGAAAGCGCGCGTTCTGCGCGCGGCGATATCCGCGGCCGAGTTCCCAGGCGCCCTCGGTCCACTGGTAGATCTTCCCGGTGGTGACGACCTTCGCGAGGTCCATTCCGGCGAGCCCCGGAAACGCGCGCGCCTGGGCCAGCGCCCGTTCGGGATCGACGTCGCCCGCCGCAAGACAGCCGTTCTGCGCGCCCTTTTCACGCAGGATCCGTGTCAGTTTCCGCGTGTCGATGTCGGCGAGCGCAACCACGTTCTTTGCGACCAGATATTCGGTCAGCGTCCGCTGCGAGCGCCAGTTCGAAATCAGCGGCGGCACGTCGCGCACGACGAGACCCGCCGCGTACACGGCGTGCGACTCCTCGTCCTCGTCGTTGATGCCGGTGTTGCCGACGTGCGGGTAGGTCAGCGTGACGATCTGCCGGCAGTACGACGGATCGGTGAGGATCTCCTGGTAGCCGGTCATCGCGGTGTTGAACACCACTTCGCCCGCCGCCATGCCGCGCGTGCCGACCGAGCGGCCCCGGAACACCGTCCCGTCGGCGAGGACGAGCGCGGCAGGTTCGTGAGCAGCCACAGCGGGACTCCAGGAGCAGACGTGAAAAAGCGGGAGGCGCCAGCGCTGCTCCCGCTTGATTGAGGATGAAATTATACGCGCGCTCCCGGCGCGGCGCCACCCGGCAACGAGAACTGCGCGTATCGCCGAGTCAGATTTTCCCGAGCCCGAGCACGTCGCGCATGTCGTACAGACCCGGCGTCCTGCCCATCAGCCACTTGGCCGCGCGCAGGGCGCCGAGCGCGTAGGTCATGCGGCTCTGCGAGCGCACGGCGATCTCGACGCGCTCCCCCGTGCCGGCAAACACCACCGTGTGTTCGCCCACGATGTCGCCGCCGCGCACGGCGTGAAAGCCGATCTGCTGGGGTGGCCTCGCCCCGGTTTCGCCGTGCCGGCCGTGGATCGAAACCGCGCGCAGATCCCGGCCGAGGACCGTCGCAATGATCTCGCCCAGCTTGAGCGCGGTGCCGGAGGGCGCATCGACCTTGTGGCGATGATGCGCCTCGACGATCTCGACGTCGTAGTCGTCGCCGAGGATCGCTGCCGCGGAGGCGGCAAGATGGAACACGGCATTCACGCCGATCGCGAAATTGGGCGCCATGACGACGGCGATCGTCGCGGCACCGCGTGCGATCCGGTCCTTTTCCGCTGCCGAAAAACCCGTGGTGCCGATCACCATGCGCTTGCCGGCCGCAACGCAGAGATCGAGGCAGGCGAGCGTGGCCTCGGGGCGCGTGAAGTCGATCAGCACGTCGCCCGCCGCGACTGCGGCGCGCGCATCCGAGCCCACGCGGACGCCCCCGGCAGCGGTGCCGACGGCCGGGCTTGTCGCCGACTCGAGCGCCGCCGCGAGCGTGAGCGACGCATCGGCGAGCACCGCCTCGATCAGCGTGCGGCCCATTCTGCCGCCCGCCCCTGCAATCGCGATTTTCATTCCGGCCTCGTCGAGCCGGGGTTCGCCGCGACCGGCTTCGCCGGCGGCGCGGCGCTCCCCGCGGCGGTCGCCGCGTCGTCCTTCGCTGCCGCCGGCACGACGTCGCCGAGCACGCGGGCGAGCCGGCCCCCTTCGAAGATCACCGCGATCCTGCGCTCTTCCCGCCCTCTGCCCTGGATGTCGCGGAAGTAGACGTAATCCCAGCGATCGGCGTGAAAGATGTCGGTGACGAGCGGGGTCCCGAGCACGAAGCGCACCTGCTCCTTGGTCATGCCGGGCTTCAACTGCGACACCATTTCCTGCGACACATAGTTGCCCTGCTGGATCTCCATCCGGTACGGCCGGATCAGGGCGGGCGGGCTGCACGCGGAAAGCAGGAGCGGCGCGGCGAGAATCAGCGCGCGAGACGCGGGATGCACGGGGAAACGATTCTCAAGACGGGAGAAAGCCGTTATCATAGCCCAAGCGTGCCCCCCAAGCTCCTCGCCATTCTGCGATGAATCCGACGCAAAGCCTCAAGGACATGGGGCTCAAGGCGACGTTGCCCCGGCGCAAGATCCTCGAGCTGTTCGAATCGAGCAAGGTGCGCCACCTCTCGGCCGAGGATGTCTACCGGACGCTGATCGCCGAGGGAATCGACATCGGCCTTGCGACCGTGTACCGGGTCCTGACGCAGTTCGAGCAGGCGGGCATTCTTTCCCGCCAGCACTTCGAGACCGGCAAGGCCGTGTTCGAACTGAGCGTGGGCGGCCACCACGACCACCTGGTGTGCCTGCAGTGCGGTCGCGTCGAGGAGTTCTTCGATCCGGAAATCGAGAATCGGCAAGGCGCGATTACGCGCGAGCGCGGATTCGAACTGCGCGGCCACTCGCTCGCGCTGTACGCCGATTGCATCAAGGCGGACTGCCCGTACCGCGCGGCAGCCCACGCCACCGTACAAAGCTAGGGCCCGCCCGAGGTTCGGTTCGCGCCGCGGGCGCGCGCCGGTCCGGGATCACCGCCCCAGCAACTCGGCCGCATGCTTGCGCGTCGTGGCCGTGATTTCGGTCCCGCCCAGCATGCGCGCCAGCTCCTCGATCCGCGCCGCGCGGTCCAGGCGCGCAACCGCAGTGACGACGCCTCCGCGGGATTCCCTCTTCGTCACCGACCATTGCGCGTCCCCTTGCGCCGCCACCTGCGGCAGATGGGTGACGCACAGCACCTGGCGATCGGCGCCGATGCGCTTGAGCGAACGGCCCACCATTTCCGCCACCGCACCGCCGATCCCGGCATCCACCTCATCGAACACGAGCGTGCCCACCGGCGAACTGGCGATCGCGACGAGGTGGATCGCGAGGCTCAAGCGCGAAAGTTCGCCGCCCGAGGCGACCCTGCCGAGCGGCCGCAGCGGCAGGCTCGCGTGCGCGGCGACTTCGAATTCCACGTCCTCCCGGCCGTACGCGGCAGGCTCGGCGAGCGGGCGCAGCAGCACCGAGAAACGCCCGCCGGTGAGCGCGAGCGCCTGCATCTGCGCCGTGACCTGGCGCGACAGCGCCTGCGCACCGCTCTTTCGCTTTCGCGAGAGCTTTTTCGCCGTTTCCTCGTAGGCCGCCCGGGCGGCATCGACCTCGCGCTGCAGCGCCTCCGGAGTCGGCGCCCGTTCCAACTCGGCAAGGCGCGCCGCCAGTTCGCTCGCGAGCCGCGGCAGCTCCTCGGGACGCACGCGGTATTTGCGCGCCCCCGCGTGCAGGGTCTCGATCCGCTGCCCGACTTCCTGCATCGTGTCGGAGTCGAGATCGAGGCGCGACGCGTACTGGCGCAGTGCGCGCACGGCTTCGCCCGCCTGAGCTTCGGCCGAGGCGAGCAAATCGGCGATGCCCCGCAACGCCTCGTCATGCTGCGACAGCGCGAGCAGACGCCTTGCGACCTCCCCGATCCGCGCGAGGCTCGCGCCCTCGGCGTCCGCCAGCGCTTCGAGCGAGGATTGCGCGCCGGCAAGCAGGCTCGAGCGGTGCGCGAGGCGCCGGTGCGCCGCCGACAGCTCTTCCCATTCCCCTTCGCGCGGCGCAAGCCGGCGCAAGTCCTGCGCCTTCTCGTCGAGGGCGGCGCGTTCCGCGGCCCGCAGCGCGAATTCCTGCCGGGCCTTGCCTGCAAGCCCGTCAAGGCGTTGCCACGTGCGCCACGCGTCCGTGCAGTCGCTGCGCGACCGGGCCGCGCCCGCATGCGCGTCGAGGAGCTCGCGCTGTCCCGATGCGCGCAGCAGCGACTGGTGTGCATGCTGGCCGTGGATGTCGACCAGATGCTCCCCCGCCTCCTTGAGCTGGGCGAGCGTCCCCGGGTGGCCGTTGATGAAGCAGCGCGAGCGTCCCTGCCGGTCGATCGTGCGCCGCAGGATCAGCGTTCCCGCGTCGCCTTCGAGCTCGTGCTCCGCGAGCCACGCCGCGAGCGGCGCCGCCGCGTCAATCTCGAATTCCGCCGCAAGGTCGGCGCGTTCCGCGCCTTCGCGCACCGCGGCCGCGTCGCCGCGGCCGCCGACCAGCAGCTCGATCGCATCGACCAGGATCGATTTGCCGGCGCCGGTCTCGCCGGTGAGCACGGTGAAGCCCGGTCCGGCCTCCAGCTCAACACGCTCCGCGATGACCAAGTCACGGATGCCGAGGACCCGCAACATCAGTCTTCGGCCTGCATCTCCATGGTCTCGCTCCAGCGCAGCTTTTCGCGCAGCATCATGAAGTAGCTGTACCCGGGAGGATGCACGAAGCGGATCGCGAAGGCGGAGCGCTTCAGCAGCAGCCGGTCGCCTTCGTGCATGTCGGTCAGCGCAAACCCGTCGAAATGCGCGCGCGCGTCCACCGCGTGCACAAGTCCGATCTCGATCACGCTGCGTTCGCTCACGCTCACCGGGCGCGCCGAAAGCACGTGCGGATTGAGCGGCACCAGCGCAAAGGCCGGCACCGCCGGATGCAGGATCGGCCCCTGCGCCGAGAGCGAGTAGGCGGTCGATCCGGTGGGCGTCGCGACGATCATTCCGTCGGCGCGCAGCCGGTACACGTATTCGCCGTCGATGCGAACCTCGAATTCGATCAGGCGCCCCTGCGAACCCTTGCCGACCACGGCCTCGTTCAAGGCCAGCGTCTGCAGGATCGCCTCGTCGCCGCCGGAGCCGGCCGAGCGGCGGCGAATTTCCGCGTCCAGCAGCGAACGCTCCTCGATCGCGTACTGGCCGTCGAGAATCGCGCCGACCAGTTCGCCCATTCGGGCAAGCGCGATGTCCGTCATGAATCCGAGCCGCCCCTGGTTGATGCCGGCAAGCGGGACCGGGTAACGGGCCAGGTTGCGCGCGGCGGCGAGCATGGTCCCGTCGCCCCCCAGCACGATCGCGATGTCGGCGCCGCTGCCGATCCCTGCGTAATCCGCGCTCGCGCCCCCGTCGCCGACGCTCTGCGCGGTCTCGCGTTCGAGGATCACCTCGCAGCCGCGCTCGCGCAGGAACTGGCGCAGCGCCCGGAGCGAGGCGGCGATCTCGGGCATTTTTTTCCCGATCAGGGCGACGCGGCGGAACGCGGGCTGCATCGCCGCATTGTAGCGGCATGTGTAGAATTGAGCGCATGCTGGACAGGCGCGCGCAGATCCTTCTCAAGACGCTCATCGAGCGCTACATCGAGGAAGGCCAGCCGGTGGGTTCACGCACGCTGTCGCGCCACTCCGGCCTGGACCTTTCCCCGGCCACCATACGCAACGTGATGTCGGACCTGGAAGAGCTTGGATTCATCGCCAGCCCGCACACGTCCGCGGGCCGCGTCCCGACCCCGCAGGGCTACCGGTTCTTCGTCGATACCCTGCTCGTGGTGAAGGCGCTCGCCTCGGGAGAGCTGCATCATCTCGAGGACCAGCTTCACCCGGACAATCCGCAGCGCGTCATTCACGCTGCGTCGCAGCTCCTGTCGCAGCTCACGCAGTTCGCCGGCATCGTCATGACGCCGCGGCGCCGCGCGATCACGTTCCGCCAGATCGAATTCCTGCGGCTTTCCGAAAAGCGCGTTCTGCTGATCGTCGTCACTCCGGAAGGCGACGTGCAGAACCGGATCCTGTTCACCGGGCGCGACTACACGGCGGCGGAGCTGATCGCGGCGGCGAACTACATCAACCAGAACTTTTCCGGCCAGAACTTCGAGGAAGTCCGCCAGCGGCTGCACCAGGAACTGCACGAGCTGCGCCAGGACATGATCCAGCTCATGACCGCGGCGGTCGAGATCAGCAGCCGGGCGATCGCCGAGGGCAGCGAGCCCTACGTGATCTCGGGTGAAAAGAACCTTCTCGCGGTCCGGGACCTGTCGCACGACATGTCGCGCCTGCGCCAGTTGTTCGAGCTGTTCGAGCAAAGGACGCTGCTCGCGCAGATTCTCGATCTTTCGCTGCGCGGTCAGGGCGTGCAGATCTTCATCGGCGGGGAGTCGGGCGTGGTGGCGCCCGACGACGTGAGCGTGGTCACCTCGCCCTACATGGTGGACGGCGAGGTGGTCGGCACCGTCGGCGTGATCGGCCCCACGCGCATGGCCTACGACCGCGTGGTGCCGATCGTCGACGTCACGGCGAAGCTCCTATCCAGCGCGCTGTCGCAGCAGTAAGTGGCGCGCGACGGGGTCCTGCTCGTCAATCTCGGTACACCCGCGGCCCCCACGGCGCAGGCGGTGCGCGCCTATCTTGCCGAGTTTCTGTCCGACCCGCGCGTCGTTCGGCTGCCGCGGCTGCTGTGGCTTCCGCTCCTGTACGGCGTGATCCTGAATGTGCGGCCCAGGCGCTCGGCACGGAAATACGCGGCGATCTGGATGCCGGAAGGCTCGCCACTCGCCGTGCACAGCGAGCGCCAGGCGAAGCTCCTTTCCGCGCGCCTGTCGCGCCCGGTCGCATCGGCGATGCGCTACGGCGAGCCGAGCATCGCGGCCGGCGTCGCGCGCCTGCGCGCCTCGGGTGCCGGGCGCACCATCGTGCTGCCGCTCTACCCGCAATACGCGGAAAGCACGGCCGAGAGCGTGCGCGACGCGATCGGGCCCGACGCGGCGATGATCGAGCACTTTCACGACCATCCGGCCTATATCGCGGCACTCGCGGCGGGCGTGCAGGCGCACTGGAAGGCGCACGGGCGCGCCGAACGGCTGGTGCTGAGCTTTCACGGGCTGCCCCGGCGCGCCGTCGCACGGGGCGATCCCTACGAAAAGCAGTGCTATGCGACCGCGCGACTGCTCGCCTCGGCGCTCGCTGTCGGCGAGAGCGAATTCCTGGTCACGTTCCAGTCGCGGTTCGGGCCAGCCGAGTGGCTCCAGCCCTATACGCAAGCGACCCTGATCGACCTGGCACGCCGGGGAGTCAAGACGCTGGACGTCGCATGTCCCGGCTTCGTTTCGGACTGCCTCGAAACGCTCGAGGAAATCGCGATTGGCGGGCGGGAGGCGTTTCTTGCCGCCGGTGGCGGCGAGATGCGGGTGATACCCTGCCTGAACGAAGACCCGGCGTGGATCGATGCGCTCGGCGCTATCGTCACCCCGCACCTCGTTTCGTAGCAGAGCCCACGCGCGCCATTATTCGGTTCTCGAATCAACGGCTTCGGTCGCGCCAGGCGGTCTCGCCAGAAACGCCCGGACCGCACTTGAACGTAGGCCATTCGACCCCCATTGAGTCAATGATTCCCCCGCCGATACGCCATGTCTGAGACCACGCCGCAACCCGAACCGATGCCGTCGCCCGAGGCGGCGGCCGAGCAAAGCAAATCGCTCGACGACCTCCTTGCGCAAGCACAGCTCAAGATCGAGGAACAGCGCGAGGCTTGGCTGCGTGCCCTGGCGGAGGCGGAAAATGTCCGCAAGCGCGCGCAGACCGACATGGCACAGGCGCGCAAGTTCGCGGCCGAGCGCGTGGTGGAGGATCTCCTGCCGGTCATGGACAGCCTGGAGGCGGCGCTCGCCGCCGACGGCGCCACGGTCGATTCGCTGAGGAGCGGCATCGAACTGACGCTGAAACTGCTCCGCGGCGCCTTCGAGAAGGCGAACGTCACCGAAATTTCGCCGGCCGTGGGGGAGCGCTTCGATCCCCACCGCCACCAGGCGATGGCGGCGGTCGAGGCGGACGCCGAGCCCAACACGGTCGTCGCCCTTATGCAGAAAGGCTACGGGCTGCACGAGCGCGTGATCCGCGCAGCCCTCGTCACGGTGGCCAAGCCAAGGCCCGCCAACGATCCCGCGGCGACTTGAAACGCGGCCCCCGAAACCCCATTTCCGACACAGACTTAGCACAAGGAAAGCACCATGGCAAAGATCATTGGAATCGACCTCGGGACCACGAACTCCTGCGTCGCGATCATGGAGGGCGGCAAGCCCAAGGTGATCGAGAACTCGGAGGGCTCGCGCACCACGCCTTCGGTCGTCGCCTACACGGACGACGATGAGATCCTGGTGGGCGCGTCCGCCAAGCGCCAGGCGGTGACCAACGCCAGGAACACGCTGTTCGCGGTCAAGCGCCTGATCGGTCGGCGCTTCGAGGAAAGGGAAGTGCAGAAGGACGTCGGCCTGATGCCCTTCAAGATCGTGCGCGCCGACAACGGCGATGCGTGGGTGGAGGTTCGCGGCAAGAAGATCGCGCCGCCCCAGGTTTCGGCCGACGTGCTGCGCAAGATGAAAAAGACCGCCGAGGACTACCTCGGAGAGGAAGTGAGCGAGGCCGTGATCACGGTGCCCGCCTACTTCAACGATTCGCAGCGCCAGGCGACCAAGGACGCGGGCCGCATCGCCGGGCTCGACGTCAAGCGCATCATCAACGAGCCGACCGCGGCCGCGCTCGCGTTCGGCATGGACAAGCAGGAAAAGCGCGACCGCAAGATCGCAGTCTACGACCTCGGGGGCGGCACGTTCGACATCTCGATCATCGAGATCGCCGACGTCGAAGGCGAGAAGCAGTTCGAGGTGCTCTCGACCAACGGCGACACGTTCCTCGGCGGCGAGGACTTCGACCAGCGGCTGATCGACTACATCGTCACGGAATTCAAGAAGGACCAGGGCGTGGACCTGTCCAAGGACGTGCTCGCGCTGCAGCGCCTGAAGGAGGCAGCCGAAAAGACCAAGATCGAGCTGTCCTCGTCGCAGCAGACCGAGATCAACCTGCCCTACATCACGGCGGATGCCGCGGGCCCCAGGCACCTGACGATGAGGATCACGCGCGCCAAGTTCGAGTCGCTCGTGGACGACCTGATCGAAAAGACGATCGAGCCGTGCCGCATCGCGATCAAGGATGCAGGGGTCAAGGTGTCCGACATCGTCGACGTCATCCTGGTCGGCGGGCAGACGCGGATGCCCAAGGTCGTCGACAAGGTGCGCGAGTTCTTCGGCCGCGAGCCGCGCAAGGACGTCAACCCGGACGAGGCCGTGGCGATCGGCGCCGCGATCCAGGCGGGCGTCCTCAAGGGCGACGTCAAGGACGTGCTGCTGCTCGACGTCACGCCGCTCTCGCTTGGGATCGAGACGCTGGGCGGAGTGATGACCAAGCTGATCCAGAAGAACACCACCAATCCCACGAAGGCGAATCAGATCTACTCGACTGCGGACGACAACCAGACAGCGGTAACG
>Ga0114945_10000593_pt1 | contig 23387 bp, 23 predicted proteins | sample OV2TP3_FD_87194 | JGI IMG/M metagenome (GOLD analysis project Ga0114945, IMG submission 87194) | Hot spring microbial communities from Beatty, Nevada to study Microbial Dark Matter (Phase II) - OV2 TP3 | ecosystem: Environmental > Aquatic > Thermal springs > Hot (42-90C) | place: USA: Beatty...
CCGCCGCGCACGCGCGCCGGGATCCTGCGGCGGGCGGCGCGCGCCTGCGACGCGGCGCTCGCGGCGGCGGGCATCCGCGCGCTGGTGGTGGGATCGCTTGCCTACGGCGACGTGCGGGAAGGCTCGGACCTCGATCTGCTCGTCGTCTCCTATCGCGGCCGGACCTGGGGCGAAGTCAGTGCCATCGCGACCGGTGCTGCCCGGCCTTTCGGGGTCGCGGTGGACGTCATCTTCGCCGACACGCTGCCGGCGGCGGTGGAGGCGGCGATGCTGAAGGATGCGCGGCGTGCCGGCGAGCTTTGAGAGCCAGCTCGCGATCGTCGAGGAGCTGTTGCGCGAGGTGGCCAGGATGGAGCGGGGCGAGCGGCGCGCGCGCGCCCGCCGGGCCGCATCGGTCTACGAGCGGGAGCTCCGGCTCGCCGGGCTCGCGCAGCGCATCGCCCAGTCCTACACGATGATGGAGGGCGTGCTCGCCTTCGTCGCGCGGCGCATCGACCGCGCGCCCGTGGGCGGCGCGGAGTGGCACCAGGCGCTGGTGGCGCGCTGCGCCCGGCCCTTCGAGGGGCCGCAGCGGCCGGCCGTCGTGTCCCAGGCGCTGGCCGCGGAGCTGCTCGAGCTGTGCGAGTTCAGGCACGTGGTGCGCGGCATCTATCCGACGAGGCTGGAGGAGCGGCGCGTGCGGGACAATCTCGCGCGGTTGATCCGCGCCGCGCGCGCCTTCGGCGCCGAGGTCGACGCCTTTGCCGCCGCGCGCCGCAAGGGGACGTGACCTCCCCCCGTCCTCGGACCGCTTCGCGATCAGGATGCCGACGGAGAGCTCCGGGCGAAAGCGCGTGATGCGCTGACGATCTCGCGCAAGCCGAGCGGCTCGTCCTCGATGACGAGGATCCGGCTGACCGGTTTCGTCATGGGATACTATGCCGCATGCCCGCGCCGGTGGTTGTCGAGTTCGTCATCGAGGGACTGACGCCGGACGGCAAGCCTTTCCGGCCGAGCGACTGGGCCGAGCGCCTGTGCGGCGTGATGGCGGCCTTCGGCGGCGATCACCGCATGCAGTATTCACCGTATGTGCATCCCGTGACCGCGTCGGGCGTGCGCTGCGTGGTGGTGGACCTGCGGCTCGAGGAGATCGAGCCGATGGCGTTCCGGTTCCTGCTCAGCTTCGCCAGGGACAACGAGCTGCGCACGCGCGACGGGCGTGTCGCGGAGCGCACCGAGCTGGCCCGCATGCAGCGAGCCGGGGACACCGGCTAGTGCATCGCCTTGATGGCGTGCGCAAGGCGGCGCTTGTGGCGCGCGGCGGCGTTCGGGTGCAGCACGCCCTTCGCCGCGACGCGATCGACCATCGACTGCGAGCGCGCCAGCGCGGCGCTGGCGGCCGCCTTGTCGCCGGAGGCGATCGCCTTCTTCACCCCCTTGATGGCGCTGCGCGCCGCGGTGCGCAGGCTCATGTTGCGGCCGCGCCGCTCGAGGGCCTGGCGGGCGCGCTTGCGCGCTGACTTGGTGTTGGCCATGGGTGCCGGATGCCGAAAAGGGGGCAAATTCTAGCATGAACCTGCTGCGCGCCCTCGCCACGGTCAGTAGCCTTACGCTCGTCTCGCGGGTGCTCGGCTACGCGCGCGACTTCTTCATCGCGCGGGTGTTCGGCGCCGGGCTCATGACGGATGCCTTCTTCGTCGCCTTCCGCATCCCCAACCTGCTGCGGCGCCTGTTCGGCGAGGGCGCCTTCTCGCAGGCCTTCGTGCCGATCCTCGCCGAGTACCGGCAGCGCCAGGCGCCGCAGGAGACGCGCGCGCTGGCCGACTGCGTCGCGACGGTGCTCTTCCTCGCGCTCGTCGCCGCCGCCGTGCTCGGCGTGATCCTCGCCCCCTTCATCGTCTACCTCTCGGCGCCGGGCTTCGCCGACGAGCCCGACAAGTTCGCGCTCACGGTGGCGCTGCTGCGCATCACCTTCCCCTACATCGTCTTCATCTCGCTGGTGGCGCTGGCCGCGGGCATCCTCAACACCTGGAGCCGCTTCGCGGTGCCCGCGGCCACGCCGGCGCTGCTCAACGTCTCGTTCATCGTCGCCACGGCGTTCTTCGCCGAGCATTTCGACCCGCCGGTGCTGGCGCTTGCCTGGGCGGTGTTCGCGGGCGGGGCACTGCAACTCGCCCTGCAGCTGCCGTTCCTCGCGCGCATCGGCATGCTGCCGCGCTGGCGCCTGAGCCTGCGCCATCCGGGCGTGGCGCGCGTCCTCAAGCTCATGGCCCCGGCGCTGTTCGGCGTCTCGGTGAGCCAGCTGTCGCTGCTCATCAACACCGTGTTCGCCTCGTTCCTCGCCACCGGCAGCGTGTCGTGGCTGTATTACGCCGACCGGCTCATGGAGTTTCCCGCCGGGGTGCTCGGCGTGGCGCTCGGCACGATCCTGCTGCCGAGCCTGGCGCGCTGTCACGCGAGCGGCGCGCGCGAGGAGTACGGCCGGCTGCTCGACTGGGGCCTGCGCCTGACCCTGCTGCTCGCGCTGCCCGCGGCCGCGGCGCTCGCCGTGCTCGCCCTGCCGCTGATCGTGACGCTGTTCCACTACGGACGCTTCTCCGCCGAGGATGCGCTCGCCACGCGCCAGGCGCTGGTCGCCTACAGCATCGGGCTGGTGGGAATGATCCTCGTGAAGATCCTCGCGCCGGGCTTCTACGCGCGCCAGAACGTGGCGACTCCGGTGAGAATCGGCGTGCTGACGCTCGCCGCGACCCAGCTCATGAACCTCGCCTTCATCGTGCCGCTGAAGCACGCCGGGCTTGCGCTGGCCATCGGGCTGGGGGCCTGCCTCAACGCCGCGCTGCTCTACCGGCACCTGCGCCGGCAGGGCATCTACGCCCCGCAGCCGGGCTGGGGCGCCTTCGGGCTGAAGGTGGCGGCGGCCGTGGCCCTTATGGCGGCGGCGCTGCACTTCGCTTCGGGCAGCGCGCAATGGTGGCTCGCCTCGGGCTGGGCGCCGCGCCTCGGCGGGCTCGCGGGCCTCGTGCTGCTCGGCATGGCGGTCTACGGCGCGCTGCTCGCCGCGCTCGGCTTTCGGCCGCGCGACTTCGCGCGCGCGGCGGCGGAGTAGCGCGCGTGGATCCGCTGGCGCCGTTTGCCGAGCTGGTCGCGCGCGAGGACCGCTCCATCGAGCTCGCGCGCGCCTGCCTGCTGATCGCGGCCGACGCCTATCCCGCGCTCGACGTCGACGGCTACGTCGGCGAGGTCGAGCGGCTGGCGAGGCGGCTGCGCGCGCGGCTCGCGCCCGAGCTCGGCGCCGAGGAGCGGGTGGTCGCGCTGAACGGGTTCCTCTTCGACGAGCTGGGCTTCAGCGGCAACGTCGAGGAGTACTACGACCCGCGCAACTCCTATCTCAACGAGGTCCTGGACCGGCGCACCGGGATCCCCATCACCCTGTCGGTGCTCTACCTCGAAGTCGGCCGGCGCATCGGCCTGCCGCTCGAGGGCGTGTCGTTCCCGGGGCATTTCCTGGTCCGGCTGCGGGTGCGCGGCGGGATGCTCGTGCTCGACCCGTTCGTGGGCGGGGAACCGCAGTCCGAGGCGGAGCTGCGCGAGCGCCTGAAGCGCGTCATTCCGCCGGGCGCCACCGGCGGCATCCCGGTGCAGGACCTGCCGCTCGAGCAGTTCCTCGAGCCGGCGACGCACCGCCAGATCCTGGCGCGCGTGCTGCGCAACCTCAAGGGCATCTACAGGGACGCGGACCGGCCCGAGCCGCTGCTGGCCGTGCTCAACAGGATGCTGGTGCTGCTGCCCGACTCCGCGGTGGAGCTGCGCGACCGGGGCCTGGTCTACCAGCGCCTCGAGTGCTGGCGCCCGGCGCTGAAGGACCTCGCGGACTACCTCGAGCGCGAGCCCGAGCCGGCCGACCTCGAGGACGTGCGCGCCCGGATGCTCGAGTTGATGGAGCGCTGCTCCCGCCTCAGCTAGCCGGAGACCCGACCTCCGCTTTGGCGGCGAGCGCCTGCTCTCGCAGCACGAGCGCGCGGCGCTGCACCGCGCGGCGCAGCGCCGGCTTGTAGCCGAGGGCGAAAAACACCTCGGCGGCGAGGAAGATGGGCGCGACGAAGATCTGGAAAAGGTTGTCCACCAGCGCCGGCTTGCGGCCCTCGAAGACGTGGCCCCAGAGCTGCAGCGCCCAGCCGCCTACGAACAGCGCGAGGAACCAGGCGAGGCCCGTGGCGAACGGCGCGGCCGCGAGCGGCGCCGCGAGCGCGAGCATGGCCCCGAGCACCGCGCACATGGCGAGCCCGAGCGGCATATCGAGCACGAGGTAGTAGGCGAGCAGGAGCGACGTGACGACGAGGGCCGCGCTCACCGGAAAGCCGCCCAGCTCCAGGCGCAGCCAACCCAGCGGCACCATGAGCGAGAAGACGATCACCGGCACGCCGACGAAGTGCGTCGCCTTGTTCCTCGGATCCTGGTGGTAGGCGGCGTACAAAGACATCTGGTCTTCGAGGGTTTTCATCAGCTTTCCTCCTGGGCGGTGCGCAAAGCCGCTATAATTCAGCATTTTACATGCGCTGATGCGGGTCACGCACGGGACCATCGAGCAGGGGAGCGGCCCGCTGGCGCTCACGATCGGCAACTTCGACGGCGTGCACCTCGGCCACCGGGCGATGCTCGAGCGCGTCGCCGCGGCGGCGCACGACCGCGGCATGAGCTCCTGCGCCCTCACCTTCGAGCCGCACCCGCGCGAGTTCTTCGCGCCGGCGCTGGCGCCGGCGCGGCTGACGCGCCTGCGCGAGAAGCTCGAGCTGATCGCCGAGGCAGGGATCGAGCGCACGCACGTGCTGCGCTTCGACGCGGCGCTCGCGTCGCTCGCGGCGCAGCGCTTCGTCGACGAGGTGCTGGTGCGGGGCCTGGGCGTGCGCTGGCTGGTGGTGGGGCGTGACTTCCGCTACGGCGCCAAGCGCGCCGGAGATTTCGCGGCGCTCGAGGCCTCGGCCGCGCGCCACGGGTTCGCGCTCGAGGCGATGCCCGAAGTCGCCGATTGCGGCACCCGGGTATCGAGCTCGGCGGTGCGCGCGGCGCTCGCCGCGGGGAACCTGGCGCTCGCCGCGAGGCTCCTGGGAAGGCCCTATTCGATGAGCGGGCGCGTGGCCCACGGCGACAGGCTCGGCCGCAGGCTCGGCTTCCCGACCGCGAACATCGTGCTGCGCCGGCGCGCGCCGCTCGCCGGCATCTACGTGGTCGAGGCCGAGCTCGAGGAAACGCGCGAGCGCCTGCGCGGCGTGGCGAGCGTCGGCCGGCGCCCGACCGTGCGCCGCGACGCGGCGCCGCTGCTCGAGGTGCACCTGTTCGATTTCGACGCGCCGCTCTACGGGCGGCACCTGCGCGTGCGGTTCCTGCGCAAGCTGCGCGACGAGCAGAAGTACGAGGGGCTCGAGGCGCTGCGCGCGGCGATCGCGGGCGATGCCGCTCGCGCCAGGGAGTACTTCACCGAGCATGGCTGACTACAAGAGCACGCTGAATCTCCCGGACACCCCGTTCCCGATGCGGGGCGACCTCGCCCGGCGCGAGCCGCAGTGGGTGAGGGAGTGGAACGAGAAGGGCGTCTACCGGCGCCTGCGCGCGCTCGCTAGGGGCCGGCCGCGCTTCGTGCTGCACGACGGCCCGCCCTACGCCAACGGCGACATCCACATCGGCACCGCGGTCAACAAGATCCTCAAGGACATCGTGGTCAAGTCCAAGACCATGGCGGGGTTCGACGCCCCCTACGTGCCGGGCTGGGACTGCCACGGCATGCCGATCGAGGTGCAGATCGAGAAGCTGCACGGCAAGAACCTGCCTGCAGCGGAGACGCTGCGGCTGTGCCGCGCCTTCGCCGAGGAGCAGATCGAGCGCCAGAAGCGGGACTTCCAGCGCCTCGGGGTGCTCGGCGACTGGGAGCACCCGTATCTCACCATGGCCTACCGCAACGAGGCCGACGAGATCCGCGCCCTCGGGCGGCTGCTCGCGAAGGGCTACCTCTACCGGGGCCTGAAGCCCGTCAACTGGTGCTTCGACTGCGGCTCGGCCCTTGCCGAGGCGGAGGTCGAGTACGAGGAGCGCGTGGACCCGGCAGTGGACGTGGGCTTTGCGTTCGCGGAGCCGGAGAAGGTGGCGCAGGCGTTCAGCATCGGGCCGTGGCCTGAAAAGCCGGGGTTGGCGGTCATCTGGACGACGACGCCCTGGACGCTGCCCGCCAACCAGGCGCTCAACGTGCATCCGGAGCTCGAGTACCACCTCGTCGAGACGGGGCGCGGCCTGCTGATCCTCGCCGCCGAGCTGCGCGCGGCCTGCCTCGAGCGCTACAGGCTCGAGGGGCGCACGCTCGGCTCGTGCAGGGGCGCGGCGCTGGAGGGATTGCGCTTCCGGCATCCGTTCTACGACCGCACGGCGCCGGTTTACCTCGGCGAATACGTCACCCTGGAGACGGGCACCGGGATCGTGCACTCGGCCCCGGCGTACGGGGTGGAGGACTTCGAGTCCTGCCGCCGCCACGGCATGCGGGACGGCGAGATCCTGGCCCCGGTACTGGGCGACGGGAGGTTCGCGCCATCGCTGCCGCTCTTCGGCGGGCTGTCGATCTGGGAGGCGAACCCGAAGATCGTCAAGGCGCTCGAGGAGCGCGGCGCGCTCCTCGCCGCGGATTGGAAGCACCGCCACAGCTACATGCATTGCTGGCGCCACAAGACGCCGGTGATCCTGCGCGCGACCACGCAGTGGTTCGCCGCGATGGACAAGCCCGTCGACGGCGAGACGCTGCGCCAGAGCGCGCTGCGCGGCATCGGCGCGACGGCGTTCTTCCCCGGCTGGGGCCAGGCGCGGCTGCACGGCATGATCGCCAACCGGCCGGACTGGACGCTCTCGCGCCAGCGCCAGTGGGGCGTGCCGATGCCGTTCTTCCTGCACCGCGAGACAGGCGAGCTGCACCCGAGGACGCCGGAGCTGCTCGAGCAGGTGGCGCGGCGCGTCGAGCGCGAGGGGATCGAGGCGTGGCAGTCGATCAGCGCCGGGGAGCTGCTCGGGGCCGATGCCCCGCGCTACGAGAAGAGCCGCGACACGCTGGACGTCTGGTTCGACTCGGGCGCTACGCACTTCACCGTGATGCGCGGCTCGCACGCCGCCGAGACCGTGTTCCCCGCCGACCTGTATCTCGAGGGCTCGGACCAGCACCGCGGCTGGTTCCACTCCTCGCTCCTGGTGGCGTGCATGATGGACGGCAGGCCGCCCTACAAGGGGCTGCTGACGCACGGCTTCGTCATCGACCTCGAAGGCCGCAAGATGTCGAAGTCCAAGGGCAACACCATGGCGCCGCAGGAGATCGCGGGGACGCTGGGCGCCGAGATCCTGCGCCTGTGGGTGGCGAGCGGCGACTTCTCGGGCGAGCTGACCATCTCGAGCGAGATCCTGAAGCGCGTGGTCGAGAGCTACCGCCGCATCCGCAACACGCTGCGGTTTCTCCTCGCCAACACCTCGGACTTCGATCCCACCGCGCACGCGGTGCCGGTGGGAGAGATGGTCGAGATCGACCGCTATGCGCTGGCGATGCTGGGGCGCATGCAGGCGGCCGCGGTCGCGGATTACGAGCGCTACCAGTTCCACCTCGTCGCGCAGCGCATCCAGGCGTTCTGCTCCGAGGACCTGGGCGCGTTCTACCTCGATATCCTGAAGGACCGGCTCTACACCAGCGCCGCCGGCTCGCGCACGCGCCGCTCGGCGCAGACCGCGCTCTGGCACGTCACCCAGAGCCTGCTGCGGCTCATGGCGCCGATCCTCAGCTTCACCGCCGAGGAGGCTTGGAAGGTCTTCGCGCGCGACGCCGGGGGCAGCGTCTTCGAGGAAGTGTGGCACCGGATTCCGGAGCACGGGCTGGAGCCCGGGGTGATCGAGCATTGGGAGAACCTGCGGCAGTTCCGGGAGATCGTGACCAAGCGCCTCGAAGAGAAGCGGGAGAGGAGGGAGATCGGCTCCTCCCTCGCGGCCGAACTCGACATCGCGGCGCCCGGGCCGGTGTTCGATTCGCTCGCGCGGCTGGGCGAGGATCTGAAGTTCGTCTTCATCACCTCCCGCGCCGGGGTGAAGCAGGTCAACGGCTCCCCGGCGCTCGTCGAGGTCCTTGCCAGCCGCCATCGGAAGTGCGACCGCTGCTGGCACCACCGCGCCGACGTCGATGCGGCGGGCCTGTGCGGCCGCTGCCGCAGCAACCTGCACGGACCCGGCGAGCCCCGCCGCCATGCCTAGGGCGGCCTGGGCCTGGTTCGCCGCTGCGGCGGCGATCGTGCTCGCCGATCGCCTGACCAAGCTTGCGGCGCTCGCCTGGCTCGCTCCCGGGGAGAGCCGCGCGCTCACCGGCTTCTTCAACCTGGTGCTGGTGTTCAACAAGGGCGCCGCGTTCAGCCTGCTCGCGGGCGCCCCCGGCTGGCAGACGCCGCTGTTCGTCGCGCTCGCGCTCGCGGCCGCGGTCGTGATCGCGGTGCTGATCCTGCGGCGGCCGGAGGAGCGCCTGTTCTGCGCCGGGCTCGCGCTGATCCTCGGCGGGGCGCTCGGCAACCTGTGGGACCGCCTCGCCTGGGGCCACGTGGTGGACTTCCTCGACGTTCACGCCGCGGGCTGGCACTGGCCGGCGTTCAACCTCGCCGACGCGGCGATCACGGTGGGGGCGGGAATGCTGATCGCGGAGGGGTTGCTGCGCCGCGAGGAGGCATAATCGGCGCCATGGACGTGCTGCTCGCCACCCCGCGGGGCTTCTGCGCCGGCGTCGAGCGCGCCATCGAGATCGTCGAGCGCGCGCTCGAGCGCCACGGCGCGCCGATCTACGTGCGCCACGAGATCGTGCACAACAAGTACGTGGTCGAGGACCTGCGGCGCAAGGGCGCGGTGTTCGTGGAGGAGCTCGCCGAGGTTCCCGCCGGCGCCACGGTAATCTTCTCGGCGCACGGGGTGTCGCAGGAGGTGCGCGCGGAGGCCGCGGCGCGCGGGCTGAAGGTGTTCGATGCCACCTGCCCGCTCGTCACCAAGGTGCACGTCGAAGTGGCAAAGATGCTGCGCCTGGGCTACGGGATCCTGATGGTCGGCCACCGCGGGCACCCGGAGGCCGAGGGCACCGTGGGGCAGGCTGCGAGCGGCATCACGCTCATCGAGACCGTCGAGGACGTGGCTCGGGTCGCGGTGCGCGACCCGGAGAAGCTCGCCTACGTGACCCAGACCACGCTCTCGGTGGACGACGCGGCGCAGATCGTCGCCGCGCTGAAGGGGCGCTTTCCCTCGATCCGCGGCCCCAAGCGCGACGACATCTGCTACGCGACCCAGAACCGCCAGGACGCGGTCAAGTTCATGGCGCCGAGGTGCGACGTGGTGATCGTGGTCGGCTCGCCCAACAGCTCGAACTCCAACCGCCTGCGCGAGGTCGCCGAGCACATCGGGGCGGAAGCCTACATGGTGGACAGCGCCGCGGACCTGAGGCCCGAGTGGCTCGCGGGCAAGCGCCGCATCGGCGTCACGGCGGGGGCCTCGGCCCCCGAGGTGCTGGTGCAGGAGCTGATCGCGCGCCTCAGGGCGCTGGGCGCGGCGAGCGTGCAGCCGCTCGAGGGCATCACCGAGCGCGTCGTCTTCACGCTGCCGCGCGAGCTCGCGGACAGGGCTGGCTCGCGCTAGCGCTTGGGCGGCGGCGCGAGGTTCTCGGTCGAGTAGGGGCCGGCGGGCGCGGGCTCCGCCACCGGCTCCACCGGCGCAGCCCCGGGCTGCACCGGCGCGGGCTCGCCCTGGTTGCGCGGCGCGAGCACCCCGGTCTTGGGATAGCCGGCGGCATCCAGCACGCGGTGATAGGCGCCTTCCTCGAACCCCTTCTGCACCGTGCGGCCCACGACCATCGCGGGAACCGAATTGCTGCCCACCGCCTTCTTCAGCTCCTCGATCTGCGAGTCCTCGACGATGCTCACTTCCTTGAAGGGGATGCCGCGCGCGTTGAGGAGCTTGCGCGCCTCGCCGCAGGCCTCGCAGCCGGGCGTCGAGTACAGCGTGATCGGGAAGTTCTTCATCGCCTGCTGCAGGGCAAAGGGCTGGCCCGCGGCGTCGGGGTCGGTGGCGGCCGGCGTCGCCGGCTTGCCGTGCTTCTGCACGTCTCTGGCGCCGGGCGGCGGCGGCGTGTTGGTGTAGTGGACGCGGCCGCTCGCGTCGGTCCAGCGGTAGGTCTGTGCGCTCGCCGCGAACGCCGCGACGCACAGGAGTGCCGCAATCATCGGGCGCATCGCGCGATTCCTCCTTCGGCCGTGCGCAACGATCATATCACCTCGCCGCGCGCAGCCGCTCGTGCGGATCGAACTCGACCTCGATCTGCTTCTGGCTGCGCACCGGCCGCCCGCCGAGCAGCGCCGGCTGATAGCGGATGGCGCGCCCGGCATCCAGCGCCGCCTGCTCGAAATGCCCCGGCGGCCGCGCCGAGACGACCTCCGCGCTCTCCACGCGCCCGTCCTCGCCGATGAAGAGCCGCAGGCGGACCTTGCCCGCGAGCTTCCAGAGATAGGGGTCCTCCGGATAGACCAGGGGCGGTTGCTCAAGCAGCGCAGCCGGCACGTCCACCTCGCGCGAGGTGAAGTAGCGCGGCGGCAGCGCCGCCGCGGCCTGCACGGGCTCCGGCGCGGGCGGCGCGGGGCGCGCGCGGGGGGCCTCCGCAGCCGGTTCCCCGACCCGGTCCACTGCGGCCGGCGCGGCGGCAGCCGCGGGTGTTTCCGGGAGCGGCACGAGGCGCGCGGTGAGCGCGAGGCGCAGCGGCCCGCTGGCGCGGAATTCCAGCGTCCCCACCCAGCTGAGCGCCGCGGCGTGCAGCGCCACCGACAGCAGCAGCGCCCACGCCAGCCAGGCGGGCGCGCGGATCCTGGGCGGCTGCGCGTCCGGGTCGGCGAGCGCGCGCAGCGCCGCGTGCTTCAATCGATCTCCTTGTACCAGTAGGTGCGGATGCGCGCATCGAGCGTCGTGCCCGGGGGCTGGCGCACCGAGGTGCCCGAGATCACGGCCTGGTACTTCTTGCCGTTGATCTCCACCACCACCGGCACGGGCGAGGGCAGGTAGCCGCCGCCGGGGTGGATGGTGGAGCGGTTGGCGATCGAGAGCGTTCCCGTGCCCGCCAGGTCCACGGTGGCCGCGGCGTCGGCGAAGCCCACCAGGTACTCCCGCGCGATGCCGAGGTTGCTGCCGCAGCTCGCGCCGCCCGCGGTGGCGCTCGGCTGGTTGGTGTTGAAGAAGGTGGTGCCCGCGATGGTGACCGCGCTGCCGATCACCTTCTCGCCGCCCAGCAGAGTCAGCTTCCAGCCGTTGGCGCTCAGGGGATCGTCATTGTCCACGATGACGTTGGTGGCGTCGAACAGGTCGGCGTCGGTGATCGGCGTGTTGGTGGCCGTGGAGGTGGGCGTGGCGATCGAGGTCGTGGTGCTGTTGGGCTGGCCGACGTTCGGGTTCGCCACGTTGGGGTCGTCGCGGTCCTTGATCATGTAGAAGCGGTTGACCACCGTGGTGTCGAAGGGGTGCTCGCGGTCGCCCGACCCCAGCAGCACCGCCGTGTAGTTGGAGGGCGTGCCGGCGTCGCTCGCGAACACCAGGTCGGGCGGGAACATGAACTTGCGCTTGTCGCTGATCACGCTCGAGTCCGAGCCGGAGAGCGTCGCGACGCGCGTCATGGCCCAGTTCTGGATGTTCGCCGAGGTGATGTCGGCGCGCCAGATGTTGCCGCAGGTGTCGCCGGCGTAGATGCGGTCGGCGAAGCCGTCGCGGTTCTTGTCGAGCACCGTGACGTCGGCGGGGATGGCGCAGCTCATCGCCGACACCGTGAGATTGTTGGCGGCGCCGACCGGCGACACGCCCGCCTGCCACACCACGTCGCCGCTGAAGGCGTCGACCACCAGGATGCCGCGTCCCTTGGTGCGGTTGAAGGTCGTCGTGCCGCCGGTCGCGCCGCTGATGGTGCACGAGCCCGCCGCGGTGTAGGTGACGGTGCCCGCGCCGACCGCCTTCTGCACCACGTCGGCCGTGCTCCAGGAGTCGAGCAGGCAGGGGTTGATGTCCTCGACCGTGTCCTGGTACCCGGCGCCGAAGATCAGCACGATGTTCTCCGCGTTCTGCGCGTTGCCGATGTCCGCGGCGACCTTGGCGACCTTGGGCTCGGACCAGGTCTGGCCGAGCGCCCCCCAGCCGGTGTCGCTGCTGTCCTTCTTCCACAGCAGCTTGGGGTCTGCCGGATCGGTGACGTTGAGGGCATAGATGAAGTCGCCGCCGCGCCGCATCGAGAGGAAGAGGTACACCTTGTCGTCGGCGTGATCGCCGATCACCCCGCTCACCCCGCCCGAGGCGACGTCCTTCTGGTAGACGCCGATCGAGCCGTCGAAGAAGTAGTCCTTCTGGTTGATGTTGCTGATGGTCGGCGTCTGGTCGCGCAGGCGCTTGAGCTTGGAGAAGAACTCCTTCGGCACGAAGCCCCAGCGCTCGGTGCCCGGCACCAGCGCCGCGTCCGCGCCGCTCGCGTGCTGCGCCAGCCCGCCCTTCACCGCGTGGAAGACGCCGTCGTTCGAGCCGTAGTAGACGTAGACGTCGTTGTCGTCGCCGTAGCGGTTGTAGTTGATGGTCGCCGGGCGCGAGTGCAGCACGTCGCCGTGCGCGGAGGCGCGCACGTCGGTCAGCACCGCGTTCGAGTCCTCGTCGGGCGAGACGTTGTCCTGGCTGCGCACCCAGTTGACCACCGCGTCGCGGATCGCGGTGTCGCCGTCGCTGGGGCGGCCCGCGGTGATGACACCGGTGGCCGAGACGAGCGGGTTGATCGCGGTCGGCGAGAGGGTCTTCCAGTGGATGATGTCCGCCTGCGTGTCGATGAGCGCGGGGTCGATGCGCGTGACGCTCACGCCGATCACGCCCGCGGCCGGGGTGAGCGGCGAGGTCACCTGGTCGATGCAGGCGTTGAAGATGGTGAAGGTGGTCGTCGTAGGGGTGGACTGCACCACCCAGCTGCCGTCGTAGCCGTTGAAGGTCGAGGTGCCGACGTTGAACGTGCCGGTGCCGCCGATGTTGACGGTGCCCCCGACGCTCAGGCCGTGCGCGCTCGAGGTGGTCACCGTGGCCGTGTCCCGGTCGCCCGAGTTAGAACAGTTCGCGCCGCCGCCGGTCGTGGGGTGCGTGATGCTCGAGATCGCGATGCCTACGCTCATCCCGCCGCTCGTGTCGGCGGTGGTCTCGCTCGAGGCGAAGGTGAAGGTGTTGTCGTCGATCTTGGTGATCGCCTTGGCGCCGTTGTAGCTCGTGACGATGGCGCCGCCGATCGTCACGGTCTGCCCGGTGGAGAAGCCGTGGCTCCGCGCGATGACGTGCGCCGCGTTGACCGTGCCGCTGACGGTGGTGAGGGTCGGGATGCTGAGCGTGTTGCTGTCGAGGATCGTCGTCGTCTCGGCGAACGCGTTCCACCAGTCCCCGGAAAAGCTGTCCAGGATCAGCAGGTAGCTGTTCGTGAAGGTGCCGCCCGCCGAGCCGTAGCCGTGCGAGGGCAGCACGATCTTGGCGATGGTGTTGGGGAAGCCCGCAGAGGGGAGCAGGCCGGAGGTGGCGGGGATGCCGCCGGGGATCCCGATCACGGTAGGCACCTGGCGCCCGCCCCAGGTGGTGCCGATCGAGGTGGCGGCGGAGGTCTGCGGAGAGCCCGGCGTGTAGTCGAAGTTGTCGGCGTCGATCCGGGTGATCGCCGCCCCGCATGCGCTGTAGCCCACAGGCGTCGCGTTCACGCACACCAGGTCCCCCGGCACCAGCAGGTGGCTCGCCGCGGTGATGCGCGCGCGCGTGGCGTCCGGCGCGCTCGCCAGCGTGTACTCGATGGTGTCCGTGTCCACCACCGTGATGGTGAAGTCGCCGTTGTACTCGCTGGGGCTCGCGCCCTCTACGCGCACCGTGTCGTCGTCCGACCAGCCGTGCGCCGCGACCACCGCCGTGGCGGTGGTGCCCGAGCTGGTGAGCGTGCTGACCGACTTGGTGCTGAACGCGCCGATGTCGCCCGCGGCCACGTTGGTGGTGTCGAAGGCGGTGGAGGAAAGGCCCGTCGTCACGCAGGTGCCCGACGAGCTCGTGTCAAGGCAGGTGTAGAGGCTGCGCGCGCTGTGGTCCGGGTCGGTCGAGGTCGGCCCCGGGAAGGCGAGGCGCAGGCGCTGCGCCGCGCCGCCCTTCTCCACGAGGTCGCCGTCGGGCAGGTCGGAATCGAGCCCCACGCCGTTCACCGAGTCGTCGCGGAACGACCAGTAGGTCGAGGCCGTGGTCCAGAAGCTCGAGGCGTTGGCGCTGATGAAGCCGGTGGCGGCGTTCTCCGCCGGGTCGCCGTTGGCGTCCGCGAGGAACAGGTTCTGCGTCGCGGTGTCCACGCCGAGCTTGTAGAGCTTGAGGTTGCCGAGCCACTTCGGGCTCTTGTTGGGGTCGGGGCGGAAGACGCCGATGTAGACCTGGTTGAGGTTGGTGCCGCGCACGTTGACGCTCACCGGCAGGGTGGTCGAGGCGAACACGCTGTTCACCGACTGCACCTCGGTGAAGATCGAGGTGAGCGCCGCCTCGAGCTGCGCGGTGCTCGTGATGTCGGTGATGGCGTAGTACTTGCCCTTGCCGTTCACCGCCATGCTCTTCAGCAGCGCGGTGTGCGCCGGCCCCTGGCCGGTCGACCCCGGCAGCACGTCGATGGTGTAGGTGTAGACGTTCTGCACCCCCGAGATGCTCGGGTTGCAGTCGCTGTTGGCCATGTACTTCGCGTACTCGTCGGCGATGATGCCCTCCGAGCCGTTGGGCGTGAGCGAGATCGTCCCCGGCTGCGTGCCGGTCTGCGCGACGTACTGCGTGCTCGCCGCGCTGATCGACGAGGCGTTGTCGTTCGCCTCGCCGTTGGAGATGAAGATGACGAAGTTCTTCTGGCAGCCGTCGGTGATCGGGGTGGTGTAGGCCGCCGCCGAGCCCGAGCCGGTCGGCGAGGGCGAGGCGGCGGTCGGCAGCACGCTCTGCGGCAGGGGGCTGCCGGCGAGCGCCACCCGCGCGGCGGAGCCGTAGAGCTGGCCGCCGGCGTCGGACTTGTTCTTGGCGTGGCCCGAGACCGAGGTGCGGCCGGCAAAATAGTTGAAGATCTCCGCCATGGCGAGCGAGTAGGTGGCGTTGTTGCCCTTGTCGCCGTTCTGGTCGAGCGCGTTGATGATGGTGATCAGCTCGCTCTTGTTGGTGCCGGTCATCTGGCGCACGCCGAAGCGCAGGTACGCGCCGTCGACGCTGTTGTTCGGGTTGCCGGTCTCCACGAACAGCGCCAGCCCGACGTTGTAGGCGTCGGTCACCACGCCGTTCAGCACCGAGGTGAGCGCAGTGCGCACGCCGTCGTACTTGGTGACGCCGCCCGCGCTCTGGCCCCAGTTGGCGGTGTTGTCGACGAACACCACCACGTTGGGCCGCGCCGCGTCGAACGCGGGGTTGGCGAGGAAGATGTCGGTGTCGTCGTTCACCGGGTCGAAGGCGGCCGAGGCGGCGCCGGCGGCGAGCGCGAGCGCGAGGCTCGCGGCGCTGCGCAGGAGGGAGCGGAATGTCATCGTTGAAGCCTCGCGAAAAGCGCTAGACGCAGTAGCCCGAGAGCATGCGGATCTTGACGCCCTGGGTGACGACGGTGCGCGCGCCCGTGACGCTGTCTGCCACCGTGACCCTGACTTCCCAGTGCGTGTCCTCGGGCACGATCGGCTGCACCGCGCTGTAGCCGGCGGCGGGCGCGGCGAAGAGGCAGGTCCGGTTGTCGACCGTGACCCCGGTGGGCAGCGACGGCACGGCGAGCGCAGGGTTGCTGAAATAGTTGACGCTGCCCAGCACCGTCTCGATCCAGCGGTTCGCGGACGCCTCGTTGGTCTTGCGCGCCTGCATGTTGCCGACCACCTGCAGGTTCGAGGTGCTCAGGTTGATCGCGGTGATGCCGAAGAGCGTGAGCACCACCAGCATGATGAGCACGATGAGCAGCGTCATGCCGCGCTCGTGGCGCGCGGCGCGTGTCCGGGTCATGGGGTCTCCCTGCGCGAGGCCGGGTTGACCAGGCGCACCTGCGCGCTGTAGGCCTTGCGCTTGTAGTTCGGGTCGAGCGTGCCGCCGTTCGCGGTCGAGGTCATGGTGCCGGCGACCCCGAGGGCGTAGGACTTCATGTCAGTGTACCCCGAGGAGGGCTCGGTGTTGCGCACGATCAGGTAGACGTTGGCCGCGACCACGTTGGCCCAGTCCGCGGCGCTCGCCGGCGCGGCGACGAAGGCGCCGTCGGGCACGCCGTCGCCGTTGGCGTCCAGCCCGTACTCGACCTGCAGCATCTCCACGCCCTCGGCGATCGGCGTCACGACCCAGGCGAGCGCGCCGCCCGAGTCGACCCTCAGCTCGAGGCGCTTGAGCGTGGGGATCGGCCGCCCGTTGTCGTCCGAGGCGCCGGTGCAGCTGGAGCCCCCGCCGGTGGGCACGCTGCACGGGGCGACGTAGTAGATCTGGACGTGCAGCTTGCGCACCGGGGCGCGCGTGGCGCTGTCCTTGAGCAGCAGCGGATAGGTGCCGGGCGTGTTGCCCACGGCGATCAGCGGGTTGCTGCTGTTCGAGGTGTCGCTGTTGGCCTGCACGTAGAGCTCGTTGGCCACCAGGGTGGAGGAGCCATCGGCGATCGTGCCGCCTACCGAAACGTTGGTGTCGGCGCGCCGGACGACGAGCACGTCGGTGCCCGCGACGTGGTCGGCATCCGCCAGGCAGCCGGAGAGCGGCGAGGCGGGCGAGGCGGGCGAGTCGTAGCCCTGCAGCGGCACGCGCAGCGACGCCTGGGACGGCAGCAGCTCGCAGGGGTCGGGAATCGCGGAGGGCGTCACCGGGCTGTAGAAGTAGCCGAAGTAGCCGGCGAGCGAGAGGTCCTCCGAGATCGCCTGGATCGAGTAGCGCCCGTCCTCGATCTGGCGCGCCGAGCGCGTCAGCTCGCGGTTGCTGGTGGAGGCGCCGAGGTAGACGCTGGCGAGCGCGGTGAGCAGGAACAGCCCGATGGTCATCGCGATCATCAGCTCGATCAGCGACAGGCCGCGGCTGCGGCGGGGGAGGGAAGTCGGGTGTGCCACGCGGGTTCCTAGTTCAGGTTGGCGATCATGAGCGAGGTGCTGACCTCGCGGCGCTGCGCCTCGTCGCCGTACTGGTTGAGGCCGCAGGTCGCGCTGGCATCGGCGGCGTTCGGCGCCACTGTAGGAGCGAGTCCCTGCCAGGCGACCGCAACGCGGTAGATCCCGGTCGCGCCGTTGTAGGTGATGCAGCCGCGCGCGCCGATGATGGCGCCGACGTTGGCGCCGCCCAGCGTCTCGCCCGCGCCGAGCAGCGCGTTGTGCCAGTCCTGCAGGTCCTGCGTAGCGATGGCGCGCGTCTCGGTCGTCCCCGCGGCCGCGGTGCAGCTCGGCGTGCCGGCGCCCGTGCCGAGGGTCTGAGCCGCGTAGCAGCCCGCGGTCTTGCGGTTGGTGTTGAGGCGATCGACCATGTCCTGCACCAGGATCAGCGCCTGGCCGCGCTGGTAGGCCTCGACCTCGGCCACCTGGGCGCGCGCCTGCAGGCCGAGAAAGCCGAGCAGCCCCACCACCATGATGACGATCGAGATGAGGATCTCGAGCATCGAGAAGCCGGCCTGGGTCGGTCTCATGAGCAGCCGTTCGAGGTGTCGCTGTCGTTGTCGAGCTGGATGTTCGGCCGGCCGCTGGGATCCAGGGTCAGGCAGCGCATCGAGACCGAGGCCACGGAAGAGGAGCGGAACGTGAACAGGATCGAGGTGCCGCCGCTGACGCGGCCGTTGCCCTGGTAGGTGACGTTGCCGCCCGGGCCGGTCGCGGTCACCGCGGAGAGCGCGTCCTGTGCGCGCAGCGTCGTGCCGCCGCCGGTCTGCACCGTCCAGCCGGCCTCCCAGCTGCCGCCGTTGGGCACCACGTTGATCGGCTGGTTGCGCTTGATGGCTTCGCTGCGCGCGAACATGAGCGAGGCCATGAGGTCGGTGGTGGTGCTGCGCACGCGCTCGTTGGCGATCAGGCCCTGGAGGGAAGGCAGCGCGACGGTGGCCAGGATGGCGAGCACGGTGAGCGTCACCATCACCTCGATGAGGGTGAAGCCGCGCGCGGATCGCAGGGTCATGCGCGCTACCATCCGACGTTGGCGCCGCCGACCACGCGGGTCTTCTGGCCGAGGTGGTCCAGCGTCATGGTGCCGTCGTCGGCCTGCGCGCCCGCCGGCGTGGCGGTGATGGTGAAGCTCGGGGGCGTCGCCGCGTTGTCCACCGCGACCGCGATCGTGTAGCGGTTGGTGACGCAGGTCGCCGCGCAGGCCCAGCCGTCCGCGGTATAGCCCAGGCCGCCCCCGCCGATGGTGGCGGTGTACTGGCGCGCATCGAGCAGGTACTGCTGCTGGCGGCTGGCGATCGCCGACATGACCTGCTGCGCGCCGGCGCGCTGGCCCTTCTTCACGTAGTTGCTGTAGGTGGGGATGGCGACCATGGCGACGATGCCGAGGATCGCGAGCACGATCATCAGCTCGACCAGCGTGAATCCGCTCTGCCTTTGCATGAAGCTCTCCCTCACGAGGTTGAATGCTATCGGGGGCGCGCTGCGGGCCACAAAGACGGGCGACCAGCGGCCGGATTGGCGGCGCGAACGGCGCGCTGCGGGCCAGTATAGCGGAACTGGTTCACGTTTCCCCGGGGGCCGGGCGTATAATGACGCGGCCCTTCAAGCGGTTACAACGCTGGTGTAGCTCAGCTGGTAGAGCAACTGATTCGTAATCAGTAGGTCCCCCGTTCGAGTCGGGGCACCAGCACCGAGAGCCCGGACGATGGCGGCGAGAATCCTGGTGGTGGACGACGACGACAGCATGCGCGAGCTGATCCGCATGCACCTCGCCTCGGCCGGCTACGAGGTGCGCGCCTCGCCCGACGCGATCTCGGCCGGGTACGAAGTGCTGCGCGACCCGCCCGACCTCATCATCTCGGACGTCAACATGCCGCACATGGGCGGCTTCGAGTTCATCGCGGCGCTCAGGTCCGACAAGACCCTGCCCGACATCCCCGTGATCTTCCTCACCTCGGTGGAGGAGGGCGAGCACCGCGGCAAGGAGCTGGGCGCGGTCGGCTACGTCACCAAGCCGGTGCGCGCCGACCGCCTGCTCGCCCTCGTCGCGCAGCACGTGCCCGGCGGCGTGCAGCCGATCGGCTAGCCTAGGAGGGCGGCGCGCACTCGCGCAGCTCGGTGCCGGGCATGCCCGAGGCCAGCGCGCGCAGCCTCTGCAGCAGGGCGGGGTCGGCCCCGCGTACCTGGAACCAGACCTTCTGCACCTGGGTCTGGCGCTCGCCGACGAGCGCGCTGCGCACGCCTCGGGCGCGCAGCGCCTCCAGCCGTGCGCTGGCGGCCTCCTCGGTGCGGAACACGCCAAGCGACAGCGCCCAGCGCTGCGGCCCCTCCTCCTGCACGACGAAGTAGTCGTCCACGCCGAGCGCCTTCAGCTCGGCGGCCTTCTTCTGCGCTGCGGCACGGTTCGCCTGGGGCGGGATGTACACCCACCAGCTCGCGGTCTCCTCGGTCCTGCGCTGCGCGAGGCGCTCCCCGAGCGCGAGCGGTGCCAGCGCTTCCGCCGCCCGCGGCCCTTCCGCCACCGCGAAACCGCCCCACTCCAGGCACGCCGCGGCGGGGGGCGCGGGCAGGGAGGCCGCCGGCGGCGGCTCCCCGGGCTCCACGATGCGCAGCCTCTGCGGCTCGATCTGCTGGCGCATCGGGCGCGGGTCCGTCGAGGTATCGGGCGCGAAGCTGCTCACCCAGGCGGCGAGCGCCAGGTTCGCGGCGACCAGCAGGAGAAACAGCGCGCGCACCGCCCGGCTCCTCAATCGAGCGCGATGCGCGCGAGCCCCTCGAGCACGAGGTTCTCGACGTATTCGCTGGGCACGCCGAGGCGCTCGACGAGCGCCCGGCCGCCGCCGCCGGAGATCACGCACAGGCTCGCGCCGCCCAGCGCCGCGTGCATGCGCTCGACCGCCCCGGCCTGCGCGTGGCGGCAGCCGGTCTCGATTGCGTCCACGGTGTTGCGCGGCGTGCGCTCGAAGCGCCCCTCCTGCAGCGGCAGCCGCCCGGTGTGCTCGTGCAGCACGAAGCGCATCAGGTCCACCCCCGGCAGGATCACGCCGCCGAGGAACTCGCCCTCGGCCGAGAGCGCGTCCGCGGTGGTGGCGGTGCCGGCGTTCACCACGAGGCATTCCCGCCCCGGGTACAGCGCGCGAGCCGCGACGAGCGCGGCCCAGCGGTCCGGTCCCAGCAGCTCGGGCCGCTCGTAGGCGCTGCGCACCCCGCAGCGCTCGCGCTCGCCCTTGAGCCACAGCGGCTCGGCCTCGAAGATGCTCGTCCAGTTGACGAGCAGCTGGTGCGCCCCGTCGCCCGCCACGTTCGAGATCACGATGCGCGCCGGGTTCTCGTGGGTGGCGGAGAACGGGTTGATGTGGTCGCTCGAGGCGGCGAACTCGATGAGCGAGACCGTGGCCACGCTCGACCAGCGCGCGCCGTCGTGCCAGCCCCATTTCACCCGCGAGTTGCCGGCGTCGATGGCGAGGTTCACGCCGCATGCTCCCGCAGCACGCTGCCCGAAGCGACCTCGCGCAGCCCCGCGCGCGTGCGCAGGCGCAGCGCGCCGCTCGCTGCCACGCCCGCGGCGACGCCGCTTACCACGCGGCCGTCGGCCAGGCGCACGCGCAGGCGCCGGCCCTCGTCGGCGTGCAGCATGCGCCACTCCTCGGCGAACGCGGCGAGGCCCGAGCGCTCGAAGGCCGCCGCCGCGGCGAGCACCTCGCGAGCTACGGCGGCGATGATCAGGTTGCGCGCGGGCGGCGGGTGCACGAAATCGTCGAGGTAGGCGATACGTCGGCGCAGCCGCGCGGCGAGCCCGGGCGAGGCGCGGCAGTTGATGCCGATGCCGATCACCGCCGCGGTGCGCGCATCCTGCTGGCGCGTCTCTACGAGGATGCCGCCCAGCTTCGCGCCGGCCGCGTAGAGGTCGTTGGGCCACTTCAGCGCGAGCTGCGAAAGCCCGAGCGCGCGCAAGCCGCGCGCCGCCGCTACCCCCACCGCCAGCGACAGCCCGGAGAGCGCGGCCGGCGGCCGCGCGAAGCGTGCCAGCACCGAGAACGTCGCCCCGGCCCCGGCCGCGGAGCGCCAGCGGCGCCCGCGCCGCCCGCGTCCCGCGGTCTGCTCCTCGGCGGCGAGGAGCTGGCGGTCCCCGCCCTCGAACGCGCGCGCGAGGAGCTCCGCGTTGGTCGAGCCGCAGCGCGCCATCACGCGCACGGCGACGCCCGGCACGCCGAGCCGGCGCGCGATCTCGACAGCGTCGAGCGCATCCATGGGTGCCGCAGTTTACGCCGCGGCAAACGCAAAATCGCGCCCCGGCGCGGCGGCGAACAGGGCCCGCGTGTACTCGTGGGAGGGGCGCCGGAACACGGCCTCGGCCGGACCGTACTCGACCACGCGCCCCTGCTGCATCACCGCGACGTGGTCGCAGACCTGCGCGGCGACGCGCAGGTCGTGCGTGATGAAGAGCATCGCGAGGTCCAGCCGCGTGCGGATCTCCTCGAGCAGCGCCAGCACCTGCGCCTGCACCGAGACGTCGAGCGCCGACACCGCCTCGTCGGCGACGAGCAGCTCGGGCTCCATGGCGAGCGCGCGCGCGATGCAGATCCTCTGGCGCTGCCCGCCGGAGAACTGGTGCGGGTAGCGCTCGAGCGCCGCGGCGTCCATGCGCACCAGGTCCATGAGGCGCCGCGCGCGCTCCAGCGCCTCGGCTCGCGCGACGCCGTAGTTGAGCGGCCCCTCGATGATCGCCTCGCCCACGGTGCGCCGCGGGTTGAGCGAGCGGTAGGGGTCCTGGAACACGATCTGCACCTTGCGCCGCACCGCGCGCAGCGCACGATGCGGCAGCCGCGCGATCTCCTCGCCGTGCACGCGGATCTCCCCCGCGGTGGGGTCGATCAGGCGCACGATGCAGCGCGCCACGGTCGATTTGCCCGAGCCCGACTCGCCCACGATGCCGAGGGTCTGGCCGCGCCGGATCTCGAGCGTGACCTCGTGCGCGGCGCGCACCGCGCCGCGGCGCGAGAACCAGCCATGGTCGGCGTAGGTCTTCGACAGGCCCTGCGTCTGCAGCACGAGCGGGGCGTCCGCCGGCACCGCGCGCCCGTGCGGCTGCAGCGTTGGCACCGCGCGCATCAGCATGATGGTGTAGTCGTGCCGCGGGCGCTTGAGGACCTCGTCCTTGGCGCCGAGCTCGACGAGCTCCCCCAGGCGCAGCACGGCGACGCGGTGCGCGATGTCGGCGACCACGCCGAAGTCGTGCGTGATGAAGAGCACGCCCATGCCGTGGCGCGCCTGCAGCGTGCGCACCAGCTCCAGGATCTGCGCCTGCGTCGTGACGTCGAGCGCCGTGGTGGGCTCGTCCGCGATCAGCAGCACCGGCTCCAGCACCAGCGCCATGGCGATCATGATGCGCTGGCGCTGCCCGCCCGAGAGCTGGTGCGGGTAGGAGGCGGTGATGCGCGCCGGCTCGGGCAGCGCCACCTCCGCGATGGTGGCGAGGATCTTGGCGCGGCGCTCCGCCGGGGAGAGCTGCGTGTGCTCGCGCAGCACCTCGTCGATCTGCTCGCCGCAGGTCATGACGGGATTGAGCGCCGTCATCGGCTCCTGGAAGATCATCGCCATGCGCGCCCCGCGCAGCTCGCGCAGGCGCTCCGGGCGCGCCGCGGTGAGGTCCTCGCCCTCGAGCAGGATCGAGCCCGCGGCCACCGGCAGCGTCCTGGGCAGCAGGCCCATGACGGCCTGCGCGATCACCGACTTGCCCGAGCCCGACTCGCCCACCAGGCAGAGGATCTCGCCGCGCTCGACGCTGAACGAGACCCCCGCCGCGGCGTGCGGGCGGTCCCCGCCCGGCGGCAGCGCGACCGAGAGGCCCTTCACCTCGAGCACAGCGCTCATACGCGCTTCGCCATCTTGGGATCGAGCGTGTCGCGCAGCCCGTCGCCGAGGATGTTCACCGCCAGCACCGTGATGGTGAGGAAGATGCCGGGGATGAAGATGGTGTGCGGGTACTGGACGAAGGCGATGCGCCCCTCGGCCATGATGTTGCCCCAGGTCGGGATGTCGGGCGGCAGCCCCACGCCGAGGAACGAGAGGATGGCCTCGATCAGGATGGCGGAAGCGCAGATGAAGGTGCCCTGCACCACCAGCGGCGCGATGGTGTTGGGCAGGATGTGGCCGAACATGATCTTCGCCGTCGGCGTGCCGAGGGACACCGCGGCCTCGACGTAGGGCTCCTCGCGGATCGTGAGCACGAGGGAGCGC
>Ga0114945_10000594_pt1 | contig 23340 bp, 23 predicted proteins | sample OV2TP3_FD_87194 | JGI IMG/M metagenome (GOLD analysis project Ga0114945, IMG submission 87194) | Hot spring microbial communities from Beatty, Nevada to study Microbial Dark Matter (Phase II) - OV2 TP3 | ecosystem: Environmental > Aquatic > Thermal springs > Hot (42-90C) | place: USA: Beatty...
ACAGCCTTTTTTCTTTTCCGGGCCTTTGATTGTTTTAAGATTTATCCGATCGATCGGTGTGAGGCCTTCCCGGGTCCCGTGGGGATCATGACGGATGACCTTGTGGCTGGGTTTTATACGAATATCACGATGCAGATTGCGATCAGACTGGCTGGGATGGGGTGAGGGATTTTTAATGCGCGGCCAAGGGAATCTTTTTGAGGGCCTCATAGAGAGGTCCCGAGGAAGTCAAGGTGCTTTTGAATAGGACGAGGTTTTTGACATCTTGAGCCATCGGTTGAAGGGGAGGATAACTTTTCAGCATCTTCGAAAGAGCAAATTTATTGAGCGAGGAGCGCACGCGCCCGATCGTTAAGTGCGGCGAGAAGCTCCTTTCCTCTTTTTTAAACCCCAGCGATTCGAGATTTTCTTCGAGAACACCCGCCAGACGTTTGAGCTCATTTTCTCCGGAATCAACTCCTACCCAGATGATTCGAGGATTCTCCGTTTTGGGAAAAGCCCCCAAGTGATTTAAGCGGAAAGAAAAAGTAGGAAAGCATTCCAAGCTGGATTCCATTCCCTTAAGGACGGCTTCGATTTTTTCTTCGGAGATTTCTCTTAAAAATTTTAAGGTGAGGTGGATATGATCCGGTTGAACCCATTTGACATCGGCACCGCTTCTTTTCAAATCATCTTGGATGTCTTTTAGAATCTTCTGGATGTCACAATGGAGTTCAACCGCTATGAATGTCCTTAAGGTTTTTCCCATTTACATTAAAGATTTAAGAAGCAATTGAAGGGCCTTTGTTGTGGCCTGGGATTTGATGCGTTTTCGGGAACCTTTAAAGAGGCATTTTTCACAGAGGATCTCGTCATGGGCAGCGATGGCGATAAAAACGAGGCCAACGGGCTTCTGGGGAGAGCCCCCGGTTGGACCGGCAATGCCGGTTATGCCGATCCCGAAGTCAGTTTCGAGAATCCGACGGATTCCCTCGGCCATCTGTCGGGCGGCTTGGTTACTGACGGCGCCCTGCAGGACAAAGATCCGAGCAGGAATTCTTAGGAACTTGGTTTTAGCCTTATCGCTGTAGACAACCAATCCCAGTTGGAAAAAATTGGAGCTTCCCGGTATGTCCGTGAGCCGGTTGGATAACAAACCCCCGGTGCAGGACTCAGCCACCGCCAGCGTCTTTTTCTGGCTTATCAAAAGTTTTGCGACTTTTTGTTCTATGGTCACAAACACATTATGCCAAAAGATAAAGCCCTTGACAATCAGGTTTATTTCGAATAATATGAACCGTGCTTTCGGGATTTGGGTGTAAGTCCCAGCTGGTAGTAATTCCCGACGTTCGTCGGGATAAGCCTACGAGCACCCCCACGAAGTGCCCCGCCAAAGGCGGGACAGTGGGGGGTTAGCAGATCAAGTGAGATTCTTGAGCCAATAGTTCCACCTCCGCGGTGGATATCCCCCCTGCATTCTTGCAGAATGCAAGAAGGGGGGATGACAGCCTAGATGGGAGAAAGCAGAGAAGTTTCGTTAAAAGCCAAGGCATCCCCCAGAAGATGACCTCAACAAGCATCTTTGGAAGGGTGAGGTGTCTTATCCCATCGTCCCGAGAGTAAACCCTCTCGGGTTTTTTTATTAAGTCAGCTTTTAAGGGCCTCGCTGTCCCGGCTTCCCGTTGGGATAAACTGGCGGCGAATCAATCAAAGGGGATCGTCAAACAATGTTTAATACAATTCCAGAAATTGTTGAAGATTTAAAAAGAGGCAGAATGGTTATTGTCATCGATGATGAAGGTCGGGAAAATGAAGGCGATCTTCTCATGGCAGCCCAATTCGTTCGCCCGGAGGATATCAACTTTATGGCGAAAGAGGCCCGCGGCTTGATCTGTGTTCCCATGGAACAGGAAAGGCTCGATCAATTAGACCTTCATCCCATGAAGGACGAATCCAATCAAAAGCATCAAAAGTGCAACACCGGCTGGGCGATCTCGGTGGACGCCTCTTGTGGGGTGACGACCGGGATCTCGGCTTTCGACCGTGCCCAGACCGTGAAAGTTTTGATTGATCCGCGTTCAAAACCAACGGATTTGGTGACCCCCGGGCATCTTTTTCCTCTGCGGGCCAGAAAAGGCGGCGTTCTCGTGCGGGCCGGGCATACGGAAGCCACGGTGGATCTGATGCGTTTGGCGGGATTGTATCCGGTGGGTGTCATCTGCGAGATCATGAATGACGATGGAACGATGGCCAGAACCCATGATCTGATGGGATTTGCCAAGAAACACAATCTGAAGATTTGTACCATCAACAGCTTGATTGAATATCGTCGTAAGTACGAGAAATTGATTGAACGCTGTGTCGAAACGACACTCCCGACCGTATACGGTGAGTTTAAAATGATCGGCTATGAATCCAAAGTCGAGGGAGTCTGCCACATCGCCCTCGTTTACGGAAAGGTGGATGGAACCGTTCCGGAACTTGTGCGCGTTCAATCCGAATGCTTAACCGGCGATGTGTTTGGGTCGCTTCGTTGTGACTGCAATGCCCAGCTCCACGCGGCGGTCAAGGCGATCCGAGACAACGCCTCCGGCATCCTCCTTTATATGCGTCAGGAAGGAAGGGGTATTGGCCTGATCAATAAGATGAAAGCCTATAGTCTTCAAGACAATGGTCTCGATACGGTGGAGGCCAATAAGGCTCTGGGGTTCCCTGCGGATTTGAGAGATTACGGGATTGGGGCTCAGATCCTTGTGGATTTGGGGGTCCAGAAGATACGGCTTTTGACCAACAACCCGCGCAAGATCGTTGGATTGGAAGGTTACGGATTGACCGTGGTGGAACGCGTCCCTTTAAAGGTCCCGCACAATCCCACCAACGAGAATTATCTGAAAACCAAAAAGGATAAATTGGGACATCTGTTGTAGAAATTGTTTTGTGGTACGCTATGATGAAAATCCTGGAAGGGAAGCTCAAAGCTCAAAGGAAAAGATTTGCCATTGTCGTTTCTCGTTTTAACGATTTCGTAACGAAAAGGTTGCTGGATGGTTGCCAAAAGGAATTGTTGCGTTTAGGGATCAAAGAAAATCAAATCATGGTCATTGGGGTTCCGGGTGCCTACGAGATCCCCTTGGCAGCCCTTAAGGCCGCCCGAAGAAAAGATATTGATGCCGTGATCTGTCTGGGCGCGGTTATCCGGGGAGAGACCGTTCATTTTGATCTGGTGGCGCACGGCGCCGCCCGCGGGATTGCGCAGGTGGCGTTGACGACTGGAAAACCCGTCATCTTCGGGGTGCTGGCGACGGATACGGTCGATCAAGCTTATAAACGTGCCGGTAAAAGTGAGAATCGGGGCAGGCAGGCCGGCCGCGATGCCGTGCAGATGGCGGATTTGATGGATAGGCTCTCCCATGCGTAAACGCACTTTGGCTCGTGATTGGGCCTTAAAGATTTTGTATCAAACCGAGATGACGGCGCGATCGATCGACAGCATGGCAGAGGCGTTTTGGGCCGATGAAGGCCCCAAGGATCCGGAAATTATCGAATTCTGTAAAAGGCTCGTGGGGGGTGTCCAGGAGAACCTCAAAGCCATTGATGAAAAGATCTCTCAGTATGCCACCAACTGGCAGCTCAAGCGCATGGCTGTTATCGACCGTAATATTCTCAGGCTCGGCGTTTTTGAGCTGCACTATGCCCCTGATATCCCGCCCAAAGTCACGATCAACGAAGCCGTGGAATTAGCCAAGAAATACGGCGACCTCGAATCCGGAAAATTTGTTAACGGGATCCTCGATAAAATCCACAAGACGGAAGTCATTCCTCAAGGCCAGAAATTGTGATAGCCCCACAGAATCGATTTGCGGATCTGCATATTCACACCCACTACTCCGATGGCAGCTTATCCTGCGCTGAGGTGATTCAAGGGGCCGTACAGGCGGGGTTGTCGTGCATCAGCATCACGGATCATGACACCATAGAAGGCGTCGGCCCCGCCCGGCGCGAGGCCGAACAGTTTTCTCTGGAGGTCGTCCCCGGGATTGAGCTCTCCTCGGAGTGGGAAGGCAAAGACATCCATATCTTGGGATACTTCCTCGATTGTCAAAGTGATATTTTAAAAAGTGCGCTGGATAAGATCCAGGACGCAAGAATCCATCGGATCCAAGAGATGATTCAAAAACTTAAAAGTCAAGGGATTGATAATATCAGCCTCGAAGAGGTCTGTGCTTTGTCTCAGTCGAAGTCGGTTGGAAGACCCCATCTGGCTTCGGTTCTTCACAAAAAAGGATGGGTGAGCTCTCTGCGAGCGGCCTTTGACAAATATCTCGGCGAGGATTGTCCCGCTTACACGCCTAAGTACAAACAGAGTCCCTATCAGGCCATTGATTTGATTCGAAGATCAGGAGGGGTCGCGGTCTTGGCGCATCCGGTGGTCACCAATAAAGACGAGTTGATCGCTGGCTTTGTGGAGGCGGGCTTAAAGGGCCTGGAGGTTTATTATCCGAACGTCCCGGCCACGACGATCAGTTATTACGAAAATATCGCCCGCAAATATAATCTGATTATGACGGGCGGATCCGATGCCCATGGCGCAGTCAAAGACAATACCTTTATCGGCAAGGTGAAGGTCCCTTATAGGATCGTGGAACAGTTAAGACAGCTGGCTCATAGTCCATAGAGAAAAGACCGAAGGCTGTGGGTTTAGGCTGTCGACCGAGGACAATGACCGATATCGACTACATGAAAACAGCATTCCGATTGGCTCTCCGCGCCAAAGGAAAGACTTCACCCAATCCGTTGGTTGGTGCGCTGATTGTCCGGGGTCATCGGATCGTCGCCGAGGGTTGGCATAAGTATTGCGGAGCTGATCATGCGGAGGTCATGGCTTTAAAGAAAGCCGGCAGAAAAGCCCAAGGGGCAACCCTTTATGTGACTCTGGAGCCGTGCTCGTATTTCGGCCGGACTCCTCCTTGTGTGGACCCAATCATTGCCGCCGGGATCCGCGAGGTGGTTGTCGGGATGAAGGATCCCAATCCGCTCAACAATGGTAAATCTCTGGTGATGTTAAGACGGGCCGGAATAAAAATGAGGGTGGGGTTTTTAGAAGAGCCATTAAAGGAAATGAACGAAGCCTTCATCAAATACATCACAAAGAAACTCCCTTTCGTCGTCGCCAAGTGCGCGCAGACTCTCGATGGGAAGATTGCCACAGCCTCCGGCCGGTCCCAATGGATCACATCCCCGGCTTCTCGGGATTATGCCCATGCCCTCCGGAAGGATTTCGATGCGATTCTAGTTGGGATCAATACGGTCTTAAAAGACGATCCTTTCTTAAATGCGCCGGGGAAACGCAAGCCCATCAAGAAGATCGTCGTTGATACGCATTTACAGATTCCGATGAATGCCAACGTTTTTAAAGACACCGAACCCTCCAGCGTGATGATCGCCGCCACCGCAAAGGCAAAGAAAACAAAAATCCAACTCCTGCGGAAAAAGGGCGTTTGTGTTCTCATGGGTCCGGAATCCCACGGAGGAGTTCAACTGAAGTGGCTGTTGAGAGAACTGGCCAAAAGAGAGATTGCCAATCTCCTTATGGAAGGCGGAGGCCGGACGATTGGAGGCGCTCTCCGGGAGGATTTGGTCGACAAATTTCTGATTTTTATGGCACCCAAGATCATGGGCGATGAAAGGGCTCTGGGTTCTGTTTCCGGATTAATGGTAAGACACGTGGATGAATCGGTAAGGCTTTATGATGTCCGTGTCGAAAGATTGGGAGAGGATATTCTGATCGAAGGCTATGTTCACCGGAATCGTTGAAGAGAAAGGGCGGATTGCGGGCTTGGCCCGTCACAGGAATCTTTGCGTTTTGGAAGTGGCGTCGGGTAAGGTTTTTCGCGGAACAAAGATCGGAGACTCGATCGCGGTCAACGGTGTCTGCTTAACCGTGAGCAAGAAAGAAAGACACAGGCTTCTTTTTGAAGTAATGAGGGAGACCCTCTTCAAGACGACTCTCAAGGATTTGCGCGTCGAATCTCCCGTGAATCTCGAACGCGCCTTAAAGGCCGCGAGCCGTTTTGGGGGACACCTCGTCTGCGGTCACGTGGATGGAATCGGAACCATCACCCGGATTGTCAAAAAAGCCAACTCTGTGGAATTTCAAATATCTTTACCAACAAAGCTGGCCCGTTTTCTGGTCTCGAAAGGATCTGTTGGCGTGGACGGGGTCAGCTTGACCGTTGGGGAAGTTGAGGGAAATCGTTTCTCCATCTATCTTATTCCTTATACCTTAAAGAAGACCACCTTGGGGGACAAAAAACTTTTGGATCGTGTCAATATCGAGACGGATCTCATTGCCAAATATCTTTTTTATAGACGAAAAAGACCTCTTCGCTAATCTTTGTGGGTATCGTTTTGGAAGATTATGGATGAAGAAAAATTAGCTGCTTTAAAATCAGGGCATCAGGAGGCCCAAGAGACCCTTGAGACCTTATCAAAGGAATTGGCTGATATCAAGTTTGCCTTGGATATATCGACCATCGTGGCCATTACGGATCATACCGGCAAGATTGTTTATGCCAATGATAAGTTTTGTGAGATCTCAAAATATTCCCGTTTAGAGCTTTTAGGTCAGGATCATCGGATCATCAATTCCGGCTACCATCCTAAGGAATTTATCCGCGACCTCTGGAGGACGATCGCTAGTGGTAAGGTTTGGCAGGGAGAAATCCGCAACCGCGCCAAGGACCGAACAATTTATTGGGTTGACACCACGATCGTCCCTTTTTTGAATGAAAAAGGCAAGCCCTACCAATATGTTTCCATACGCCACGACATTACCAGCCGCAAGCTTTTGGAGGAGTCGATCGAAGAGCTTCCGCAAAGAATCCTTCAGGCCCAAGAGGCAGAGAAAGACCGGATCTCCAAAGATATCCACGACGATTTGGGACAGTCTTTAGCGACCTTAAAAATGGCGATGCAGTCAGCCATGGCGGAGTTTTCTTCCAGGGATGCTGGGATAAAAGAATCTTTCGAGAGGATGGTCCAAGACATGAACAGCATTATTGAAAAAACCCGCGGCATTGCCACGGGGCTGCGTCCGCCCACGCTTGAGGTTCTGGGCTTGGATGCGGCCGTCAAAGTGCTCCTAGAAGATTTTAGGAAAAAGGCAGGCCTAAAGCTGAAATGTTCCGGGGTAAGCTTAAATGATATTTTTTTCCAAACCGAGCCCATCAATTTTTATCGGATTATTCAAGAGGCCTTGAATAACGTCTCTAAACATGCTCAGGCGAGCAAAGTGGACATCCGTATGGAGCTTAAAGGTAATCGGTTGCTGGCCACAATTAAGGACAACGGAAAGGGTTTTTGTCATCCCCATCATCAAAAGAAGGATATCACTGATGAAATTATCCGGGGCTTAGGTCTTGCCATTATGGAGGAACGGACAAGATCTCTGGGAGGGGATTTTCACGTTTATTCTCAGATTGGAGAAGGGACGACGATCGCTTTTTCGATTCCCGTAACGCTTGACAATAAAAGAAAATGAGGCCAACTCCTTATAGAATCATTTTAGCCGATGACCATAGTATTTTTCGCGCCGGCCTTAAAAGCCTTATTGAAAAAGATCCCGGATTTAAGGTCGTGGCAGAAGCCCAAGATGGGGAGCAGTTGCTGGAAAGACTCCCATCGATAAAGAGCGATCTTATTGTTTTGGATTTATCCATGCCTAACAGGGACGGTTTGGAAACCCTTAAAGAAATCCGAGAAAGATATCCCCAAATCAAAATTTTGGTCCTCACCATGCTCAAAGATCCGGAGCATCTTAAATACGCCCTTACCCACGGCGCCAACGGGTACCTTCTGAAAGACGATGCGTATGATCAGTTGCTCATGGGGATCAGGATGATCTTAAAAAAAGGAAAACAGTTTGTTTCTCCGGCCATTTCCAGCGTTGTGATGGATCATTATATCCGTTCTATGGAGGAAGCCGACGCTTCCTCTTTGGAAATCCTCACCCAACGGGAGCGGCAAGTCCTCGGGCTTATTGCCAAAGGTCTTCCTAATAAAACCATCGCCAGCAAGCTCAAAATCAGCGTCCGCACCGTTGAAACCCACCGCGCCCATCTCTCCCAAAAACTTGGACTAAAAAATACCGCTGCTTTAGTCAAGTACGCCCTCGCCAAAGGCCTCGTTTGATCAAGCCGCTTTTTTCCATTCCAGAAATTGCGCCCAATCTGCGTAATTTTACGTAGGATTTTACGTAGATGACCTAATTTTCATTTACCATGCAGCCTTCTATACTTAAAGCAAAAGATTCATAGAACCATTCACGCAAGGAGATCATGATGAAATCTCGAATTCTCATCGTGGATGATCACGATGATTTCCGAAAAGCGGTCAGAGGGCATTTAGAGAAAAACGATTATTTAGGGCTGGAGATTTATGAGGCCACAACAGCCGAGATGGCGGTTGCCAAGGCTGCGTGTATAAAGCCCGAGCTAATTCTTATGGATATTAGTCTTCCCAGCGGCAGTGGTTTTTTAGCTTTGCGGGAGATCAAAAAGGATCATCCGGAGTGTGATGTGATTATCTTGACGATGTTTGAGGTGGAGTCCTTAAGGGAAATGGCCAAAGAATTCCAAGCCACGGATTTTATCGGCAAAAGCGAGGTCTATGAACGCTTGATTCCTGTGATCAACCGATGTCTTCAAAATCGCGATGGAAAAGTGAAGAAAAAAGGAGAAGGAGGGGGGTCCCATGAGGTATAAAAAGGCATTAGGGATTTTTCTTGTTTTGCTGTTCTCTTATTTATGTGTGCCCATAGGATACGCGGCAGAAAGAAAATCTGCGCCCCCATTCCCTCAATTAAGAGAAAAAGCCATTCTGACCCATGCTCCCCATGTCCCGCCGCCGATTACCAGAAAGCAAGCGGCTGTCGTTGAAGTTCATCTTAAGTCCGGAAGAAAAGTTGCCGAAATTAAGCCAGGCGTTAAATACGAATTTTGGACCTTTAATGACGACGTCCCGGGTCCTTTTATTCGTGTGCGGCAAGGGGATGTTTTGGAGGTTCACCATAAAAGCGACGACGCGACCGGCATGCCGCACAATATCGATCTCCATGCTGTGACCGGTCCCGGGGGCGGCGCAACCGTCACGACTGTTGTCAAGGGTGAAGAGCGAGTGGCTTGGTTTAAAGCGCTTCATCCGGGGTTATATGTTTACCACTGCGCTGCCCCGCCGGTCATGGATCATATCGCCAATGGCATGTATGGGTTAATATTGGTGGAGCCCAAGAAAGGTTTGCCGAAAGTCGATAAAGAATTTTACGTCATGCAAAGCGAATTTTATACTCTCCAATCCGGGCTTAAAACTGCAATAGCAGCGCCCAATCATAGCGGCGCCGCCGCAGAATCGACGAAATCCGATGATTTCTGGGGGGAAGAAACCGGCGAGGAAGCCAAAGGGCCGGACATTCTGCCGTTTTCCCATCAGGAAGGATTGAACGAGCACCCGAGCTTTGTTGTATTCAATGGGAGGGTTGGTTCTTTGGTTGGGGAGGGTGTGCTCAAAGCGAAAACCGAAGATAAAGTCCGCATTTATTTTGGCAATGGCGGCCCTAATTTGATTTCATCGTTTCATGTGATTGGAGAGATATTTGATAAGGTGTATAGAGAAGGAGATTTGGTGAGTCCTCCCGCGAGGAGCATTCAGACAACATTGATCCCTGCCGGCGGCGCGGCCGTTGTCGAGTTTGAAGTGGAGGTCCCCGGCGATTATACGTTGGTGGATCATGCCATATTTCGTGTAGAGAAAGGTAACGTCGGATATCTTAAGGTTGAGGGAGATCCGCGGCACGACATTTATGTCTCTGATCAGGATCCTGTCCGTTGTCCCGGATGCCTTGTGCACCCTTGAAGCAAAGGGGATGACTCATGGGTTATATCGCCCCAGAAAAGGAAATCAATCTTCTTCATCCTGAATCGCAACGGATGTACCGCCGGCTTGTTGAAGAATTGAGGATGGGTGTTTATATGGCCGATTCCCAGGGAAATTTGTTTTATGTCAACGATGCCTTCGTTTGGATTTTTGGTTATCAGAATAGAGAAGAGATGCTCGGTTTAAATTGGATCAACGAATTGTTTCTGAATCCTGAAGAAAAAGAACTTTTCCTAAAAAGCCTGGAGAAATTAGGATTTGTTCGCGATTATGTGGTGAAAAATAAACGAAAAGACGGCAGTATCGTTGCCTTGTCGGTAACGAGCCATTATATCCGCAATAATAAAGAAGAGGTCATCGGATTAGAAGGCGTTGTTGAAGATATCACAGAAAAGGAGTTCCTTGCCCGGGAATCACGAATCTTAACGAAGGCCGTTGAGCAAACCGCCGATCATATTATGATTACCGACCGGTGGGGAACGATTCTTTATGTCAATCCTGCTTTTGAAAAAACGACGGGTTATGAAGCCAGGGAAATTTTGGGCCGGACCCCTAAAATCCTCAAATCCGGAAGACATGGGAAAGATTATTATGAAGAATTATGGTCGACTATCCTAGCCGGTAAAATTTTTCATGCTCAGACCACCAATAAAAATAAAAAGGGTGAGCTTTACGTGGCGGATCAGACGGTCTCTCCCATAAAGAATCCAAATGGCGAGGTAACCCATTTTGTCTCTGTCTGGAAGGATATTACTGAAAGGGTGCGCTTGGAGGAACAATTAAAAGATGAAAAGCATAAGCTCGAGGAGATCGTGGGCTTTGATGAAAAGGTCAGCTCCATGAGAAAATTAGACCGGCTGTTTGACTTCGTTGTTGACAAAACTACGGAAATCCTCAACGCGGGTAAGTGCTCGGTCATGCTGATCGACCATCGGCAGGGAGAGCTCTGCATTAAAGGAGCCAAGGGATTTGAGGAGAATATTTTCGAGCATACGGTGAAGATAGGAGAATCCATCTCTGGTTTGGTCGCCCAAGAAGGGAAGCCTTTACTGGTTAAGGATATTCAACAAGAGCCCAGATTTCGGCATAGGGCCAGATCTTCTTACGCGGGACCTTCTTTTATGAGCGTTCCCATTAAGAGGGATGAGGAAACCATTGGGGTCATCAATGTGGCCGAGAAGGGAAAAACGAAAGACGAATCCTTCGATGAAATCGACTTGAAGATTCTCTGCTCCATCTCACGGGAGGTTCTGGTTGCCATTGAAAACTTGAAGATGTATAAGGAGCTGCTTTTCCTGACGATTACAGATTCCCTGACCGGTCTTCACAATTTTCGGCATTTCAGCAAAACTCTGGATTATGAGCTTAAAAGAACAAAGAGGCTCTCCCGGCCGCTGGGTCTGATGATGATCGATATGGATCACTTTAAATCCTACAATGATGATTATGGCCATCTCGAGGGGAATAGGCTGCTTAAAGGGATCGGCGAGATTTTGCAGAAGAATGTGCGTGAAATTGATATCCTCTGCCGCTACGGAGGGGATGAGTTTGCCGTTATTCTTCCTGACACCGGGAAAGAGGAAGCCCAGGCCGTTGCCGAAAGATCAAGAATAGCCGTCCTCGAAGCCAATTTCAGACGCCCTGTGACGATCAGCATAGGAATTGGGGTGTATGTGCAAAATATGGGCCGGTACGAATTAACCTCCAGGGCCGATGGGGCGCTCTATGAGGCTAAGAAGACAGGCAGGAACAGGGTGTGTCTTTATGGTTAAAGGGAAAGATGTTCTGTAGAGAAGGAGGGGGAAGATGATCACAGAAATAGGCATTGTTTCGGGAAAGATTCTAGATCTTCTTGAGGACCAGAGATTACCGGTGAGCATCACAGAGATTAAACTTCGGTTAGATGAACCCATGGACTTAATCCATATGAGCATCGGCTGGATCATCCGCGAGAATTATGTGCGTGTGATCAGAGGCAGTGAAAATTCTTTGTCCCTTGTAGCCAAAGATGTTCCATTTTCAGAAATACCCCAAGATTTTGAATGGGCATTAAGCATCTAAAAAAGGAGGCTGTGGCTATGAGAAGAAAGAGAAGTCCCCCAACGGATAAGACTCCTACACCAACTCAATCTTCCGGTGGAGAACAAAAAGAGGTCTGTTCTTTAGAAGCAGCCTCATCGTCAGCTTGCAACGGTAAGGGGAAAGACGACGAGATTCGAAAGAAGGCTTACGAGCTTTATGAGAGAAAGGGATGTCAAGCCGGGCATGATTGGGAGGATTGGCTTGAAGCAGAAAAGATGCTATCGAGTAAAAGCGGTGCTTCAAGATAAGGGATGGAAAAATGAAGTGCGTCTATGGGCCTATCTTGTCAAGGCGTCTGGGTCTGTCGCTGGGAGTGGATTTGATTCCTTTTAAAACCTGCAATTGGAATTGTGTTTATTGCCAGTTGGGCCGAACGATTCCTTTAAGAAATGAACGAAGAGATTATTTCCCTCCCGAGGATATTCTCCAAGAGCTGAAAACTGCTTTAAGCCATCAGCCGCATCCCCTTGATTGGATTTCCCTTGTTGGATCCGGCGAGCCTCTTTTGTGTGCGAGCATTGGCTGGGTGATTAGCCAGATTAAGGTTATTACCAAAGTTCCTCTTGCAGTGATGACCGGCGGCTCCTTGCTTTATCTGCCGCAGGTGCGTAAGGACATCCTTTCAGCGGATTGCGTGCTGCCGAGCCTGGATGCGGGCTCGCCCGAGCTCTATCGGCGGATTACTCGTCCGCATGGCGAGATCACCTTTGAAAGATATATAGAGGGCTTAGCCCAATTCCGGGAAGAATATCAAGGCAGGCTATGGTTGAAAGTCATGCTGATCAAGGGCCTCAATGATACCGAGAAGGCCTTAAGCGATATAGCGAAGCTGCTCAAAATCATCCGCCCGGATGAAGTGCATCTGTGTTTGCCTGTCCGTCCATCGGCTGAACCGTGGGTTGAAGCGGCTGATCAGGAAGACCTTAGGCGCGCGGTGGCCATTCTGGGGGATGGTGCACGGCTGATTCCTCCAGTGAGGGGAAATTTTTTCTGGCAGCACGATGAGAGTTGGGCCGACACGATCGTGGGGATCGTTTCCAGACATCCCTTGGAGGAGGAAGAGCTCATGCGTATGTTGTCTCATCTCCCATCGAGTGAGGTCCAGGCGGTGTTAACCCAAATGAAGGCCAGTGGAAAAGTTCAAATAGTTGAACGCTGCGGCCAGCGATTCTGGTGCGGCGCCTCAGGATGTTATCCGGAGGAAATGAATCCTCAGATAACAGTAGAGGTCAGTCATGACGAAGATAAAATCCAACGCCGATCTCATTGAACAATACCTTCAAAAGAGGGATTGGCAGGTTCAAGAAAATAGCAACATCTCGTTTTCTTTGCAAGGGCTGTATCATTATGTTTCTTCGGAAATCAGCAAGAGGTATTGGCTGAAAAAGATTTATCCCACTGAAATCGCCCGGGCCCATCTGGAGGGAGATATCCATATTCATGATTTAGGATTTCTGGGGGCCTATTGTGTGGGTTGGGATCTTAAGGATTTATTGAAGACCGGTTTTCAGGGCTCCTCAGGGAAGATGGAATCGAAACCCGCCAGGCACTTGAGAAGCGCCTTGGGGCAAATCACCAATTTTTTCTACATCCTCCAGGGAGAATCGGCGGGCGCCCAGGCCTTTTCCAATTTCGATACGCTTTTGGCCCCTTTTATCAAATACGACGGATTGGAGTATTCAGACATCAAACAGGCCATGCAGGAGTTTCTCTTCAATATGAATATTCCAACGAGGGTCGGCTTTCAATCTCCGTTTACAAATATCACTCTCGATGTGAATGTCCCTTCCTATCTTGCCGACCAACGCGTCACCATCGGTGGAAAAGAGAAGAATGCCACTTATAAGGATTTTCACAACGAAATGATCATGTTGAACAAGGCCTTCCTAGAGACCCTGCTAGAGGGCGATGGCAAGGGGAGGGAATTTACTTTTCCCATCCCCACGTACAATATCACCAAAGACTTCGACTGGGATAATCGGCATCTTTCCGTTTTATGGGAAGTCACGGCAAAATACGGCACGCCTTACTTTGCCAATTTTATCAATTCCGAGATGAAACCGGAAGATGCCAGAAGCCTGTGCTGCCGGTTGCGCATTGATACCCGGCAACTAAGAAAACGGGGAGGCGGTTTTTTTGGCGCCACCCCCCTCACCGGTTCTATAGGTGTTGTGACCATCAATATGCCTCGTCTCGGATTTGTATCGGGCAGTGAAGAAGAATTTTTAAATCATCTGGAGGCCTTGATGGATCTGGCCAAAGAGGGCTTGGAAATCAAACGCAAGGTGCTGGAACAATTGACGGAAGAGAATCTTTACCCGTATCTGAAATTTTATCTGCGGGATAACAAGAAGAGATTGGGCCAGTATTGGAAAAATCATTTCTCCACGATTGGCCTCATCGGGATGAACGAGGCCTGTCTCAACTTGTTCGGCGAAAATATCGCTTCCTTAAGAGGGCGCACGTTTGCTCTTAAGGTTTTGGATTTTATGAGGCAAAAGCTGATTCAATACCAGGGGGAAACACATAACAATTACAATCTTGAGGCCACCCCGGCCGAAGGGGCGTCCTATCGGCTGGCCAAATTGGATAAAGAAAGGCATCCCCAGATTGTCTGTGCCAATCAGGAAGAATACGGGCGCGGGCATGAGCCCTTCGACTCGGCTTCGCCTCGCTCAGGGCGAGTGGTGAGCCTGTCGAACTATGAGCCTTTTTATACAAACTCCACACACCTTCCGGTCAATTATTCCGAAGATGTCTTTGAAGTCTTGGATCTGCAGGATGATCTCCAGATCCGTTATACCGGAGGAACAGTTTTGCATATTTTTCTAGGAGAAAGAATAACCCGGATTGAGGGTGTCAAGTCATTGGTCAAAATGATTTGTTCGCGGTATAAACTTCCTTATTTCACGATCACACCGACATTCAGCGTTTGTCCTGGTTGTGGCTATTGGTCGGGTGAGCAGACCGTATGTCCTCGCTGTAGGAGCGCCTGTGAAGTTTTCTCCAGGGTTGTCGGATACTTAAGGCCCCTTCAGCATTGGAATAAAGGGAAAAAGGAAGAGTTTAAGGAAAGAAAAACGTACAAGTTACGAATTGAGAGTCAAGATGATTGATGCATTTGAAAATCTCAATCCAATTCTGCAGGCCCTTTGGGCGGGTATTTTTACCTGGGCACTAACAGCGATTGGAGCGGCAACAGTATTCTTGACTAAGGATATTAGCAGAAAGGTTCTTGATTCCATGTTGGGGTTTTCCGGGGGAGTAATGATTGCAGCAAGTTTTTGGTCCTTATTGGCTCCAGCGATTGAAATGTCTCAGGAGAGTGCCTTTCCGTGGTATCCAGCTGCATCGGGATTTCTTCTGGGAGGCGTTTTTTTAAGAGGACTCGACAAGGTATTGCCTCATCTTCATATTGGATTCAAGATAGAAGAGGCGGAAGGAATGAAAACGGCCTGGCACCGCAGCATCCTGCTTGTTTCTGCTATAACATTGCACAATATCCCCGAGGGGCTTGCGATCGGTGTCGCTTTTGGCGCGATTACCGCTGGTTTCCCTTTTGTTACCTTACCCGCTGTTATGGCTTTGGCGGTAGGGATAGGGATTCAAAATTTTCCTGAGGGACTTGCCGTATCAGTGCCTCTTCGACAGGCTGGGATGACACGATTAAAAAGTTTTTGGTATGGCCAACTTTCTGCGCTTGTGGAACCACTGGCGAGTGTCTTTGGTGCATGGGCTGTTCTTCGGGTAAAACCTTTGTTGCCCTACGCTTTAGCTTTTGCTGCCGGAGCCATGATTTTTGTGGTGGTGGAAGAGGTGATCCCTGAATCCCAGCACTATGGCAACACAGACTTAGCGACGGCAGGAACGCTGTTGGGTTTTACGGTGATGATGGTCTTGGATGTGGCATTTGGCTGATCCCGTTTTTTGTAATTTAAATTTTTAACGATATGCGCATAGGCGGCTTACAAAAATTTTCTCTGGTTGACTACCCCGGTAAATTGTCTTGTGTCATTTTCACGCAAGGCTGTAATTTTCGCTGTCCGTATTGCTTTAATCCGCAGTTGGTTATTCCGGAAATGTATGAATCCCCTATTGCGGAAGATAAGGTTCTGTCTTTTCTGGAAAGACGGCGAGGGCAATTAGACGGGGTTGTGATCACGGGAGGAGAGCCGACGGTTCACGAAGATCTCCCGGATTTTCTAAAGAAAATACACTCCATGAAATATCTGATTAAACTTGATACCAATGGTAGTCATCTTTTCATGCTCCAGGAAATCATCCGGGCCAACTTAGTCGATTATATCGCCATGGATATCAAAGCGCTCTTCCTTAAATATAATCTTCTGTGTGGAATTAAGGTTAATAGCGATCTCATCAAAGAAAGCATTTCTTTGATTATCCGTTCGGGCGTCGATCATGAATTCCGGACGACCGCCGTAAAACCGCTTCTTTCTTTTGAGGATCTGGAGGCCATTGCCCGTTTGGTACGGGATGGCCGGAGGTATTTTGTTCAAGCCTTTATTCCTCATAGGAATATTTTAGATAGAAATTTATTGCAAGGAGACTACTATATGGAAAAAGAAATTCTCGATTTACAAAGAAGGCTTTCTCGTAGCGGTCTCTAAAGAAAGGAGGGGCAGGGGATAAAAATAAGGGCGATAAAGTTTTGAATGAAGCAAATTAAAGGATAAAATAAAAGTGGTCAGAAAATGAAGAAAGCCCCGATGAAGACGGGTCGTTGGGACCCACCTTCAGGGCTTTAGGGGGAGAGAACAAGTCAATATGATCATTTCCACTCCCAACGGTCCTCACCTCATGAACTGGACCTGCTTGCTGATAATAATAATATTTTTTATCATCTTGGGGCTTCTTATTGGGGAGAAAATGCCGCGGGCCTATCTCGCTGTTTTGGGAGCTGTCCTGATGATTGTCTTTGGGGTTTTTGATATTCAGGAGGCGATCCAATTTGTCAACTGGGAGACGATCGGCTTTTTATGGGGCGCATTTTTGCTGATTGAGATTCTTATTGAAGCAGGGTTTTTCAATTGGGCCGCTTTGCTCCTCGCGCGGCAGCTCAATTACCAGCCCGTCAAGATATTTATTTTTTTTCCTCTTTTTGCCTTCTTTTTATCGGCCTTCCTCAACTCTCTCACCGTGATGATTTTCTTATCGGTTGTTACCTTTCAATTAGCCAAGTTATTAAAATTTGATCCTGCCCCTGTTATTGTGACCGAAGTCGTTTTAGCCAATATCGGCGGGGCATCGACGCTTGTCGGAGATCCTCCCAATGTCATTTTGGGGACTGGTTTGGGATTTGGATTCAATGAGTTTGTCCTCCACAACGGCCCCGCGGCCGTTGTGTCAGCGCTGGCGGCATTGACCGTGAGTTATTTTCTCAATAGAAGAACCCTTCCCGGAAGACGCCAACAGCCCGATGAGAAGACAATCCAAGAAATACGCTCACAAGCCACGATCACCGATGGGTATCTCCTGCGGTTGGGGCTTACGGGATTGGCCGCCATGCTGATTTTTTTGATCGGGCGTCCTTTATTGGTTCAAGGGGGTTTTCCTGTTTCCATTTCCATGGCCTCTTTATTGCCGGCTTTTTTGATTCTGGCCCTCGGCGGGCCGCGGGTTTATAAACACCATTTTATGAGAAAGGTGGATTCAGAAACCTTAATCTTTTTCATCGGGCTCTTCGTTATCGTTGGTGCTTTGGAAAAAAGATTTATCATTCAAGCCACAGCGAGCTGGCTGGTGAACGCCTTTCGAACGCCGTTTTTATTCTTAAGCTCATTGTTTTGGGGTGTGGGGACTATTTCGGGGTTTGTGGACAATGTCCCTTTGGCCATGACCATGACGTCTTTGATCAAGCAGGGGATCGGAGAGACCCATCAGTTAGCAGCGGCGCTCTTGGTGTGGACCGTCAGCCTGGGGGTGGATTTAGGAGGAAATCTGACTCCCATCGGCGCCTCCGCCAATGTTGTTGCCTATGGGTATTTGCAAAGGAATGCCGTTTCTATCAATTGGAAACGCTGGTTACAATTGGCTTTTGTGCCATCCCTAACAGCTCTTTTCATTAGCTATAGTGCGATTCTTCTTAAGATGCACTTGAGGTTTTATTAAGGGATTTATTTTTTCAAAGGAAAGGAGGCCTATGATTGCCGCACAGACAGAGAAGACAACATTTGAAGACGTTATCGAGAAGCGATTGGGAAGACGGGCATTTTTGAAACTGATGACCATGGGTATCATCAGTGCCGCTGCCGCAACGATTCCCGCCGAAGTTGTTAAGGCAGCAGAGAAGATCATAGTTCAACAGAAATTCCGTTATGGCATGGTTATTGATCTTAGAAGGTGCGTAAACTGCAAGGCCTGCACCATGGCCTGTAAATTGGAGAATAAAACACCGCCCGGCGTTGAGTATAATCCTGTCATTGAAGAAGAAATTGGAGGCTACCCGTATGTGCAAAGAAAGTGGTTTCCCAAACCGTGCTTTCATTGCGGCAATCCCCCCTGTACAGATGTGTGTCCGGTGAAGGCGACCTATAAAAGACCAGAAGATGGGATTGTGATTGTTGATTATAAAAAATGCATTGGGTGCCGTTATTGTATTACGGCTTGTCCTTACGGCGCTCGTTATTTTGATTTCGGTGAAGATTATCCAGCGGAAGGGACAGAATATGGCAAAATCCCTTCACCGGAATTTAAGGGGGAATACGGACTGCGTCGTGAGGGAAAAAGCCCTATTGGTAATGTCAGAAAATGCACCTTTTGTCTGCATCTTCAGGATGAAGATGGGCATTATACGCGTCCCCGGCCTGTTCGCAAACCTGCATGAGCAAGGCTATTCATTTCGGTGATCTCGGCAGGGATTCCGATGGCCGGTGCGTTACCCATCAGGATTGCAACCTAAAGCAGCTTTTGGTGGAAAGACGATGGATTAGATTAAAAGAAGAGCTAGGGACTGAACCCAATGTGTATTATTCAATGTGAGGAAGCTGGATGACTAAAAAAATATTGTGGGCTGTTTGGCTGATTTTCTTTGCGGTCGGTTGTGTGGGTGTTTGGCAAAGGTTAGTTTACGGGCATCAATTGGCAAATTATGGATCATTTGTGCCTTGGGGGCTGTGGGTTGCTGCGTATATTTATTTCATCGGTTTATCCGCCGGGGCGTTTCTTCTGTCTTCTTTAGTTTATGTATTTAATGTGAAGCCATTGGAGCCTATCGGACGATTATCGCTTGTTATGGCGGCCATTACGTTGGCTATGGCTTTGTTTTCCATATGGTTTGACATCGGCCATATGGAACGATTTTGGTATGTGTTTGTACGGCCGAATTTTCATTCAATGATGGCATGGATGATTTGGCTTTACACGGCATATTTTATTTTACTTTTATTGGAATTGTTTGTCATCTTTCGCCAGCCAGGCGCACAAAGTGAGAGAACCTTAAAAATTTTAGGATCCCTGGGTATCCCCCTTGCCATAGCCTTCCACGGCGGGGTAGGAGCCCTTTTCGGTGTTGTGGGAGCGAGAGTGTATTGGCATTCATCGATGTTTCCTATTTTATTTTTAACCGGGGCCTTAACTTCCGGCGGGGCATTATTGCTCGCCTATGTGTCATGGTTTTGGCCTTACAAAAATGTTGAGTATCGACGGATTGTCCGTTTGCTGGCCAGAATCACTTTGGGTTTATTGTTATTTGATGTGCTATTGGAATGGGCTGAAATTTCTATTCCGCTTTGGGGAAACATGGCGGAACATACTGCAAGCTTAAAGCTTATTCTTTTCGGACCGTTTTGGTGGGTCTTCTGGATTCTTCATCTATTTTTAGGTGTTTTAGCGCCAATCATTCTTCTGATTAAGGGAGCGAATAAGCCGTATGCGGCCGGTTGGGGCGGGGCCTTAATCGCGATTTTGTTTTTAACCGTGCGTTTAAATGTGGTTATTCCGGGACAGGCGGTCCCGATTCTTTCCGGCATTGAAGAAGCCATAAGGCATCCTCGATTAACGACCACCTATATGCCCAGCCTCCATGAATGGATGGTTTTATCTTTTATTGTTTGTTTGGGGATATTGGTTTTTACTTTGGCAAAGAGAAAATTAGACATTTTTCCTTTGGAAACGAGGTGATTTATGCAACCCCTAAGTCGCCGGCAATTTCTCAGAATAATAACAGGGGCGCTGGGTTCAGGTTTGCTGGCCAGGACAACGATTGGCCGGGTAAAAAATGTTTCTGCGGAAGATAAGCTAACGGTCGGTCCTTATGACAAAGGCCAATGGATTCCTTCTTGTTGCCATATGTGCGGAGGCACAACGGGGATTATGTGCCAGGTCGTGGAGGGGCGGGTGGTTAGGATCAAACCGAATGATCATAATCCTGTTGGTTTTACCAATATCTCGGATGACTTCTTTGAGAATGCCCAGAGAGAGGGCGCCGTGATATGCCCCAAAGGAAATGCCGGGATCATGGCGCTTTATGACCCCGACCGCGTGAAACAGCCCCTCAGACGTACTAACCCTAGGAAGGCTATAGGGATCGATCCTCAGTGGAAGGCGATTTCCTGGGAAGAGGCCTATGCGGAAATCACCGCACGATTTAAAGCCCTGCGGGACAATGGCGAAGCCTACAAATTGCTTTGGTTTTCCGAGGACCACTGCTTTACTCACATCCAGGATGATTTCTGCAAACTTTTCGGGACCCCAAACTATTCCATGCACTCTTCCAATTGCGACGCGGGGCGAAAGGCCTCTTTTAAGATTCTGATGGGTGACGAGCGACCCTTGATCGATGCCCTTCATTCGAAGTACATGCTCATTTTCGGCTGGAATCCGCTTTCAGCCACAAAGTGGGCCCATCTTCCACGGATCATCACCCGCGGGATCGAACGGGGGGCCAGGCTCGTCATCGTTGATCCCAACCTTTCCTATACGGCTTCCAAGGCCCATGAGTGGGTACCGATCCGCCCGGGGACCGATGGGGCGTTGGCACTGGCCATGGCCCATGTGATTCTTCAAGAAGGTCTGGAAGATCAAAAGTTCATCGAGGAGTGGGTGGTGGGATTGGAAGAATTCAGAGCTTATCTTAAGGATAAGACCCCGGCGTGGGCCGAGGCCATCACGACTGTACCCCGGGATCGGATCGTGAGGATTGCCCGTGAGTTTGCGACCACAAAGCCTGCCTTAGTTGATGTTTGGTCAGGGACTCATCATACCAACGGCGTGTATGCCGGCTGGGCGATCGGGGCCTTGGCGGCGGTGACGGGAAATATCGAAAAATCCGGCACCCTCCTTATCCCTGAGAAGAAAGGCAATAAGCATATTGAAGTGGAAGCCCCCAAGATTCCTTATCCACGGTTTGATGAGGGGGAGGAACGCTATCCTTATTTTCACAAGTCCGGTGTCTATCCAGAGATGATGAATCGCCTTGCGAAAGACACAGGGCCCTATGACCCCAAGATCGCGATGGTGATTTTCCAAAATCTTCTGATGGAAGTGGTCGGCACCAAAACGGTGGAAGAGGCGCTTAAGAAGCTGGAATTTATCGTGGTGGTGGACACCATGATGAGTGAGACCGCGGAGTTCGCTGATATCGTCATTCCGGGAACCACTTATTTGGAGCGCTACGATTTGAATACGCACTGGGTGACCTGGCCTGTCGTGGGGCTCCGTCAGCCTGTGGTTAAACCGCTCTTCGGTCAACCAACAGAATATGAATTCATTATTGAATTGGGCAGACGCTTAGGGTTAAAAGATACCACGGCACAGGAATTCTTCTGGGTGGGAAAGATGTCGGGAAAAAGGATTGAGGATAAAACCCAATGGTATGAAGAGATGCTCAGCAAAGAACTCAAAGAAGGAGAGCCGAAAATCACGCTCGATGAGCTTAAGGCCTTGCCTGGCGCGGTGTGGGTTAGTCAAAAGGGGACGAGGTTTAATAAACACAACGACGTCCTACCACCCGAAAAAGTGGCTGAGGCCATAATGGAAGGGAACATCCTTTATTCAAAGAAAAAAGACGGATCGAAAGATAAACAGATTGGGATGCTGCGATCCGATGGTTCTGCCGTGCGTGGTTTTTTTACCCACTCGGGCAAGCTCGAAGTGTATGCCGCAAAGCATCAATCGAAAAAAGATGCTCAAGGGAGGGCGCTTTCGCCTTTGCCAATTTATGAGCCGCGGGAATGGCAGCCGGGGGATCAATATCCTTTGTATTTGATCAACTGGAAGGAGGCGTCTCAAACGCACTCCCGAACTCAAAATAATGCCTTTTTAGCTGAGATCAAATCGACGGACGGGTTGCGGATGAATCGAAAAACGGCCAGACGGCTCGGAATTAAAAACCATGACGAGGTCTGGGTGGAATCTCCCTACGGGAAGGTGAAAATGAAGGCAGAATTAACCGAAGGCATTCATCCGGAGGTGGTCGGGACCCAGCATGGCTGGGGGCATTGGGCTATGGGACGGTTAGCCAAAGGGCGGGGAGCCCACACCGGATTTCTCGCTGAAACAAAGGCCTGTGCCCTTTCCGGTCAGTCCCTGAATAAGGAGATCTGTGTCCGTGTCTATAAAGCATGATGAAAAATCATGAAATTTAATCCCAAAAAACACTGGGAAAAAGTTTATCAGACGAAGAAACCAACTGAGGTCAGTTGGTATCAGGGGAATCCTGTTTTTTCGTTGGACCTCATCCGATCCACCGGAATAGATTCTACAAGCAGAATCATCGATGTCGGCGGGGGAGCTTCTGTCCTGGTGGATAAACTTTTGGATGCAGGGTTTAAGGATTTAACTGTCCTTGATGTCTCCTCTAAAGCTCTAAGCTACGCTCGAGAACGCCTTGGAAAAAGGGCAGAAGAGGTCAGTTGGATAGAAGCTGATATTGTGGAATTTAAACCCCCGGAGCCTTACGAGGTGTGGCATGATCGGGCCGTGTTTCATTTTTTAACCAATCCCTTGGACCGGAAGAAATATGTTGAAGTGATGAAGAAGGCCGTTAAACAAGGAGGCCATGTGATCATAGCCGCTTTTGCCGTGGAAGGGCCGCCGAAATGTAGCGGGCTTAAGGTCGAGCGTTACAGCCCTGTTACCCTGCAACAGGAAATAGGGGATATTCATTTTCGCTGGTCAAGAGCAGAGAGGAAATTCATATCACGCCGGGGCAATTGGAACAGAAGTTTATTTATTGTTATTTTCAGAGACGAAAGGATTATTCTGCTACGCCCCGCCACGAATCATGGCGGGGCTTCGCAGGAATATTCTCCCGGGCAGAATAATTCCTCTGCGAAGGAGAATAGAGATACAGTAGAAAATGGAGAAGAGGGGAGGATAATATGTTCGGAA